>Ga0302325_10009074_pt1 | contig 21793 bp, 23 predicted proteins | sample Palsa_T0_2_FD_201948 | JGI IMG/M metagenome (GOLD analysis project Ga0302325, IMG submission 201948) | Peat permafrost microbial communities from Stordalen Mire near Abisko, Sweden - Palsa_T0_2 | ecosystem: Environmental > Terrestrial > Soil > Palsa > Peat permafrost | place: Sweden: Abisko...
CAGGCGGCCTGCCATCAGCGCGTTCAACGAACGACTGATCGCCGAGGGCTACTGGGTTTTCGCGGGCGGACTCGCGGACACCGACGCGGCCACGGTCATCGACAACCGGGGCGAGCAGCCGGTGTTCAGCGACGGGCCTTTCGTGGAGTCGAAGGAGTATCTCGCCGGCGTCTGGGTGTGGGAGGCCCCCGATCTGGATGTGGCGCTCAAGCTTGCCGCCGAGGCGTCGAAGGTCTGCGATCGGAAGATCGAGGTGCGGCCGTTCCAGTGAGTGACGTCGAGGAGGCCGCCGTGGAGCGGTCACGCCGGCCTTTTCCCCTGACCACCGGGGGCGGGCAGGCACGGCGCCTCGCTGAGCTCCTGGGCGACGGGCGTCCCCTGCTTGTTAGCGTCCTGGACGCTCAGGGTCAGGACGGCGATCCCGGTCAGCAGGGCGCCGGGAGGAGGCACCGGGTCTGGGGACAGCGCGAACGCGCTGCCGGTCACCGCCAGCGCCCGCATATCCGCCGAACGGGCCCGTCGTTCCGCGTCCTGCAGCAGGACGCTCTTGCCACCGGGATAGCACGCGATCCCTGCTGACCAGCAGCGGCGGCCGGTCGCACGGCTGGACGGTGAGCTCAGGGGGTCACGCTATCCGGGCAGCCCGCAAACGTCGCGGCTGACCTGCGGCCCGCCGGTGCAGTCAACATGCGGATACCCCGCAGCGAGCCGGCTCGCCAGCATGGTGACCAGTCCCTGACCACGGCATGGAAGGAATCACCGAGATGACTGAGCGACCCAATATCGTCTTGGTACACGGCGCGTGGGCCGACGGCTCGTCCTGGAGCGGCGTCATCGAGCGGCTGCAGGCCGACGGCTATCACGTGACGGCCCCGCAGTTCCCGATGACCTCGCTGGCGGATGACGTGGCGCGGCTACGTCATGTCCTCGATCTCCAGGACGGTCCCACGGTCGTGGCCGGGCATTCTTATGGCGGCCAGATCATGACCGCGCTCGGCACCGACGCCCCCAACGCGGTCGCCCTGGTCTACGTCGCGGCCTTTGGGCTGGACGAGGGTGAGACCCTCGGCGGGCTGCTTGGCCAAGGACCCACGCCGCCAGCGCTGGCGCATTCGGTCACCGACAAGCAGGGCTTTGTCTGGCTCGCCGAGGACGACTTCGTCCAGCACTTCGCGGCTGACCTGGACCCGGTGCGGGCCAGGGTGATGTACGCGGTGCAGCAGCCGCTGGCCGGCTCGACGTTCAACGACGTGATGGGCGTCCCGGCATGGAGGTCGCTGCCGACGTGGTTCCTGGTCGCCACCGAGGACCAGGCCATCCCGCCGGACGGGGAGCGGCTGTTCGCCAGCCGCATGGGCGCGAGCACCATCGAGGTCCCCTCCAGCCACGTCGCCATGGTCTCGCACCCGGACGAGGCGGCCCGTCTCATCGTCACCGCCGCCGAAGCCAGCGCCGCGCCGGCGGCCTGACCGTCGGCCAGGAGAACTCGGCCGTGCTGGACGCCGGCTACCGGGTCATCACCTACGACCGGCGGGGCTTCGGCGCCTCAAGCCGGCCTAGTGCGGGCTATGACTTCGACACCTTGTCGGGTGACCTGCACCAGCTGCTCAGCCAAGGCCTTGCCGCCTGGGCTACGACCGCGCCTGAGGTGACCAGCCTGCTCGGCCCCCACCGGCGCACGCCCCGGCCGATGAGCATCCCGGGTTAGGCTCGACGGGTGGCTGATCTGACTCAGGATGAGGCGATTGACCGGGCCAAGGCAATCGATGTCGAGTCGTACGACATTTTCCTCGACCTTACGGCCGAGCCGGTACTTTCCAGAACCGAGGTCCGGTTCCGGTGGCTGCGGCCGGACGCGAGCACGTTCGCTGAGCTGCGCACGCTGGGCGTGCGCAGCGCGACGCTCGACGGGGTGAGCCTGCCGCTACCCGAGGACGGCCGGTTGCGGCTGAGCCGGGCCGGCGGCGGCGATCAGGCGGTCCTGGTGGCGGAGGCCGAGGCCGGGTACTCGCCCGAGGGGCGAGGCCTGAGCCGGTTCACCGACCCGGCGGACGGCGCCAGCTACGTGATGGCGTTGTGCTACCCAGATTGCGGACCGGAGGTGTTCTGCTGCTTTGACCAGCCGGATCTGACCGCGACGTTCCGGTTCGCGGTGCGCGTCCCCGACGGCTGGGAGTGCGTGGCGAACGGCCAGCTCGCTCGGCGCGAGGGTGATGTGCGGGTGTTCACGCCGGTCAGCGGGATGCAGCCGCTCGGCCTGACGTTCTGTGCCGGGCCGTTCTCGACAGCGGTCCGTACCCGGGCAGGCCGGACGGAAGTGACCGTCAGGCACCGGCACTCACTGCTCGGCCAGACGGCAGTGGCGTCCCTGCCCCAGTTCTCCGACTACGCCCGCGATGCCATCGCCTGGTACGCGGATATGCTCGGCGTGCCGTGCCCTTACCCCGCGTACGACATCGTCTTCATGCCTGACCTGGCCGCCGTGGCGCTGTCGGTCCCCGGCCTGATGGTGGTGAACGAGAAGCTGCTCGGCCGACCGGCCGGAGCCGGCGACCGGCGCAGCGCGATGATCTGCGCGCATGAGGTGGCGCATCTGTGGTTCGGCTGCCTGGTGGGGGAGCGGTGGTGGGACGACGTGTGGCTGGGCGAGGCGATCGCCACCTACCTGTCGTGCGCCGCGCTGGCCGCGATCGCCGGGGTCAGCGAATCGCTGTCGTGGACCGAATTCGCTTACGCCGACAAGCCGGTGGCTTATCAGGCGGACGAGCTGCCCAGCCGGGAGCCGGTGTCGTCTCCGGTCAGCACGGCCACGCAGGGCCGGGGCAAGCCGTTCGGCATCTTGTACATGAAAGGCGCCAGCGTCATCCGCTCCCTCGCCGCGCTGATCGGCGATGACGCGCTGCGGCGGGGGCTGAGCGACTACCTGACCAGGTTCGCCTTCAGCACCGCGACGCTGGATGACCTGGTCGGATGCTGGTCCCTGGCCAGCGGGCAGGACCTGGCCGGCTGGGCGGAGCAGTGGCTGCGCACCGAGGGCACGACCACGATCCGACTGGACGGAACCGACGCGGTGATACAGGACGTACCGCGCCGGCAGCGGATCGGCATCGGGCTCTACGACCTGGACGGGGACGGCCAGCTGCACCGTCGCAGCCTGGTGCACGCGGAGCTCGACGGGGAGCGGACCGTGGTGGCCGGGCTGACCTCAGCGGACGCGGTGGTGCTCAACGACCAGGATCTCTCCTACACGCGGACCGGGTTCGACGCCCGGTCGGCACGGGTGCTCACCGCGGCCGCCTGCCAGGTGGGCGATCCGCTCAGCGAGGCGGTGTGCTGGAACGGGTTCTGGCTCCTGGTCACCAGCGGCGAGCTGCCGGCCGCGCAGTTCACCGACATGGTCTGCCGCCGTCTGCAGGCAGACGGCCTGCCCGAGGTGGGCGTCGAGACGCTGCTCAGCCGCGCCGTCGAGGCCGCCGACGCATGGGCTCCGCCGCGCCAGCGAGCTGGCCTACGGGAACAAATCGCCGACGCGACACGGACCGCAGCCGGAGACGCACGCAAGCTCGCGACCGGCTTCGCCGCCAGCGCGCAGACCGACGAGCAGCTCGCCACGCTCGACGCATGGCTGGCCGGAAAAGACCTGCCGGACGGGCTCGCCATCGACACCGAGCTGCGGGCGCGGATCCTGTTTACGCTCGCGGCACGCGGGCTGGCGCGCCGGGAGGACATCGACGCGCTGCCGCGCCTAGACCCCGTCACCGGCGAGGTGAACCGCGCGACCTGCCTGGCTACGCAGCCGGACCTGGCGGCGAAGGAAGCCGCCTGGGCCGTGGCCCTCTCCTCCGGCGAGCCGGCCAGGATCGCGCAGGCAAGCGCCGCCGGCATCTGGGTGCCGGGCCAGGAGGAGCTGATGGCCGGCTACCGCGACCGGTACTTCAACGAGGTCCTCCCCGCGCTCGTCACCAGAAAGCAGTGGTCAAAGTCACGGCTGAGCCGCCTGCTGTTTCCGGTAACGCTCGTTTCCGAGGCAACCATCGAGGCGGCGAATGCCGCAGAGCCGTCGGATAACGTCCTGCGGGTCGCCGTGGCCGAACAGGCCACGATCATGCGCCGCCACCTCGCCGCCAGACGGCAGCGTTAGCCGACGCCGCCAGATGAGCGCTGTCCAGCCGGCCTCGATCCAGATGTCCACCGCTGGCGTGCTACGAGTGCGTCGCCTAAGGCTCCACCTGCGCCGCGAGCTGCCTGTCCGTCCGATGATCACCGGTCGATAAGTCGCTCCATGGCCTCGGGGTAGCGGGCGCCCTGCACCGTGATGGCGGCTGACGCGGTCTCGATCTCGGTCAGGTCGGTGGCAGTGAGCTCGAGCTCGACAGCAGCGAGGTTCTCCGCGAGCCGGGCGAGCTTGCGGGTGCCGGGAATCGGCGCTATCCACGGCTCCTGGGCGAGGAGCCAGGCCAGCGCGACCTGGGCCGGGGTGGCGTCCAGCCGCTTGGCGATCCGCGCGAGCAGGTCGACCATGGCCTGGTTCGACGCGCGCGCGTCGGTGGTGAACCGCGGAATGGCGTTGCGGAAGTCGCCTGCTTCGAATGATGTGGTGGTGTCGATCGTGCCGGTGAGGAATCCCTTGCCCAGCGGGCTGAACGGGACGAACCCGATGCCGAGCTCGGAGAGGGTCGGGATGATCTCGGCCTCCGGCGCCCGCCACCACAGCGAGTACTCCGATTGCAGTGCGGTCACCGGTTGCACGGCGTGGGCGCGGCGGATCGTGCGGGGCGCGGCCTCCGACATGCCGAAGTGACCCACCTTGCCGGCCTCGATCAGCTCGCGCACAGCGCCTGCGGTGTCCTCGATCGGGACGTCGGGGTCGACGCGGTGCTGGTAGAGCAGGTCGATGTGGTCGACGCCCAGCCGCCGCAGCGATCCTTCCACCGCGGCCGTGATGTGCTCGGGGCGGCTGGACAGGCCGGTTGGCTTGCCGTCGTCGTCGAACGCGAAGCCGAACTTCGTGGCGATGACGACCTGGTCGCGTACCGGTGCGAGCGCCTCGCCGACGATCTCCTCGTTGGCGAACGGGCCGTACACCTCAGCGGTGTCGAAGAAGGTGACGCCTAGGTCGACGGCGGCGCGGATGAGCGTGACGCCCTCCTGGCGGGTGGGCACCGGCAGGTAGCTCTGGCTCAGGCCCATGCAGCCGTAGCCGATGGCCGAGACCTGCAGACCCTGACCGAGCGTTCTCGTGTGCATTTCCGGCTCCTTTGATCGGGTTTTCACGGGGTTACAAGCACCTTGATTGATTCGCGGTCGTCCATCGCCCGGTACCCGCCGGGGACGTCGCCGAGGGACACCGCACGGTCGAAGACCTTGCCCGGCTCGAGGCGCCCGTCGAGCACCTCAGGCAGCAGCTCTTCGATGTAGGCGCGCACCGGGGCCGGACCGCCGGTGAGGGTGACGTTCTTCCCGAAGAGGCTGCCGAACCCGACAGGTGCCTCGTCGTACTGCGGGACGCCGACCCGGCTGATGGCGCCGCCGACCCGCACCACGCCGACGGCCATGTCGTAGGCCCGGCGGTGACCGACGGCCTCCACCACGACCTGAGTACCGTCGCCGCCGGTCAGGTCCAGCACTGCTGCGATGCCCGCCGCGCCGCGCTCGGCGACCACGTCGGTCGCGCCCCACTGCCGGCCCAGGTCAGTACGGTCGGTGTGCCGGCCCATCAAGATGATCCGCTCCGCGCCCAGCCGCCTGGCGGCGAGCACCGCCGACAACCCGACCGCGCCATCACCGATGACCGTCACGGTGCTGCCCAGGCCAACCCCGCCGCGCACGACGGCGTGATGACCGGTGAGGAACACATCGGACAGCGTGAGCAGCGACGGCAGCAGCGCGGAGTCCTCGGCGGCCGGTGCCCCGACCAGCGTGCCGTCGGCGAGCGGAACCCGGATGGCCTCAGCCTGAGCACCGCCGATGCCGCTCCTGGCGTAGAAACCGCCCTGCCGGCAGGAGGTCTGGAATCCCTCCCGGCAGTAGTCACAGGTGTTGTCCGACCACGCGAAAGGCGAGATCACGAAATCCCCCGCCTTGACGCTCGAGACCTCCGAGCCGGCGTCCTCGACCACGCCGACGAACTCGTGGCCCATCGGCACGCCCTGGGCCGACGCCTCCATCTGGCGATAAGGGTGCAGGTCGCTACCGCAGACGCAGGAGCGGACGATCCGCACCAGTGCGTCCGTCGGCTGCTCAAGCTTCGGGTCGGCGACCTCCTCCACCCGGACGTCGCCCGCGCCGTACATGAATGCTGCTCGCATTAGTTTCTTCTCTCATCTCCGCTCACACTCCAGGTAACCCGTTCCGGTCCCGCCCTGGGAGTGGCTGTCGTTCCAGGTAATGGCAGTGCCTCCCTCGAGGTGCCGGGAGCACCTACCGTGAGGTCATGGACAACCGAGCGCAGATCCGCGAGTTCATCGCCTCCCGGCGGGCGCGGATCACTCCCGAGCAGGCGGGCCTGCCTGCCTATGGCGGCAACCGCCGGGTGGCAGGACTGCGCCGGGAGGAGGTGGCGATGCTCGCCGGGGTCAGCATCGACTACTACGTCCGGATGGAACGCGGTAACCTGGCCGGCGCCTCGGATGCCGTCCTGGAGGGCATCGCCCGGGCGCTGCAGCTAGACGGCGCCGAACATGACCACCTGTTCGACCTCGCCCGGGCGTCCGAACCCCGACCGGCGCGGCCGCGCCGAAGCGGGGACCCGGGCGTCACGGCGGGCGTACAGCAGGTTCTCGACGCGATCACCGATGCGCCGGCCTGGGTGCGCAACGCCCGCCACGACCTGCTCGCCGCCAACCGGATGGCCCGCGCCCTGTACGCGCCGATGCTCGCGGACCCGCGCCGGCCCGCGAACAACGCCCGCTTCGTCTACCTCGACCCGGCCTCCCAGGAGTTCTTTGCCGACTGGGACCGCGCTGCCGATGACATCGCCGCCATGCTGCGGTCCGAAGCCGGGCGTAACCCCTACGACAAGAAACTCGTCGAGCTCATCGGTGAGCTGTCCACCCGCAGCGAGGACTTCCGCACCCGGTGGGCCGCCCACAACGTGCGCTTCCACCGCACTGGGCACAAGAAACTGCACCACCCCGTCGTCGGCGACCTCGAGCTCAACTTCGAGGCCATGGAACTGCCGTCCCAGCCCGGCCTCACGCTGCTCGTCTACACCGCAGCCCAGGGCACCCCGGCCGCGGACAGCCTCAAGCTCCTCGCGAGCTGGGCAGCCACCGCCGAGCGAACTGGTGAGCTTGTCGACGACGCGAACCCGGCCGGCTGACCCCTGCCCGGCATTGAGGGCCTGACATGTTGGCGTGGTCGCCTGCCCGCGCATTCACGGACGTGCTGATTGATCATCATTGAGCTCGTCAAGGTAACGGAGAAACATGTAAGTACAGGTCAAGGCGATGGCCGGGTCGCTGTCATCACGGGCGCATCGTCAGGGATCGGCCCGGCGACAGCCCGTGCCCTGACCGCAAGCGGGCACCGGCTCGCCCTGCTCGCCCGCAGGGCCGACCGGTCGAGGCCCCGCAGGGGAGCGGGAAGCCGAATTGCACGTGCGCTGAGCCGGATCATCCCGGCCACGGGCCGAGGTTCTTGTGGACCAGGACCGCCCGGGGACGCGGCACTGCTGGCCGGCGAGAGGTAGCTAAGGTGCGGCGGGAGGTCGCCCGGCATGGCGAGTTCGCGGCGATGAGCGAGCGGATCGCGAAGGTGAAAGAGAAGATCTGCTAGGCCAGGCCCGCTGGCGGCACGGATGCGCCCGCGGTGGCGGAAGGCGGAAAAGCCGGCATGCTGAAGCTCGGCGGCTGCGTCCTGGGTGAACTGCTGGGGGAGCGGCGGATCGTCCGGTCCGGCAACCCGGGTCTGCCCTGCTGCATTGGACGGCAGATCGGCTAGCCCACCGTTGGCGGCCACATCTCGGGCTCGCAAACGCTCTGCGACCCCGGGAAGACCGCGGAGCCTGGCTCGACGCCGATCCCCCGGGGAGCCGTGCAGGTCGCTTGCACATCCGACTACGCTAACCTACATTGTCATACATGGTATCTACTCCTAGTCCGTCGTCGATCCGGTTCGAACCGCGCGTATTCTCGCGGCTCTCCGCGTTTGTTGCAGCGCACCGGGATCTGACCCTGTCCAGCGCCACCAGCAGGCTCGTCGACGAGGCGCTGCGGATCCGTGAGCACCCGCTTATCACGTTCAAGGATGGCCCGGCGGGGCGCAGGGCTCGGCTGGTCGGCGGTCCCGACGTTTGGGAGGTCATCGGCGCCATCCGGTCGGTCCGCGAAGCCGAGCCGGCGCTGGTGGGCGACGAGGTTCTCGCGGTCGTGGCCGAGACGTCAGGGGCGCCCGTGCCGTTCATACGTGCGGCTCTGGCCTACTGGAGCGACTACCCGGAGGAGGTCGACGACTTCCTGCATAGGGCACGCGCCGAGGCTGCACAGGCACAGGCGGCATGGGAACGGCAACAGGGACTGCTGGGACTGTGAGCGTGGCACCCCGCAACGCGCCCGATGCGTTGCTCCTCGACGAGATGTTCTCGCCCGCGATCGCCACCGACCTCGCTGCCCGCGGCATCGACCGCAGGAGCGCGCTGGCAGCCCATTCAAGCGCCGCGGCGATTTCTTCATCGTCATCGACGCCGGCGGAGTCTTTCATCGCGATGACGGCATGGGTGCCGAGGGCGAGCGCGAGGGCGGACCGGAGCCGCCTGCGGGCTGGCTCGCCCAGCCGTTCGCCGAGCGGCCTGAGTGCTTCGTCGATATATCGCATCCGGCGGCCGGCCCGCACGGGCGTGCGGTTGCCGTGGGACTGGTTAGCGAGCCAGGTGTCCATGTAGATGCGCTCGCCGGTGCGGATCAGTGCCTCAGACAGCATCGCCTGCGTGAATGTTCCGGCCAGAGCCGCTAGTCGCTGTGCGGGGTCGTCGGCCGGGAAGCTGGCGACGAGCTCCTCGACCGGCTCCAGCAGGGCCTCCACGTTGGCGACGTCCAGGAGCAGTGATTCCTGGGTGGGGAAGTACCGGTAGGCGGTCGCCCGCGACACCAGCGCCCGTTCGGCGGCCTCGGCCACGGTCGGGGGCCTGCCTTCGCGCAGCAACGCGGTCGCGGCCTCGATGATGGCGGCCCGGGTCCTGTTCCTCACGCCGCTGAACGCTCATCACGGTTGGCATGGGCTGGTCAGGAGCGGGCTGAAGATCTGCGCCCCGATCTGCTGGGCTTCTCCTTGCTGCAACGTGATACCCGTGATATCGGGGCGGCTGCTGGCCCAGGTGGCGGCGGTGACCTGGTCAGTGAAGAAGTTGATCAGGTTGCAGGCGACGTCGGCAGCTGGGCCTTCCGGCGCGGATGCGACGTGGCCGTTGAAAACTACCGTTGTGGCCGGGTCCCAGGTAGCCGACCCTGCAGCGGGGACGCCGACCGTGATGGGCGCACCGGTCAGCGGATCGGCGGATCGGATCACCACGGTGACCCCGAGCATCGGCGCGATGCCCAGGGCATCGATGGCGCACATCGCATACGCCTGAGGGCCTCCCGCGATCTGTACCCGGTGTCCTGTCGGAGTGGCGGAAAATGGGTAAGCCGCCTGGATGTGCCCGGTGTCATCCAGCCGCAGGAAGTCAGCGGTATGCAGCTGGGTGAGCACCTGCAGCGCGCTCGTGGCATGCGGCGCTGCTGCTTCTGTCAGGTCGGCAGGCTGCGGCGGGCGGCCGGTGGCTGCGAAGGAGCGCAGTACTGCCTGCTGGACTGCGCGCAGGCCGCCTGTGGTCGGCGCTAGCCGCGTCTCTGGGAAAGTGTTGCCTGCGATTCTTCCTGGCTTGTTCACTGCAGGCTTCCATCGAATGCTCTGCTGAGCGCCGCGATTGATGGCGCGCTCTCGGCGTGCCCGCCTGGTTCCCGGTAGATCCGGCAGGACAGGCGTGGGGGGCCGTCGGGTGCGGCGAAGGGGTCCGACCCGTCGATCAGCAGTGCTGGCGAGCCGTGCATGCCGGCACGAGCCGCCTGATGTTCGTCGGTGATGATCTGCCTGGTTACGGAGATCTCCTGGCGTCCGGCTGGGGCGATTGCCAGGCGCCGCTCGAGCACGGTGCCGTGCGGGCAGCCTGCCACCATCAGGATTGCCAGATGCATGGTGCCTCCCTGTTCCTGCACAATCTTGGCCGCGGTCCAGGCTCCGGCTGGCCCTAACGCAGGAGGCTAGCCGCGCGATGTTGCTGCCATGGCACGAGCCGGGCAGACGTGCTCCCGGCTGCCGACGGGATTGCCCGCTGCCCTGAGGCGCTGATCTGGGGAGTGGCCTTTGATCATGAGGACGCATGGGCGCAGGCCGGGCCTCTGTCCGGCGGAAGCCTGGCGCATGCCAGGCATGGGAGGCGACGGGCGGGCGGCCCGGTTGCCGCCGCCCGCCGCGATTCTCCAGGCGCCGATCAGGCGGCGCTGCAGGAACAGCCGCAGACGACGCCTGAGACGGCACCGCCAACGATGTCATCCAGCTCGGCCTCGCTGAGCTGCTCCGGGGTGCCCGGCTGGATGCCGGGCTCGACGGCGGCTTCGATGGTCGTCATAATTCTTCACCTCCTCTCGGGGGTGTCATCGGGATCCGGGTCCGTCCGCGTGGCCGCGGCGAGCGCGACAGGCGTCCCGTTCGCGCGCACGGTGTCGCTGTGGCCGTCGAGCTGCGCGGCGACCAGGGAGGCATACCGGCCGCCACGGGAGAGAAGCCCGGCATGGGTGCCGGTCTCGGCGATCTGCCCGTCATGCAGCACCATGATGAGGTCGGCGTTGCGGACGGTGCTGAGCCGGTGGGCGATCAGGATCTGCGTGCAGTCCAGGGCCGACAAGTTGCGGTGAAGGGCAGTTTCGGTCACTGCATCCAGGTGGCTGGTGGCCTCGTCGAGTAGCAGCATGGCGGGGTGACGGACGAGGGCGCGGGCGATGGCCAGGCGCTGGCGCTGCCCGCCGGACAGGCCGCCACCGCGCTCGGCGAGCCGCGTCTGGTAACCCCGCGGCAGCGCCATGATGTCGGAATGCAGGCAGGCGATCCGGGCGGCCCGCTCGATGTCGGCGGGGGTGATGGCCGGATCGTGAAAGGTAATGTTGCTGGCTATCGTCCCGGAGAACACGAATGGGTCCTGCAGGACCGTGCCGGTCTGTGCCCGCATGACGCGCGGGTCGAGCGTGGCCAGGTCAGTGCCGTCCAGGCAGATGGTGCCCGACGTGGGCGGGTAGAGGCCGAGAATGAGCAGCGCCAGGGTGGTCTTGCCTGCACCGGATGCGCCGACGATCGCGACCCGGGCGCCTGGCGGGATGCTGATGGTGATGTCGTGCAGCACCATGGTGCTGACGGGGTCGTAGCGGAAGCTGACCTGGCGTAGCTCCAGCTGTCCGCTCGTCGATGGTCCCTGGCCCTCTGGCGCAGTGGCAGCGAGGGCGTGCTGTTCCGGCGGTGTGTCGAGGACGTCGGCGAGGCGGTGCATCTGGGCACCGGCTAGCTGCAGCCGCTGGGCGTTGGCGGCCAGCACCGACAGGGGCACGACGATGGCGGAGGCAAGCCAGGTCAGCGCCATCGCGGTACCCAGCGACAAGTGACCGTCGAGCACGCGGCTGGCGGTAAGCCACAGGACCGCCAGCGGCGCCAGCATCCGCAGCGCACCGGAGACGGCCTCAGCCGCCGCGGTTACCTGGGCGCGGCGCAGCGTTGCGTGCATCCAGGGCAGGAACAGACGCGACCACTGGGTCAGGGCCTGGTCCTCGGCAGCGGATGCCTTCAGGGTGGTGATGCCCTCGATGACCTCGGTCAGGTGACCGTAGGCCTGGGCCTGGGCGGCGAGCTCGGCGGACATGCGGTCCCGCGCGGGCGGCAGGGTCAGGAAGAGCAAGGCCACCTGGACGGCAATGACGGCCAGCACGATGAGCGCGACGGGCGGGTCGGCGACCGCCATTACCGCGAGGTAAAGGGCGATCATCAGCAGGTCGAGGAAGGCGGTGAAGATCTGCGTGGTGAGCAGCTCGCGCAGCATGCCGACGCTGCTGGCGCGCAGCATGATGTCGCCCGTCTTGCGGCGCTGGAAGTAGCCGAGCGGCAGCCGCATCAGGTGCGCGCAGAAGCTGATCATCGCCTGGGTATCAAGACGCCCTTGCAGGTAGATGATCAGCGCTCCGCGCAGGTAACCGGTGATCAGCTGGGCGGCGACGAGAATGAGGATGCCGCCGCCGATAAGCGGGAGCACCGAAGCGGCCCGGGATGGGATGACCTTGTCGATGATGATCAGGACCAGGGCAGGCACGGCCAGGCCGAGCAGCTGGACGATGACCGACACGCCGAGCAGTTGCGCGAGGGGGAGCCTGGTGCCCGGCATGCGAAGCAGGGCGGCGGCGTAGCGGCGCCAGAAAGGCGCTGCGGAGGCGGGGCGCCGCCGGAATCCCTCACCCGGCTGTGCGGTCAGCACGACCCGGCCGATGCCAGCGTCGAACTCCGGCGCGGGCATGCTGCGGTGGCCGCGGCCCGGATCGGCGATGCGAACGCGGCCGCGGCTGGCGCGTTCCACGACTACGAAGTGGTCGCTGCCCCAGTGGGCGATCGCGGGCAGCGGGATCTGGTGCGCGATGCCGGGTGCTGGGCGGCAGGCCGCGACGGTCAGCCCGATGCCGCGCGCGGCGCGGGCCACAGCGGCGGCGCTGGCGCCGTCGCGGCCCGTAGTGCAGGTCTCCCGGGCCTCGCGTAGCGTCAGGTGGTGGCCATGGTAGGTGGCGATCATGGCCAGGCAGGCTGCGGCGCATTCGACCTCGCTGCCCTGCAAGATCAAGGGCACGCGCCGGCGGGTCATGGCAGCCTCCCGCCGATGGCGGTGAACACGACCGCGGCGGCGACGGCGAGTACCGCCAGGGCGATCCACAGCAGGCGCAGGAACGCGGGCCGGACCGAGGGCGGGAACAGGTTCCCCCCCTCCTCGCCGAGGACGCGCTGGCCTTCGTCGCCGAGCACGCCGGGCGGGGTCACGGCACACTCGCTGGCAGGTGCCGCTGGGCAGTTTCTGGCTGCGGCGGGGCGAGGAGGGTCAGCGTCTGCTCATCGAGGGCCACCTCCGCGGGGAGGCGGCGGCCGAGAAATCCGGTCGGGGCGGCGGTCAGGCCGTAGGCGCCGGCGTTGCGGAAAGCCAGAACATCACCGACTCGAAGCGGCGGGAGCCGGGCGCCGTAGGCCAGGACATCCCACGGCAGGCACAGGCAGCCCAGGACGGCAGTGGGCGCTATCCCTTCTCTCGGCGGCCCGAGCACCAGCGGCGGCACGGAGCGGTGCGCGAGATCCAGGCCGCAAAGGTCGGGCCGGTGGTGGATTCCGCCGTCGACGACGACGGCGGGCCTGCCGTCGAATGTCTGGTGGTGCACGACCCGGGTCAGGTACCAGCCGGCCCCGGCGACCAGGTAGCGGCCCAGCTCCAGGACGAGCCGCGTGCCGGAGGCGCGGGCGGCCAGGGCGCGGAGCGTCGCGGCGGCGGGCGCCAGGTCGAGCTCGCGGCCGTGCTCGTCGTACGGGACGCCGAATCCGCCGCCGAGGTTGAGCACCTCAGGGACCACGCCGAGCAGCGACGCTGCCCGCATGGCCAGGTCATGGGCATCGGCGAGATTTTGCGCAGCCGCAGCCGGGTCCAGGATCTGCGACCCGCCGTACACGTGGAATCCGTCGCACCCGGCGGCCCGAGCCAGGTCCGCCGCGTCGCCTGTCAGCTGCCCGGCCGGGATCCCGAAACGGCTCAGCGAGCCCGCGCACATCTCGCCCGAGGTCGGGTAATCCGGCCGCAGCCGCAACACGATCCGCCGGGCGGGTCCGGGCCAGGAAGCGAGCTGGCGCAGCTCGCTGAGCGAGTCGACGGAGACCATCATCCCGGCGAACGTGCCGACGCGGCGCAGCAGCTCTTCTTCTTTGTACGGACCGCTGACCAGGATCCGGTCTGGCCGGAACCCGGCCTCCAGCGCGGTCTCGAGCTCTCCGGCGGAGGACACCTCGGCGCCCAGCCCGGCGCCCGCGATCACCTGGCACACGACGGGGGCAGGATTGGCCTTGACCGAGTACCTTACCCCGACCCCGGACGGCAGCGCCCCGGCCAGGTCGCATATCCGGGCCCTGATGCGGGCGAGGTCATAGACGTAGGCTGGCGTGCCGTGGCGGGCGGCGGCAGCCGCGAGCGCCTCAGCAACCGCAGCTGGCGCCGGCGCAGCCGTCATCGGCGGCCTCCTTGCCTGCCGTGGGATGCCCGACGAAGTCCAGTCCGCAGCTGTAGACGCGCGAGCCGGCCACATCGCCCGGGGGGTCAGGGGTGAACCCGGACCGGCGCAGCAGCGCCGCGCCGAGCGGCAGCCGCGGATCGGTCTCCGATACCGCCGTGGTGGCACCGCAGCGGGCGAACGCGGCGAGCTGGGCAGTCATCAGGGCCGATCCGATCCCGCCGCGGCGCTGCTCAGGCAGCACCCCGAAGCAGCACACGTACCCGGTGTCACCATCGGTGAATCCGAGCATCAGGCCCTGGCCGGGCAGGTAGACCCCGGCCGGCACGCCGCGCTGGTACTCCCGGCCGACGGTGCACTCGGCTTCGCGGAGCGCCTCGGCCCGGGACAGCTCGCCGAACATGATGTCAGCGACGTAGGACACGGCGAGCTGGCGGGCACCGGCAGCGGGCAGGTCGGCCAGCGATAGCACCGTCTGCTCGCCATGTTCGCCAGGGACCGACCGCATCGCATCGGCGGGGTCCAGCGGCCGGGTCCAGCGCTGGCACTGTATCGGGGCGAGCTCTACCGAGATGCTGGCGGACGCCCACGCCAGCGCGTCCTCGACCTGTTCACGGGTGGCGCCAGCGGCGCCGATGAAGCCCACGGGGTAGCAGGCCTGCTCGGGGAACGGGACGATGATGTCTCCCGGGCAGCCGACCTCCGTCACATCGGTGACGCACGGCACGCGGCGCGCCCGGTCCACGCCCTTCAGCGCGACCAGCCGTCCTTCGCCCGGCACTGGCAGCATCAAGGCCGCCGCCGGCCTATCCGGGTCAGCTGCGGGTATCTGGACGTCTTCACCCAGGGCCAGCCGCAGCAGCAGCGGGTGGATATCCGCGCCCAGGCAGTCCCGGAACACCCGGGCGCACGCCCCGCCCAGGAGCCGGCCCGCGACCTCAAGGACATACAGCCCGTCTTCGCAGACCCGGATCTCGCAATGCGCAGGCCCATGCCGCAGGCCAAGCGCGGCCGCCGCATCAATGGCCAGCGCCTCGGCCGCAGCCTGCACGCCGGGGGCCAGCCGCGCCGGAGTCAGGTAGACGGTCTCCTCGAAGAACGGGCCGGTCAGCGGCCGGGGCTTCTCAAACACGGTGACGACCTGCGGGCGGCCACGGTCGACCACCAGCTCCACCGAGATCTCCGTTCCGGGCAGGTAGCCTTCCGCCAGCTGCATCCGGTTCGGACGACCGCCGGTGTCAAGCCCGTAGTCGCGCACGATCCGCCGGAGGCGGCGGTAGTCCCGCCGCAGCCCGGCTTCGTCGTCAGAGCGCATCACCCCCTGGCTCGCGCCGCCGCGGCAGGGCTTGACCACCACCGGATACCCCGCCCGCAGCGCGAACGCGACCGCGTCCTCCTCATCCTCGGCTACCGCATACCGGGCGGTGGGCACGCCGGTCGCGGCGAACCGCTGCTTCATGACAGGCTTATCGACCGCGGCGATGGCCGCCGCCACAGGGTGGCCGGGCAGGCCGAGCTCCGCGGCGATCTGGGCGGCGAGGATGCTGGCCCCGTCCTCGTAGCTGACGACCGCGCTGATGGGCTGCTCGGCGTGGTACTTGCGGGCCAGCCGGACAGCATCACCCGGTTGGCCGGCGTGAATGACCTCCACCTGGTCCATCAGGCCGGCGTCCTCGCCGCAGCCCGGGACCTGCGGCGTGAACACCACCGAGCGGCAGCCCAGCTCCCTGGCCGCCTGCAGCGGATCGGAGGGAACGCAGGTATGCTCACCGAGCACGAACAGGATCTGGCGCTGCATCACAGACTTCCCTGAGGCGGCCCGCCAAGGCGGCCTGCGAGCTCGAGGCCGGCGTCGGGCACGGTCACCACGGCGGCGAGGCTGGCCAGCCCGGCGTGGTCAGCGGAGTAATACGCCCACTTACCGCGCTGCTGGCGATGCAGCAGGCCCACGTCGACCAGCTGCTTGAGGTGGTGGCTGACCGTGGACTGCGCCCACCCGGTCACGGCCACCAGGTCGCACACGCATACCGGGAAGCCGCTGCGGACCAGCATGTTCATCAGCTGGATCCGCCGCGGGTGACCCATCGCAGCGAAACGCGCCGCAGTTGCCGCGGCCTCCTGGTAGGAGATCGGCGAAGACAAGGACGTGCAGCAGGACAGCTCAGCCTGCTCGATCGCCAGCTCAGCCGCGTCTGCGCCGCCTGCCATGGCCCGCTCCGCTCATCGAGGATGATCGGTCACTATCAGATCAACATCTGTTGATCTGAACGGTAACGCGATCCGCCGGGTCACCGCAAGGGCGGCAGCGAATCTCCTGCCTGCCCTGCGCCGCGCCGGGGCCGGGTCAGCCGATGGCGGCCTTGTGAGCTGAGTAGAACGAGCGCATCGCAGCGTTGGACTCCACCGTCCCCGCCAGGGCGTCGAGGAACCCCGCCAGGGCGCTGCCGGGGATCGCCGCCAGGTTCATGTCGTCACCGATCTCGGTGAAGGTGCGCATGCCGGCGCAGCCCAGCGACATGCCGGGCTGGTTGCTGTGCAGGGCCCGCGGGAGGGCGGCGCAGCCTGGCCGGCCTGTCACGTCCATCGGGGTGCCCGTCCAGGAGGCGCGCCCGGCCGCCTCGCTGTAAAGCATCGCCTGGGCCACGTTGACCCAGAGCACCACCAGGTCCGGGTCCAGCGGGAACTCGCGCAGCGGCCCGTAGACGATGCCGGCACTATGCCGGCCCACGGCGGGGATCATAGCTGCCTCGTCCATGCTCAGGTACCGCGCGTCGCACATCGACTGCACCAGCCCGCCGAGTTGCTCGCCGACCGCCGCAGGCAGTTCGAAGCCCATCACCATCGACCCGACCGGGCAGTTGAAGTGCTGCGCGGCGGCAGCGTAGAAGGTACCCTGCTCGGCCTGGCGCCAGAACGTGCAGGCCGACGGCACCGGCTTACTGGCCTGCGCGACGCCTTCCGGTGGCTGGTCGACGAAGGCAAGCGCGATAGGCGGGTTCTGCAGCGACAGCAGCGTCGAGAGCCGCTGCGCGGCGGTGGCGTGATCCATCGGGTGGTCCTCCTCGGAGCGGTATGTGCCGGGATACCTAGACGGGCGGGGCGAGCTGGGTTTCTGTCGGTTCGGCGCAGCAGTACCAGGGTTCGCTGAGCTGGGGTACCGGCACCCCGGCAGGCTCCTGGCCACTGGCCCTGCGCCGGCCCGGGTGCCCGGCTGCCCGGGTAGCAAGACCCCACAGCTCATCGAAGAACTGCTCGCGCGGCCCGCGGCCGGCCACCGCCCTGGCGGCCAGCGCCAGCACCTCGCGCTGCAGCGCGTCGACGGCGGGATCTTCATGGACCCACGGGTAGGCCAGCGACCCCGGGTCAAAGGGCTGCACCAGCCCGGCCACCTCGGGCAGCTCCAGCAGCTTGGAGCCCTCGGGGATGAGCAGCCGGATCGCGTACTGGATCGGGGTGACGTTCGGCACCAGGCCCAGCTCGTCGATCTCGGTCAGGAAGCGCAGGTACCCCTCGAGCGTGGTCCACGGCGTGAAGGCGACGAACGTCGGGTTCAGCGCGATGCCCAGCTCACGCAGCGCCCGCACCGCGGTGACGAAGTCGGCGCGGGTGTGGCGCTTATCGAAGATCTCCAGGATGCGCTCGTCGACCGACTCGACCGCGCTGGTTAGCAGGATGCACCCGGTTTCACGCAAGACCGGCAGCCGATCCCGGTGCTTGACGAGGTGCTCGACCTTGATCACGGCGTCGTAGGTCAGACCGGGGAACTCATCGTGCAGGGCCCGGACGGTCGCCAGGGCGTGCGCGGGGCCGTTGAAGAAGTCGGGGTCGCCGAAGGTGATGTGCTGCGCGCCCGCGGCGACCTGCTGGCGGATGTCGGCCAGCACGACGTCGCGCTGCACCACCCGGAACTGGCCGCCGTACACGGGCACGATCGGGCAGTGCCGGCACAGATGCTTGCAGCCGCGGGTGGCCTCGGTGTAGCCAACGGTGCGCCGGGAACCATCGGGCAGGGTCAGGAACGCGTACTCCGACAAGGCGGGCAGGCCGGCCCGGTCGGGAACACGGAAGTCCTGGCGGCCCAGCGACACCACGGGCAGCCGTGGCCCCAGCAGGCCCGTGGTCTGCGATCGCAGATCCCGCACCAGTTCGGCCAGCGGTTCCTCAAACTCGCCGCCGATGATCGAGTCGATGCCGATCCGCCGCAGCAGTCCGGAGTTGACCGGCGCGTACAGGCCGTACGCACAAAGATGAGCCCGCGGGTTGAGCTCCCGCACCCGCGGGACCACGCCGGCCAGGATCCGGGTCGCGGTGTGCATCGGCAGGTAGAAACCGATCAGGTCAGCCCCTCGCACCGCCGCCTCATCCAGCTTCTGTACCGCAAGATCGAGGCAAGCCACCCGCGCTCCCTCCGCGGCCAACCATGCCGCGGGAGACGCCAGCCCGAATGGCTGGTGTCCCAGGTCGAACGCCGATATCAGCAGCACCGAGGGCCCGGCCATGGCGGGCAGGCGAGCTGGGTCAGACTTGGCCCCGCTCATCAGCTGCGTCACGATCACATCTCCCGGGCGCATGATCGGGCACAAATCACTGGTACGGCTCGCCGCCACTGCGCCGTGACGTTACCGCTACGCGCCGGCCATTCGACGAACACCATGTCCCGGCCCATCTGAGTCGATCGAACCGTCAGGTAATCCTGTTAGATCGCTTGCCTAGAACGTACTGGACATGCCGCCGGTTCACCAGCCCCAGATGCCGACTCCACACGGTTCCATTAACTCGCCTGCATGCCATGGAAGGGCTGTGTGGCCGGCTGTGCGCCGCCGGCTTATACGGCGCGGCTGCGGATGTAGGACTGGCGGTGGTCAGCGCCGATCCGTTACGAGAAGCGGCTCCTCATGTGCTGATCGGCGCCTGCCCAGCCGAAGGCAACACCTGCGAGGCGGTGTGCCAGCTCGACAGCTTGCGTGACCTGCGCGAGAAGGGCATCGACCATCTACTGACCAGGGCCTACGATCATCATCGTGACCCAGAACCGCGATCAGGCCCAGGTGCCCGGGTCGGCAGCCGGGGCAGTGGTAAGCGCGCGCTGGTTCCGGGTGCTGGCCGATCCGACCCGCCTGGCCATCCTCAACCAGCTCCTCACCGGAGCGTGCAGTGTCAGCGAACTCGTCGCGCGGACCGGCCTGCCGCGCAGTCGGGTATCCAACCACCTCGCATGCCTGCGCTGGTGCCAGTTCGTGCGCGCCGAGCGACAGGGCCGCCGTGTCCTCTACGTCGTCACCGACACCCGGCTGCGCCGCCTCCTAGACCTCGCTGAGGACCTGGTCGCCGACAACGCTGAGCACTTGGCCACCTGTCAGCGCATCGGTCCCGACTGGGTGTGATCGGCGATCGGCCGCGATGCTATATGGCCCAGCCGGCGCCCACCGGCAGCCGCGCTGGCTCAACCTGATACCGCCGGGTGCTGGTCAGGTGATGCCCGCGAAGCTGCGTGCCTCATCCCGGTTCCGGCAAGCCCGCATTCTGATGATCCGCTCCTGGTCAAGGGTCAGGACAAGGTAATTGCGGTCCTCGGCCTGGCGGACACGCGCACGGCGGTCGATGCCAGGCGTGCGGATGACCACCATCACCTTGTCGCCGCTGGCTGCGATCTCTTCGATCTGTGACGCCAGGCGCTGCTCGGCCTGACGCTCCAGTGCCAATTGCAGCTCGTTCCGGCCGTGGCACGTCTCGGGCTCAGGGTTCTCGAAGGCGGGATTGAGGTAGGTCCACTCCAGCTCCGGATCAACAAATTCCAGCATCCCCGCCAGATCGCCACGGCCATAGGCCTCATACGCCTCGCGGACCAGGGCTTCGTTGCGATCGGTCATGACCATCCTCCTTCAGTCTGCGCAGGTGTCGGCCGCTATCTTGCCCGTAGAGCCAGTAGCTGTGCCGAAGGCAGGCTGTCTTGTTGGGGAATACCCGGGTGTCGGCGTGGGCGCCGCCACGCGGCTAGTGCATCCCGGGCAATCGGCAGCGCGAGTCCGCAGGAAGGAGATGCGAATGGCAGGCGATTCCCCTGGCGACTTAAACGTCCTGGGTTTGAGGGAAGGGATCGCCTTGATGAGGTTGTCGCCCGCGAGCCCGGTGTAGGCCAGCAGCCTGGTGAACGCCGCGTCGTTCAAGGTGAGCACCATGATTGCCAGGTCCGGTCCTTCGGTCAGAGCAGGTGAGGGGAGACGGCCGACCAGGCCGGCGTATGTGTGCAGGTTAATCCCATTGGCTCGGGCGACCCTGGCCAGGTAGGAGCCTGACAACTCGCCGTGGCGGGGGCGTGGCAAGACTGGGATCTGGCGAGGTGGCGGCAGTATCAGGCTCATCGTTTGCTCCGCTTGCGGCTTTTTGGATGCTCTGACGCTGAGCTGCGGCTTCCTGAGTGGCGGCGTGGTCCAGTTCCACAGACTCCAGGATTTCTTCGTCGATGTACCGCTCAGTATCGCCTTGATGGCAGCCTCGCGGATTAGGTGGGACAACGACACGATGTAGCCGCCGGTGCGCCCGTACAAGTAGTCGGCCAACGGGAGAAGGCTGCCGGGCTTATGGGCGCGGAGGCGCAGGGCGCGCTCGAAGCCATCGATGAGCTGGGCCCAGTCCCGGCGCTGGGGGATAGTGCTGTAGTTGCTGGGGGAGGCCTTGAGCTGGGTAAACCGCCGGGCGAGCTGCTGGCCCCGGTTCCCGGTTAAGAACCCGCAGTTCTCGACGTTGATCCCCGCAAGGACGAAGGTGGCCGGGACGTGGTCCATGAAGTACTTCAGCTGGTGTCTTCCCGACGCCGGGCACGCCGCTGAGGATCATGCCGCACGAGGTGCCGAGTTGCTGCCCGCGGTTGAGGCGCATGAAGAGCAGGCCCTCGGTCACCGTGCGGTCGAGTATCGGAATCTTCAGCGCGGGCAGTGCCGCGTGGTAGTCACTGCGCAGATCGTCGTACGCGAGCCGTTCCGACGGGGCAAGGCGGCTCAGCTCCGCCTCGGTTATCGGTCACCGGCTCCGGGTCGTGTTCCACGAACTCACGCCAGCTGTCCAGCGTGGTCACCACGCTGGATGAGAAGCTCCCGTTCGTGTGTTGCCCGAAGGTTTCAGAGCCCGTCATCATTCCCGAGACGATCAACTGCGACCGAGGCCGGGTCTACTCTACCTGTCGGAGACTTTCCTGCGGGCCTGTAGGATCTTCATCCGCGCCGTCGAGCCATAGCGTCGGCGAGACGACATGATGGCTGTCACAACGGCATGTGATACGACGAGATGGCTGTCAAACGACATGATGGCTGTCACGGGACAACACACATCCTGCGCAGGGCGCAGCCCCTCTCCTCTAGTGCCGATAATGTACATTATGTAAAGTAGACCTGAGTCACTTGCCATCATCCCCAGCCATCCGCAGATGTCCTGTTGTCCTGTCTCAGTCGATCTGCTTTCTTCGCTGGTGAGCGATACAGGATCCTCCGCTAAGTAGCGCCCGATATCGCAGCGTTACTTGTCGTGAT
>Ga0302325_10009075_pt1 | contig 21793 bp, 18 predicted proteins | sample Palsa_T0_2_FD_201948 | JGI IMG/M metagenome (GOLD analysis project Ga0302325, IMG submission 201948) | Peat permafrost microbial communities from Stordalen Mire near Abisko, Sweden - Palsa_T0_2 | ecosystem: Environmental > Terrestrial > Soil > Palsa > Peat permafrost | place: Sweden: Abisko...
ACCGCGATGCAGTCCATGCAGGCGGCCGATCTGCGCCGCCTGCTCCGCTACGACAAGTCAACGGCCGGCGGCCTGATGACCTCCCAGCCGCTGGTCTTCGCGCCCGACGCGCCGGTGGCCGAGGTGCTTGCCCGGGTGAGGGATCGCGACCTGACCGCGACCACCGCCGCCCAGGTGTACGTCTGCGAGCCGCCGTTGCTCACCCCGACCGGCCGCTACCTCGGCAGCGTCGGGTTCCAGCGGCTGCTCCGCCGCGCCCCGTCGGTCCCGATCGGCGAGTGCATCGAGGCGCGCGCCTTCGTCCGGCCCGGCCTGCCGGAGCGAGAGCTGGCGGCCAGGATGGCCGCCTACAACATGATCGGGGTCGCCGTCTGCGACGACGCCGGAAGGCTGCTCGGCGGGGTGACCGTCGACGACGTGATTGACCGCCTGCTGCCGGCCGGCTGGCGACAGAACGGGGGAAGGTAGATGGCACGACTCACGTCTCTCCGCAGCGGCGGCGACCTCTCGGTGCCGCGGGGGGCGCCGGTGCGGGGCTCGCTCTACGACGCCGACGCGTTCGGGCGGTTCTCCGAGGGCCTCGCGCGGTTCCTCGGCACCGGCAAGTACCTGGTGGCCCAGACCGTGTTCGTGATCTTCTGGGTCATCCTCAACTCGGTGGCGTACATCCACCACTGGGACCCGTACCCGTACATTCTGCTCAACCTGGCCTTTTCCACCCAGGCCGCGTACGCGGCGCCGCTGATCCTGCTCGCGCAGAACCGCCAGGACGAGCGGGACCGCGCCGTCATCGAGCGGGACCGGCAGGTCGCCGCCCGGACTCAGGACGACACCGAGTACCTGGCCCGCGAGCTCGCCGCCGTCCGCCTCGCGCTGGCCGACGTGGTCACCAACCAGGACCTGGACCAGTCACTCGCCCGCATCGCCACGATGATCGCCGACCACCCGAACGGGCAGCGCGAACCGAGCCGTCGCTAGGGCGGCGCTCCGCCCGCGGCTAGGGATGCGCGGCCAGCTGGTCGCGCAGGATCGACCCGATCGTGGTCTCGAGCAGCGGCGCGGAGGCTCAGCACGTGGGCGGGGCGGTCGGCGCCGGCCGGGGCACCGCGGTGGCGGGCGCGGCGGCTGGCGCTTGCGCGCGCGTGCGCTTGGCCGCCGGTGCGCCGGCGCCGGCCGGGCGCGCGGCCGGCGAGCGCGACGGCCTGGCCGGCTTGGCCGCGGCGGCCGCCGTCGTCGCCGCGGCCGAGGCCGAGGCCGCCGCCGACGACGACGGGGCCGGGGCCGGCGTTGTCTGGGTGCTGCCCGCGCCGTACATAAAGGTCCCGGTGGACTGGACCGCGCCCGGGTCGAGGGCGATGTTCTGCACGGTGACCGTGTGACCCTGGGTGTCCGTGAGCCGGACCGTGAACGGGCCCGAGCCCGCGCCGGACGGCGCGATCCAGTAGTTGTAGGTGGCCCGGGCCAGGCTGACCCAGCCGCCGGAGGCGGTCTCGACCTGGACCGAGGCGAGGGGGTTGCCGGTGTTGCCGGCCAGCAGCGCCAGCCAGTACTGGGAGGAGCCCTGCTTGACCTCCATCGTGACCGGGCCGGGCAGCGGGGGGTCGGCCAGGTACTGGTAGTGAACGTTGATCAGCCCGGCGCCGAGCGGCGCGAGCTCGGCGAAGGCCGGCTCGCTGAGGTCGATGTGCCCGGCCGCGCACTCCGGGCACTGGTCGATGACCTGGACGGTGACCGACGATCCGCTCGGGCCGGTGACGGTCAGGTACCCGCCGCAGGCGCCGGCGCCGTCGTACTCCGACGGCGAGAGCGCCACGAACAGGCCGTTGGCGGGCGGGGTCGGGTAGGAGCAGTTGGGCAGGCCCTCGAGCACGTAGTGGGTGGCGATGCCGGCGACGGTCCCGGACGGCGCCGTCAGCGCCGCCAGCGACAGCGCCGACGACGTGCAGGCCGTCCGGCCGCCGGTCAGCTGGCCGATGCCGACCATGACCGCGAGCGCGACCGCGGCCATCCCGGCCCCGGTCACCCCGAGCCCGAGCAGCGGCACCCGTCGGCGACGCCGGGAGTGCCGGTGCCGGCGGGGACCATCCTGGCCGTAACCATCCTGGCCGTAACCATCCTGGCCGTAACCATCCTGGCCGTAACCATCCTGGCCGAAATCACCGCGTTGGCCGTGAACCATGACCGGATTGTACGAAGCGGCGCATCAGCCCCAGTGGTCATTCACGGTTATTGCCCGCCGAAACCGTCACTTCTATCATGGACGCGGACGCGCGCGGCGTGGCACGCTCGAGATCGAGGATCTTCCAAGTAGCCAGGCAAGGCAGGGACAGCGACCATGACCGTGACCGACATCGGTAGGCCCGCGACCGACCACGACGCGGCGGCGGAGGAGGCGCGGCTGCGCCGCGAGCTCGCCGCCGTCTACCGTCTGATCGCGCACTTTCGGATGACGGACCTCATCTACAACCACATCTCGGTTCGCCTCCCGGGGCCGGAGCACCGGTTCCTGCTCAATCCGTACGGCCTGCTGTACGAAGAGGTCACGGCGTCGAACCTGGTGATCGTCGGGCTCGACGGCCAGCTGGTCACCGACGGGCCGTGGAAGGTCAACCCGGCCGGGTTCGTGATCCACAGCGCGATTCACTCCGCGCGCGAGGACGCGCTCTGCGTGCTGCACACCCACACCAAGGCCGGCTGCGCGGTCGCCGCCCAGGAGCACGGCCTGCTGCCGCTGAACCAGATGTCCCTCGAGTTCTACAACCGGGTCGCCTACCACGACTACGAGGGCATCGCGCTGTCCAACGCGGAGAAGCAGCGCCTGGTCGCCGACCTCGGCTCCAGGCCGGTGATGATCCTGCGCAACCACGGCCTGCTCACCGTGGGCAAGACGCCGGGCGAGGCGTTCCTGCGCATGTTCTACCTCGAGCGCTCGTGCGAGATCCAGGTCGACGCGCTCGCGGGCGGCGCGCCGATCGTGATCCCGCCGCCGGAGGTCTGCGAGTACACCGCCCGCCAGTTCGAGGGCGATCAGGGCAGCGACGACTACAACAACGACGCCGCGCCCAACCTGGCCTGGGACGCCATGCTCCGCCTGGTCGAGCGCCTGTACCCGGACTACAAGGACTGAACGCGATCGCCGAGAAACCTGCCGCACCAGGCCGCGCGGGCCGGGTCGTCCTCGTCACCCGGGCCGGTGACGAGGAAATCCTGCCCCGTTTCCGAGCCGCCTTCACGCAGGCGTTCGAGCCCGAGCGGGGCCGGTCCGACGCCTACGACGTCGACATCGCCCCCAAGATCCCGGCCGGCCCCGACGTCGCCGGCGTCGCCATCGCCCCGCCCGCCCGGGTAACCGCCGCCGACGTCGCCGCGCTGCCGGCGTTGCGCGTCGTCGCCGCCGCGGCGGCCGGCTACGACCACCTGGACGTCGCCGCCTTGGCGGCGGCTGGAGCGACGGTCGCGCACGCCCCCGGCTACTGCGACGTCGAGGTGGCCGACCACGCGATCGCCATGACCCTCGCGCTGCTGCGCAACCTGCACGTCGGCGATCGCTACGTCAGGGACGGCGGCTGGTCCTCGCGGGCGGTCGGCGCGAAGCGGGTCACCGGCTCGGTGCTCGGCGTCGCCGGCCTCGGCCGCACCGGCACGCTGGTCGCGCGGCGCGCCGTCGCGCTCGGCCTGCTGGTCATCGCCTGGGCGCCGCGCACCCCGCTCGCCCGGGCCCGCGAGCTCGGCGTCACCCCGGTCGCGACGCTGGCTGAGCTGCTGGCCGCCAGCGACGTGGTGTCGCTGCACGTGCCGCTCACCGCGGACACCAAGAACCTGATCGACGCCGACGCGCTGGCGCTCATGCGCCCGGACGCGGCCCTGGTCAACTGCGGCCGCGGCGGCCTCGTCGACCTCGGCGCGCTGCGGGCGGCCCTGGAGTCCGGTCGCCTGGCGGGCGCCGCGCTCGACGTCCTCGACACCGAGCCGCCGCCGCCCGACCACATCGCGTTCACGCTGCCGAGGACGATCATCACCCCGCATCAGGCGTGGCTGTCACCGGAATCGGAGTACGCCGCCTACGAGATGGCGGCGGCGGCGATCGCCGCCGTCCTGTGCGGCCGGTCCCCCCAGCACGTAGTCGAAAAACAGGAACAACAGACCAGTGATGAGTAACGATCCCGGCTTACTCCCCGCTGGCATAGGGGTTCTTACCGCGGGCCGTTTCTGGGGTGCGTTGGCCTGCGGTGCGGGTTCTTGCCCTACGGTTGGGGCCTATGGACGAACTGTTGGCCCGCGCATGGCGGGCCGCGGGGCCGCTGCAGGGGTGGCTGGCCTGGGTGCTGCACGCGTCGTTCAACGTCGGCGTCACCGGGGTCGTCCGCGCTGCGGACGGGCGGGTGCTGCTGGTGCGGCACCGGCTCTGGCCGGAGGAGACGCAGTGGGGGTTCCCCGGCGGGTTCGCCAAGCGCGGTGAGCAGTTCCCGGAGACCGTCGTCCGCGAGGTCCGCGAGGAGACCGGCCTCACGGTCACCGTCGGCCGGCTGCTCGAGGCCCGGATGGGCGACCGGCACCGGGTCGAGGTGTACTACGAGGCCGCTCTGGTCAGCGGCATCGAGGACCTCACGCTGCAAGACAGCGAGATCCTCGAGGGCGGGCTGTTCGCCCTGGACAGCCTGCCAGCGGCGATGCCGCCGCTGCACAAGCAGTTCGCCAAGCTCGGCCAGAAACCCGCCTGACGGCGGGGCGGGGATGCAGAGCCTGCTGGGACGGGGCAACGGTCACTAGAATCTGCGCGTGGCTGGAAAGTGTCATCTATCCCGAAAGTGTCACATATATGGACTCGCGACGCCTCCGCGCCGCATGTGACGATTAAGGCCGGGTCGGCCGCTGCCACGGTCGGCTCGCACGAGGGGCGGGGGCGGACCGTACGCGTGCGCTGGGCGGGGTGGGGCCCAGCGTACGCGTCGCCGCGCGGCATTTCCCCCCTGCCGCCCCTCTGGGCGGCCCTGCGCCATCATCGTGTGCCCTTTTGGGTGCCATACGACCCGAATGGCACACAATCATGCCCATGGGACGATCTGTCGCAATTTTGTTGCTGTATCCCGCTGCTCGCCTGCATCATCGCAGCGCAAGCAACCCACATAACCCGGCTAGGGTGACCTCGGCCGTCGCGGGCGGCCCGGAAATGTCGGATTCGTGGCCGCCTCGTGCGTGGTACGGGCGAGGCCGCGAGACCGTGGCCGGGTAACGTAAGCGCGATCGCGAATCCGGAGGCGAGCCAGCTCGCCGCGGTGGGCGTCGGCTGTCTCCGGGGCGCGGTAGGTGCGCGCGATGGCGAGCTCGTACGGTCGTGTGTCCTGGTGGGTGAGGCCGAAGTCGATGACGCCGGCCAGCCGGCCGTGCCGGTAGTGCACGTTCCACTCGGCGAAGTCGCCGTGGATCAGGGTGATCGGCAGCACGGCCCGCCGCCCGCCGGCCGTCTCGACCAGCCAGTTCCCGTTGCCCAAGGGGACGTCTTTCAGTACCGCCACCCGGTCCGGCCGCATCGCCAGCACGTCCAGCACGCGGGTGACAGCGCTCGTCACCATCGCGGCCAGCCGATCCGAGCGCGTCCGGGCGGGTTCAGCGGTCCGGGCTCTTCTGGTAGACGGCGACCTGGCTGACGGAACCGGCGGGTGTCGATCCCGACGTGGTGCGGCGACAGGTCGAAGACCCGGACCGTTCGAGATGAATTATTTAGCTGTCGACCTGCGGGGGCTCGGTTCGCGTGCGCTTGAGCTCGAAGAAGTACGGGTTGGCGGCGAGCATCAGCGCGCCGTCGAACATCCGCAGGGCTTCCTCGCCGCGCGGCACCCGGGTGATCACCGGGCCGAAGAACGCCACCCCGTCGATGTGGATCGTCGGAGTGCCGACCTCGTCGCCGACCGGGTCCATGCCGCGGTGGTGCGACTCGCGCAGCGCCGTGTCGTACTCGGTCGAGTCGGCCGCGTCGGCCAGGGCCGGGTCGAGACCGCACTCGGTCAGCGCTTCCACGTACAGGTCATGGTCGAAATCGCGCTTCTCGATGTGCCGTTTGGTGCCGAGTGCGGTGTAGAGGTCGCGGAGCGCTGGTGTGCCGTACTTCTGCTCCACCGCGATGCAGACCCGGACCGGGCCCCAGCCGCGCTGGAGCAGCTCCTTGTACTGGTCGGGCAGGTCCTCGCGGCCCGAGTTGAGCACCGACAGCGACATGACGCGGAAGGACAGGTCGATGTCGCGCTCCTTCTCCACCTCGAGGATCCAGCGGGAGCTGACCCAGGCGAACGGGCAGAGCGGATCGAAGTAGAAGTCGACGACGGGCTTGGCGGCGGCAGAAGTAGCTGTCATGTCACTAACTCTAGTCCGCGTCCGCCGCCCTTGGGCAGCCCCGGGGGCGCGGCGCCGATTGTCGCTCCCGCCGGTCGCCGTCCGCCTCGGGTCAGGACGTGGAGTTCTGCACGAAATAGCGGCAGAAGAGGAAGCCGTCCTCGGTCAGCGCCTGGGCCAGGGTCATCGCGACCGCGGGGAAAGCGGAGCCCGCGAGTATGCGGCCCGCCCCGGGGCCGGCCAGGGTGGGGCTGATGGTCAGCGAGAGCTCGTCAAGCAGGCCGTCGGCGGCGATCTGCCCCAGCAGGTGGGGGCCGCCCTCGCAGATGACCCGGCCGAGGTCCCGGTCGGCCAGCGCCGTGAGCGCGCCCGGCAGGTCGACCCCGTCCTGGCCGGCCACGATGACGTCGGCGACCTTGGCCGCCGCCGCGCGCCGGTCGGCCGGGGCCGCCTCGCTGGTGATCACGATGGTCCGCGCGTCCGGCGGCGCTTCGGTGAACAGCGCAGTGCCCAGGTCCAGGTCGAGAGAGCCGGTGACCACCGCGATCGTCGCGGTGGCCGGCCGGCCCTGCCGCAGCGAGGCGAGCGCGGGGCGGGGGCGGGCGGGCTTGTACTCTTCGGTCCGCACGGTGCTCGCGCCGGCCAGGACGACGTCGGCCAGGACGCGCAGGATGCCGAAGACCCGCTTGTCGCCGGGCGAGGAGAGCCCGCCCGACTTCCCGTCCACGCTGGCCGAGCCGTCCGCGCTCATCACCATGTTGGCCCGCAGCCACCGTTCGCGCGGGTAGCCGTACGCCTCGGCCAGCCCGACGTCGTCCAGTTCCCGGCCTGCCTCCGGCACGATCATTCGCATTCGTCAGATCCTAGCCCATCTAGATAACAGCAAGAAGCGCAGGGCGCCTCATACTCGGGAGGGCGCCTCATACTCGGGAGGGCGCCTCATACTCGGGAGCGGAGGACCACGATCGCGCGGCTGGCCACCTCGACCTTGGTCTTGGGGAGGAAGCCGATCGCCTCCATCGGCTCGCCGCGCGGGGACAGCGTGTCGACGACGATCTCCCAGTCGGTGCCGAGGTTGGTGTCGGGGATGGTGAACGTGATCGGCTCGGCGCCCGCGTTGAACAGCAGCAGGAACTTCTTGTCGGTGACCGGGTCGCCGCGCGGGTCGGGCTCGCTGATCGCCGAGCCGTTGAGGAAGACCGCGACCGACTTCGCGTACGAGGCCCGCCAGTCCTCCTCGGTCATCTCCTCCCCGCCGGGGGTGAGCCAGGTCAGGTCGGCCGTGCCGTCTCCCGCCCCGGTGAACGCGCCCTTGAAGAAGCGACGGCGGCGGAACACCGGGTGACGCCGACGGAGCCGCGCCAGCCGCTGGGTGAAGGCGAGCAGGTCCCGTTCTGACGCCGCCCGCGACCAGTCCAGCCAGGAGATCTCGTTGTCCTGGCAGTAGGCGTTGTTGTTGCCGGCCTGGGTGCGGCCGATCTCGTCGCCGGCCGACAGCATCGGGATTCCCTGCGACAGGAACAGCGTGACCAGGAAGTTCCGTTGCTGCCTGGCGCGCAGTTCACTGATCTCGGGATCGTCGGTGGCCGGCCCTTCCACCCCGCAGTTCCAGGACCGGTTGTCGTCGGTCCCGTCGCGGTTCTCCTCGCCGTTGGCCTCGTTGTGCTTGTCGTTGTAGCTGACCAGGTCGGCCAGGGTGAACCCGTCGTGGCAGGTGACGAAGTTAATCGAGGCGACCGGGCGGCGGCCGCTGGTCTCGTACAGGTCGCTCGACCCGGTCAGCCGGGAGGCGAACTCCGGCAGCGTGGCCGGCTGGCCGCGCCAGAAGTCGCGGACCGTGTCCCGGTACTTGCCGTTCCATTCCGTCCACAGCGGCGGGAAGTTGCCGACCTGGTAGCCGCCCTCGCCGACATCCCACGGTTCGGCGATCAGCTTCACCTGCGAGACCACCGGATCCTGCTGCACCAGGTCGAAGAAGGTGGACAGCCGGTCCACGTCGTGCATGCCCCGGGCCAGGGCCGAGGCCAGGTCGAAGCGGAACCCGTCGACGTGCATCTCCAGCACCCAGTAGCGCAGCGAGTCCATGATCAGCTGGAGCGAGTGCGGATGGCGGACGTTGAGCGAGTTGCCGCAGCCGGTGTAGTCGATGTAACGCCAGGGGTTGGCGTCGTCGAGGCGGTAATAGGCGTGGTTGTCGATGCCGCGAAAGGAGAGCGTCGGGCCCCGGCCGTCCCCCTCGGCGGTGTGGTTGTAGACCACGTCGAGTATGACCTCGATGCCCGCCGTGTGCAGCGCCCTGACCATCGTCTTGAACTCGCCGACCTGCTCGCCGCGCTGCCCGGCCGAGCAGTAGCGGTTGTGCGGGGCGAGGAAGCCGATCGTGTTATAGCCCCAGTAATTGGTCAGGCCCCGGGTACCCAGGGCCTGCTCGGGGACGAACTGGTGGACCGGCAGCAGTTCCACCGCGGTGACGCCGATCCGCTTGAGGTGCTCGATCACCGCGGGGTGGGCGATCCCGGCGTAGGTGCCGCGCTGGAGCAGCGGCACGTCCGGGTGGCGCAGCGTCAGGCCCCGGACGTGCGCCTCGTAGATCACGGTGTCGTGGTACGGGATGTGCGGCGGACGGTCGTTGCTCCAGTCGAAAAAAGGGTTGATGACCACGTTTTTCGGCATGAAGCGGGCGCTGTCGGTGGTGTTGGGCCGCCTCGGGTCCGCCCATTGATAGTCGAACAGCGCCTGGTCCCAGATCACGTCCCCGTCGATGGCCTTGCCGTAGGGGTCGAGCAGCAGCTTGGAGGGGGCGCAGCGGGCGCCGTGCCGGGGGGAGTGCGGGCCGTGCACACGGTAGCCGTACCGCTGCCCCGGGCTGATCGAGGGCAGGTAGCCATGCCAGACGAATCCGTCGACCTCGGTCAACGCGACCCGCGTCTCCGCCCCGGCATCATCGAACATGCACAGTTCGACTGCCTCGGCGGCCTCGGAGAACAGGGCGAAGTTGGTACCCCACCCGTCCCACGTTGCCCCCAGAGGATAAGCGGCGCCTGGCCAGATGTGCATTCCCCTCCTTACGCGGTGTGACTGCCCGAACCGGGCGCATGAGCCTACCGCGTAAGGTTATGCGCGGCGCGGCGCACGCGCCGGAAGATCCGTTCCACGTGGGTTTCCCCGTATGGAGCACGTTACTAACCGGGTGGTAACAACAGCCCGCTCCGCGTACCCGGTGTCAGCCGGCAAACGTTCGCACTGTGCCTCACGGTACCGGGCAAGCACCACATCGGCCACTTCCGGCGCGGCCCCGAGGACGCCAGAGACCGTGGACGCGCCCGCCTCGAGCGAGGCCGCCCGGATCGTGTCCGCGAAGTAGCCGGGTGCGAGCAGGTAGGTGGCGACGACGACCGGGCGGCGGGGATCACCGCCGCAATCGGCGCGCAGGGCGGCGACGGCCGCGGCCGGCGATGGGCCGGCCGCCGAGGCGTAGGCCGGCACGACCGCGCGCCAGCCCCGGTCGCGCCGCCAGCGGGCGGCGAGGTCGGCGATGGTGGCGTTCGCGGCTGGGTCGGACGAGCCCGCCGCGGCCAGCACCACCGCGGTGCGCGCGCGCTCGGCGGCGGAATCGACGCCGACGCCCGCCTCGCGCAGCCGGCGCTCGAGGGCGGCCAGCAGCAGCGGGTGCGGGCCGAGGGTGGCGGCGCAGCGCACCGCGACCCGGCCGGCCGGGCCGCCGCCCGCGCCTGCCGCCGCGCCCGCCGCGCCCACCGCCGCCGCCAGCTGCGCCGGGATATCCGACTTGCTGTGGTACGCGGCGGTCAGCAGCAGCGGCACGACGACGCAGGAGCGCGCGCGGCCGTCATCGAGCGAGCCGAGCACCTGCGGGAGCGAGGGCGCGCAGTGGTCGAGGAACGCGGCCCGCACGTCGACGCCGGCACCGCCGGCCGCTCGCGCCCGCTCCGCCACCACGCCGAGCAGCGAATGGACCGTCGCCGCCGCGCGCGGGTCCCTCGACCCGTGCGCGACCGCGACCAGCTGCGCGTCAGCGCCGCGCGAGGCCGGCCCGGATGCGCCGCCTGGCCGCCCCCACCCGCCCACCCGCTGACCGCTCAGACGTGGATTCCGCACTCGGTCTTGCCCGTTCCCGCCCAGCGGCCCGATCGCGGGTCCGCGCCCGCCTCCACCCGCATCGTGCAGGTCCGGCAGCCGATCGACGGGTAGCCGTCGTAGACCAGCGGGTTGACGAGCACGCCGTTGGACGCGATGTACTCGTCCACCTGCGCCGACGTCCAGCCGACGATCGGGTTGACCTTGATCATCTGCCGCTTCTCGTCCCACTCCACGACCCGCGTGTCGCGCCGGGACGCGGTCTCCTCGCGGCGGACGCCGGTGAACCACGCGTCGTACGGCGTCAGGGACTTCTCCAGCGGCTCGACCTTGCGCAGGTAGCAGCAGAGGTCCGGGTTGCGACCGTAGAGCCGCGGCCCGAGCTCGGCGTCCTGCTCGGCCACGGTCCGCGACGGCGTCACGTTCACCAACGTGACCGGGTAGATCGCCGCGACCGCGTCCCTGGTGCCGATCGTCTCAGGAAAGTGGTAGCCGGTGTCGAGGAACAGCACGTCGATACCCGGATTGATCGCGGAGACGAGGTGGATGACCACCGCGTCCGACATCGACGAGGTGATGCAGATGCGATCACCGAACGTGTCGGTTGCCCACCTGACGACGTCCTCCGCAGAGGCGTCGTTCAGCTCCTCGGCTGCCTGCTCGGCGAGGCTGCGCATAGGCCGCGGATCCTCCACGTGTCGGTCGTCGTCGCCATCGGGGCCAAAAGGAAAGCCCAGACCGCCTAGCGTAACGTCTGTAACGTTGACCGCGCTCATAGGACTGCACCTATCCCGGCAAAGCGTAGCTGGAAACTTCTGGTGCAGGAGCGGCAGTGCCACTCCCCGTCCACGGCGCCCTGCGGCTCCAGGTCCTCTTCCCCGCAATAGGGGCAGTAGAACGGGACCGCGCGCCCCGACGGCGATGTCATGACAGCTCCTCATCTGACGCCCGCAGCGTCCATTGGGCGAAGGATTCGCCCACTGAGCGCGCCGCGTCGTAACGGCGCAGCACTCGCTCCACGTAGTCAGGCAGCCCCTCAGCTGTCGTCTTGAGCCCGCGGACCTTCCGCCCGAACCCCGATCCGGCGGCGTCGCCGCCGGTCAGCGCGCCGCCCAGGTGGATCTGGAACCCTTCTACCTGATTGCCTGTCTCATCAGTAACAAGCGAACCTTTGAGCCCGATGTCAGCTGTCTGAATACGAGCGCAAGAGTTCGGGCAGCCGTTGACGTTGATCGTCACCGGCGAGTCGAAGTCCGGCAGCCGCTTTTCCAGCTCGTCGATCAGCGCCATCGCGCGCCCCTTGGTCTCCACGATCGCGAGCTTGCAGAACTCGATCCCGGTGCAGGCCATCATGTGCCGGCGGAAGACGCTGGGCGCCGTCGGCAGCCCGAGCTCCGCCAGCTCCGCGGCCAGCGCCTGGACGGAGGCGTCGGGCACGTCGATGATGACCATCTTCTGCTCGGTGGTGGTGCGCACCCGCCCGCTGCCGTACCGCTCGGCCAGGGCCGCGATCGCGCCGAGGAGCTCGCCGTTGAGCCGCCCCACGCGCGGCGCGAACCCCACGTAGTTGAGCCCGTCCCGCTGCCGGTGCACGCCGACGTGGTCGCGGCCGCCCGCCGCCACGTTGACCGGGGCGGGGCCGTCGGGCAGGGCGTAGCCGAGGTACTCCTTCTCCAGCACCTCGCGGAACCTCTCCGGCCCCCAGTCCGCGATCAGGAACTTGATCCGCGCCCGGTGCCGCAGCCGGCGGTAGCCGTAGTCGCGGAAGAGCTCGGCGACCGCGTTCCACACCTCGGGCACCTGCCCCGGCCGGACGAAGGCGCCCAGCCGCTTGGCGAGCATCGGGTTGGTCGAGAGCCCGCCGCCGACCCACAGGTCGTAGCCGACCTCGCCGCTGCCGGGGTGGCGGACCGCGGCGAAGGCCACGTCGTTGATCTCGTGGTGGGTGCACTGGGCCGCGCAGCCGCTGATCGAGGACTTGAACTTGCGCGGCAGGTTGGACAGCGCCTCGTCACCCACGTAGCGCTCTGTGATTGCGCTGATCTCGTCGGTCGCGTCGATCAGCTCGTCGCCGTCGAGGCCGGCCAGCGGGCAGCCGAGGATGACCCGGGGCGTGTCGCCGCAGGCCTCGGTGGTGGACAGGCCGACGGCCTCCAGGGTCTCCCAGATCGCCGGGACGGACTCGATCTCGATCCAGTGCAGCTGGATGTTCTGCCGGTCGGTGACGTCGGCGGTGCCCCGGCCGTACTTCACGGACACGTCGGAGATCGCGCGCAGCTGGGCCGCCGACAGCTGCCCGCCGTCGATCCGGACCCGGAGCATGAAGTACCGGTCGTCGAGCTCCTCGGGCTCGAGCACGGCGGTCTTGCCGCCGTCGATGCCGGGCCGCCGCTGCGTGTACAGCCCGTACCAGCGCATCCGGCCGCGCAGGTCGGCCGGGTCGATCGAGTCGAAGCCCTGCTTGGAGTAGATGTCGATGATCCGCTGGCGGACGTTGAGCCCGTCGTCGTTCTTCTTGTTCTCTTCGTTCTTGTTGAGCGGCTCGCGGTAGCCGAGGGCCCACTGCCCCTCGCCGCGCCTGCGCCGCGGTGCCTTCGCCGGCGTGGGCGCAGGCGCGGGGCTCGCAGGCGGGGTGTTCGCAGGATTGTTCGCCGGGATGGTACGGGTCGCTGTTGCTCCGGTTTGGGGAGACACGGCGGCTTCCTCACTAACGTTTTTCGTTGTGCGCTGCTGAGGGAGGGCGCGCGCCACCGGGAGGCCGCCGCCGTGGCGCTTCCCTGCTGCTGCAAGAAAAAAGGCCGCCCCGGCAGTTCCGCGGTGCGCGCCCGGTTGGCTAGTCTCGGCTACAAGGTGAGTTGTAACGCCGAGTTAAACGTCGGGCGGCAATCAGCGGACGGGACGACAAATGGCGCTACGGACGCGCTGCAGGTCGACGTGCCGACGCACGACGAGCATGGGGTCCGTAACACTCACCTCAACAGGATCACACACTTCGTGCCTGTCTGTCCAGCTGAGGTTGTTCACGTAGGCGGCAACCGGGCGCCCGGGCCGGCTATTCCCGCTTCGGCGGTTTACCGCTGTAAAGAATTACGGATGTTAAGAACGCCGGCCCGCGCTACCCCTGCCGCACCCAGCTCATCGCCGGCTCGGCCGGGGCCTCGGCGGTCTCCTGCGTGGGCAGGTGCTGGCAGTCACACCAGGTGCCGCCCGGGCAGTCCTGGTGGTGCCGCTTACGGCAGGCGACGCAGATCATGCCCCTTATTGTGCCCCCGGTCCGGGTATAGGCGCGGGTGAGATGCCCACTCCCTTCGCCCGCCGCGACGCCGCGGGTGCGTCGCCCGGCCCGCCCGCCTTCGCCGACCGCACCGAGGCGGGGGAACTGCTTGGTGCCGCGGTGCGGGAGGCAGTCAGGGATTTCACCAGCAATAAGGATGAACGGCCGGTGGTTTTCGCCATTCCCCGCGGCGGAGTCGCGGTCGCGGCCGGCGTGGCACGGCTGCTGAACGCTCCGCTCGACGTGATCGTGGTCCGGAAGATCGGCCACCCGCAGGCGCCGGAGTTCGGGCTCGGCGCGATCGCGGAGGGCGGCGAGCCGGTCTTCGACCCCGCCGCGCTCAACCAGTCCGGGCTGGAGCTGGCGGACCTGGCCGAGGTGGTAGCGCTGGAGCGGGCGGAACTCGCGCGGCGGGTCAGCGTCTACCGGGGCGCGATCAGGCCCCGGCCGCGCGTGGCGGGCACTGCGCGCGCAGGGGAGCGGGCGGCGGCCGGGCCGCTGATCGTGGTTGACGACGGGCTGGCGACCGGGGTGACCGCCCGCGCCGCGCTGCGCGCCGTCCGCGCCCGCAGCGGCCCCGGCCCGCGCACGGTGCTCGCGGTCCCGGTCGCGGCGGAGAACTCGCTTGCGGGCATAAAAGCAGAAGCCGACGAGGTGGTGACCGTGGTCACCACTCGCCGGCTCCGTAGCGTGGGAGAATGGTACATCGATTTCGGCCAGTTGACCGACGCCGACGTGCTGACGCTGCTCGCCGCTGGTCCCTAAGGGATACCGCTCCCTCAGGGATACCGCTCCCTCAGGGATACAGCCCCGTGAAATTCCAGGCTAGGCCGCGTTGGCGCGACGCATCCGACGACGGCGCTCGGCCGAGCGCTCGTCCTCGTTCAGGCCGCCCCAGGTGCCGTACTTCTCGGGACGGGCCACGGCGTAGTTGAGGCACTCAAGCCGTACCGGGCAGCTCGCGCAGACGGCCTTAGCCTTGCGCTCCCTGATGTCCCGCTCTGGCTGCCGCTCGCCGTCTGGGCCGAAGAAGAGCATCAGATCCTCGCCACGACACGCGGCGGCGTCCTGCCACCCCCAGTTAGGGCGGGGAAGCACGGCCGTCTGCCTACGCACCTGAGACATGGATCAGTCACCTCAACAAAGTTGCTTTATTTCTGGGTTACCCTGGCTATGTGGGCTCGCTGACACGCGCGTCCGGTCCTGCTCGGGTAACTGCTGTTGCAAGCTGCAACGCTCAACGGCGTCGTACTGTTCCCGCGCGTCCGAGGCGTGCTCTCGCACGCGACTGATCGCGGTGAACGGGTAGCGCTTGCAGGCAGACAGCCGAAGGCTCGCACATGCATGACAGACTCCTGCCCCCGGGTTGACGAGACATCTCCCGCCAGCTGACCCAATGGTTGCTGCCAGCCAAGCGATGCGCCGTAAGAGGGGGACAGGAAAGCCTGGGGCCTATGATGCCACCTGGCCTACCGGTCGCGCACGGCAGGGTGGCATTTTCCTACCCCACGTAGCAAGAATTTTTTCAGTCGGTTAACCAGACACGCGTGAGGCGTGCGCGCAATAGTCTGTACGAAGTGGACAAACGTTCGGCTGGGGGAGCCACCATGGGCAGCATGTCGTCGGACGCAGCACCCTTGCCCCGGCTCGGCGAAGTATTCTTCGACGTACGCGGCAGCTCGCGGAGCATGCGTCTTAGCTGGTACGCCAACACCGGTATCGCCGTGTTCAGCATCTGGCAGGGGGGGACCTGCACCGGTACGTTCCGGCTGCCGCTTGATGACCTGTCGCGGCTGGTCGAGTCGCTGGGCCGGGGCCTGCCGGACGGCCCGCTCGACGGAGCGGGCTCCACCGGCCCGATCGCCCTAGGCGGCCAGCGCCCGCGGCTGGCCATCGGCGCCGCCCCCTTCGAGCCGTTCACCGGCGCCATGAGCGCGTTCACGAACGAGCAGGCCGCCGCCTACGGCTTCCCCCGGCCGCCCCAGAACGGCGCGCCCCAGCACAACGGTGCGCTCCAGAACGGATACGGCCCGGCTGCGGGCCCGGGCCAGGCCTACGGCTACGAAGCCAACGGCTACGCGCCGGACGGATCCGAATACGCCACCGATCCATCGGTCTACGGCCAGAACCCGACGCTGAACGGCCTCGGCGGCCAGCCGTCCGGCCCGCAGCAGTTCGGCCCGGGCCAGCCGTTCGGCGCCGACCAGCAGTTCGGGCCCGGACAGCAGCAAGCCGCATTGCAGTACGGCGCCGGCCAGTACGCGGACCCGCCGCAGTACGACTACGCGTCGCAGCAGTACGGTTCCGCCCAGCAGCCGGGCGAGCCGCAGTACGGGACCGGCCCGGAGTACTGGACCGGCCCGGAGTACGGGACGGGCCCGCAAGCCGCCGCCGAGTTCGGCTCCGGCCCGTACGGAACCGTCAAGCAGCCAGACGACGCGCAGCAAGCCGCGGGCCAGTACGGCGTTGACCAAGACCGCGGTGCCGCCGTGAGCCACGATGCGGGCCAGCAGCCCGGTAACTCCCAGTACGGCGCGGCCCAGCAGCCCGGTGACTCGCCGTACGTCGCCCAGGAGTACGACCCGGCCGCGACGTACGGCTCAGGCCAGCAACCCGTCGAGGCCCAATACGCTGAGGCTCAATACAGCGACGCTCAGTACGCCGACGCTCAATACGGCGGAGACCAGTACGGTAGCGCTCAGCAGGGTGCCGGCCAGTACGGGCAGCCGCAGTGGCAGGGCGACGCGCAGCAGCATGGGCCCGGACAGCAGGGGCAGGTCGGCAACGAAGGCCCCAGCCGACCGGCTGCCGATTCCCCCTACGACGCGACTCAGAACGGCCAGCCGCAGTACGACACCGGTCAGTACAACACCGGTCAGTACAACACCGGTCAGTACAACACCGGTCAGTACAACACCGGTCAGTACAACACCGGTCAGTACAACACCGGTCCATACGGCACCGGCCAGTACGGCACCGGCCAGCAGCCCGCCCCGGACCTGAACGGCAGCGCCCCCCAGCAGGACAGCGCGCAGTACGGCACCGGTTCCTACGGGACCGTCCCGCAGAATGTCGCCGCCGCGCCCTACGGCGCCGCCCAGCAGCCTGGCAACTCCCAGTACGGCGCCCCCCAGCAGCCCAGTGAGGCGCAGTACGGCTCCGTCCAGCCGCAAGAGCAGTACGGGCTAGGCCAGCAACAGGGCGACGGGCAGTACGGCGCTGGCGAGCAGGCGGGCGCCGCGCAGGCCCAGTACGGCGCCGGCCAGTACGGCGGGGCCCAGCAGCAAGGGCAGGCGCGGGAGTACGGCACGGGTCCGCAGTACCCAGTCAGCCAGCCGCAAGGCGTCGGCCAGGCCAATGACGGGCAGTACGGTCAGGCGCAGCAGCAGGAGCAGCGCAACTCGGGTCAGTATGGCAACGCGCAGCAGTACGCGAGCCCCCAGCAGGGCACCCCGGGCATGAACGGCAACCCCGGCCAGCCGGCCTCCGACGCCCAGTACGGCGGAACCCAAAACGGGCGAGCCGAGTTCAGCGCCGGCCAGCCGCAGAACGGCGCCGGTCAGTACGGCGCCGGTCAGTACGGCGCCGGTCAGTACGGCGCAGCGCCGCTGTACGCCGTCGGCCAGCAGGCCACGCCGCCTCAGCCGGGAACACCGCCTCAGCCGGGAACACCGCCTCAGCCGGGAACACCGCCTCAGCCGGGAACACCGTTCCCCGGCCCGCAGCCGGTCGGGGGCTTCCCCCCATCGCAGCCATCGTCCGAGCAGCCCGCCGCGCAGTCCCAGGCTCAGCAGTCGTACCCGGCCGAGCAGCATCACGAGCAGGCCGGCGGCGAGCGCTCGTACGACGGCCAGCCGTCCTACGACGATCGTGGCTATGACCACCAGGGCTACGCTGCACCCGGCCGCGAAGAGCAGATCCGGCCGGGGCTTGAGTTCTCCGCCAACTTCGGGAACCGCGGCGGGCACTCGCTCTACGGCGGCGCCGCCGAAGCCGAAGCAGCCTCGCCGGCCGGGCAGCCCCATGAGGACGGCTACCGCGTCCCGACGGGTCAGCAGGCTCGGGCAGGCGGACACGCCCTGGCCGGTCAGCAGGGCGAGAGCGCACAGGAAGAATCCGCAGCGGCACAGTACTCACAGTTCGGACCGCCGTCCGCGCACCCCCAGCAGGCTCAGGACCCCGGCCAATACCAGCAAGCTCAGGACGGCGGCCGGTTCGCCCAGTTCGCGGAGTCGATGGCCACCCTCTCGGCCCCGGTGGCAGCAGACGCGGCCGCAAGCGGACAGTGGCCGCCCAGCGGCACGCAGCCGAACCCATCGACCGGCGCGTACCCGGCCTACGGGGCCGACCAGTCGCAGCAGGCCTACCAGGACCAGTCCGCCTACTATCGCGGGTCCGCGCAGGACACGGCCGGCGGCACGAACGGGTACCAGTCCGGCGCGACGGTCGGCCAGCCGGCAGCCCCAGCCGCCAATGCCTACGCCTACCCAGAAGCTGGCTATGCCCCGAACGGCGGCGCCCCCAACGGCGGCGCCCCCAACGGCAGCAACGGGTACGGCAACGCAACGAACGGCAACGGAGCCAACGGCTACGCCTCCAACGGCTACGCGTCTAACGGCAACGGCAACGGCGGTCCTGCCGGCACCGGCGTCTTCCCCGCCCCGGGTTACGCCGGCTCGGGTGCGTTCCCAGTCAACGGCCAAGGCGCTAACAACGGCCAAGGGACCAACAACGGCCAGGGCGCGAACGGATCAAATTCCGGCGCGTACCGTCCCGTCCCCGGAGCACCGCAGCCCGGCAGCTTGCCCGCCTTCACGCCCACCTTCTCCCCGAACGGCGCGGCGAGCTCCCCGGCCGGCCCAGCCGGCCAGGCGGCCGCCCCAAACGGGAACGGCCGAGGCGGACGTCCAGGCCAGCCCTCCCCGTCACCTTCGGGGGCCTATCCCCAGGCACCTGCCTACCAGCAGCCTCCCCGTAGCGGTGCCAGCGAGCTGGACCAGCCCTACCAGCCCGCTCCCGGCTACCCGAACGGCGCCGACTACGCGGGCACCGGCGGCTACCCGGCCGCGAACGGCCAGGAGTACCCGTCGGGTGCCCAGTCGGACTGGCGGCAAGGCTACCCGCCGGCAGCTCAGCGCCCCACCCCCGGCTACTCCGGCGGCCCCGGTCAGGGCTACCCGGACGAGTACGCGAACCAGGCCCCCCACGGCGCCAACGGGGCCTCCCGCGGCCCCAACGGCTACGGAGTCGGTCAGCCGACCGGCCCGCTGGCCGCAGCCGACCACCCGTCATCGCCCGGCTACGCCCCGCCGGACCAGTTCGACCCAACGCAGCAGGGCTACTGGCAGTGATCGGGAGTCCAGCGGAAATTGACATGCATCAGGGAACAGGGACCCCCGAGGACGCGTTAGAATCAACGAGCCGGTGCGGCTAGGGTCCCCCGGGCCGCACCTAATATCGCCTTCGCGGAATACCGTTCGGCTGGAGCCGCGATGTGCCTCTCGCCGAGGAGGCGACCTGTCGCACCGGCACTTACGTCAAGGAAAGCCCCTGGCCACTCACGGCCAGGGGCTTTCTGCGGTCACAGCCAACCCGCGCTAGCGGCCACGCGCCCACCCTGGTGGCGTCACCGCATTGACACCGCCAAGCCAGCCGCCTGCCTCAGCCGCCGACCTCAGCCGCCCGCGGCGGCGAGCGCCCTCGTCTCGCAGCGGAGCCGCACGGTCAGCAGCGCCGCGTTGAGCACGGTGAACGCGCACGCGGTGATCCAGGCCGACCCGGCCAGCGGCAGCGCTGCGCCCTCGATGATCACGGCAACGTAGTTGGGGTGCGCGAACCAGCGATAAGGCCCCGAGCGCACCAATGGCACCCCCGGTACCACGATCACCCGGGCCGACCAGGACGGCCCCAGGGTCGCGATGCACCACCAGCGCAGCGCGTTGGCGGCCACCACCACGGCGATCATCGGGTACCCGAGCGCGGGGATGAACGTCCGGTGCAGCGCCAGCGGCTCCACCACGCACCCGACCAGCAGCAGGACGTGCAACGCGACCATGACCGGGAAATGGCCCGCGCCCGACTCCACCCCGCCGCGGCGCAGGCTCGCGTTCGCGTGCCGGGTGGAGACGACGAGCTCGAAGATCCGCTCGACGCAGATCACGCCGAGCAGCGTGTAGTAGACGACCATCAGCGCCTCACCATCGCAGCAGCACCAGCTCGGCGCTGACCCCGGGTCCCAGGCCAATCATCATCCCAAACGAGCCGGCCGCCGGAGCGTCATCGGCGACAGTCAGCTCAAGAATGTGCAACACGGAAGCCGACGACATGTTGCCCGCCTGCGCCAGCGACCGGCGGCTGGACGCCAGCGCGGCCGCGGGCAGCTTGAGCGCGCGCTGCGCGGCGTCGAGGACCTTCGGGCCGCCGGGGTGGCAGATCCAGGTGGCGATGTCGTCGATGGTCAGGCCGTGCTCGGCCAGGAAGCCGGTGACGCTGCCGCTCAGCCGCCGCTCCACCACCTCGGCCAGCTCCGCCGTCAGCACGATGCGGAAGCCGTCGGCGCCCAGCCGCCAGCCGAGCGCGTCCTCGCTGTCGGGGTAGACCTCGCTCCGGGTCGCGAGGATCCGCGGCAGTCGTCCCGGCTGAGACGGCCGGGCCAGGCGGGACGTGCGCGGCTGTGGCCGCCGCCGGGGCCGCGTCCCGGTGGCCACCAGCGCCACCGCGCCGTCGCCGAACAGGGCGCTCGCGACCAGGTCGGCGGTGGTGACCGTAGCGCGGGGCGCGGTGGCACTGGGGAGGCTGAGCGAGCAGAGCTCGACCGCGAGCAGCGCGGCCGCGTGCCCGGGCCAGCCGAGCAGGTAATCGTGCAGCCGCGCCAGTCCGGCCGCGCCGGCCACGCACCCGAGCCCGAACACCGGCAGCCGCTTCAGGTCAGCCCGCAGCCCGAGCCGGGGCATGAGCAGGGCGTCAATCGACGGCACGGCCACGCCGGTCACCGATGTGACGATGAGCAGGTCCAGGTCGTCGGGGGCGAGCCCGGACTCGGCCAGGGCGGCGCGAAGCGCCCGCTCCGCGAGTGCCGTCGCCTCCTCGATGTAGCGGTCGTTGGCGTAGGCCCCGAGCGCGCCGTAGTCCGCCAGCGGGAAGGCGGTGTGCCTGGTCTCGATCCCGGCGTTGGCGTGCAGTCGCTCAAGCAGCGCCCGCTTCGTCCCGGCCGGTTCCAGCGCGGCCAGCGACGCGACGGCCCGGGTAATGTCGGCTTGCGGGTAACGGTAGGCAGGGAAGGCCGAGCGCACGGCTACGATCTGCGTCATCAGCCGAGCGCGCTCGCCAGGTGCGGCGCCGCCGCCGCCGTCAACGTCTCGACGCCCCCGGCGAACAGCGCGGCGTTGACGCCGGCGATGCCGATCGCGGCGAGGAACGGCACCCGCCCGCGTCCCCGCGCCCCCGCCACGGCGAGCACGCCGGAGCAGCACAGCCCGGCCACCGCCGCCCACCGCCGGCCCGGGCTGGCCGCCACCAGCAGCAGCACCGAGGCGGCGAGCAGCAGCGCCAGGGCGGCGGACCGGGTGGCGGCGGGGCCGAACCGGGCGGCGATGCGCTGCGGCAGCCCGCGCACCCCGTTCCGCGCGTCGTCGGTCAGGTCGGGCAGCACGTTGGCGAAGTGCGCGCCGAGCCCGAGCAGCGCCGCCGCGACGGTGACCGGCCAGCGGGCCAGCGGATGCCCTGGCAGCGCCGACGCCGAGAACGAGGGCAGCAGCCCGAACGCGATCGCGTACGACGCGCCGGACCAGACCGTCGACTTCAGCCCGAGGTTGTACGACCACGCGACCGCGGTCATCGCCGCGTCGATCGCCAGGCTGACCGGGCCGAGTGCGGCCGCGAGCGCGAGCGTGACCGCCAGCGCGACCGCCGCCGCCAGCCACAGGGCGCGCGCGCTGATCAGGCCGACCGCGGCCGGCTTGTCCGTCCGCCCGGCGGCGGTGTCCCGCTCCGCGTCGCGCGCGTCGTTGGACCAGCCGACGGAGAGCTGCCCGGCCAGCACCGCCAGCGCCACCAGCACCACCCGCCCGACCCCGAACCCCGGGGGCGCCGCCT
>Ga0302325_10009078_pt1 | contig 21791 bp, 20 predicted proteins | sample Palsa_T0_2_FD_201948 | JGI IMG/M metagenome (GOLD analysis project Ga0302325, IMG submission 201948) | Peat permafrost microbial communities from Stordalen Mire near Abisko, Sweden - Palsa_T0_2 | ecosystem: Environmental > Terrestrial > Soil > Palsa > Peat permafrost | place: Sweden: Abisko...
GCGCATTCTTCCCCCGACATTGGCTCGATAATCATCAGACCAGTCATTCCACGTTTGAACAGGTCGAATGGGCAAATAAAACAATGTGATCTCCCCCCCCCCCCCCCTATTGACGACACTGGGGGATCTGCAATTAGCGCTCCCCCTGAGTTCCCCATTGAGGCCAATCACATGATCCCGCCCTCTCTCTTGGCAACCGCATCGTGTAATTCCCACTCCTGCTTCAGAGTACCGTTTGCGTACAACTGAATTCTATCAATCTTACTAGCCAACATCTCGAACTGTGCATCGAATGTTTGTCTCTTTCCATCCTCATAATACATAGAGCTTACTTCCCCAAGCAAATAATCGTCCAAGAACGAACAGGTCTCTATAGCATACTCGTCAAGTGTTGCCTCATCAATTTCAGCTCCACCATTCAATTGAATCTCCAGAAGTCCGATATGGACCTTGCGTCTTTTCTTCTTCGACAGTAAGTAAACACCTCTTTCCACGAATCTTTGAAGCATGGCCAGCGATCCGTTGATGGCGTTGCAGAGATAGACGTCGGAATCTCCAACTGAGGTGACGATACTGCTCGTTTTGCCGAGTCTCACTCTCCAATTGACTTCCAACACATCGATTCGGTCTGTAAAGCAAGGCAAACAGGGAACGGAGATCCAAGTGGGAGCCAACACCCCACGATCCTTTCGGTCCACCAAGTCCACTTTGTATCTTATGCTGCCGAGACGCTTGATGCTGTCTAGGAACTCATTGCGGATTTGCCGGGTGGTATGGAGCAGACCATGTGCAGGTGGTAAAGATGTGTGGACTGGATACTGCACCGCGTCTTCTCCGAAGAGAGTCTCGGGGTCCGAGGGGAAGTGTGTGAGACGTTTGCGCTCTCGCTGTAAGTCTCGGCTTTGGAATGAGGCAAGTGTGTCGGACAATGTCCAACCGTAAATCTGGTCGCGAATCTCGCGGGGAATAGTGAGTAGAGTCGGCATGATGATGGATCCACTTCAATATAGAGAAGACTGTGAGTTGGGGAAAGATTTAGAGTTGAGATGGAGGATTCCAGGTCTGAAGTTGGAGCCTAAGTGGCTTGCAAATAGCCCTACTAAGTCTAGCGGCTGCAAGCTTGCATGTTGGCTGTCTCATGACAGAAAAGCCAGTACTCATTCTTGTTCTTGAGGTAGACGTCAACATGAACTCTTTTATCTGAATCTGGCTGAGCACCTATATTTTTGGCTTTCAATGCCGCCTTTCTTACCTCCTTTACAGACTGGGGTTTGGGGGATTGTGTGTACATTGTATATTTCTAGTGGGGCTGGACCTCCTATGATGATTCTCGCTAACCGCCCTGGAATGAGCCAATGGCTGGGTGACCGTCAAGGAGGCTTTCAGGCCGCGAAACGCGATTCAGGGGGACAGAGTCACCCAACAAGAGTGACTTTTCCTCACCTCATGAAATGTGGTGCTCATCAAGACTCGTGACCAACGGTGACGAAAATGCGAAACAAAAAGTCTGCGGCCCTGTATTACTGTAATATTTATGCGATAATGGTTGATTTACGACGCTGGGATTTGACCTCGTAACGCCAAACTTAGGGGAGGTTTGACGGACTAGACTTGCCCGAGACAAGTGGGGAAACTCGGCCAACTCAAAGAAATATCTCCAAGCGAGGTCCCTCTAAAAGAGCTATGGGTGTTCGGTACAAGTCCCGACCGAAACCATGACAGCAAGCAGAGCTACCCTGGTTGACCTATTTTGGTTTCCTTCCGAGGCAGACGACTTCGAAGGACTGAAGTTCGGGTTACACTCGCCCGAGAAAAAGATGTGTCGAAGCAAAGGACAACTTCTTGAAAGCATACAACAGAAGCGAAGCGTGTTCTGAGGACTCCAACTCTGTTGCTTTCATAGAGCTCAATCTCACCATGTCGTTCAAATCAATTGACGGAAACCCTTTAGCCTACCCCAAATCAAGATCTGAATATGACCCTCAGCTTTTCTTTAATCCCTCAGCGGAATATCGTGGTGCGCCGCTGTGGGCATGGAACACCAAGCTGGACAGGGACCTCCTGCTCCGCCAAATCGATCACATGGAAGAGATGGGGATGGGTGGCTTCCATATGCACGTTCGCGTGGGTTTGGATACTGAATATTTAGGCAACGAATTCATGGACCATGTGCGTGCATGTGTTGAGTATGCGAAAGGAAAGAATATGCTTGCATGCTTGTACGATGAGGATCGGTGGCCCAGTGGTGCAGCTGGAGGTTTAGTTACCAAGGGTCATCCGGAGTTCCAGTCTCAACATATCTTGTTGACTCGGGTTCCTTATGGGAGCGGAGACACGAGTGAGCCACCAGCTTTTATGGGATTCGGGGCCAGGAGCGAGCTGGGGAATCTGCTGGCTCGTTATGACATCCAACTCAATGCTACTGGAGAGTTGTTATCTGCAAAGCGACTACAGGACAATGAGGAACCGCCTTTGGGATCCAACGTCTACTATGCCTATATGGAGCCCAATATTCCCAGTCCATGGTTCAATGGGGAGACATATGTAGACACGCTCAATTCCGCAGCCATCAGTCGATTCATCGAAACTACTCATGAGAAATACAAGGGCACTCTTTTCAAAGATTTCGGGCAAACTGTGCCAAGCATTTTTTGTGATGAGCCTCAATTCACGCACAAGACGCAGCTCGCAACTGGTACTAGCCGATCTGATATTTTCCTGCCTTGGTCACAAGACCTTCCTTTGACCTTCGAAACAGCTTATGGGTATGAGATTCTTGACAAGCTTCCAGAAATTGTCTGGAATCTACCTGAAGACAAACCCAGCCTTGCAAGATACCACTTTCACGACCATGTTTGCGAGCGATTCGTCTCTGCATTCATGGACCTGCTTGCGCATTGGTGCCGGGGTAATGGAATTGCCTTGACAGGACATATGATGGAAGAGCCATTTCTGAAGACGCAGACTGGTTCTCTGGGAGAGGCAATGAGATGCTACCGCAGCCTTGACCTGCCTGGAATCGACCTTCTTTGCGATCAGTTCGAGTACAACACTGTCAAGCAAGCAACCAGTGTAGCGAGACAAAATGGGAGCCGTGGGGCCATGTGCGAAATCTATGGGTAAGTTTTCCAAGGTCATTGTTCAAGTACTTTTGCTAATGCCACGTAGCGTTACCAACTGGACGTTTTCTTTCGAAGGCCATAAAGGGTGTGGGGATTGGCAGGCTGCCATGGGTATCACATTCCGAGTTCATCATCTCACTTGGGCGACAATGGCTGGCGAAGCCAAACGTGACTTTCCGGCTTGCATGTATGTAAATTCTCTCTTTCTACCGCCTCTGTTACAAGTGGGCTTTTCTGCACATTCAACTCACATATTTTCTGCCCATACCATTCTACTGGGTTTCTGAGAAAATCAAATGTCTAACTGTGGAATTGACAGCGGTTATCAGAGTCCATGGTATAAGGAGTACTCATTGATTGAAGACTACTTCTCAAGGGTCAACGTGGCACTTACCCGTGGCAAGCCGCTGACTCGTTTGGCGGTGATTCATCCCATTGAGAGTTACTGGCTGTGCTTTGGCCCGGTTGACGGTGGAAATGGGGAGCCCGATTTTCGAGAGCAATGTTTTCGCGATTTGACACACTGGTTGTCTCATGGCTTGATCGATTTTGACTTTATATCGGAGAGCCTGTTCCCAGAGCAGACGCCGCTCGAAAACATCAGCAAAACCCTTCCCGTCGGGGCCTGCGAATACGATGCAGTGTTTTTGCCAAACCTTCGCACAATTCGCTCTACCACGCTTGCTCGGCTTCATAGGTTTGCCGAAGCGGGTGGCAAAGTCTTTGTGGGTGGCGAAAGCCCTTCTCTGGTCGATGCGGTAAAGCCCTCGAAGGCACCCAGTATCAATGGGAGCATTTCGGTTCCTTGGACGAAATACACTATTTTGAACGCTCTAAATTTTCTCAGAGACATTCGTATTGAAACAGAGAATGGCGCAGCTGCTCAGACTTTGCTCTACCAGATGCGAGTGGATGGACCAGACCGTTTTGTCTTTATTTGCAATACCGAAAGAAAAACAGCAGTCTCAACCACGGTGTTTCTGAAAGGCTACTGGGATGTAGAGGTCATGGACGCTTTCACCGGCCACGAATGGACGTTGGAAGCAACCCTAGTAGATTCATGGACAAAATTTCCCTATCATTTCGATGGAACGAGCAGTGTACTTTTACACCTACGGCCTCCTAGTCATTCTGCAAGTGGTCGTCCTCAGTTAGCGGTCAGCAAAACGTTTGGGAAGACTCTAGGAGAGGTTGAGTTGGAATCTGTCGAGCTTTCAGAACCCAATGTTCTACTTCTAGACTATGCCAAATTCAAAATAGGCAACGCAGAGGAATGGGAACCAGTCGAAGAAATCCTCCGTATTGAGAACATCGTCAGAGGCCGATTTACATTGCCCTTGAAACTTGACAACTTCGCCCAGGCCTGGACTATCCCTCAAGATCAACGCAAGCCTATGTCAAGCGTCAGGTTGCAGTTCCGCATCCAGTCAGACATTATAATTTCAGGTTCCAGTCTAGCTATCGAGCAAGCTGAGGACGTCAAAATTACCTGCAATGGCGCACCTGTGCCATTTGAACCTTCAGGGTGGTGGGTCGATGAAAATATCAAAACCATCTCACTACCTGCGCTACCAGCCGGCACTTCTCTCTTAGAAATTGTCTATCCCTTCGGACTCATGTCAAACCTGGAACGCCTTTATCTTCTCGGCAACTTCAGTGTCTCGCTTCGGGGTCGTGAAGCTTGTTTGGGCTCTCTCGACGTAACTTACTTGAGGTTTGGAGACTATACACGACAGGGCCTTCCCTTCTATGCCGGTAACGTCACATACCATTGTCGTTTCGATGTTCCTGAATCAAAAGAACAACCAAGACCCGAAGTCGCAATTTCGGTACCGCAATTCGTTGCACCTCTCCTCTCTTTGAGCGTCGATGGCCAGTCCGCAGGGAATATCATCACCGAGCCTCGCATGCTTGTGCTTCCGCCTCTGGATCCAGGCACACACAGTCTCTCAATTACCTCCTTCGGGAATCGGGAGAACTCTTTCGGGACCATCCACTTACCGGATGAAGTAACGACATGGTTTGGGCCTAACGAGTTCCGTACTGATCGGCCGGGATGGTGGATGAATGAGTACAACGTAAAGAGGATGGGGGTTCTGACGGTACCACAAGTGAGGGGGAAGGGGCGTGATTCTGTGGCTGTCCAACCACATATCCTAAGATTTCCGTATGAGAGAGCGCAGCAGAGAAGTTAAGAAACCGAGTTGTAGATTTGTCTAAGACCATAGAAGATTCATATCTAGGGAGCTGCTATGTAATGAGCATCGCTTCAACGCTACGCTGATTAGTGAGACTCTAATTCAGCTTCGCGGCAGGTAACTCACGCAGCTCCGTCTAGCGTGCGATCTTGCGCAAGATTCCTTGTATCCCTGTCATTTTTCTGTGCAAATAATTACACTCTGTCATTGTGGCTAGAAATGAGCGGATCAAGTTTGTAGCATTCGTGTTGGATTCTTATGGTGTTTATGTCAAAAATTGTAGCAAATAGCGAACCGAAATTCGTAACGCGTCACACAACTTGCATTCTAGCTTGGCAGGCAAAGTAATCTCTTTCCATATTACTCTTGATTTCGCTAACAATTCCATGGCAAGTCTTTAAGCCCATTAACTCGCTAACATAACACCAGATGGATAGCTTCAAACATTCAAGTTGATGCAAAAAGAGATTTGGCTTGCTCTACTCGGCATGCACTCTTGCATCATCCAATGGCTCCTTGGTATCGTGTTCAAGCATTTCAACGCCGCCAATGGCACTTCTCTCACGGATTGCCTTGCTTCTATTGCCAATGAAGAAGGGGGACTCGGTGAACAGCCGATTCATCTCCTCCAATGTAAGTTTCTTCGTTTCTGGAAGCATTGCCCAGAAGAATACAGCATTGGTGAATGTTGTTACCTGTGCCTTGGTTAATTGGCATTCTCAGAAGACTTTAAATGCACTTACGCAGAAAAGAATATAGAACCGCCAATGAACAGCTGCCATACCGATAGGTGTCACTTGGCCAATCATAGTGCTGGACGAATTAGCTAATTGAAAAAAAGCTCACTTTACGTGGTTGATGGATCTTACTTGAAAGCAAAAGAGGTCATGGCCGCAAGAGCGACACCTTTTGATCGAGTCACCGTGTCAAAAACCTCGGCAGGTATAATCCAAGCTAGAGAAATGGATGAGCACTTTTCCATTCATCCAGAGCTTTCGGGGTTTTCTTACAGAGGGAGCCCATGCTGGCGAAAGTAAAATTGAAAATCCACGTCATAATGATAAAGCCCCAGTGTGCACCAGTATTGTCAGCACTGGGGGGAAATCGGGCAAGTAATATTGTGCTGATAATGAATGTGCAACACATTGCCAAGTTTCCCCAGATAATAATAGTGCGACGGCCGAGTTTATCAACGAACAACATAATTAAGGCCTCGGCAATAAGGCCAATGACAGAATTGATCGCTTGGTACTTGAGTGTTTGAGTCCCTGTGATTCCAATCTGCTTCTTGAAGGATGTTAGCAAATGACTGAGACATATGAATATATATATATATATATGAAGTCTGAGAAGAACTTACAAAGATTGTGACAGAATAGTATTGAATCGCTGAAACACCGGTCATCTGTGTTGCTGCCTGAATCGCACAAGCTAACATGACTCTGTGAAAGTTCGCCTTGGTCCTGAAGAGGTCTGAAAATGACTTCGCCTCCGCTTCTCTCTCGAAGTCGACCTGGTTTGTAATTTGCTGGTGCTCGGCGAGAACCCACGAGTCTGTGACGTCTCCGTTGGAATGGAGCTTGGCAAGTGTTCTTAGACCATCCTCGTTTCGTCCTTTCTTGATGAGCCAACGTGGTGATTCAGGGAAAAGAAAGATTAGAATGGATAAAACTGCAGCTGGAATGATCTGAATCCCGAAGGGAACTCGCCATTGACGATTGTCTGAAAAGCCAACATATGTCCCATAACTGATCCAGCTTCCGCATACTCCACCAACACCAAGCATAAACTGCTGCAGGCCGGTTATAAGACCGCGAATATCTGGGTGAGCTAATTCGGCTTGATAAAGTGGGATGATCATGGTTAAGATGCCGATTCTGATCAAGTGATATAGGTCAGTACTGTGGCAACAAGCAGGCGCTTCCTTTACAAAGGACTGACAGGAGATGGGCGAAATTCTCTCAATAACTTACCCAATACCTGCAATAAAGCGTCCAGCCATAACGTAGCCATAGTTCGCTGCACCAGTCTGAAGGCCACCGCCTAGACAGAAGAAAACTCCTCCGATCAGGATCGTAAAACGACGCCCAAGCCCATCGCTAAAGAAACCGGCCAAACCAGCTCCTACAAAAGCGCCTCCAGTCAACAGAGATGCAACAAGCCCAATCTGAGTCGTCGAGGGATGGAATTGATTTAAGAAAGATTGGCTGGCCACCACTTTCTACATTGTTAGCTTTGAACTTCTGCATCTGTATGAAAGGACTAATCTTCACAGCGAAGACGGACTGACCTTCAGCGACGATGGTCAAATCGTATCCATAGAGGAAGGATCCTAGTGCAGCGAAAACACCGACCAGGAACTGGTACGCCGTGGGGGGTAGAATCATTTTGAGAACTATATTTTTCTGGGGGAGTCGCGAGAGTTTCTTGAATATCAGACGTCAAAACAGAAGTGGCAGTTTTTGGGTCTGGGGGTGCAAGGATCGGCACAAGCGGATATAAATGTCTCTCCCTCTTTTTCACATGTCCTTGCGTAAGAAACAGCTTTGCAAATTGAAATTTTGAAGCTCGACGCAGGCGCTTATACAAAGTGAGAAAGTTGCTCGGGAAGCATTTGACCGACCCCGCATGTTCCTTCACGACAGGGGGAAGCTGTCAGATCTCACAGCAAGGAACCAACCTTCCTGAATCTTGGAACGCACACCAGGTCGAGATGCCCTGTCGGTTTATTTTTTCCCGGAAAGCGAGCTCGGGTAGGATATTAAACCCCAGATCCAGCTGTGTGGTTCAGATCTAGCCCAATACGCCATCAGGGAGCACATCTCCGTGAGTCAATCGGCCGACCCCGTGATGGAGCACCGGGCTTTCCCCTGCTTCCACAAGATGGGGCCTACCCCGCTCCGTTCAGATCCCCGCAAATGTTGTCGTATATAATGAATCGGGCTGGTCTTAGAGCCCTATGTTTCCACCACTAGAATCGGTACTTCTGTTTGTGGTAGTGGTGCCGTGCCGAGGATGCGGGGGTGTAGATGCGCCCCAATCTCACGACTTTCTGCTCGGCTACCGGGCTTCACGTCGCTACCTGGCTTCGAAACAACCTCGTACTATACAGGTATGGTACCGGTCAAACCCAGATCTGCTGACCCAGAAGCTCCCCGATCTGTACGATGGGATGGAGTCTGCAAGACCCAATCAAGACACCAATGCTTGAGCGAACAGTGCGGGAAAGGGGTGAATTCTCGGAGGCGAATAAGTATATTGCTAAATTCAGCTCTGTACATAATTAACGAACACACCTCTTTAATTTTTGTTATATATTACAGCCGAGGGTGGTATATAATATAGTATATTTCGCTGAAAATATTACTTTGGGATCTTTCTCGGCTATTAGGACTCTTTACTCAACTGCTTGCTTGTATGATATATTTACTTAGAGTGTACGATCAATCCTTCAAGCGATTTCATTAGAAATGCATAAATTTCTACTGATGACAAGCCGTATATTCAAAAGGTCAAAGGGTTGCAATCGTTGCAAGAGGTGTATGGATAATTCACCGGTTGTTGTGGCCCCGTATCTTTTTGCTTATTCTTCCGGTCAGTCTTTCCCTTAGCTTCTTCGTAGCGTTTTTCCAGTGCCCGCTTTGCTAAATGAGTACAGAAGTACTAATCTCAGCTGTAGATCACAGAATGGCTTTCCGCACAGGTGGATATACTATCCGGCATAATTACTACCGAAGATGACGGTGATGTTTCTTAATGGAAGAACTCAAATATAAAACTCGATACCTCAAAAGGTCTATCTTAGAGCCAAATTGAATCAATATTTTTTGAATCTTGCCCTTACACAGAGGTTTACATCTCTGCTTCTTGCCTTTACAAGTCCTGCCTGATGAGAAATCTCTCGTGTCAATTTCTATGATGACGATAAAGTTTAGTATGAGAGAGATGTTTACTATCTTCTTCTCATTAGTTTTTTCTTCGATAGTGTCTGCTTCCCTGGAACTCACAATCGCATCGTCTGGCGGAAATACATCGAGCCCTCTCAAATATGGCATGCTGTATGAGGTATCTTAAAATCACCCATCTTATTCACAAGTTGATTATTCTTACTAACCTCTCCATGTGAAGGACATCTATCATTCTGGTGATGGTGGAATGTATGCTGAGTTGATTCGCAATCGTGCCTTTCAAGGTTCCTCAGCGAATGGAGTGGCCAGCACTGCCCGCAACACAGCGTACTGGCACCCAGTTGGTGGAGTGACATTGTCGATTGATAACAAAGCATCTCCCGCCCTGTCATCCAGTCTTCCCTACCAGATGGCAATGACTGTCCCGAAAGGAACAGTTGGGACCGTCGGCTTCTACAACGACGGCTTCTGGGGCTTTAATGTGGATTCTGCCAAACGCTATATTGCCAGTTTCTATATGCGAGGTAATTATGCTGGCGAGGTTAACTTCCATTTCCAGAGTATTACCTCAGGAGCCGTTCTTGGCTCTACTTCAGCCGCTATGAGTCAAACGACCAGCAGCGGATGGGTACAAACTTTTTCGCCCACATTTCAACCTTCAACATCTGCATCTAATGCCAACAACACATTCTATTTCACTTTCAATGGAACAGAATTGGCAGGACAGACTGTATACTTCAATCTGTTCAGTGTCTTCAAGCAAACATTTAAAAACCGCAACAACGGGCTGCGAGAAGATCTGGCTGAAAGTCTTGTCACTTTGAATCAGGCTTACTTGCGCTTACCTGGCGGCAACAACATGGAGGGTAACAGTCCTCCTTATGAGTGGAAATGGAACCTCACTATCGGTGATCTTAAAAACCGTCCTGGACGACCCGGAACCTGGGGAGACGTGAATACGGATGGTTTAGGGCTCCTAGAGATGATGCAGTGGTGTACGGACATGGGCTTGACGGTAGTTCTTGGTGTCTGGGCGGGTCTGTACCTTGACGGCACCATTATTGCGCAGGCGAATCTCCAACCGTATGTTAACAGTGTTTTGAACGAGTTAGAATTTCTCCTGGTAGGCGATGCTGTCTCTTAATCTTATAGAGGCCAATTTTTGTCTGACAGGGAGCTTCCAGGGTGACAAAACCACCACCTACGGTGCAATACGAGCATCACTTGGCTATCCAAATCCTTTCACAATCGATTACGTGGAGATAGGTAATGAAGATTACCTCAACGGCGGATCGTCCTCTTACTACTCCTATCGATTCGATGCGTTTTACAATGCCATCCATGCTGCTTATCCCTCCCTACATCTCATTTCTACAATCAACCCATCTCCCGTGACTACCACTGGTAGCGAGATCGATCTACATATTTACGGGAATGAGAATTACTTTGTGGGCTTATTCGGCACTTTCGACCAGGCGAGTCGAAAGTATCCGGTCTTTGTAGCCGAATATGCGGCAATACAAGTTGGATCGCAATCCGGCCAGTGTGGTGCTCAGACTCTAGGAATGGCCTGTGCCGAAGCCATCTTCCTGCTTGGCTGCGAGAGAAACTCAGACATAATCCTTGGTACAAGTTACGGAGCTCTGATCAAGAATTATAATGAAGCTCCGGATACTGTCGCTGTCATCAAGCACACCGCAAATGAGATCTTGCTCACCATGAGTTACTATGTCCAGAAACTCTTCGCAGATTACCAAGGGACTCAAACTCTCCCGGTCACCGCCGCTGGAGGAGGGTTCGGTCCCCTATACTGGTCTGCCACGAAGTCTTCGACTGCGACTATCTTGAAAATGGTCAACCACAATGGGAGTCCACAGACTGTAGTGGTGAACGTGAAGGGCTCAACTGCGACGACAGCCACACTTGTGACACTCACGGCTCCCAATTCATCGAGCGTGAACAATCTACCAGGTTTAGGGGGGATAGCAACCGAGATCACCACCACAACCATCAAAGGATCAGGTGGTACATTCTCAGTACCAATCACCAGCGGCTATGAGATACTAGTGTTGAGTGTGTAGGCATGAGTGGAGAAGATTCATACAGAGGAGGGAGTTATATTAAGAATTGCTGTACATACAATTGATTTAGCCATTTGCCATTGTATCTAAATTTGTTATTTGAGGTAAGTGCTTAACATTAGCGTCTTTTTGATTTGACTAATCCGCTTCTGAATGGTGTAGTGTACCATTTGAGCCTTAATGGTGAATCTTAGTTGCGAAACTCTTCGAGCAAGCTTCCAATTTGCTTTTCCAATCCGGTACAACAATACTCTCGATCTTAAGTTCGCGAAGTAGAAGGAGCATTTAATTTGGGGCGCTAACGTGGAGTCGCTCATAATTATTTGTGATGCTGAGGGACAGTCTAGTCAATCTCCAGGAATCAACTTGATAACCACCAGATTTTGTTGCTAGTCAAATTGAATCAATTGTGGTTGATCTTCGAAGGCGTAGACCAGAGAGGACCGCACAAAAGTGAAGTAGATATGCGATGAACATAGCATGGGGGGAGAAGAGCGGACGTGCCGGGGCGGTGATTTTATGGCGTTGGTTCTCGTCTTAACTTTTGTCAAGCAACGGTATATTCCCTAGCAGTTTGGCTCTATTTGGAAAACTGCACAAAAATAATTACTAGCCTGTTAAGCACCGCACTCAGTTGCGGATACAGGTATTTTGTCACAGAATAGGAGGTGGCGGTAAAAGCCGAATGCAATATATCGAACAGAACACTTCAAGATATTAAGCATTCCACAATTTATTCAACTTCAAAGCTTATCCGACCGACTTATTCAAGCACTCATAATCAGAACCCATTCACAGAATTCGATATCAAGTTAAGCAGTCAGCAGTTGCTTCGCAATTCTGAATTGTCAGAATAGGTTTACGCGAGGCCACTTCCTCCACAGTCTTGGCTTATCCCTAAACATTTTATACAAAGCAGTCTGCTGGTGAACTGCAGCACATTCTCACAAAAGGTATACTAACAAACGTAATCGAGACATTAAAAGAGTTTATTGGCTTAAAAATGGAGCCTAGCGCTCTGGGACTTATTCCCAAGACGCTCACTACCCAGGAAGGCCAAAATTCACAGGCGGCGTACCTTCGTTCAAAAGTTATGGCAGGGGCTCAGCTTGCAGAAAGAGGCAAAGAGGTGATAGATGGGTACAATAAAAATAAGTCAGTTGAATGCACTAGGTTAGAGAATTGGTTGAAGAGGACGTTTGAATTAGCTGGTATGAATTTGAATTTGGGTTGAGTATCCTAAAAGAGTCTTATGGCGATCTCCCTGTGCTTTATGTCTATATGATTCTATACATATATATGTTTGTAATGACGGTTACTGTATATTATGCCATTTACATACCGAATTATCTTGAGGTTAAGAACGTGATTTCTGAACACAAATCAGACGACCGATCACTCCACTGTTACCTGGCAGGTGATGCTCAGGAGAAGACCAAATCGGATCATATCCAAGAGTACCTAATAAATAAGCAGTAAGAGAAGCCATCACTATCAATGATCGGGACTGGGTGATGTATCTCCATGATGATCACGTGTTGAAGAAAAGGGGGAGCTCTGGCACCCACCAATCCAGACTCGGCAAGCTTAGCGAGGCGAAGTCTTCCCCCTTTCCGCTATCTGGGTGCTGTTGACATAACCACCCTATCAAATGCACTCTTGGTCACTTATAACCACTCGTTCTAATTGTACTCAGACACAAGCACATGTGCCCCGAAGCATGAAGCCAGTAATTAGTCCGTACCATCAAGCTCACCCTGGCTGGGACGAAAGCATGAATTTGAGAAGCCTCGGTACAAAGTACGGTAGGACTTCAGAAGTGCTTTAATACTCCCTTATGAGTAATTTTTAAGCCAGTGCGATAATCTCCTCTCCAAATGGCAACTTACTTCTCTTCTGTGGCAAGCATAGGCGTCGGACACTTGGCTAGTCTTCTCGTTTCACGGTACGGCAATGATGAAAAGGTAGTAAAGAACCCATTTTGAGATAAATGCATAGCAGACTACGAAAGGGGTAACCATTCACAGCTCCACTAGCCCGGTGAATAAACTCCAGGCAGCTTTGTTAGGGTTTTAAATTAAGTTTCTCATCTGAAATCGCTATACTATGAGAAGAGTGGGAATACTCCAACCATGCTCGCTCAAATCCCCTGACACCTACGACCCACCCCTCTTTACCACAAAAGATTAGAGCGAAGATATCTCCCTATCCCAATCCCCAAAACGCCATCATATATCGATATACGCATCTACATCAACCACCACAACTCAAACCTATCTCTCAGAGTCAAACCAGAGCCCCCAAAGCTCCACCATCCATCCTGCACCTCAGCACTCTGCAAAGACCTCGTAATCCAGAACGCAATGCCGCCTAAGATGCCGAGTTTCAGCACCACCCATCCTCGCCGCTTCATCTCCTCGTTTAACTTCAAAAGGCCGAGAGGATCATGGGGATCGATTGCTCCTCGCATATTTCGCTCGCGTTCTCGATGTCGTGAGTAAGTGCCTTGCTTCACTAGTGCTCCTGATCCGCTATCAAATTGAGGAAGTTCTTTCCGGGCTTGGGAGATTGGAACGATGGTTCCATCTTGCACGCATTCGCCAAGTCTTTCAGTGAGCCATACTGCTCGTTCGCTTCTGGCTAGCGCGTCGAAGCGTGCTCGCTCGTTTTGGAGACTCCGCTGGAGGTCTGCAGCCCAGTTCGCGAGCCTGACTTGCGCGATGCGTTCTTCTCTTTGGGTGTGATCTGTGATTCTTGCTAATGCGTAAGAGGTTGTTGCGCCTACCGGTGCGGTGAGAACTTGGGGGGAGCCAGTCGAACTCAGAGGTTGGTAAAGGCATTGGGGCTTTGAGATCGGTGTCGAAGAAGCTCGCCATTGAACAAACTTCTTCGCAGCTGAATGCCGTAGCCATGAGATGGTGTCTTGGTCGAACATCTGAGAGACGAGCGATTGAAGTTCGGATTCTATTAATGGTTGGACATAGTCTGGCGACATGAGCAGACTCGCGTCCATAGTGTCGCTGTCTTTGGACGGAGTGGTTGATATGGCGAATGGAGCTGAAGGGTGTTGGACTGCTTCAGGACTCTGTCCAAAGGTGAATGACCGAATATTGGCGGCTTGAAGTTCGCTCAAGACGTGATCCTTCATCAATGATATTTGTTCGTCCGAGAAAGATTCGGATCGGGCTATCAGTGGGATAACGTTCGTCAGATGAGAAAGACGACGTAAATATTCAATGTCAACGGGTTTAACTCCTGCTATCTGTCAGTACCTATCGGAGGAGGTATACCAGTGTGTCATACTGTTTGAAATGACGTATAAAACCACATCAACCTGAGATCCACCATTCCCAGAAAGCATATTAACCATCTCTGACTCGCTCAAACCTTCGAATGTAGCGATTTTCTTGAAATGCGATTCAATGTAGTCAACCACCGGTGTGATACACTCTAAACACTACAGAAATGTTAGCAAGGTTCGTCAACGAATTGTGGGATACCCACAGATGTTTTATTGCCATAACCTGGGGTATCAACAAAGCACAAATTCCTCTCCAAGACCGAATCTCCCATACTTTTCCGTCTTCGCAGAACTCGACTTTCTTCTAAATCGGAAAACCAAGCAGGATATGCTCTCGTACTCGCATAGACTTCAGTGATTTGTGTCGTGGATTGTAAGTCTGAACTTCCACTCCTCGATTTTGACCTCGAACTCTTCCTTTTTATTTCCGGAACAGTAATGGGAGTCGCTGATAAAGGATCGACGTGTACTATGTCTTCGCAAGTCTGAACGATGGCTTTGATCAAGGAAGTTTTGCCAACACCTAAAACAAGTTAGCTGTGAAATGCGTGGTAGCCGGATGTGAGTCACCAGAATCTCCAGCAATCAACACCTTCAGTCTCCCCATATTCTTCCCTCTTTCGGTAAATGGCCTTCGGCTGGGCATCCTGATACTCGGCATTACCAGTTGAGGTGCACTTCCGCTATCTATTAAATCCGACCCGATATCCTGGTCCTCATCTCCGCTTGAGACTATAGCTTGACTTGCAATATCATCCATAAATGAACCAGCGTCCGAGTTTCTGCGAGAGTCCGGACTAGACATTAACGAAGCTGGAGCTTGTGATCCAAAGGAGAGAGGGGTGAAGGGTCTTGATATCGTAGCTTGGGATGATCGGCGTTGTTGCGAGGGAGAGACATTCCTGCTTACATCACCTGAAGATTTCAAGGATGGGGATGTTGAATCTGGAAGATCCTCTTCCGATCGAGTCAATGTCTGCTGTTTGAGATGCTTCTTCCAATTCTGCCTTGCTCTGCGCAACTTCTCGTCCGACTCGTCGCTATCATGAGCTAGGGAGCTTATCGTGGTTTCAAGGCTCTCGACGCCATACATGCTGCTCTTCTGGATATCTCGATGTTTGGGTAGCACAGTTGGGGAATGCGACTGAGAAGCTTCCATCGTCTTCTCGTCTGCCATGAAGTAGGTCATCTGCGGAGGTTGGGATCGACTTGCAAGGGGAGTTGCGTCGTTATCGGCCAAGCTCCCACTCCGAGGCCGTGTTGTGAATGCATCGTCACCAGGAAGAGGCCGCATATTGTATTAGGTAGGGCATTCAATAGGCAGAGTTGATTCGTGTGGTCATATCATGCTCCGATATTGTTGCATTCACAGTAGGAGAATGGTGAGGACATTCGAGGCCAGCTTGAGGTTGCAGTTGTCAGACACGAGGTCATTCGTACCCCTCATATGCCGCGCCGCCTATCGCAAGCGGTGCCTGCCTACGGAAACCTGCTGAACCTCCAGCGCTGAGCTAAGGTTACCTAAGCACTCGCTAAGCTGCGGAAAAGTTGAAGCGCCCGGCTCTTGAAATAAGCGCTCAATCAGCCCAATGGCAACGCCAGATCAACCCCCCACGGGCTCTATAGGACCATCGCCCTCTGAGTCAAAAGAGGCAATAAAGAGCGGCTATCAGCCTCCTGCCTGTTCGACGACTTCCCACCACGACCCTTCTCCCGAATTCACAACGGCTTCATTGTACGGGTCGAAGGACGCGTTAGCAATCCTCAACCAAACTATCACACCCGCTTCTCTGCTTTTCGACCCGAAATACACATCGCGGGAACGTCCTTCACCCCATCCTCCCTTCCGCACATTTCCGCCTTCTCCCAGCGCGCAGAGAGTTCCTGTCTCCGTGCCGAGTACTATTAGTCTGCAGACCCTCGACGAGGAACCGCCTGCAACCATGGATAAGAGGCATCCGAGTTCATTCCAGCAGCTGGAGAAGCTGGGTGAGGGTACATATGCAACGGTATGTGCGTGGGACCATAGTTCAATGGCGGCACTAGGCGCTGTGAGGGCATGCAGTTATATAGAGACGCTTTTGTTCTTGTGATCTTGCTTTCGATGTTATTGGTCTGTGCTGACTTAAATAGGTCTTCAAAGGCCGCAATAGACAAACCGGAGAGCTGGTAGCACTCAAGGAAATCCACCTCGATTCGGAAGAAGGCACACCCTCTACAGCAATCCGAGAGATCTCCTTGATGAAGGAGTTGAAGCACGAGAACATTGTCAGCCTTCACGATGTTATCCACACCGAGAATAAGCTCATGTTGGTGTTCGAATACATGGACAAGGACTTGAAGAAGTACATGGACACACAAGGCGAGCGAGGAGCATTGCCCCCGGCCACCATCAAATCCTTTATGCATCAGCTCTTGCAAGGCATTGACTTCTGCCACACCAATCGAGTCCTGCACCGCGATCTGAAGCCCCAAAATCTCCTCATCAACCTCAAAGGACAGCTCAAGCTGGCGGATTTCGGTCTCGCCCGAGCCTTCGGAATCCCCGTTAACACCTTCTCTAACGAAGTCGTAACCCTCTGGTACCGCGCCCCGGATGTCCTCCTTGGCTCCCGCACCTACAACACCAGCATCGACATCTGGTCCGCTGGCTGCATCATGGCAGAAATGTACTCCGGCCGCCCCCTCTTCCCCGGCACTACCAACGAAGACCAACTTATCCGCATATTCCGCATCATGGGTACTCCATCTGAACGCACCTGGCCCGGCATCTCCCAATTCTCTGAATACAAGCAGAACTTCCAGATGTATGCTACACAGGACTTGAGGCAGATCCTCCCACAAATTGATCCCAGCGGCATTGATTTGTTGCAGAGGATGCTGCAGCTGCGACCCGAGTTGAGAATCAGTGCTCATGATGCGTTGCAGCATCCTTGGTTCCATGATCTCCCTGGCGCGATGAGACCGCCACAGCATCAGGGTATTCAGATGCCAATGCAGCAGAGAGGGTACGCACAGCAGGGTGTTGTTGCTCAGGGTGGCTATGAGTATTAGGGATGGCGTTTGCTTTGGCTTTCTGGTGGGCGATACCTGAGATGCATGGATGGCGTTCATGGTGGGACTTTCGGGCTGAGCGGTTGCTATTGGCCAATGAATCACGCATTTTACTTTGATATTACCATGTTCTTGCTTGTGGAAACGTGAACGTCCGGATTTAGAAATAAGCGAAACCAAGAAACCACCTCGCAACCCACCCCTTCACTTGAGGAAGAGAAGTCTCAATCTTGAAAGTGAATAATTATCCATAAGCTTTTGTTGCACATCGCATGTTTGTTTACTTTCACTACCGGCTCTTTTTTGCTTCATTGGGGGTGTGTTATCTTCGAGTTCTCGCTCGCTTCGGTCACCACCGGCAACCACTTTCTCTTTACAGTATACACTACTAATCTAACAGATTCACTCTTCAATCAACTAATCCAGATTCTGTTGCACGTCGAATGTTTGTTTACTTTCGTACAGGTGCTGCTTTGCAGCTCGCCCTCGCTCTGAGTGTGAATCTTATCAAGTGAACCACCCAACAACTTCCTGACCATTTCCAACACACTGAAAATCAGAATCATGTCATTTATTTTGTTGCACATCGCACCAAATACGAATGCGCATTTTGATTTAAAAAGCAAATGCATATGCGTATGCGTATTCGAGTGCAGATTCTAGTGCTCATTTTCCTTCAGGTGCGGGTTCGTAAACCGTATTCGGAGCAAGCCACCAATCAAATGCGCACCCTACTTGGTGGCATACGCATTTGGAATTAAAGGCGATACGATGTGCGATAAACATTGAGAATAATGTTTCACTTAGTTAAAATATGTGAAAGAGATATGATGAAAGGAAGTGGCTTTCATCCAAGATAAAATTTACGCTAGCTTGCCACAATCTCAAGGGAATCAAGTTCCAATGTTGATCTGAAATGTAACACAACATCCTTAGACCAAACCAAGTTTCACTTCAAATACACATATACAAAGAGAGTCCTCCTTTTCTTTGTGGCCTATGTCTAAAGAGACTTCCCGACCGTTCTCGACGATGAATACTCAACCCTGAAAGCTCAAGCATGAGAATCTTCAGGTTTTGGGACACGATACCAGATTCCTGCAACCTGTGCGTAAGCCTGAGCATTTCAACGCTTTGCCGGATTGCCGAGAATATCTCCTTCGGGACTCGAGCTATATATGCAGATTTGGGGGGAGGTGATTAATTGAAAGTGTAAGGGCATCGAAACCGAAAGATTTTGTTTAGATCGCCCTTCTTGCCTCGAATCTCAAGTAAACCCGACGAGGTATGTCTTTTCATGATGCCAAATTCCTCAGTTCACAAACTTTTGTCGTACATCACAGTCTCAGTTCGATTCAGAAGGGATATTGTCATTTCCTGTCAGATTCGGGTGGAGTCAGGCCCCTCAGTGGGCCACTCAATTCCGGTTGTATCTCCGGCAAGGGCTCCCATTTGGGAGACTCAAGCTTTCTGGTTCATGAGGATTGGATTAATGAGTTGAAATTTCGGACGGAGGGTTGAAGTACGAGTCATGCATGTATGCGTGTCAGACGAAGCCACCGAGTGGATCGACATCAGCTCAAGGTCTGGGAGATAGCACATCATCCCTAACTATATATCGGAAGTAGGAGCATAGGATATCTTGCTGCATGTCGCTGTGAGTGGATCATTTCGCCAGAGTGGGGGGCCAGGACGTGTCAATGTAAAAAGACGGAGAGTTGATGTCGAGGATGTGGGTGAGTTGAGACGATTGGAGGTAAGGTAAGGTAGGCCGGTCAAGGTTGCTCCCTAAAGAAGTCGAGGGTGGAGAGTGTAGAAAGTTCTTGAACTTGATGCGGAATAACTTGATCTTTCTGAGGCTCATAGTGAATTGGGTTCTGTCAAGAGACGTCAAGCTTGTCTTCAAGATCGGTGGATATTGCTCACTTTCTTGAACATCCCTTCTGTTGCAGATCGAAAGGCTGGTCAGAGTCAAGATTTGGAAGGCTCTATTGGAGATCGCGTTCCGAGCACGAGCAAGCTGACTCGGGGTTTCTGTCAAGCTCGCGGTTGATGCAGTTTCTCCGCCAACATCGTGATCTCCCGGCATCCGCTATTCAGAATATTCTGATCTCAAGAGTCAAGAACTGTCTCTTTCAGATATTTTGGAGTCTTTGTTGCAAGTCGCAAAATTTCCAGTGACTCAGTCCCATGATGCCACTTGTGGTGGAGATATGGCTCAGGCCGAGAGGCTTGGACTTAAGTCTGATCTGAATCTCCCGCAAAGCGATCTCCAGCTGATAAATCACATACGAAATATCATATTCTGTTGCAAGTCGCACATTTCTGTACGATTCAAGAATCGGTTCATGAATTTTGGTAGAACTGGGGGATGTCTCTCGCTTGGGTGCACTTTCAACCCCACTACGACAACTCGACCTCTCCCACGCCAACCTCTGCCCAATCCGACTCTCATTTCATACCCCTAACGCTAATCATTGACTCTGTATTGACTCTGTTGCACATCGTACTTTCAGTTCCGACTCAGGATCTCGTAGAATTCCGCTCCTTGTGGAGACTTTCCGGAACAAGTTCCGGCCTCTGACACCCATATGTTGCCACGTCCCGAATCCCACGCTTCAGCCAGCCATCAGAGGCAAGAATTCCAGATAAGAGCTAGGTATGTTGCATATCGCACATCATTGACGTGATTCATGAGATGGAAAAGAGTCATGTCTTGTCTCCACAAGAGCGCTTACACTTACTTCTGCCGAGATATAACCGCCTTACTTCCGTCCGTTTCTTAGAACTCCTTTCCTCTCCCCCCTGGTGAGATGGCTTGCCACGCGCGTGGATATTTAGGGAAAGCCGGAAAGGGGACTTTGTTAAGCGTCGGCGGAATTGTAAAAGGTCGGTGAGGTACCGTGAAGTTTGTTGATGATTCGGGTCGTAAACTCTATTTGCCTTGGCATAGCCTGAATCCTGACTCGAGTCGATTTAAAGTTTCAAGCTCCGAGAATTCCTCTATCCTTCAGGAATCACGAACACACAAACACAGTTGTCACTAACCATGCTATGAAAGGAGTACTGTACAGGAGGAAGAAGATCCAGATTTTACAGTCGTCTTGAATCGAAGGATGCTTGCTCAAACTGACTTCCCATCCGAACTTATAGCATATCAATTAGCCATGACTCGTCAACTTCCCTCCCACATTTCCCTCCCTTGTTTCTCACTTCCCAGTAGAGCCCCGTGCAGATTCCAGTCCCATACAAACCTCAAAATCCAATCTTTGTTGCACATCGTCAAAATCAACACCTGTCAGTCACCTCGCCACTCCGATAAACTTGTCACATCACCTGTTGTGTTTCTCCGGCGGCTCGAGCCTCGCTCGAGTCAGAAAGTGCTCATCGGCGCAAACGTTTCTCATTCGTCCGCTACGCTACGTTTCTCGCTTTGACATAGCATCGTCCAGTCCGAAGCTCCAGATCAACCTGTCCAGAGTCAAGTACCCCTCCAAACCAAGGGAGGCGCTCTCACGCTCCCGGATTCCCGGGTCCGTTCAACGTCTCACATGCTCGCCTATACGCACGTCCCGTTATATGGCAGGAGTTCGGACCCGATTTCCGGGTTGGCTTTCCCAATCTCGGTTCGTTCGAGAAAGGGAATCCGGAATCGAGATAGGATTTCTGGAAATTTTGTCCCATTTTGAAAGGGAAGGATCGGGAAGGATGGCAATGCTTGACTCGGGAGGGGGAATACTGGAATTGACTTCGGAAACAACGCCACGTTCCGCTTAGACAGTGATTTTGAGTAATCCTCGAATAAATTTCATCACTTCAAGACCTTACTTGTAATTGCTACAGAACAATTAAGAAGAGAGTCCACTGCAATAGAAACAAGTGAAGGGCTTGTGTTCTAGATCTCATTCATCGTTACTCGAACTCAAAAAGATGACGAGCTAAAAGGCTCGACTGATTAAACAACTGCATCAAAAATACACATGACTCGCCTCTCTGACTTGCACGAGTCGCTCTCTCCCCACGCTACGCCCGCATTAACCTCGGCTATTTTCCCACCCTGACTCAAGCTCAATCCTTCGAAACCATCCCGCGATTTAACCGCCAAACCTTAACTTCCCAAAGGACAG
>Ga0302325_10009079_pt1 | contig 21784 bp, 20 predicted proteins | sample Palsa_T0_2_FD_201948 | JGI IMG/M metagenome (GOLD analysis project Ga0302325, IMG submission 201948) | Peat permafrost microbial communities from Stordalen Mire near Abisko, Sweden - Palsa_T0_2 | ecosystem: Environmental > Terrestrial > Soil > Palsa > Peat permafrost | place: Sweden: Abisko...
TCGACCTGGAAGCCTCGAGGGAACTGGCAGGTCGAACGTGCGCATCGTCCGCGCCCGTCCGGCACTCGTTCATTTCTTTGCGCTGTCTTCCAGTCGCCCGTGGGGGCGAGAGGTCGATCCCGAGGGCTCGTCAAGAGTTCAGTGCACGCATGCACCCTTCGGTACGCCTCCCTTCCCCTGCGGCTTTCACGTGAGCGGCCCGGAACCGCCCCACACCAAGACGGAGGAGAGACCCATGTTGAGCGAGACGCCGAGCGAGACCATCGCGAGCAACGGCCAGGTGTCGTTGCGCATCGTGCCCAACCCGCGTGACGCTGGCCGGGATGCCGACGGCGCCCGGATGCCGGCCGCGCAGACGACGATGCGCGTGACGAAGCGCAACGGCGCCTCGGAGCTCGTCGACGTCAACAAGATCGTCCGGGCCGTGAGCCGATCGTGCGAAGGACTTCCCGAGGTCGACGCCCTGCGCGTCGCCACCAAAACGATCAGTGGCCTCTACGACGGTGCGACGACGCGCGAGCTGGATCGACTCTCCATCCAGACCGCAGCGGGGCTCATCGCCGACGAGCCGTCGTACGCACGCCTCGCCGCTCGCCTCCTCAGTACCTACGTGGACAAGGAAGTCCGCAACCAGGGCATCCACGCGTTTTCGCAGTCGATCGCGACAGCCCACAAGGTCGGCCTCGTCAACGCCCGCCTTCTCGAGTTCGTCACGCAGAACGCGCGGAAGCTGAACGACGCGATCGACGAGGACCGCGACCGCGAGTTCGAGTACTTCGGCCTGCGCACCGTCTACGACCGCTACCTCCTCAAGCACCCGAAGACGCGCCTCGTCGTCGAGACGCCGCAGCAGTTCTTCCTGCGTATCGCATGTGCCCTGTCCGAGACGGTGGCCGACGCGCTCGATCTCTACGGCCTCTTTTCCCGACTCGAGTACCTGCCGAGCTCTCCCACGATGTTCAACTCGGGGACCAAGCACGAGCAGCTGTCGAGCTGCTTCTTGCTCGACTCGCCGGACGACCACCTCGAGAACATCTACCAGCGGTACACGGACATCGCACTGCTCTCGAAGTTCTCGGGCGGCATCGGCCTTGCGTATCACCGCGTCCGCTCGCGCGGATCGCTCATCGAGAGCACCAACGGCCATTCGAACGGGATCGTCCCGTGGCTCAAGACACTCGACGCCTCCGTGTCGGCGGTAAACCAAGGCGGCAAGCGCAAGGGGGCTTGCTGCGTGTACCTCGAGCCGTGGCACGCCGACGTCGAGGAGTTTCTCGAGCTGCGCGACAACACCGGCGACGAGGCCAAGCGCGCGCACAACCTGAACCTCGCGAACTGGATCCCGGATCTCTTCATGAAGCGCGTCGAGGCGGACGCCACCTGGAGCCTGTTCGACCCCAAGCACGTGCCCGATCTCCCGGACCTTTACGGCGACGACTTCGAGCGCCGGTACGAAGAGGCCGAGCGCGCCGGGCTTGCCGCCAAGTCAGTGAAGGCGCGCGACCTCTACGCGCGGATGATGCGCACCCTCGCGCAGACCGGCAACGGCTGGATGACCTTCAAGGACAAGTCGAACCGCGCGTGCAACCAGACGGCCCTCCCCGGCCGGACGGTGCACCTCTCGAACCTGTGCACCGAGATCCTCGAAGTGACGTCGAAGAAGGAGTCGGCCGTCTGCAACCTGGGGTCGATCAACCTCGCGCGGCACACCGCGCGGACCGACGGCGGCCCCCTCACGTTCGATTTCGAGAAGCTCGCGCGCACCGTTCGATCCGCGGTCCGGCAGCTCGATCGAGTCATCGACCTCAACTTCTATCCAATCGCGTCGACCAAGAGCTCGAACCTCCGATGGCGTCCGGTGGGGCTCGGGGTCATGGGGCTGCAGGATGTCTTCTTCCAGATGCAGGTCGCCTTCGACGCTCCAGAGGCGCGAGCGCTATCGAAGCGGATCGCCGAGGAGATCTACTTCCACGCCCTCTCGGCTTCCACGGAGCTCGCCTCGGAGAGAGGGCGCCACCCGGCGTTCGACGAGACGCGCGCGGCCCGCGGCGAGCTGCAGTTCGACGCGTGGGGCGTGACGCCGAGCGATCGCGCGCGGTGGGACGCGCTGCGCGCGCGGATCCATGCTGGAGGTCTCCGCAACTCGCTGCTCGTCGCGATCGCACCGACCGCGACGATCGCTTCGATCGCGGGCTGCTGCGAGTGCATCGAGCCGCAGGTCTCGAACCTGTTCAAGCGCGAGACCTTGTCGGGCGACTTCCTGCAGATCAATCGCTACCTCGTCGACGAGCTCAAGGCTCTTGGGCTCTGGACCGACGCGGTACGCACGCGCCTCAAGATGGCCGAGGGCTCCGTGCAGGGGCTCACCGAAGCGCCCGACTCTCTCCGCGCGGTGTACCGGACGGCGTGGGAGATCCCGATGCGGTCGCTCGTCGACATGGCGGCGGATCGCGGGGCGTTCATCGATCAGAGCCAGTCGCTGAACCTCTTCATCGAGAGCCCGAACATCGGCCAGCTCTCGAGCATGTACTTTTACGCATGGAAGAAAGGCCTCAAGACCACGTACTATCTGCGCTCGCGGCCCGCGACGCGCATCGCCAAGGCGACGGTGGAGACGCCCACCCACGTCGCGTCCGATCCTGCCGGGAACCCGCACGCGGCGACCGGATGGACGCCCCCGCCGCCCCCGGCGGACGACGCCGCCGCCATGGCGTGCTCGCTCGAGAATCCCGAGACCTGCGAGGCGTGCCAATGAGCGCCGAGATGAATCGCCCTGCCCGCATGCTCGATCCCGGACTTTGCCTGACGCTCCGGCCGATGGCGTATCCACGGTTCTTCGAGATGTACAAAGACGCGATCAAGAACACGTGGTCCGTCGAGGAGATCGACTTCGCCACCGACGTGGGCGATCTGCAGAAGAAGATGACGGACGCCGAGCGTCACCTCGTCCACCGGCTCGTCGCGTTCTTTGCAACGGGCGACTCCATCGTCGCGAACAACCTGGTGCTCAACCTGTACAAGCACATCAACGCCCCCGAGGCGCGGATGTACCTCTCGCGTCAGCTCTACGAGGAGGCGCTGCACGTGCAGTTCTACCTCACCCTCCTCGATACGTACGTCCCCGACCCGGCCGAGCGCGCGCGCGCGTTCGACGCGGTCGAGAACATCCCGTCGATCCGCAGGAAGGCCGAGTTCTGCCTCCGGTGGATCGACTCGATCCAGGGCCTCGAGCGCATCGAGACACGCGACGAGCGACGCCGCTTCCTGCTCAATTTGATCTGCTTTGCGGCATGCATCGAGGGGCTCTTCTTCTTCGGCGCGTTCGCCTACGTCTACTTGCTCCGGTCACGCGGCCTGCTCCACGGGCTCGCCGCGGGCACGAACTGGGTGTTCCGCGACGAGAGCGCGCACATGGCCTTCGCGTTCGAGGTCGTGAACACCGTCCGGCGCGAGGAGCCCGAGCTCTTCGACGACCAGCTCTCGCGATCGGTCTTCGACATGGTCGACGAGGCGATCGCGTGCGAGACGCAGTTCGCCGAGGACCTCCTCGGCGGCGGGATTGCCGGGCTGTCGATCGAGAACGTGCGCGGGTACCTGGAGTTCTGCGCCGATCAGCGGCTCGCGACGCTGGGCCTACCCAAGCGATACGGCGCCAAGAACCCGCTCTCGTTCATGGACCTGCAAGACGTACAGGAGGTGACGAACTTCTTCGAGCGCCGCGTGTCGGCCTATCAGGTCGGCGTGAGCGGCGAAGTCGTGTTCGACGCCGCCTTCTGAGCGGCTACGATCGGGCCATTCCGGCTGCGAGCCGGCGAGCCGAGGGCGCTCAGAGCCGCGTGGACACCGTCGCCATTTCCGTCAATAACGACTCGCGAGCGCGCGCAATTGCCCTCTACGCGGCGATCGCCGTCGGGTTGGTGATCGTTTCGCTTGCGTCGCTCGGCGTCGGGGCCGGCAACCTCGCCGACGCGGGGCTCCGGTCGACACTCCTCGTGCTGCGCGCCTCGCGGCTCGCCAGCGGCCTCCTCGTGGGCGCGGCGCTCGGGGTCGCCGGCGTCCTCGTTCAGGGCCTCTTTCGAAATCCTCTCGCCGACGCGTCCGTCATCGGCACCTCCGCGGGCGCGGCGTTCGGCGGCAAGGCGTTGCTGGTGGCGGTCGAGTTGCTGTTCGCCGGCCACGCGATCCGCTGGATCCCGAACGATGCGGTGCTGACCGTGGGCTGCCTCGGGGGCGCGCTCCTCAGTCTTCTGCTCGTGCTGGCCTTCGTCCGCCGGTCGAGCGACGTTCTGTCGCTCGTGCTGACGGGCTTCTTGCTCTCGTCGCTGTTTCTCAGCCTGGGAAGCCTGGTCACGAGCCTCGCCCAGGAGCGCTGGGAGCTCGGCCGCGCCGTCGTGGCCTTCGCACTGGGCGATCTCAGCGGCGCAGGACCCGAGCACGTGCGGCTGGCCCTGCCGCTGGTCACCGGCGGGATCGCCGCGGGCTGGTTCTGGGCCAGGCCGCTCGACGTGCTCCTGTGCGGCGACGAAGAAGCGGCTTCGCTCGGCGTGGACGTCAAGCAGGTCCGGCAATGCTGCATCCTTTGGGTGGCCGTCCTCACGGCGGGTGCCGTGGCCATCGGAGGGAACGTGGGGTTCGTGGGGCTCCTCGTGCCGCACGCGCTGCGTCCCCTTTTGGGCGTCGATCACAGGCGCCTCGTCCCCGCCGCGGCGCTCGGGGGCGCCCTGTTCGTTGCCGCGTGCGACCTCGCGGTCCGTCTGGCACCAGGGCGGAGCGAAATCCCCCTCGGCGTCGTGACGGGGCTCGTGGGTGCGCCGGTGTTCCTTGCTCTTCTCAATCGAGTCCGTGCAGGAGCCGTCGATGGATGACGCGCGAGACGCGGGGATCGCGGTCTCGTCCGTGCGCGTCGTCCGCGAAGGGCGCGCCGTGGTGGACGGCGTCTCGTTCTCCGCGCGCCTCGGTGCCGTCACGGGGCTGCTCGGCCCCAACGGCGCCGGCAAGTCGTCGATCGTCAAGGCCCTGGCGGGGATCCTTCCGTACGAAGGCAACGTCCAGATCCTGGGCACGATCGCTCGTGCCCTCGACAGCATGGCGCGCGCGCGGCTCGTGGCGTACGTGCCGCAGCAGTCCGAGCTCCGGTCGTCGCTGTCGGTCGCCGCCGTCGTCGGGCATGGTCGCTACGCGCACCAGATCGGCCGCGTCCGCCCGAACGAGGGCGACCGAGCCGCCGTCGCGCGCGCCTTGGCGACGACCGAGACCACCGCGCTCGCCGGTCGCCTTTTCACCACTCTTTCGCACGGAGAACGCCAGCGCGTCCTCATCGCGAGGGCGCTCGCGACGGAGGCCCGCGTCCTGCTGCTCGACGAGCCGACATCCGCGCTCGACGTGGGCCACGCGCTCAAGGTCTACGCGCTGATGCGCCGCGTCGCCCAGGAGGGCCGCTGCGTCCTGTCCGTCCTTCACCCGCTCGAGGACGCGCACGACTGGACCGACGACACCGTCCTCATGGACAACGGGCGCATCCTCGCCAGCGGGACGACAGCAGCCGTCTTCGCTGAAGGCGTCCTCGGGACGACGTTCGGCGTCAGGATCATCCCGAACGGCGCCCTCGGCTTTCGCTTGCCCTCGGCGGCGCCGTGAGAGGGCCCGCGATCCTCAACGCGGCCGGTCTCGCCCTGGTGCTGGGCGCGTCGATGGCGAGCATCTGGACGGGGCGGCCGACCGCGAGCGCGCGAAGCGAAGCCCCGCCACCCGCAAGCGCCAGCCCGGACGCCCCGATCGTGGATCACGGAGGGTTCGTGCTCCCGCGCGGGGACTACCGGCGCATCATCGCGGCCAACACGGTGGCGGCGGCCTTGCTCCTGGAGCTCGGCGAACCGGACCGCTTGCTCGCAGTCTCTGAAGACACCCGCAACGGCTTCCGCGGATACCGCTACGCGGGCAAGGCCACGATCGCCCACACGACCGACTTCGAAGCGATCCTGGCGATGCACCCGGACCTCGTGCTGGTCAACGTCATCGGCGACCCACGGCCGATGCAGCGCATGCGGGACGCGGGGGTCGTCGTCTTCGATCTCGGCGAGATGCGGGGTCTTTCGACCCTCATTCCCAACATCCACCAAATCGCCGCGATCCTCGGCCATCCCGAGCGCGGCGACGCCTTCGCCCGCTCCGTCCTCGAGCAGATGGCCACAGTCGACGTCAGCCTCGCCAAGTCCGGGCGTCCGCGGGCCATGTACCTGAGCGTCTACGGCGACAGCGTCTTCGGGGGCGCCCGCGGCACGAGCTACGACGACGTGCTCACCGCGGCCGGACTCGTCGACGCCGCCGGCGACTACCGCGACTGGCCGCGCTACACAATCGAGCAAGTCCTCGCGCTCGACCCCGATGTCATCGTGACCAACGCCGGAATGCGCCCACGCATCTGCGAGCATCCCGCCCTCTCGCTCCTCCGTGCCTGCGGCGGCACCGACCGCGTGGTCGAAGTCGATGGCGCGCTCCTGGAAGATCCGGGACCGGCGATGGTGGAGGCCGCGCGTACCATCCACGCCGCCGTGTTCGGCCCGGCCGCCACGGCGTCGACGCCGCAGAAATAGCGCCTCACCGCGCTCGAGCGCGCTTCACGGGCGATAGCGCAACCATGTCTTGCTCTGTCCCAGGAGGGGGATCCCGAAGTAGCCGTGAACCTTGAGGGACTCCGGGCTGAGGACTTCTGCGTTCAGCCGGTAGGTTCCTCCGTCCTCGGGGTTGTAGACATAGCCGTCGACGTACTCTCCGTCGTCGTAGCGCAGGTGCCACATGATCACGATGCCGACGATGGAGCGGTCGCGAAGCTTCGGGTCCTTGTTGTTCTGGTCCTTCTTCGGGTCCGAGGACCAGCTCACGATGCCCGTGTACGTCCCGTCGTCGGCCTGAACGAACTTGACCCGGCCGGGCGGACGATTCTCCTCTTTTTGCGTGCACCATTCGCCGAGGATCGCGTCGGGAGGGAACTTCATGGCCAGAGGTTGGGCTTCACCCGTGGGCGGCGATTCGGTCGCGGAGGCGGCGGAAGGGCCAATCGCGCCGGCGACCATGCCCGACGCGATGAGGACGATGAGGCGAAGGCTCATTGGGCTCGTCGCTCCGGAGCGGTTCGATTCAGGATAGGAAAGCGGACTTTACGACATGTTCGGGAAGTCGCCTGCCGGAAGCGAGACCGGCGATTTCGCTTTCCGACGCCAAGGTCCCTGCCCCGAGCGCCCGGATCTCCGGAACCACCCCCGCGACGCCCCTTGCGACGATGGGGAGCATCAGCCGGACCTGGGCAAAACCAGCAGGGCCCAGGCACGCGCGGTTGAAGCTCATGTGGCCGAGCTCGTCGGTGATGACCTCGCAGAGTCGCTCTTCCACGCCATCGCGAAGCTCCGGATCGTGCCGGAGCACCTCACGACTCCTCTCGAGCAGGTTGAGAAAGGTGCAGAGCCCAAGGATTTCGGCGGCTAACGTGAGTGGGCGCGACACGGCCTCCGGCGTGACAGAAACGCCAGCGATGAGGGTGCGCAAGGCGACCGGAGGCTTGTAGGGTGCCCTCATCTCCACGCCGTAGGACAGCGCGGTGCTGAGCAGGATGCGCGTGTGGTACGTCTCCTCGACCATCAGCGTGAGCTCGCACATGTCGTTGTTTTTGACGGCGCGCCGGTGAATGGCGTCGAAGACCTGAGTCACGCCGAATGCTTCGGCGGCGTTCGCCTTCACCAGCGCGAGGAGAAGAAGCATCTCGGACGGCGTCGTCACTTTCGCGTCGAACGAGGCGTACTGGGCATTGAAGAGATCGCGATCGACTTCCCGGGTCCGAGGGAGGGGCTTCTCGTAACGCAGCATGCCCACCTCCCGGCGCACGAGCTGCTGCTTCTCGATATCCATCGCGCCGTCGCGGGCGGTCAGGAATTCTTGATAGGCGGCGCGGGTCTCGCGGCGCGCCTGTGGGGGCAGTGGCCTGAAGATGTCGAGCATCATGGGGTGCCTTCCTTTCCGGTGCGGAGCACCTGCGGCAAGACGACGCTAGCTCGGTGACATCGAGCCCACTTGGCCAAGCATTCTCCGTTTCGCCCTTTCGGCTCGTAGGACATTCATCGCGACAGTTGCGAGAAGAACGACCAGATGGCGTTGGTGTTCTGCATGAAGTTGCTGTTGTTGCCGACGATGGCGGTTCCGAGCGCGCCGGCGCCGGTCCCGCAGTCCGAGCTCCCGAACCAGCAGTGACCCCCGTCCGCGATCGAGCAGCCGGTGACGTCGATGTTCGGACACGTGGGACAGCCTGCGAAGCTGACGCAGGTCGTGTCCCCGCCGCTCGGGACGATGGTCGCCGGCGCTGGCGTCGTCGAGCAGCCGTTGCTCGATTGAATGACGGCGAGCGACGGCGCCTGGGTCGAGTACGGAACGAGCGGATCGGCTGTCCCGTGGATATCGAGAACGGAAATCTTGTTGGTGGGGGCGCAGGTCGCCATGTCCGTCGTCAAGCCCGTGGTGATCTCGATGGCTCCACCGCTGACCGCAGCCGTGCCGATCGCGCCGGCGCTCGGCGCCACCGCGACGAACAGATCCGACGCCTCGCACGCCAGCCGGTAGCTCAGGAACCCGCCGTTGGAGAGACCCGTGGCGTAGACCCGGCCAAGGTCGATGTTCACGTGCGTGCCGACTTCGGCGAAGATCGCGCGCACGAGCGCGACGTCGTCGAGCCCCGCCTGCGCCGCTCCGCCGCAGCACGTCCCCCCATTCCAGCTGTTCATGTAGCCGTTCGGCATGATGACGACGAAGCCCTCCTGGTCGGCCTTGGCGGGCCACGCGACTCCCGTGTCGAGGCAGAACAGGGACGCCGTCTGGCCCAGGCCGTGAAGGCAGAAGACGGCGGGCACGGGCGTGCTGCCGTCGTAGGACGACGGCACGTGGACGGCGTATTGGCGCGCATTGCCCATCTGGCCGGAGACTCCGGAGATCGTCAGGTAGTCGCCCGCATCGACGAAATCCGAGGGGTAGTCGCCGGGCGCCCAGTCGCCGAGGTAACCCTGCGCACTAGCCGTGCTGCTCATGCCGGGGGTGGGGCAGGTCACACCACCCTCGGACGATGGCTCGGCATCGCCGGGCGATGGGCCGCCGTCGCCGGATGCGAGGCCACCGTCGTCGGATGGCGCGCCGCCATCGTCTGTCGACGAGCCCCCCTCGTCTCCGGCCGTGGCAATGACGGTGGTCGCATCGGGCCCTGCGTTGTTGGCCCCGGCGCCGGAGCTCGAGGAGGAGATGTGGCCTCCGGAGGAGCCTGCCGGCGACTCGTTCGACCCCGCACTGGACGCGGCTCCGGCGCTCCCGCACGCGGCGATGTCCACGCTGAGAAGCAAGACCCCGGGGAGAAGCAGGACCCCGACCAACGACCGAACCCAACGCAAGCGAGGTTGGCTGGATTGCACGGCGTGTTCTGGGCTCCCCATCGCACGGCTCCTTCGGCCCGACCTACAGCGTGAGCTCACCATAGGAGGCTCGCCCGTCGCGATCCCGGCCAAACCTTGACCCAATTGACCCTAGAGTCAGAGGTGGCAGCCGGACCTCATCCGGGCGGCCGCTGACTGCCGGATGCACCGGCGGCCGGACTCTCGCGGTATTGCTTCGGCGTCATCCCCGTCCAGCGCTTGAACGCGCGATGAAATGCACCGGCGTCGGAGAAGCCAAGGGCGTGCGCGGTCTCCTGGATCGAGCGGCTTGGGTCGCGCAGCAGGTGCCCGGCCGACGCCTCGAGCGTCGCCCGAACGAGCGTCCGGTAGGAGGTCGCATCCGCCGCCAGCCGCCGCCGCAAAGACCGCGCGCTGATGCCGAGGTCGCGCGCCGCCGTCGGCAAGTCCGGGATCTGGGAAGGGGGTCTCGAGAGAAGGTACTGCCTGAGGCTGTCGCACAATCGCAATCCGGCGGTGACGCGCTCGAGCGCATGCTCGGCCTCGGTGCGAAGGATCATGTAGAGCGCAGGGTCCTGGTGGATGTGCGGGCGGTCGAGCAGAGCCCGGTCGAACTCGAGCCGGGTCGCGGGCTGCCCGAATCGCTCGACGCCGCCGAAGATCCGCGTGTACTCCCGGTGGTGGGCGGGGCGCGGGTGCTCGAACATGGCGCACCGGATTGCGCCGGAAGGGCCGCCCAGCATGCGCACGAGACGCGTGAGCCCCACCATGATGAACTCGACGTGCATGCGGTCCGAGCGCTCGGTCGAGCGAGCGAACTGGTATTCGAGCGTCGCGACCGAGCCCGCTTCGCGAAGCGTGAGCTGCGCGTCGTCGATCGCGAGGCGTTGAAACTGCATGCCCACGCTGAGAGCCTCGCGGAGGGTCGGCGAGTGCATCACCAGGTGGGCGATGAGAGCGAACGACGCCTCCGTCGCGTGCTCCGCGATGTGCAAGCCGAGAGCCTCGTCACGAGTGAGGTCGAGCGCACGCGTCTGGATCGTCGCGAAGTCGTTGATCTCGAAGCGATGGTCGGCGCGCGCAAGGCCCTGGGGATCGATGTCGGTGCCGGCGAAGAGCGCCTCGCGCGTGACCCCCGCGCGCTCCGCGGCTTCCACCACGGTCCGGACGAAGACTGCCGAAATGCTCATCGCTTCTTCGGGGCCTGCCTCAGAATATCGCAAGGCCGCCGCCGGTGCGCCTCCCCCCCGAAGCCCAGCGGCCGAGTGGCTGGGCCCCCACGGATTCCGTCACGAACGGAAGACGCGTTCTGCAGGGCCTGGGGCCGTCGGCGCGATCGAGGGAACGCCGCCCGCTACTCGCACGACTGACAGAGAAGAAAACCAGCGGGGCCCGACGTGTCCGTGCAGCAGTCGCCCTGGTGGCAGTCCGAGTCGCAAAAGCAAAGCGATCGGCACGCCCCGCTGATGCACGTCATGCCCGGAGCGCAGCTCTCGTTCACGATCGACGACGTGCAGACGGCCGCCTCGCTAGGACCGTTGAAGACGCAGAGGCCGGTAGGCGTTGTCGTTTGCGTGGGATTGACATCGCACTGCTGAAGCGGGTTACAGCCCGTGTCGTGCACCGGGTCGCAGACGGCCACCGTCTGGTTGCACCCACCGTCGATGTCCGCGTCGTCAGCCGTCGACCCGCTCTCCAGGCCGTCGTCGACGGAGCTATCCGGGACCGGCGCGGAGGACGACCCTTCGATCGGCACGACCGTCACGTCGTCGCTGGGAACCTCGACCGACCCGTCGTCGCCAGCCTCGGGCGACGGGACGTAATGGGAAGGGTCGCCCGACGGGCCGCCGAACTGACACGCCGAGAGCCCCGCAAAGAGGAACAAGTCGCGAAGGACGCTCACTGCAGTACCGTGAGATACAGGCCGCCCGTGAGCACGTAGCCGCTGCTTCCGAAGCCGGGCCATCCGGGGTTATTGGTCTGCAGGCCCTGGCTGCCGGCTATGGGCATCCCGCCCACCTGGGCGGTATCCGGGACCTCGTCGACCACGAGCGCCGGGTAATGGTCCACGCCATCCGGCTCGGCAGGCGTCGGCAGTTTGGTCTGGTGGCGGGGCACGAGCCAGTACGCTTGCGCCTGCACGCCGACGCGCATCGACGTATGAAACATCGAGAATCGGTAGTCGACGCCTCCGCCGAAGCCGATCCGATTGTTATCGACGTAGTTGGTGCGGCCCGTCTGGGGCGGGACGGGCGTGGGTTTGTACTGCGCGTCGAGCGAACACCCCGTGGCTTCATGGTCGTAGCGCAGCCCCACGGTCGGGGTAAGCGTGTCGTACCAGCCGTACGCGGAAACGGGCGCATCGCCGTGACGGTCCACGTAGTCGGACCACTTCCCGTAGACGGCGCTCCCGGCGACGGTCAGCGTGTCGCTCGTGGACTGAACGATGTCGTAGGCCGCGCCGGCGCCGATCTGCCAGGGCATGTAGTCGTAGACCAGCGGGAACGAGGAGCCTTGCTGCAATCCGCTGGGCAGCAGAAACGTGAAGTTGACGTCGAGATCGACCTTTTCAGGCGCATGCACCGTCCCCGTAAAGTGCCAGCGCGGTGTCGGCCGGAACGAGACGCCGATGTTCGGCGAAAGCGAGACGTTGACGTTGGCGTTGGTATCGATGAGCAAGTGCGCGAGGTCGCCGGCGTTCGAGACGAACGTCGGCGCACCGACCCCCGCCCGCAGGCTCAAGCTCGCGCCGAGCCCGACCGACAGCGCCTCGGAGAACTTCCAGCTCGCGCCGCCGGCGATCGAAATCGCCGTCAGCCGATCGGCGTAGAGCTCTGGGTGCAGGCTATTGGTGAAATACTGTTCGCGCTCGTCGTCGTAGAACGCCGTGAGGTTCGCAAAGTTGCCGTCCGGGATCATCCCGTAGAACCCGAGCGACAGGCGCTCGTCGAAGAGCCGCGCCACGAAGCCGATGTACTCGTACGCGAACGCCTGGTGGCCCGACCCGTCGCCCTGCCGGGGGTGCGTGGCCTGCAGCTGGGCCGTCGGGATGGGGATGTTGCCGATCGGCGACCCGTTGGGATACGCGGCGTTGGAAATGCCGCCGGGCACGGCGGCGCTCGTGTTGGGCCGGCCGTCGAGCGAGATGCCGATCTCCTCGGCGATCGTCAAGAAGCCGACCCCGAGGCCGGCCGGCGCATCGACGAGCAGCGCCGGGTTGAAGTACGCGGCCGACGCACCCCCGCCGATCGTGCCCGGCTGCATCCCACCCGGCCCATCGGCGCCGCCAGTGAGATCGAAGAGCGGCGACGCCGCCGCGTTCCGCGAACCCGCGGCGACGACGCAGAGCGCCCAAAGGGTCACGGCGGAGCGGCGCACGGTCTAGTTCGACGCCTGGGGGGCCAGCGTCGGCGCGAGCGACCGTACCGCAGCGCACGTGGCGCTGTCGTCGCCCGTCGCTTGCGATGGCGAGAGACGCGCGAAACTCACGAAGTGCAGCGACGCATCGTTGTCCTTGGTGGCATCGGCCGTCTCGGTCAAAAGCGAGGAGCCGTTGTAACCGAGCAAGTCCGATTCAATGTTCCAGTCGTCGGGTATCGTGAAGGTGTTCGAGCCGGTCGGGATGGTCCCCGACCATTGGTTCCAGCGCCGGGACGAGAGGTAAATTTGTCCTGTCGCCAAGCCGGTCACGTTGACCGTGAAGCCGGGCTTCCCGTCGTTGTCCCAATCCTCCCAGCCTGGGCTGCCCGAGGTCGCCTCTTGCGAGGGCGTGGGCATCGTGGTCGAGGGATTCTGGTAGTAGCTCACCGTGGCGCCGACGATCTCGTAGAACTTGTCGAACGAGACAGCGCACTCCGACCCCATCGCGACGCTCGTGCCTGCGCGGCCGGTCTCCACGTCGTACGTCAGCATGGCAGGCCAAACCTTGGGATCGTCGACGTTGGCTGATACGGCGGAGATTCCGACGACGTTCTGGCCGCACGAGAGGCCCTTGGTGACCGTCAGCGCGGACCCGGTCTGGGCCATCTCGAAGTAAAGCCACTCGTGGTCGGCTTCCTCTGCTCCGAGGCCGGTCGTCACCTCGCGGACGACGACAAGCCAGCGCCCCGACAGGTCGCAGCCGACTGTCGACGTCGGACCAACTCCTGCGTCGACGGACCCGCGGGCATCACGCTGCGTGCCGGCTTCCACCGGCAAGCTCGGCGGAGCGATCGCGTCGGGAGTGGTGTTGGCAGCGATGTTCGCGGGGGCCGCTTCGTCGCCGCCATCGTCCAGGACGCCGTAGTAACCGTACGCGACGGAATCCGGTACCACGCATCCGCTTAGCGCCCATCCAGCGGCGCCGACCGCGCTGGCGCGGGCTGCCCTTCTTGCGTCGCGCAGGCGCCCGCCGAGCCTGCTCAAGAAGTCGCCCCTCCGCATAGGTCGGCAAGCTTACTGGCCCAAGTGAGCAACGCAGTGGGTGTCATCGGCCAACTGTTCACTCGATCGGCCACACCGGCGTGAATGTACGCGTCGCGTCAAAAGGCGGGTCGCGACCGTTGGAGGCCCGTGAGGTACGCGGGCGCCACGAACTTGGCCGCGCCGTCGGTGTTCGTCCACATTCGGGCGCCATGGGTCGATGGTCGTGCCTTCTCGCCTGCCTGGTGGCAGCGCCGAGCCTCGGTACGCTCTTCCTGATTGGACAGACGGGCTGTCTCGCCATCGACCCGGACGCGGCGGACAGCGGCGCCGCCGCGACATCGTCGACGACCGTCGGCGATGCAGGCAGCGGCTGCAGCGAGGGCCCCGCGACAGGGGTCACCCTCTGCGCCGACATCTCGACGTGCCCGAGCATCAGCGTCAGTCAGAGCACGCTGCCGGGTTGCGGATTCCTCGTCGAGGCCAACTCGACGGTGCTCGATCTCGAGTGCAATTGTGGGACGTACTTGTGTTCCATCGGCGTAGCGACGGGATGCGCCCAGGCCGTGAGCTTGTTGGACGGGCTCAGCTACGCGACCGTATGCGCGCAGGCCTCGCAGGGACTCTGCGTGCAGGAGGCGGCTCCGACGGTCGCGGCTGCCCCGGCCGCAACCGCCACGACCCCGACGACGACCACCACTGCCCCGACGAGCACGTCGACCCCGACGACGAGCACCTGCAACACCCAGTGCATCATCAACTGCGGGGACGCGCCGGATTGCCAGCAGCTCTGCGGTTGCTGAGCGGCGGTCCTCAATAGGATCACGCGCCCATCGATCGGGCCATCTCTGCCCGGTCCGGTACCTTCGGCGGCGGGGCGGCCCCTCCCGTCGCCAGGCGGGGGGTGTTCGTCGGAAACAGCGGGCCGCGAGCAGGACTCGCCGGTTTACTGGATGGGCGACGCGTGGAGGGCCATGGGGCACCGCGTAGCTCGTCCGAATCGTGGAGGCCCTCATGTTGAAGATTGTGTGTGCTGCCGTCCTCGCGGCATCGGTCGCTATTCCCACGCTCGGAGCCGCCGACGACGCGCCCGACGGAGGCGAGCATCACTGGCCCCGGCCCCAAGCCATCGCCGCGTGCAAGGACAAGAGCGAAGGCGACGTGTGCACGTTCGAGGGGCACCACGGCGCGGTCTCTGGGACCTGTCGCAAGGCCCCAAGTGGCGACCTGGCGTGCTTTCACCCGCATCCCCATCCGCCGGGCGCCGAGAACTGACGCGCCGCCGAATCAAGGCTCGAGCGACGAACTGCCCATGATGGCAGGTTTGATCGTTCTACCGGTCGATAGTCGGGCCGGGGTCGCCCGCAGAACGAGCGAATAGGGATACCGCGTCCGCGGTTGCTCTGAAGTGTACGTGACGAGCTGACGCAATGAGACGCAGCCTTCTCACGATCATCGCAATGTGCAGGACCGGCGTCCGAGCCCGACGGAGCGCAGCCGCCCGCGGCGCTACCCTCCCCTGCTCCCGCCGAGCCGGCCCCACCGAGCGGTTCGACGCCGCCGCCCGACACGGCGACCCCTCATGCCCCGTAGCGTCCTGGCCGCCTACGGGGACGAGACCCTCAGGCGTCGCCGTTCGAAGACCCATTCACGCAAGTAGAAAGGTGCGCTGACGACCGCAATCTGCGGGTCGCCGCGGAGAAGGAACAGATCGCGGACCCAAGCCGACCTGTGGGAGCCCAAGAAGTAGTCCCACCACCGCGGCTCGATGGTTTCGGGGACGACGACGGCGACTTGGCGGCCCCGGTGCTGGTCCACCATGCGCTTCACGTACTCGAACAGCGGCGCGTAGAGGCGCCGGTATTCGGACCGGAGCACCACGAGTCGCGGCGCGGTCGCGAGGCCGAGGCGGCGCGCCGGGCGCTCGACGAGCTCGGCCCAACGGTTCGTCAGGTCGTCCGCCTGATGATCGTCGGTCAACACCTGCAAGGCCACGACGTCTGGAGCGAAGCCGATGGCGAAGTGCAGCGCCTTGAGCGATTCCGCGTTCCAGGCGCGCATGGGGACCACGGCGAGCGGGGCACGCGGCGCGTGGCAGACGTCGAGCGCGTCGTCGGTGCGCGTGGCACGAAGGACGAAGTCGTGGTGGCGTCGGACACCCAAAAAGAGCGCGACGAGGGCGAGCACGATGAGGATCGAGAGCCACGCGCCCTCGCTGAACTTCGACGCGGCGATGATGACGAACGTCGTCCCGGTACCGACGGCGCCGATCGCGTTCACGATCAGCTTGCCGCGGTGACGCCCCTGCCGCCTCCAGTGCTGGACCATCCCGGCCTGCGACATCGTGAACGCGAGGAAGGCACCGAGCGCGAAGAGCGGGATGAGGGCCGCTGTCACCCCATCGAAGACGACGAGCAGAGTGCCCGACGCCACCCCGAGCACGAGGATGCCGTGCGAGAAGGCCAGCCTGCGACCGCGACGAACGAAGCTCTGCGGGAGAAACCCGTCGAGCGCGAGCAGGCGGCAGAGTCGTGGGAGGTCGGCGAAGCTCGTGTTCGCGGAGAGCGCGAGCACGGCGATCACGGTGGCCATGGTGAGACCGTAGAACCACCCGCGACCCACGACGGCAGCCGTCAGCTGCGAGAGCACGCTCTCGTACCCCGTGCGGCCAGGAGGCGTCGCCCCCACGTGGTATGCGCGGCACGCCAACGCGACCCCGAGGAGCAAGACGATCAAGAGGCCGATGATCGCCCCGAGCGTCCGGCGGGCGCCCCGGCGGGACGGCTCGCGGAAGATCGGGACGCCGTTGCTCACGGCCTCGACGCCCGTCATCGCCGTGCAGCCGTTGGCGAACGCGCGCACGAGCAGCCACACCGAGACCGCCTCGGTCGGTGGACCGATGGCCGGAGGGGCAACGACGGGCACGGGATGTCCCGCGTGCCTCGCGGCCGCGACCGCCGCGAACACCAGGACGGCCAGCAGGGCGCCGACGAACGCGTACGTAGGCACCATGAAGGCGGCCCCCGCGGATCGCACCCCACGCAGGTTCACGACGACGAGCACCGCGAGCGTCCCGAGGCACAGCGGCAGTGTGCTCGGGAGCAGCCGAGGGACCGCAGACACGAGAGCGCCCACGCCCGCCGAGATGCCCACGGCGACGTTGAGCATGTAGTCGAGCGCCAGCGCGGCAGCGGCGACGAGCGACGCACCCCGGCCGAGGTTCTCCTTCGCGACGGTGTAGGACCCGCCGCCGTTCGGGTAGGCGTCGATGGTCTGCCGGTACGAGAAGAAGACGATCCCGAACAGGCCCACGATGAGAAGCGTGAGCGTGGTGACGTGCGCAAGCGCGCCGACCCCGAGAGGGATGAGGACCGTCAGGAGCGCCTCGGGTCCGTACGCTGCGGATGACAACGCATCGAGTCCGAGGATGGGGATGCCCCGGACCGGACCGACCCGCTCCTCTTGCTCCTCTTCGCTCGCGATAGGACGACCCAGGATGAGGTCGAGGATGGCGCGGCGCCGCAGCACGTGCGACGTCGATGCACGGCCGGTGCCTGGCACGCGCGATCACCTGGCTCGTGACCTCTGACCGGTACAGGTATGTCACTTCCACAAGTGACGAAATGAGAGGGACGCCGACGTGCCCCGCGGATCACGCCCCGCTGGGCCAACGCAAGTCCATGACGCGGCGCCGAGATCCGAGAGACGCGCGCCGAGCGAGCCGCACAGGCGCAATGGTGGCGGTCTGTCTACTTAGGAGGACACGTCGGCACGCGTCGGCCATTCGGAGCCCGATAGTCGGACGCCATGAACCTTGCTCATGAGACATCAGTCTGTTATCGGAGAGCCCCTCATGAAGGGCATCTTCTCCTGCACGCTGGCTTTCCTGACGACCCTTGCCTCCGTGGCGGAGGCTCAAGATCGCCCCGCGCCAACACCACCGCCCTCGTCGACACCACCGGCAGAGACGACGCCTCCCGCGCCACCGCCGGCCGACGTGCAGACGACGTCCGCGGCGCAGGGCACCACCCCCGTCGTGCCGCCCCCCGCGCCAAGCCGCGCCACCCCCGCTGCGGCAGGTGGCCCGGGCGACGCCAATCCCAACGCCGGCGGTCCTGGAGGCTTGGTCGTCGAGTCGTCGCCGACATCCGCGTCGACAGTCCCAACGAACACAGTCGCGGCACGTGCAACCCCCACGGCATCGGGCGGTCCCGGTGATCCGGACGCCGTCGCGGGAGGGCCCGGAGGCTTTCGCATCGCGGCCCTGGACAACAGCTCGGAGATCCGGTTTCGCGCGCTCGTTCAAGCCGACGGACGTTTCTGGTTCGACGACACGCAGCGACCCCAGGTCAACACCTTCTTGATTCGCAGGGCGCAGCCGTGGGTCGAAGGTCGGCTCCCGTACGGCGTCACCTTCTTGGTCAACCCGGACTTCGGCGGCGGCACCGTCGTGCTGCAGGACGCCTATCTCGGGATCGAGCTAAACGACGCGTTCAAGCTTCGCTTCGGCAAGTTCAGGCCGCCGTTCGGTCTCGAGCGTTTGCAGCCGACGTCCAACCTCGCGTTCGTGGAGTTCGGGCTCCCGACGCTCCTCACCCCCAACCGCGACGTCGGCGCCATGGCGTACGGAGACATCCTCTCGCGCTTCGCCGGGTACGCCGCCGGAATCTTCAACGGAGTTCCCGACAACGCGAGCGCAGACCTCGCGACCGACAGCGCGAAGGAGTTCGACGGCCGTGTCTATCTCCGGCCCTTCGAGTTCATCCCGCAGCACGGGGCCGGACGATTGTTCGTGGGGGTGTCCGGCACGTTCGGGTACGACCACGGAACGCTCGCGAACCCCTTGCTACCCACCTACAAGACGCAAGGTCAGGTCACCGACTTCACGTACATCGCCGCGGCCACGAATGCGACCTTCGCCAATACCACCGTGGCGAACGGCGCCCACAACCGCTACGGCGCCTACCTCTACGAAGCCGTCGGACCCCTCAGCCTTCTCGGCGAGGCCTACGAGTCCGATCAGATCATCGGCAACGCCGCCAAAGGGAACATCTGGGTCCACAATCGGGCCTACCAGGGCCAGGCGACCTTCATCTTCTTCGGCGCGAACGCCTCGTACGACTACACGCACGTGCGGACCCCCGTGGACTTCTCGACGGGTCACTTCGGGGCACTCGAACTCGCCCTCCGCGCCGGGCACCTCGACACCGAACCCACCGCCATTCCAACGTTCGCGTCGACCGGCCAGATTCGTGGCGCGACGGAGTACGCCGCGGGCCTCAACTGGTACTGGAGCGACAGCGCGAAATTCGTCGCGAACTGGGATCACACGACATTTCAGGGGGGCGCATCGACGGCAGCCGAAGTCGCTACAGGGCACCGAGAGGCCGAGAACATCATCCTGCTTCGCGCCCAGGTCGTGTACTGAGAGCCTGAGTCTCGAGTCTTCTATCGCATTCGCAAATTCTTCGAAGGATCCTTCATGAGCTACCGTCTTATCGTCATCTCCCCTGCCCTCGTGGTCATTGGACTCGCCCTCGGCGGGTGCCAGGGCGGCGAGTACGTCCTTCCGCTCCCGCCGGCCGACGCGAGTGCGGACGCGAAATCCGATGGGGCGTCCGCCGACGACGCGTCGAGTGATGGCGCGGCCGGCGACGCGGCTTCGACGAAGGACGGCGAGAGCGCCGAGACGGGCGCCGAAGGAGCGGAGGCAGGCACCGAGAACGAGGGTGGATCGGCCGCGGAGGCTGGGCCGACCGACGCCGCATCCGATACGGCGGCGCCCGATGCCGCCGGGGAGTAACGCGGCTCAGATCCCCGAGGCTCTTCCCAGTCGACCGAAGGCGCGCAGCGCCGACTCGCGCACCTCGACGTCACCGTCCGTCACGAGCTGCAAACTTCCCCAGCTTCTTCGCCTGGCCGGGACTGGCGCCCGATAGAGCTCGAGCCTGGCACGCGACGCGCACGCCACTCGCCAGGTGGGATTTCGTTACCTCGACTGCGCAGAACGGGACCGCAACGAGGACCGCAACGATGCCCCGCGAGAAACACCGAAAGGTCGACCGATCCATGACACCGAATCAAGCCAGTCCGGCGGAGATCTGCCACCCCCTGGACGACAAGGACGACGGCTTCATTGCAGCGCTCCGGGCGCAGGTCGCTCCCTTGAGGGGCAAGCTCGACGGACCTCACGCTCGCGGCGTGTTCGACGACGTGATGGATCACACTCCGGACGCTGCCGGAGTGCACTACGAGCAGGGCGCGGTCGGCGGCGTGCAAGGGATCTGGTGCCGCCCCCAAGGCGCACGGCCGGGCGTCGCATTGCAGCACCTGCACGGCGGAGGCTACGTGCTCGGCTCGGCACACGCGTACAGGCACTTCGTCGGCCAGATCGCTGCGCGTGCAAACGCATCGGCCTTCGTTGCCGAGTACAGACTCGCCCCGGAACATGCCTTCCCGGCCGCCGTCGACGACGCGAGAGCGGTCTACCGTGGCATCACGGAACAAGGGGCCCAACGGATCGTCATTACCGGTGACTCGGCCGGAGGTGGCCTCGCGCTGGTCCTCCTCGCAGCTGCGCACGCCGAAGCTGCGGCCGGCCATGGGCTGGCTCCGTCGGGGGCCGCCGTGATGTCGCCGTGGACCGACTTGACCTTGGCCGGGGCAAGCTTTCAGAGCCACGCCGACGACGACCCGCTAATCACGAAGGGCATGCTCGCCGCCACGGCTGCGGCCTACCTGCGCACGCAAGATGCGAGCGGACCGCTCGCCTCCCCTCTCCAGGGCACGCTGACGGGCCTGCCGCCGATTCAGGTCCACGTGGGTACCCGCGAGGTCCTCCTCGACGACACTCTTCGCTACGTCGCGCGTGCCCGGCAGGCGGGCGTCGATGCAATGGCTCACGTCTGGGAAGGGATGACGCACGTATTTCAGTCGAACGTGGGAAGCCTCGAGGCCGCGGACAAGTCGCTGACCATCATGGCCGCGTTCCTGGCAGACAGGCTGGGTTCCTCTTCGGCACCGCCACCCTGAGGCGAGCCCGTGGGTCCGGCATAACCAAGTTGTTCTAAAACGACCCCACGAGCCCGAATGTCGGCGCGATGTGCCCAGCGGAGTCGCGCGGGAGGCCGGCGACGGGGGCGAACGTGAGTCTTGTCGAGGACGGTGATCCGGGACTGGAACACCGTCTTGAGGTTGGCGTGCGTGTAGGGCGTCCCGGCGATCGTGATGGACGCGGCGATGTGCTTGTCGATGCCCGCCATCACGCGGGTGTCGCGCGTCTTGAGGGCGGCATTATCGGTCTTCATCGCTTGTCTCCGTCGGTTGTGACCGTTTCGGGGAGGGTCTTCGAGGCGCCGCCAAAACACGAAAAGGCTGGTTCTTATCGCGAACGAGGGCCATCGAACCCGCCTGCAATCCGTCGAAGGCGCTCTGAAACGCGAAGAACGTCCTTCAAACCGCGCGGACCGGACCTTCCGCCGCGCGGACCGCGCTTTCGACCCTGCAGGGCACCGCCAATAATGGCCGTGTCTTTTCGCCTACCGTCCAACTTCGAGCGTCACCTCGGCGAGCCGCCTGTTGGGAGGAGCCGACCGGAAAGTTTGCCATTTGCGCGCGGCAAGCGAAGGTCGCCCTACAGACGATGAGGCAGACAAGCATGACGGTCAAATGGAGTGCGTGGGTCGTGATGGTCGGCGCGGGCGCCATGCTCGGCGGCTGCGGCTATACGGACCTGGAGATGGCCGCCAAGCAGCGTCAGATCGACGCGCTCGTGACGGAAGTGCACGCGCTGAAGGTCGGTCAAGGCGCCGCTTGCAAGACCGACGACAAGCCGAAAGCGCGCGGCGCGTCCGGCTCGGCCCTCTCGTCGCGTTGACGCGGGCTGGGCATCCGGTCTGACCCGGGCCCGTCTCATGGCTTCGCGATGGTGCGCCGGGCCGCCCGGTGGGGATGGGCTCGGG
>Ga0302325_10009081_pt1 | contig 21782 bp, 23 predicted proteins | sample Palsa_T0_2_FD_201948 | JGI IMG/M metagenome (GOLD analysis project Ga0302325, IMG submission 201948) | Peat permafrost microbial communities from Stordalen Mire near Abisko, Sweden - Palsa_T0_2 | ecosystem: Environmental > Terrestrial > Soil > Palsa > Peat permafrost | place: Sweden: Abisko...
TCGATACAAGACGGCTGCTCGAAACCCCTCGGCCCCGTACTGTTTGCCGTAGGCATTGATCTTTGCGGCACGGCGGAGAAACTGTTCGCGATCTTTGTACAAATGACCGTCATGGTTCAGATCGTGGATGGCCACTTCGAAGCCACGGTCACGAAGGGAGTTTAAGAACCCCGCGCTCACGCCATAGCGCTCTTCCGGAACTATCTGGAAGGATGCTTTGATTCCAAACGAGTCATCGACGTCCATCAGAGTCGAACAGAAATCGTACCCTGCTTGCGTTTCGACGTCGTGGGTCATGATGGCGCAACCGGGGGCGCCTTCCGGCCAGAACCAAATAAATGGAATTCTTCCAGCGCCCTTTGAGCGGACGGCAAATTGCAGCAGCTGTGTGGTTAGATTCTCTATCGAACAATCGACCGGCCACCGCGGGAACGACATTTTCTCCCAACCGTTTAAATGGAGCTTCTTCAAGTAGCTCCGCAGCGCAAATGGAAGCATGGGCCGGGCCAGGTAGTACGTCTTAGCCAGTGCCGTCATGACTCCACCATTTTTCCGGGTGTCTACATAACGTTCGCACCGCAGGTTGTCCATCGCCTGCTCTAAATCGAATGGCAGGTACATCACTCCTTCTTCCATGCGCGTGTCGCGGGAGGCATCGACGAGGTCGGCCCCGGGCACACTTGATAGCTCACGTCCACAATAATTACCGTAAAGGGTAGCGTCTCCCAGTCTAAAATAACCGCTGGTTTCGGACAAAGGCCCCTTTAGGGCGAGGCGGAAGTAGTGACCTGGGCAACGGTAGTATTGTGTTAAGCAATCAGTCATATGTATTTACCTATTGCTGTCTTCAAATCAATGGAGATATTCAGTTGCGGGCTACCTTAGCCCCCTGGGCTCGCTCGAGGAAATTATGAACGCAGTGTTGCTGACCAGCTCTTTGGCCAAAGCTTCGCACTGCGACCTACACGTATAGCTTTGCCTTGCCTCAAATGTGGAATTACTCATTGGTGGGCTACCCCGCCCTGGACTCGGTCCAAAACACCTACTCGGTTGAGTTGGCCACAAAGCGACGTTTCTGCAGACAGGCTGGAGATTAGTGGGCCAATTCTATACCGTTGTCACCTCCTGTCAAGATGCATGGTTGTGGAAAAGTAGCAAAAAGAGGACCCTTTTCTTGTGGATCCGGAACATCGCCGAGCCATGGTTCCGACCCTCGTCGCCCCGACAAACAAAGAAAATCGCTGTCTTCCAGATTCCCGTCATTGAGCGGGCGATCGAGACCGCAGCTCTGATACTTGGAAGCGACCGATCTCGAGACTATTGTCTGGAAATGATCTGTGTGGACTTTCTGGCCGGGGCCAACCTGGACCATGGAGATCCGGAGATGCTGCTGTTCTCGGTGACCAGGTTCTTCAAATTCTTGCCCCAGGAGCAGCGACAGCAATTCCTGTCCCGGCTGGATCAGAAAGCTTCATGGCTGGAAGCCTTCCGAAACGCCCGCGCCTGCGGTTAGATGCCCACTCCTAACAAGGACCTTTGTCTTCGGGTCTTAGCGCCGGACAATTGGAGATGCCAAGCCTGTGGCTCAAGAAACAATCTGCAGGTGCACCACCAGCAACAACAAAGTCAGCAGGGCTCGGATGAGGATACTAATCTAATCACGCTGTGCGCGGAACGCCACGCACAACTCCATGGCCGCCGTCGTGAAAATTATCGGCTAGGGAAAAGACAAGACGGCCCTATGCAGCTTTCAGCTTCTTAGCGGCTGGTAACCGCGGTCTCAAAGTAGTTGACATTGTCCATCAATATGATGGACGATTACTTGCATGTCCATCGTTGATTCAGACTCTACGCTTAAAGCGAGGGTGGCCGCGTTTCGACGTTTCAACCGCGCATATACCCGCTTCATTGGAGTGCTAAATGAGGAGTTGCTAAATAGTGGGCACAGCCTGGCGGAGGCTCGCGTGCTTTATGAACTGGCGACGCGGCACACGTCCACAGCGAAAGAAATCGCGGTCACTCTCGGCATAGACCCCGCCTACTTGAGCCGTATTCTCGCCCGGTTCGAGAAAAGCTCTCTGCTGAAACGTACGACCTCGAAAAAGGACGCGCGCTCCTCGTGTTTAACACTCACGCAAAAGGGAAAATCTAGGTTCGAGAAGCTCAATGCTCTTTCCGAAGAGCAGGCTCGCGGCATCCTCAAGGCACTGGCTCCGGCCGGTCAGACCAACCTCATTGGTTACATGAGCGATCTCGAACGCCTGCTGGCGCCAAATACTCAGCAAGCGACGAGGTACGTCTTACGCCCACATCGGCCAGGCGATATGGGTTGGGTAGTGCATCGGGAAGGCGCACTCTATGCCCAAGAATATGGCTTCGACGAGACATTTGAAGCGCTAGTGGCACGCATTGTTGCTGATTTTCTCACGGAATTCGATCCAAAGCGCGACCGATGCTGGATCGCGGACCTGAATGGAGAGAATGTGGGACACATCTTCTTGGTCAAGCATCCGACTGAGCCCGCCACCGCGAAGCTTCGTCTCTTGCTCGTTGAACCGAGCGCGAGAGGACTGAGATTAGGATCTGCGCTGGTAGAAGAGTGCGTGAACTTTGCCCGCGCCGTCGGCTACAAAAAAATCACCCTCTGGACCCAGAGCATTCTCTTGGCAGCTCGCCGTATTTATCAAAAAGCGGGATTCCGCCTCGTAGAAGAGCAAGCCAACTTCAAGTTTGGGCAAGATCTTGTGTCCCAAACGTGGGAATTGGATCTGACAGAGAGCGGCCTTCGGAGGGTTGCACACCACTAGGACGGGCGCTCGGCAGCCGCTGGCGTGCCTATCTGATCGCACACAATGACGGAACTCCTTATTCGGAATGATTACTGAGGGAGAGGAGTTCCTTCCGCCGGACCGCCCGCCACCATGTCAGTCTTGATGGTCGACTTCTGATTCGCCATCAGGTCGATATCGGTCTCGAAAGTGTGGTATCCCGGCAAACTGATTTTGATTTTGTGCTTTCCCGGCGCGACCAGCAGGGCCTTCCCCACGCCGCTGAACTCGGCGATGTGACCGATGAAGACGCCATCCACAAACACTGCCGCGCGATTCGGTTTTACGTCGAGCTTAATCTCGGCGGTGATTTTCGGCAGGGGCATCCGAGTATCTTTTTCCATCTTTACGTCGATGCTTTGCTTTTCTCCCGCGCGCACGGAAACCGTTTGCACGAAGTCCAGATATCCGCCCTGACGTACATCGATCTCGTGCTCGCCCGGAAGGAGCAGGAGCTTTTTCGACCCCTTCAGTTCGCTGAGGTAGCCGACATATTGACCGTCGACCCAGACACCCGAGGTGTTCTCAACTTTTGAAGCACTGACCAGTTCGAGTTCCCCGAGGACTTTATTCTGAGCGTGAAGGGATGGGGAGAACATCCCACTGCTTAAGAGGACTAGAAGCAGACAAGTGAGCGCACGGCCCTTGCAATAATTCATAGCAGGATCCTCAATGTTGGAACCTCCCCAATTTACACCTCGATTCGTATCATTGGAATACTGTTGTTACTTCATGCGATTTTCAGAGCAAAAGGAACTAGATGTTGTCTGCAGAAGCGGCGCCTTCTTCGGGAGAACATCCGCGCAGCCAAACGCATCATTGGCAACACACTGGCACTACAGACGGCCATGTGGTTAGAGAAATTGACTCGAGATTTTGGCTTTTCCATACGGCAGAATCAGGCCATTGTCCGCGCCAGCCTTCGAGGACCCGTTCGACGCCGACCATTGGTGGCGCAACACACGAGACACGTTTTCCGTAGTCCGGGAAATGATGGGCCTGCTGAACGCATGGACAGGACTTCCTGTGCGGCCCAACTCGAACTGACTGCTTCCGGCATAGCGTCGCGCATGCTTGGCACACATATAAAAGGGCAGCGGATGTTCATCCGCTGCCCTCTGGCTTGGTCTCCTCCCCCGAGGTACTCGGCAATGCAAACCAGGTTAGTTGTTCATGAGAACTTGCGCGCCGGTTCCGATGAGCACACCACTCCCAACCTTCGCGCCGCCGGAAATGTTCGCCCCCGAATTGACAACGCTGCCTTTGCCGATCCGCACTTCGTGACCCAGCGTGCAACCGAAGTTGCACAACGCGAAAGCATCGAGAACAATGTTCACAGTGCCAATCACCCGGAACAGACCAGCGCGCCGTTTCCGATTCGCGCGGTCTCAAAACCCATGCGTGGAACCAGGATTGGTAGTTTGCTTTTTTCCGCGTCGGTCGCATTCGGGAACCGATTCACCGTGCCCTTAGGGGCGCCCCGACCTTGCGCACTTCGATCATCAGCCGGTAGGGATTCGGCTCCAGGCTGACCGAGAAATCTACCGTGGCCTTCGTCTCCAGTACAACGCGCGTTATGCCGCTCACGGGCTGTGCCACGCGGATGCGGTTGAGCAGTGCATCGCCCACCTCGATTGATTTCCATGCAAGGTTAGAAGCCAGCTGCGTATCGCGCAGATCGAAATAGATGCGATCAGGATTGGGCAGGCGGTGCGCTTTATACTGCACCTGATCTTCAAGATTGACAACCACCGTACTCGAATCCGCCGACGACCAGTGCTGGATTCCTGTGACCATGGGGAACTTCGACAATTCACGCGGCTTGGCAGGCGAATTGGTCACTTGGCTTTCCTTCGAAGTCGCGCCCGCATTGATGTTGGCGGGATTCGCTGCGGTCCCGGCGGATAGAGCAGCCGGCGCATCCTTCGCCACGGTGTCCATATGTTTCGGCGCCATCTTTTCCGTCCGCACCATCTTTTCGGCCAACTGCGACGGCTTTAGCTTCCACCAGACTCCTCCCGCTAATGCTGAGGCAACGACAATGCACACCAGCAGAAGCAGCGTGCCAGGCCGGCGGGCCACGCTATCCGGTTCCTCGGCTGGCATCTCGGGTTCAGCTACGGGCACGGCTTCTGGCTCGCTCGGAGCCCCTTCCAACTTGGTCGCCGCGACCGGCGCAGTCTCGGTAAAGCGATCCTCATCGGGTTCAGCGGGCACTTCGGGAGCGACAGTCGGCTCGGACTCAGAGCACGTCTCCTCCAGTTCAAGCCCCGGTTCGTGTAGAATCGCTTCCGTGGGTGCCGGGGTGACCTCGGGTTCCGTGACTGTAACTTTTTCCAGAAGCTTCCTGACAATGACAAGCGCAGCCTCAACATCCACCTGTGCCGGCGCAATTGCCGTGGACACCGTTTCCGGCGTGGGTGAGGCCGCTTCCAACTTCGTTGCCGCGACCTGAGCAGACTCTGCAAAGCGGTCCATATCCCCCGGCGTGACCGCTCCCAGCAACACGTCAGCCAGCAGGCTCAGGTTGCGGACATCGCTGAAGTCGAATCCGAACGGTCGTGCTGAAAACGCCTGCAGCAACCCAATCCCGCGTGTCCGCACGCACAGCGGCACCGCGACCATGGAGCGTGCGCCCAAGCGCCGGCAGGCCTCGAGGTTGACCCGCGCATCCGTCTCGGTGTCATCGCAGCTCACGATCTGGGCCGTGCGGAAGCAGGCCCCGGAGAAGGCCGAATCGCGGTCGATGCGTGCGCCCCAGTCGGGCCGAACCGTACCCGCCACCGCCCGCAAAACAATCTCGTTGTTTTCCGCCAGGGCAATCGCCAGGCCGTCGGCGCCAGTGATCGCTACTGCTCTGTCTGCGACGAGTTGAAGCACCTCATCCAGAGTGAACTGCTCTCCCTCTTCAAGTTCCGGCTCGGGAACCGTCCCATCGTCCGCGGTCCGACGAGTTTCCAGGGTTTTCCTCCGGCGCACCAGCTCGTGGAGCGCCAAGAACGCCAGTAACGCCTGCAACGTGTTGCGCTGCGATGGTTCTTGCTGGAAATCCGCAGGATGATCCGTGGAGGAGCTCGAAGTGGTCTGCCCGGGCGGGCAGAAAGGGACGGCAATCTCGGAAGACGGAGTCTTCCTTTCGAATCTCGGGTTGGTGGGCGCTGTCGCCATTCTAAGCCCAAGTACACAATTCAAGTGGTACAGGTATTACACCAAGTTAAATGATGGTCAATCAGTCACTTACTTTACTCCTCTGGTGAATTGCGCCCGGTCTGGTCTTGATGCACTCAGAGATCTTACTACCATATGGAGAAGTGCGCCGGCGCCGAGCATCGGCCGGAAGCCCAAGTGTTTCATGTCGGGGCACTTGCGATCGGGGGATTTATACGAAGAAGACTGCTAACTCGCGGGAGCAGCAGGCGCACAAAGGCACGGGCGCGGGCTCTCTTTGCAGCAGCCGTGCTCGCCGGCGAGCGGGGAGATCAAGCCTCGGCGGATACGCTCATCAACGAAAGTCAAGACATCGCGCTTCAGTTGGGTGACAAAACGGGTGTTGCCGTCTCTCTAAACGCGCTGGCCGTCTTCGCTCGCGACCGGGGTGGCCAGTGTGCACATCCTGTTCGAAGCAACTCTTGAGTTATGGAGAGAACTAAGCGACCAGAAAGCAGTCGCTCCGGCTCTCAGTAACCTGGCCAATGTCGTCAAGTTGCAGGGAGATTATGACCGTGCGCGGTCGCTATGTCGAGACTGTCTTGCAATTTTTCGAGGACTCGGCGACCGAACAGGTGTAGCCTGGTTCCTAAATTACGAGGGCGATGTCGCACGCGATCAAGGTGATTCCGCCGCCACGCAGCCATTGTATGAACAGGGCCTGATAATTTTTCGGGATCCAAGGCAAACTTGATGCCGTAGACATAGTGATCGGCTGCATCGACACACGCGCGGCACGAGCCGCAATCGCGAAGTGCTGCCATGAACCTAGAGGTTACCGATCTCCTGAAACGAGCGCTGGCGCTTCCGGTTGATGAGCGCGGCCGCGTTGGCCAACACTCTGCTCGACAGCCTAGTCTAGAGACACCGAATCAATCTGTCGAGGAAGCTTGGGACGAGGAAGTGGCGCGTCGAATGGAAGACTTGAAAACCGGCGAAGGCCATGACCGTTCCGTGGGAACAATTGCACCGCGAACTACTAGCCATTGTGAATGAGCGCTAAGCGTCTTGACTATCACCAGGGCGCGATCTCAGAGGTTAAGAGCGTGGCCGCTTGGTATTGGAAGCGCAGTTGCCGGAAACAATGACTTCGTTGCCTACATCGATGCTATCGGCAAACTTCACGGAAAGCGCTGCCTGCTCGAGTGGAAAACCTCGTCGAGCGGATATCCGGAAGAGCCTGACGGGTTGGTCTCTCTGGATCCCCAACTGGGCTACTCATGGATAACGAGCATTGCCGACGTCGCCCAGATCGTATTCGTTCGTAAACGCCTGGTTGAGGTTCAGTACCTGCACACACGATTACCGACGAGCAGCGGGAGGAGTTTGGAGGGCTGGTCGAGGGTCGAGGACACGATCCGAAGTATCGAGTCCGCACAGTTCCTGCCGCACAGTGGCATTCGCTTTCCGCAGAATCCCTGTAGCAGCTGTTCGTACGTGGGACTTTGTCTGGGAAAGCAGGAGATGGCTGACGCTCGCTTAGTGCGACGTCCAGGAGCAGAGAGTCTTGATTGGCTTGACCAGCTTAATTAGTGAAAATCCCTCTGTTTGTGCTGAACAAGATCGACGAGATTCTGGCGTGGGAGCAGCGGAAGGAAACGGAGCGCGACACCAAGTTCGTGGAACTGGGGCGCTATCTGTGCGAGGTGCGGGCGGGGCAGTATTGGAGGCTGGAAGATCTCAAATCTTTCGACGAGTTCTTGGAGAGGCGGTTTCCCGAGTCGAGGAGGAAAGCTTACTACCTGATGTCCATCCATGAACACCTGCCGCCGCAGGCAAGGAAGCAACTGAAGGAAGTGGGCTGGACGAAGGGGCTAGTTGGCCAAACTGGCCAGGAGGGACGGGCAGCACCGCGATTGTGCAACCTGGTTGCACCGGGCACGGGAAATGCCCAAAGAGCAGTTCAAGCAGGAAGTCGAAAGGGAACTGACGGGGCGGGGAACGGAACTGTGGGAAAGCCAAATGCCGGTATCGAGCGGGCAATCGAAACGGCGTGCTTGATGTTGGGCAGCGACCGCTCCCGCGGCTACTGTCTGGAAATGATCTGCGCGGACTTCCTGGCCGGGGCCAACCTGGATCATGGCGATCCGGAGATGCTGCTGTTCTCGATGACGAGATTCGTCAGGTTTCTGCCCGAAGAACAGCGGCGGGCATTTCTTGAAGGTCTGAGCGAGAAAGCACCATGAGCTTGATGAATTCGAAAACCGTGCGAGTGCAGTTGGACGAAGCGTCCTACGAAGCTTTACGGCTGCAGGTCCTGCGTCGCGACGGCTGGCGCTGTCAATCGTGTGGATCTTTATCCAACCTTGAAGTTCACCACCAACGATTTCGCAGTCAATCTGGACAAGACTCTGAGCAGAATCTGATCACGCTCTGCACACAGTGCCATGCCGCCGAGCATCGCTGAAGAACCGATGGTGGCCAGCTAATACGGCTGTCCTTGGCTGCTGATCCGCACGGGAGAAGCGTACGTCAGCCCGCCGGCGGGTCTTGATTCCCGACCCGGCGTGTCTTCCTGTCCCAGCAGAATATCCGCTCTCATAGCTTGCCCGCGTGTTCCCTCTTCCGGTGACCCGTGCATCATCGGCTCTCCTTTATTTTGTGCCAGAAGGCCGCCAGACAGGAGTAGCTGATCCTTCGCAAAGAATTAACACCAGCTGTAATATTCGGCGCTAATACTGTCCTTATACTTCCGTGGGGGTTTTTCATGAACGCGAATAAGCTTGTATTGGCTTGAGTTGCGCTGGCGTTGGCCTCGTCGATGCATGGAATAGCGGCTGAAACGAACACCGTGGGGTCGGGAAAAATCAAGCACGTTCTGCTGTTGAGCATTGACGGCATGCACGCGGTGGATTTCTATAACTGCGCGCATGGGATTGCGGGCGCGAACGGCGGGAGCCCGTACTGCCCAAACATGGCGGCGCTGGCGTCTGGCGGCACGCCGAAGTCGACCGGCCTTTATTACGACGTAGCGTACGACCGATCGCTCGACGCGCCGGAAAAGACTACCGGCACTGGCCCGGCTGCGGGGCCTTGTACTCCATATGGAGTACCAACCGGAACAACGACCGACAACGACCCAGGCATTGATATCGATGACACCAAGCTGAATGGTGGCGCTCCGGGCGCCGCGCTCACCGGAAGGCGGAATCGCCTCGATCGACCCGAAGAAGCTGGAACGAGATCCGCAGAAAACCAGATGCAGGGAAGACGCACTCCTGCAAGCTGGCGGTCGTACCGGCAGTCTTCGGCATGAACTTCCAATCCGTGTACGTCGGCCAGTCTGTGAATGAGGCGGGTGTGGCCATCGGCGGCTACAAGAACGCGGCAGCCCCGCCCAGCACAGAGCTGCTGCACGAGATCGAGTACCTCGACGCCGCGGTCGGTGAGATCGTCAGCGGGCTCAAGAACGGATACGACGGGGATCGGACTTGGAGGGATTTACTACGGCTCGACACTAGCGCTGAACTATAACGTCGGCGGTCTTGAACCCGGTGAAGATCCGCGGAGGTCAGACATTATCGTGACGCCGAACGCCGGCGTGACGTACTCGAACAGTACGGCGATGATTGGAGATCACGGCGGTTTCGCGCACGACGATACCAATGTCATCCTGCTGGTAGCGAATCCGAGCTTTACGCCACAGACAGTCTCAGCCGAAACGCAAACCATACAGGTCGCGCCGACAATCGTGGAAGCGCTGGGGCTGAATCCGACAGCGTTGGACGCCGTGAAGGTGGAAGGCACGACGGTGCTGCCGCAGGTTTGGACGCAGCTCGCGAAATAAAGACGGCAATTTTTCGCCAAACGGCATCAGTTAGCTCAGGGTGCGACCAGAGCCCGTGCCGGCGCTCCGACAACTTTGAGGATGCGAATCTGACGCATCTTCACGGTGCTCGAGGAATCATTTTTTCTCACCGAGTCCGAAGTCCCAGGACGATTTCTTCGCACGGACCTTTGCCCATCGTGCCCGCTGTGCCGCCGCGATCTTCCTGCGGGCTGATGCCTACATGGTGCGCCTCACAGGTGCTGAAGCCCTTCCAGAATTGACGCCCCCGCACCGTTCAAGCCGTATCAGTGCCTTCAAGCCGTAATCCGTGGGTGAGTGGATTCTTCCGCTCAATACAACCCTTCGGTTAACAGCCGCTCTTTTAGGATCGTGCACGTTTGTTTTTACTGACATTGTTGGAGCATAAACATGATCTTGGAGCCCATTCGGCGCTCGTTCCGGTGAGGTCTGCGGTGAAGTTCCCGGAACGCTGGCGCGGTTACTAGTCTTAGTCTAGCTGGCTTGAGAGAATCTCTTTGTCAATTTACGACCGGCCAAGGCTAAAGGCTATTTCGAGGGAGCTAGTATTTGTTTGTTAGGGCCACATCGTCGAACTTTGCTAGAGCCTTCACCTGGCCTTCGATCCACGGATAGGTGAGAGCGATACCCTCATCGAGGTAGACCTTGGGTTGCCAACCGATGGAATAAATCCGGGCGTTGCTGAAATTCCGCGATTGCACACCCACTGGTCCCGCCACGCATTTGGTCTTGATCTTCTTGCCCGCAACTTTGGCCACAGTCTCAACCAGATCACTCACCGTAACGTATTGGGGACAGCCGATGTTAACAGCTCCATGCAAATCGGACTGCATAAGCATGTAAATACCTTCTACCATGTCATTGACGTGGGTATAGGAACGGACCGCAGAACCATCTCCCCAGATTTCGATTGTGCCGCCGTCTGCAACTTCGGCCACCTTGCGGCAGATCGCAGCCGGCGCCTTCTCGCGTCCTCCTTGCCAGGTGCCTTCGGCGCCATAGCAGTTCTGAAAACGGGCGATACGTACCTGCATGCCGTAGCGTCGTTCGTATGCTAAGGCCATGCGCTCCGAGTACAGTTTTTCCCAACCGTACTCATTGTCGGGGTTCGCAGGTATGGCTTCTGCCTCCGTCATTTCCGGTTCACCCACCCGCATGTCGCGGTAAATGCATACTGACGAAGAATAGAAGTAGCGAGGGATTCCCAGCTCGGCAGCCGCACGCGTCATGCAAATGTTAATCAACGCGCTGTTGTGCATAATTTCGCATTCGGCGGAATGAATGAATCCCATCCCGCCCATGTCGGCCGCAAGCTGATACACCTCATCAAACAGACCCTCATCGATGAACAGCGCAGCTTCACAATTGTGCCTCTCACGGAGATCAAGCAACACAAATTCATCGGCCGACGTCGGTGCGAACTCGGGGTGTTTGATATCCACACCTCGAACCCAGTAGCCTTCCCGTTTCAGCTTCTTAACCAATTGGCCGCCAATAAAGCCGCCAGCGCCGCACACTAAAGCTCTTTTTCTTTTCATTGTGGCTTCTCCTCCGAACAGAAAATTATTCAAGTTAGATGATACGCATCACCGACTTCCCCTTGTTCGCTATTGACGTCGACAAACATCACTCGGTTATTCTCATTTTTCAACACCTGTAGCTATGACACGATCCGGAGAATCGATCGGCAGAGTTCTTGCCGCATAGTGGCATTCGATTCCCGCAGAACCCCTGCAGTAGCTGTCCCTATGAGCATCCTGCTCTCGCCGATGTTCGCAAGCGGATTCCCTTTCCTGATTCGTCGGTTTCGTGCATCTATTCTTCGCACAGCTTCGAACACTTTACCTACGAGGAGTCGCGTGCCGTGGCGCAGGAGTGTTTTCGTGTTCTCAGGCCCGGCGGCATCCTGCGGATAGTTGTGCCCGACTTGGGCATTATGGTGCGTGACCATCTTGACGGCACCGCCGATCCCATGGCCTCTCACAGATTTGTCTCGCGAGTCCGGTGCAACCAGGTCGCACCGGGCACGGGAAATGCCCAAAGAGCAGTTCAAGCAGGAAGTCGAAAGGGAACTGACGGGGCGGGGAACGTTGCGGGTAATGCCTCTCTTGACCGGTGTTATCCTTGTATCAAATACGGTGTTTGTCCGCGACATGCGCACCTTTCGTAGCTCCAATATCAAGTTGGCAACAGCGGGCTTTGCGTTTTCTGCCAAAACAGCCGATTGATCTCTTCCGGCATAGTACGGTCGTGGGAACGTAGGCCAGCCTCAGGGTGGCCCAGGGTGGCCCACGGAAATTTGCAATATCGAGCAGACCAGGGCGGCACCGACTGTGGAATTCACATCCCCATAAACCAGCACAAGGTCCGGCTTTGGCGAGCCTCAACTAGCGGGCAGTCATCACCTTGGCAGAAGCACGGAAGCACTCGAAATAACAATTGAGCAGCGGGAGACGCAGCTTTCCGAACTCCGCCAAGGTGGTCAGCTAATGAAACTGACAGAGGCCACTAACGCTTTCGCTACGTTGCTGCGAGTTCTCAAGCCGCTCAGTGTCCGAGTGGGCCGGGATTGACTCCAGTTTTCTTTGGCGAGACTGTGGATTAGGCACGGGTGGGAGTGCTCGCGAATGAGCCTTGCGCAAGCCAGAAAATGCTTTGTGGTCTAAAGCGTGGGACGGGTAAAGTGCAGAGTAATTCTGGTTCGCGTCTCGACTTTGCGGCCATCCACGTAGTGCGGCTTGAATCGCCATTGCTTCACGGCTGAGATTGCCGCGTCTGCACGAACAGCCTGCCCGCTTACGAGACCCACATTCTGTACCGCACCATCTTTGCCGATGTCCAAGTCCAGCACGACCGTCCCTTGGATTCCCTGCCGGCGAGTCTCTTCGGGATAGTCAGGTTCGACGCGACGATGCAAGCTATTCTCTTGGAAGTCTGACGAAAGCGCGAAGGCCGGTGCCGGCTCCGCAGAAGATGAGTGTTCTACTTCGCCCCCTTTGCACTTTCCTTCTCGCCGGGCGCAGAAGGGATCTTGCGGAAAACTTCCTTTCCATTCTCGTAAACCAGGAGACCACCTGCCGGAGGAGTGGCGACCGCTGGGCGCGGCCGGGAGTGGGCATCGAAAGCTCCAACGTTCTGTCCGCTCATCGCAGAAGTACCAACCGCGGGTAAGGAATCAGTGGAGGCTGAATCTCCCACGGCCTCGGTCGGAAGCGACGATGTACCGGCATTCGAGGAGCTGGTGTTCTGCTGTTGGGTTCTCGACGCGAACCTGTTGGCAGATTTCGACTTGTGCGTATAGTCAGCCGTGGCTCGTTGCCAGACCCAATGGGAACCAACCGGCGCGCACAGCAAGACAGCGCAGGTAAGAACAACCACACTGAGAGCGAAAGTCATAACGTCGAGGTGACGGCCGTTGTTTGGGCTGGGCAGTTCTGGGTAAACAGCCGCTGACTCACTTCTGCACGTTTCCCGTTCCGCGACGTCGCACTCTTCGGGTCGCCTCACCGGGGGCGATGTGTCCGGCACGCCCGTCAACCGAGGCTCGCTGGCCCACTGCAAATGGCTGGCCAGTTCTGGGTAAGACTTACTTCTGCGCGTTTCCCGTTCCGCAACGTTGCACTCTTCGGATCGCCTCACCGGGGGCGATGCGTCCGGCACGCCCGTCAACCGAGGCTCGCTGGCCCACTGCAAATTCCTGAGCGCGCGTTGAGCCAGTGCTTCCAGCGTGCGCCCCTCTCGTTCTCCGAAGGCAGAAGGACGGGACGAAAAGACTTCGAACACTCCGACCAGATCATCGTTCCGCAGGAGCGGAAGAGCCATCAGCGAGCGGATGCTCAACAAGCGAGCAGCTTCCACGTCGGCGCGTGGGTCGGATTGGGCATCGTCGCAGCGCAGCATTTGGCGAGTTTTGACGCACGCGCCCGACAAGCCAGCTTCGGTGTCGAGCCGCACGCCCAACTCCGGGGCATTGGCGCCCTTGCTGGCGCGGCATACCAATTCTCCATCGCGCTCCAGCGCAATGGCAGCGCCGCTCGCGCCGGTGGCCCAGCAGGCCTGCTTCACGAGTTGGTTGAGAACGATTTCGAACGCTAGGTCGGTGGACAACTCATCCGACAGACTCCTGCCACTGAGCGCGGAAACCCTCGCCGCCAGTCCTGCCAGATCGGATCCTGCCTCGGGGGGCGCATCTGGCCTGGATGCGGACGATGAGCCAGGTTTCGCAGGATCGCGATCATTAGTCAAAGCTGGTTGGTCGGGTAAGGCAGCGCGGGCTGCGATGTCATCCGTCTCTGTCTTGGTGCGTCCGACGGCGGTTTGTTCGGATCTTTCTCCATGGCTCGCGGGAGGTACCTCCGCCGCTGTTGTCCCTAGTTGAACCAGCTCGACTTCCTCAGAAGCAGTAGGCCGTGTGCAGACGTCGTCTGCCTCCGCTTTGGCACCTGGGACAGCGGCTTCGCGAATTTTATCGATGCTAGTTGCGGTTGGATCCGCGGCCGCGTCTGCCAACCCTCGCACGTCGGCGGTCTGCACGCCCGGAACGTCACGTGGAAATGTCTCGGTATTGCACCGGATGGGATGCAATTCGAGGTCTGCTACTACCTCGTGCAAAATCTCCAAATCAACCTGTTTCTGCCGAGCTGCCGTGGCTAACAATAAAGCATTGAAGCAAAGCGTGTTGATTTCGCGTGGAACACCACCGCTATGTTCCAGAACTGATTGCACCGCGGCGGGTGTGAACAGCGGCGGCCCCTGGTATCCGGCGATTCTTAAGCGATGTTCGATGTAGTTTCTCGTGTCCTCCAGATCGAAGGGGATAAGCGTCGTCCGAAAGGGGATGCGCTGGTATAGCTGTGCCAGTTCAGGAGTTGCCAGCCTCTGCGCCATCTGTGGTTGTCCGGCCAAAATAATCTGCAACAGTTTTTCAGAAGGAGTTTCGAAATTCGACAGCAGTCGTAGCGTTTCTAGCACAGAGATATCAAGATTTTGCGCTTCGTCGATGATGACGATAGTCTGCCTGCCGGCTCGATTTTCGCGTATCAGCAATTGATTGAGGGTTTCTTGCATGCGCATCGGGTCTGAATCGGGGGCTTCGCCCGCCAGTTTCAATATCAAGTAACGTAGCAAGTCGCGTGAGTCACCCTGAAACTGAAACAGATATGCAGTGCGAACATTGCTAAATTGCTCTAGAAGATTAAACAGTGTCGTGGTCTTGCCCATCCCAGGTGGGGCTATCAATGCCTGGAACCCAACCCTGTATTGAATGCCAATGATGAGAGATGATCTTGCTTTAGCGTGCGTCCTACTCTGATACAAGTAACGGTGGTTCGGTGTTACACCGAAGGGGTTTTCCAAGATGCCATATCGTTCATAGAACAACTGAGATCGAGCTCCGTCGACGGGCTGCAGGCCCGATTTTTGCGGCTCGCGTTCATCAGACGGCATTGAATTCCCGAGCAAGGGCTCGGGAGATTGCACACGGTTAGGTTCGAGTCTCTTCGATAACCAGGATGTGGCATTCACAAATAAGGGATCCATAAGAATATATCTGCGCGAATGGCAGCCTCTACTTCATCCCCCAATTACATCGACCTGTTTTGTTGGGCCAAATTCTGCAATCGCCCCTTTTATTATAGGGCCCAATGGAAGCCGCGGCTCTATCTCAAGTGTCCTCAGCAGCGCCCAAGCAGGGGGATCCCACCAACGTCGCACAAGTCCATAGCATGCGGCCAACAAGGCATGCATCATGACAAAGAACTTGATTCGGGAAATAATTAGAAGCCCAGACTTGCATTGACCCCCAGCCGCTGCCTTGAACAGAGTAATGTTGTCCCACCTCTTGTTGCCGTCACTTTCCGTCCCGAGAGTCGATAGAGTTTTGTGCCAGACAGAATCCGAGTTCATCATAGCCAGCTGGTGGGTCAGAAAACCCTTTCGATCTTGGGGAAAGCGTTCGGTTGCGACCTGCCATGCTTCGGCCTCGCCTTGTCTAGCTGATCTCGACCCGAATTCCCAGTACCATGTCCTCGCACCCGGAGCGCGCGCGCACTGGGCCGCCGGTTTGGGATATTCAATCGCGGTTGCACCTGTCTCTCGCGCGGCGGCCAGGCCTTCCTCCGATGATCCTGAAACTGATAAAAGGATTCCGGGAAATAATTCGGAAGGTAAAGGGGCTACGATTTTCAATCGATTCAACCAGTAGAACTTGCCCTCAAAATTCAGAGGTGCTGGACTACGCAGAAGCTGCTTCATGATAGTCGGGAAACGCAGCTCGAGGAATTTGCCATTTACGTCCGATCTTCATAGTAAGCAAGTGCTGGACACTTAGCTATGTCGCTAACGCCCCGGCATACAGCGATGGGTACAAACTGGTGCCGACCGTTAATTACTTCGCGGTAGCGATTTAGAAATGGCAAATAGCGCCTTGCCTCTCCCATAGAAAGCTGTAGCTGTCCTGCGCAGGTGCGCCGTAAGAGACTCGACAGCCACTGCTGCGCCGCGGTTGCGTACCTATGTTGCCGGGCAAGGTCGCGGAGATAGAACATGAAAGGCTTGAGGTATCCAAGCAAACTTTCGGGCTCTCCGCAAGAATATGGAAAAATGCGCATCTGGCGCGGTTTCTGAAAAATGAGGAAATAAACCTTTAGGTTGTGCCGAGGACTGCATTCTCACCAAAATGCGCCGCCCGGACAGTACCAGGCAGGCATTGTACCAATGGCATTTTGGACCGGACCGGGGGACTGCTTACACTACAAGGCAAGAGCTGCGCCAGCGCCACAGCTCAGGTTAGACGGGGATAACGCTACATGCGCCACGCATTTGGAGGACATTGATCATGGATTTGACGCGACCTACAGCAGCCGTAGCCGCCAAACCGGCACAGTCCGTCCTGCCGCAAAACGAAGTCCGGAATGATATCCGGAACGAGGGCGCGAATGAAGGCGATTCCTTTGTGGTGTAGAGGAGAGCTTGCGGCTTGTGTGATCGCTATAGCGTTGTTTTTTTCCGCGTCGGCCGGCGCACAGCAGTTGGTGACCACTTATGACCAGCGTGGGCTAGCTACTCTGTCCTATAACGGAGTGTACTTAGTAAACCTCAATGCGGGGCTCGGGGACCCCTTCCAAGTCTGGGGTTACGATCTGGGCGGAAACGCTGGTTTTGGAGGATCGTTCTCGAGCTGGGACAGTTCGAGCAACACCCTCATCTGGTCGGGCAATTGGGGCGGCAGCGTCACGTGCCAGTTTTCGACCCCGGCGGGAACCAACAACCTGGTCGTTACCATCACGATCACTAATAACAGCGGCCAGACGCTTAACGGGGTGAATATTTACCCCCTTGGTCTTCAGTTTCCGCAGCTTCCAAACGGTTTCGGCGCACCGAACTATCCGCAGTTTCACAACAAACTGGATGCCCCCGGCCTGATTCCGGCCGATTATGGCTCGGGCATGACGGTGTTGGCCGACAGCGATGCCAATCCGCTCTATCTGGGGTTCAGCCCTTCGGGGCCAGCCAATCATTACAACCTTGTAGTCGGCACTTTGAACGACAGCACTTTTGGTTTCTTAGGCTCTTCCGTTCCAGTCAATCGGCCCATTCCGCGCAGTGGAACCGATACATACATTTTCTCGCTGCGATTTGCACCCTCTGGTACCGATTACCACGCCATTGCAGGCAATGTCCTCACGACCTTCGCCCAGACCTGGCCACAGACGCTTTATCGGCCTGATCGGCGGCCAATCGGCGAACTCTTCATGACGAATCCTGCGAGTTCCTGGATTCCGGACAGCAGCCCCAACCCACGCAACTACAACGTTGCTCCGAATATCGACATTCAGACCCCTGGCGGGTTAGCCGCATTCCAGCAAGCGGTGCTCGCTTATGCGCAGAACTCAATCCAGGTGATGCAAAATGTCGGTGCTCAAGGTGCCATTGTATGGGATCTGGAGGGTCAGCAGTTTCCGCAAGATGGCGGCGCCGGGGCCAATTTCTGCGGCGGTGTTCCAGGGGAGCTGAGCTATGTGGGCTCGCCGGATATGCTGGCTCAAGTCTCACCAGAGATGGATAGCATCGCGGACGCGTTTTTTAAGATGTTCACCAATGCCGGCCTGAAGTGCGGTATGACGCTGCGCCCGCAGACCGTGGTTCTGGCTGGCTCCCAAAGTTACCAGAACTGGTGCACCCTTCAGAACGCGAGTACGGCAATGAACGTGCTGATTCAGAAGGCACAATATGCCTACAACCGCTGGGGCTGCAACATCTTTTATGTGGATTCGGATGGGGGCCCGCTGAATTCGCTATCGTCGGAAGCCTGGGCGGCTATCAACCAGGCCCTGCCCAATTTCCTGATGATCCCGGAAAACATCTGGTTCAAGGATTACGCCTACACTGCACCGCTCGCTAGCTATACCGCAACCTATAAACCGCTACATACTCCGGCGGATGCACGCACCATCTGGCCAGGCGCTGCCACCGTGACTTATATCGGCGACGCGCCGAACCACGATCTGACGAACAACCCCAATGATCCCAATCAGTGGAACGAGTTTGTCCAGGCGGTCAGCGCGGGAGATATTCTTTCATTTCGCGGATGGTTTGACGACGAGCCGCTTAACAGCCAGGTGGCCCACATCTATCAGCAGGCGAACATTAGTTCGCCGCCTGTGATCAATAGTTTGACGGCCACGCCGAGTTCGATCACTAGCGGCGGTTCAGCGACGCTGGCGTGGAACGTGAGCGGGGCGACGACTCTGTCGATTGATAACGGGGTGGGGACGGTAACGGGCAGCAGTGTCAACGTGACTCCTTTAGCGACCGCGACCTACACGCTGACGGCCGCCAATGGCAGTAGCGCGGTGAAAGCCACGGCAACGGTGAGGGTGACCGCATCCGCGCCGCATTGTTATCAACAAGACTACGACCTACACGCTGACGGCCTCCAATGGCGGTGGTTCGGTGAACGCTACGCTAACGGTGAAGGCGACCTCGACTATCTATGTCATGGACATGAATAACAACCGTGTGGAGGAGTTCAACAGCAGCGGTTGTTTATCAGAACGAGTTCGTTGCCTCCGGGTCCAAGGAGGGCGGTTTTTACCCGCGGTTCCTGCCGTGGACGGCATCGGCGATATCTGGGTGGCCGATGAGGGTAACCAGCGTGATGTGAAGTTCAATAACAGCGGCGCGTTTGTACTCCTGCTTGGTGGCGGCCGCGGCAATGTAGCCCGACAGTTCAACAATCCCTGGGGCACAGCCCTTGATTCGAACAGCAATGTCTGGGTAACAAACACGGGCAATGGTCGTGTGGAAGAATTCAGTAATGCCTACATTTTCTTAGCCAATTTCCTTGCTCGTCGGGTGCGTGCAACACGGGTGCAGCCCTGGCGAGTTCGCTAGCAATAGCGCGATTGGGATCACCGTCGACCCGAGTGGGAATGTTTGGCTGGCGGACAGCGATAACTGCCGGGTGGAGGAGTTCAACACGGGCGGCAGCTATCTCAGTCATTTCACTATCAGCTGCAACGACAAGATGGTTGCGATCGACAGCAGCAGCAATTCTTGGGGGAGAATTCTGGCTTTGTAGTGCGTATCTCTGATCGACAATCATGGAATGCAAGATCGCGAACTTTACCGAAAAATTCTTGGGCTCGAAGCGCCTTGGTTGGTGGAACGAGTGAAACTGAAGCTGACGAAAGGCGAAGTGCATGTGTATCTGCACCATGGGCAGCAGCACAGGCAGATGGCCAGTTGGCCGTGCCCGGAATGCGGGGTGGGTTGCCAGTTGTACGACCATCAAGGGGAACGGCAATGGCGCCATCTAGCTAGACACCTGACAATATCACACCATTTTGCATGCCCGGCCGCCACGAACGAAATGCGCTGAGCAATGGGGTACGGTAGCGAAATCGCGCTGCCGGGCCGCAAGCCGATTCATGGCCTCGCTGGAACGGCTGGCGATTGACTGGTTGCGAACGGTGAGTCAAAAGGCGGTGGGTGAGCAATTGGGGCTGAGTTGGGATGAGATTCACGGAATTACGGAGCGGGGGTGGAGCCAGGCTTCGAGCGGCGAAGTGGAACCCTTGCCGCTGCTAGCTAAGTTGTTCATGATCCGTGGCTCACAACGGATCATGAAAATGTGCCCCACGCGGAATCAACGACTTACGGCTATTTTCGAGGGAGCTAAGTTGTTCATGATCCGTGGCTCACAACGGATCATGAAAATGTGCCCCACGCGGAATCAACGACTTACGGCTATTTTCGAGGGAGCTAGGGGTGGATGAGGAGGCGTTCCGCAACGGGCATAAGTATTTCACGCTGGTGAACGACCTGGCGCCGCTCGCGCGTGCTGTATGTTGGCGAAGATCGGGCCGCGACAACCTGTGAAAATCCCTGCCCCGAAGGGGCGGAATCTACGCTAGCCGGGAACTCCAGTCGTCCATTTCAGGCTGAGCCAGGACACAGGGACACTGCCCCTACGTGCCTCAGAGCACCGGTGGATATAACAAAATGCACTTTGGCTGGACGAATTGGCCATTCCCGGAGCCGCCGTAGTTTCCAAATTGGCTTACATACGCTCCCGAACTGTTGAACTCCTCCACCCTCGTGTTGCTCGTATCCGACACCCAAATGTTGCCGCCTGCATCGAGTGCAATGCCGCTCGGATTAAACAGTTGGCCGTTGCCTCCGCCTTGCGAGCCGAACTGGAGCAAGACCTCTCCGCTTGGGCTTAACTTCGTGACCTGGTTATCGTCCGGGTCCGCTACATAGATATTGCCGGTGGGGTCGAGGGTAAGCGCGAACGGGTCTGCTACGGAAAATGCCTGGAGGAAGGATCCACTCCCGCTGAACTCCTCGACGCGGCTGTTGCCAGTGTCCCCCACCCACATGTTTCCGCTGGCATCCAACGCGATGGCCGCAGGTTGCGAGAACTGGCCGTTGCCATTCCCATACGATCCGAACTGGCCGACGTATACGCCCGAGGGATTGAACTCCTGCACCCGGGCATTACTGCTATCAAGCACCCAGACGTTCCCGCTCGGATCGATGACGATGCCGCTGGGGTTGCTGAACTGACCATTACCGCTGCCCTGCTGTCCAAACTGCAGCAGTTGTGTGCCGGACGAGCTGAACTCCACCACCCGGTTGTTGGTTCGGTCGACCACCCAGATGTCGCCGACGGAATCGAAAGCGATCGCGTACGGCCCCATGCCGATATTGAGGGCTTTGGTGAACGTCCCGCTTCCACTAAACTGCTCGATCCGGTTATTTCCGGGATCGCCCACAAAAATCGAACTCGACGCAGCCGAATTCGGGTTCAAGGTGATGGTCGCGGTTGCCGTGGCGGAGGCGCTCGCCGCGCTGGCCGCCTGTACCGTAACCGTCTGCTGGGCGGTAATCGATGCCGGCGCGGTATAGAGGCCTGCCGTGGAGATGGTTCCCGGCCCGTTGTTCAGGATGCTCCAGGTGACCGCCGTATTGCTCGTCCCGTTCCTCGTGGCGGTGAACTGCACCGTCTGGACGGCCGTCAGCGACGCCGTTGACGGTGTCACCGTGACAGTAATCGTGGGGTTCAAGGTGGTGGGGTTCAAGGTGATGGTCGCCGTGGCGGAGGTGCTCGCCGCGCTGGCCGCCTGTACCGTAACCGTCTGCAGGGCGGTAATCGATGCCGGCGCGGTATAGAGGCCTGCCGTGGAGATGGTTCCCGGCCCGCTGTTCAGGATACTCCAGGTGACTGCCGTAGTGCTCGTCCCGGTCGCTGTGGCGGTGAACGGCACCGTCTGGCCGGCCGTCAGCGACACCGTTGACGGCGTCACCGTCAAGGTGATGACAGGCGGCGAACTAACGTTCGCCTGCTGATAGATGTGGGCCACCTGGCTGTTAAGCGGCTCGTCGTCAAACCATCCGCGAAATGAAAGAATATCTCCCGCGCTGACCGCCTGGAC
>Ga0302325_10009082_pt1 | contig 21782 bp, 17 predicted proteins | sample Palsa_T0_2_FD_201948 | JGI IMG/M metagenome (GOLD analysis project Ga0302325, IMG submission 201948) | Peat permafrost microbial communities from Stordalen Mire near Abisko, Sweden - Palsa_T0_2 | ecosystem: Environmental > Terrestrial > Soil > Palsa > Peat permafrost | place: Sweden: Abisko...
CGTATTCGTGTCGGTACTTCCGACGACGGAGGCTGCGGCCCAGTAAATACGGTGGATCATACGAGTCCGCCGGTATCCAGTCGAACCGGCGGGCCCAATGGGCTTCGAAAAGGGGGAGACCGGGTATCGGCTCCCCCTTTCGGTTTCTTTGCAGGAGCCCGTGATATGACCCTGTCGGAAGAGATCCTCGCGCAGAACCGGCGAGAGCGCAGTATTCCCGTCCTCGAGACCGAGCGGCTGACGCTGCGCGCGCCGCGTCGCGAGGACGTAAAGGCGATTGCGGTTCTCGCCAACGACCGCCGCGTCGCCACGAACACCGCCCGCATCCCGCATCCCTACGGCGTCGACGATGCCGAGCAATTCGTCGCGTCCGTGAACCGGCACGACGGCGAAACATGCTTCGTCATGGTTCTCGACGGCAAGCTGGTCGGCGCCTGCGGCATCGATCCGCGCGAAGGTTCGCCCGAGCTCGGCTATTGGCTCGGCGTGCCGTATTGGGGCCGCGGCTTTACCACCGAAGCGGTGCGCGCGGTGATCGACTACGCGTTTGGCGATCTCAAACATGAGACGCTGCAGGCGGGCGCCCGCGTCAGCAACCCGGCGTCGCGACGCGTCCTGGAGAAGTGCGCGTTTCAGTGGACCGGCGTGCGCCTGACCAGCATCCGCGCCATCAATTCCGCAGCGCCAGTCGATCGCTTCCGTCTCGATCGCGGCCTGTGGCGCTCGCTCAAGGCCTGGGGCCGCGTACGCCGCGTGGCGTAGTCGCGGTTCTACCGGCCGGCGGGCTGCTCGGACTGGAAGAACGGCGCCAGCTTGGCGACCAGAGCCGGCCCGAAATGAGCTTGCGGATTTGACGCCGGCGCCCGGTCCATCAGCTCCCAGCCCTGGATGAGGAGCCTGGCGTTGTCGAAGGCATGCTGGAAATCCCGCCCGGGGCGAATGCTCTGTCGAAAGAACGCATCGCCGAAATAGGTCCAGTCGCGTTCGGGCGCGCAGCCGAATGAGGTGTGCGTCGCGTCGGCCGCTGTGAGCACGATCGTGTTGTCGTTCGCCAGCGGCGGCACGAATACGCCCGCGTAGCAGGCCGACACGATGACGACGCGGTTCTTGACACCCGCGTTGTTGAGCGTTGCCGCGACCTCCTGCGGCGTCAGTTCGGTAATGAGTTCGCTGGGCAGGCGCAGGCCAAAGCCGGTCGGCTCGCCGTGCGACGTCATGAGGAGAACGAGAACATCGTCGTTCTTGTTCATCACTTCGCTGATCGCGTGCACTGCGTCGGCAAAGTTCCGCTGGTTAGCCAACGGCACGCTCTCGAGCGTTTCGCGATGATTGACGAGCCGCAGCGAGCGCCCCCGGATCGGCAAGATGCCGCCGATCGCGGCCAGTCCGCCGTCGAGCTCCTTGAGGAAGACATCCTGATCGGCCCAGCCGGCGATGCCGATGGCGTAGACGTTGGTTGCGCCTTGGGTCGGCGGTGCGAGGCCGGCGACTTCGGCCTGTAGAAGGGAGGCCTGCGACGGTTCGAGGCCCGCCGGTTCGTGCGCCGCGCCGCCCTTCTGCTGAGGCGGGGGCGCGAACCGCGCGAGCAGGGTTTCCCACAGATTGGCCGAGTGAATATCGAAGTCGCGCGCAACAAACACCGGGGCGTGCGGGATGAGTGCGCTGACAGCCACGAGCGCGACCCACAAAGCCGCGACGCGGCCAAGAGCGGGGAGCCGCGGTAGCGGCGCGAAGCTGCGCAGCACGGCGACCATGGCGCCGATCCACCACAGCGATACGACGGCAAAGATGGCGATTGGTGCGGCGCGTTCGCGCCACAGCGTGTCCGCCGCGGCGAACGGCGCGACGTGCGCGAGACCGAGCTTGATGCCATGGATCGCGAGTTCGGCGAGAACCGACAGCGCGAACATCGCCGCCAGCGCCGTGGTGCGCGCGCCCGGCTGTACGAACAATGCCGCAACGGCGACTTCCACCGCCACCCAGGTGACGATCGCATTGAGACCGTATGGATTAAAGCCGCTGTCCGGACCGGCCGCGACGAATTGGAACGCCACGCGCAGTGCGGCCAGCGCGATCGTCCACAGCAGCAGGCTTGACAAGCCCACAAGCCGCGGTTCGGGCGTCGTCCGCCAGACGGCGGCGCTCCCGGCAAGCCTAAGAACCGACAACAAGCTTTTCATTCGCCACTCAAAACCACCGAACCGGAGTGCCCTATTGAGATATCTACACTATATCAGGGGCGCTTCGCGCCGCCGCGCTCGTTACATTGTCGCTCAGGCGATGGATTTGATGCCGCTACGTTTTTACGGGTATTCCGGATGAAATTCCTCGAAGAGGCCAAGGTTTACATTCGCTCCGGCGACGGTGGCAATGGCTGCGTGTCGTTCCGGCGCGAGAAATTCATTGAGTATGGCGGCCCGAATGGCGGCGATGGCGGCAAGGGCGGCGACGTGATCGCGGAAGCGGTGGATGGCCTCAACACACTCATCGACTACCGTTATCAGCAACATTTGTTTGCCAAGAATGGCCGCGCCGGCATGGGTAAGGACCGTCATGGCGCCAACGGCGCCGACGCCGTGCTCAAGGTACCGGTCGGAACGCAAATTTACGAGGAGGACGGCGAAACGCTTCTCGCCGATCTCACCGAACGCGGCCAGCGCTCTGTACTTGCCCACGGCGGCAATGGCGGCTTCGGCAACGCGCGTTTCAAATCCTCGACCAACCGCGCACCGCGCCGCGCCAACCCGGGCCAGCCTGGCGAAGAACACACGCTTCGCCTTCGGCTCAAGCTGATTGCCGATGCCGGCATCGTCGGACTGCCGAATGCCGGCAAATCGACTTTTCTCGCCGCCGTCAGTGCGGCCAGGCCGAAGATCGCCCACTACCCCTTCACCACGCTTCAACCGCAGCTCGGCGTCGTCGACGTCGACGGGCGGGAGTTTGTGCTCGCCGACATCCCCGGCCTGATTGAGGGCGCGCACGAAGGCGTAGGCCTCGGCGACCGCTTCCTCGGCCATGTCGAACGCTGCCGCGTCCTGTTGCATCTCATCGACGGCACCGGTGACGATGCCGGCGCGACTTATAAAACGGTGCGCGCCGAGCTTGCCGCCTATGGCCAAGGGCTGGCAGACAAACCGGAGATCGTCGCGCTTAACAAGGCCGATGCGCTCAGCGCCGACGAGGTCAAACAGCAAACAGCACGGTTGAAGCGCGCGGCGAAGAAAACGCCGTTCATTATCTCCGCCGTGAGTGGTGCGGGCGTGCCGGAGGTGCTGCGCGCACTCATGGCAGTGATTGAGCAAGCCCGCGTCGGCGCGGTGGAGACAAGTGCCGAAAGCGCCGCGTGGCGGTAGTAGTTTTTCGCGCGGATTCTCAGCTCACCGCATGGCCGGCGCCGGCTTGTTTGGATTAGTTTCCGGCAATCGCTACATTAGCCGTATGTTCGGACTGCCACGGACCAATCACCGGCCACGCAACGTGCGGCTCGACACACTGGTGCGGCTGCGCTGGCTCGCTGTCTTTGGTCAGGTCGCGGCCGTCCTGGTGGTGCATTTCGGCCTCGAATTCGATGTTCCGATCTTGCCTTGTCTCTGCGTGATCGGGTTGGCTGTGCTCCTCAACATTGCGCTGCGCGTAGGTTTTTCCAAGACGCAATGGCTCGAGCCCGACCGCGCCGCATTTCTCTTGGGCTTCGACATTGCCGAGCTTGCTGCGCTCTTTTTTCTCACCGGAGGACTGGAAAATCCATTTTGCTTTCTGCTCCTCGGGCCAGTTTTGATCTCGGCCACAGCGTTGCCGCCGCGCATGACGTTGCTGCTCGGCATCTTTGCCGTGCTCTGTGCGACCGCACTGATCTTCTTCCACTATCAGCTTCCTTGGGAGAGCGAGGAGCCCCTGCAATTGCCCGAAACGTATGTTGTCGGGGTGTGGCTCTCTATCCTGTTGGCGATCGGCTATATCGGCGTCTACACGTGGCAGGTTGCCGAGGAAGCCCGCCAGCTATCGGATGCTCTCGCCGCGACCGAGCTTGTACTGGCGCGCGAGCAGCATCTTTCGCAACTCGACGGGCTTGCCGCAGCGGCGGCGCACGAACTCGGCACGCCACTCGCCACCATCACCGTGGTGGTCCGCGAAATGGAACGTGCGCTCGACGCCGGCTCGCCCTATGCCGAGGACGTGAAATTGCTGCGCGAACAGGCGCAACGCTGCCGCGAGATTCTTTCCAAGATCACCGAGCTTCCTGCCGGCGAGCCGTTCGACCGCGTGCCGCTCTCGGCGCTGATCGAGGATGCCGTAGCGCCGCACCGCAATTTTGGCGTCTCGATCGTTGTGACGCTGCCGCCCGACCCGGCGGACGAACCGGTTGGAGCGCGCAATCCGGCGATCCGCTACGGTCTCGGCAATCTGATCGAGAACGCCGTCGATTTCGCGAACAAGCGCGTGGAAATCCTCGCGCAATGGACGGTCGACGAGGTGCGTATCACCATCAGCGACGACGGGCCGGGTTTTGCGCCTGAAGTGCTGGACCGTCTCGGAGCGCCCTATGTTACTCATCGGCGGCCGGGGCTGCGCGAGCCGGGCGCCGATGAGGACGATGCCGCCTTCGGGCTTGGATTGGGGTTTTTCATTGCCAAAACCCTGCTGGAACGCTCCGGCGCCAAGCTTTCGCTCAAAAACCAGATGGCCCCGCTGCACGGTGCGACGGTGACGGTCATGTGGCATCGTCCGGATTTTGAGCAGCCGCCGGTTGCGGCCCCTCTTGAGCGCACAATCGCCACCCCTTAGATATCAGGCATCGCTGGGCGCGCGGCATTTACTGCGGTGGAGTAGAATTGCCATGACCAACGCTATGCTGACCGGCGCCCCGACAATCGCAACGACCAATCCAGTTCCCGGCGAGCGCTCGCTGCTGATCGTCGAAGACGACAAATCGTTTCTTCAGCGCCTCGCGCGCGCGATGGAGATGCGCGGCTTTGCCGTGAGCACGGCGGAGTCGGTCGCCGACGGTCTGCTGCAGGTCGAAAAGGCCGCGCCCGCCTTTGCCGTCGTCGACATGCGGCTCGGCGACGGCAATGGGCTCGACGTCATCTCCGCCATGAAAAAGCGCCGCCCTGAGGCGCGCGCCATCATCCTCACCGGTTACGGCAACATCGCGACCGCAGTCAACGCGGTGAAACTCGGCGCCGTCGATTATCTCGCCAAGCCGGTCGATGCCGACGACGTGGCGGCGGCCCTATTGGCCCTCGACAACAAGAAGATCGAGCCGCCGGAGAATCCGATGTCCGCGGACCGCGTGCGTTGGGAGCATATCCAGCGCATCTATGAATTGTGCGGCCGTAACGTTTCGGAAACCGCGCGCCGCCTCAACATGCACCGGCGCACTTTGCAACGCATCCTCGCCAAACGCGCGCCGAAATAACTCCCGGGCGTCCAATATCCGGCCGCCATGCTGCACTTGCCGCGGGCATCCGCATCTTAGCGGCTCATGCGCGTTTACTGCCGGCTGACCGCGCGGGTACACCTATTGCAATTGCCTCGCATTTTACCAAGCGCGTTAAGTCATATTTGGCGCTGGCAGCGTACAGTTTCGGACAATCACAACAGTGATCGTCGGTGAGGTGCATGCTCGGACAAGCGAGGCTGCTTGAGGCAAAGGATGCGAGCCCGATTGCCGCGATGGGCGAACAGCCTGCGTCGCCGCCGCGTCTTCTCGTGATCGACGACGACACGCTTCATCGCATGGTTATGTGCCGCGTGGCGGCCAAGGCCGGTTACATTCCGGCGGGCGCGCCAACCTACGAGGAGGCGGCGAAGCTCGCGCAAGCGAATGTGTTCGATTGCATCACGCTTGACCTCTCGCTCGGTCGGCATGTCTGCGTCGAAATGCTGCATCATCTTCGCGTTATCGACAGCAGGGCGCCGATCATGATTATCAGCGCCTGCGACGACGCGACCTGTCGCGAGATTTTGCGCGTCGCCGGATCGCTGAAACTCAACGTCGGTGAGCCGGTACCCAAGCCGGTCGATCTCGCCATGTTGCGCTATTCGCTGGAGCAGATGCGGATTCAGCGCGCGCTCGCACGCGGCAACGCGGCCGCCTGATCCGTACCGCTTCCGTCGCGTCGGTCCGCGGGCGGCTATTCGGCGGCGTGTTTCACTTCGCGGCGCTGGTCGTGGCTCGACGGTTTTGCTGCTAGGCGTAGGGCCTGCAATTCCCCCTGTTGGCGTTGATAGAGACGGAACGCCTGGTCCTTGCCTGCAAGGTAGGGTGACGGCCAAGCTTGCTGGTCGTATCCGTACTCGGCTGAGGCAACGAGCGTAAAGTGGGGATTGGTCAGATGCGGACGCGCCAAAGCGCACAAATCGGCGCGGCCTGCGGCGACGATCGTATTGATCTGATCCGCCGTCGTGATGTTGCCGACGGCAATCGTCGGCACGCCGACCTCATTGCGGATCATCTCGGAAAACGGTGTCTGGAACATGCGGCCGTAGACCGGATTGGCCCAGCGCGAAGTCATTCCCGCCGATACGTCGATGATGTCGGCGCCGTGGCTGCGGAACATCGCCGCGACTTTCAGGCCGTCCTCCGGCGAAATTCCGCGCGGCGTCCAGTCGGTCGCGGAGATGCGCACGGATATCGGCTTGTGCTTCGGCCAACGGGCGCGAATTGCGTCGAAAACTTCGAGCGGGAAGCGCATCCGGTTTTCGAGGCTGCCGCCATATTCGTCCATGCGCTCATTGCTGAGCGGGGAAATGAATCCGGACAGCAAATAGCCATGGCCGCAGTGGAGTTCGATCATGTCAAACCCGGCTTTCTCGGCGTTTACCGCTGCGCGCGCATAGTCGTCGCGTACCCGCTCCATGCCGGCGCGCGTAATCTCGCTCGGCACATGCATGAATTCGTGAAAGGCAAGCGGCGAGGCGGCGACTAGCTCCCAGTTCCCGTCCGGGAGCGGATGATCCATGCCTTCCCAACCGCGGCGGCTCGAGCCCTTGCGGCCGGAATGGCCGAGCTGCAAGCAGAACTTGGCGGGGCTCTCGCGGTGGATGAAGTCGCTGATGCGTTTCCAGGCTGCGACCTGCGCGTCGGTGTAGATGCCGGGACAGCCCGGCGTGATACGCCCCGGCTCCGACACCGCAGTCATTTCGGCGAAGACCAATCCGGCGCCGCCCATTCCAAAACGGCCCAGATGCACGAGATGGAAATCGCCCGGAATGCCGCCCGGCTCCGCCGAATACATATTCATCGGCGAAACGACGACACGGTTGGGAACCGTCATCTGGCCGATCTTGAACGGCGTGAACATCGGCGGTGGCGGATTGTCGGCCGGCACGTCGAAACCCTGCTCACGCACCTTCCCGGCGAACCAGGCCTGCACGTTGTCCACGAATCGCGGATCGCGCATGCGCAGGTTTTCGTAGGTCACCGCCTTGGCGCGCGACAGCATGCTGAAGCACGCCTGGATCGGCTCCATCCCCCAATAGCGCGCAGGGTTCTCGGTCCACAGCGCGCTGACATTGGCGGCGTATTGCGTCTTCTCGACGTCTTCCTGGCGCGTCCCCTGAAAGCGCGCCAGCGCCTCACCGACCGAAGCCGCGCCGTCGAAGGCGTTGTAAAGATTGATGGCGTCCTCAATCGCGAGCTTGGTGCCGGAGCCTATCGAGAAGTGCGCGGTATGCAGAGCGTCGCCAAGAAGAACGATGTTTTTGTAGTACCAGTTTTTATTCCGAACGACCGGAAAGCGCCGCCAGAATGAGCGATTGCCGACAAGTCTGTGGCCATTGAGAAGATGCGCCCACATATTCTCGAGGTAGGCGATCGTCTCCTGTTCACTCCATTGCCCGATTACCGGCTCGGCCTTGGCCCAGGTCGCGTCGGGCGCCTCGATCACCCACGTGCACATATTCGGCTTGTACTGGTAGGTGCACAAATCCCAGATGCCGAATTCGTTGGTCGTGAAGTGGAACGAGAAGGCAGGGGTCGGAGCGCTGGTGCCGAGCCAGATGAAATGATTGCGCCGTAGCTCGATCTCAGGCTGAAAATGTTCCTTGTAACGTTCGCGGATGAAGCTGTTGGCGCCGTCCGCAGCGACAATCACGTCGGCATCTTTGAACGCGTCGAGATCGGCGATCTCCCGGGAAAAGTGGAGCTTCACGCCGAGCTCCCGGCAGCGCGTGTGCAGGACCAACAACAGCGTACGGCGCTCGGTGCCGCAGAAGCCGTGCCCGGTCGATCGCACCGTCTCGCCGTGGAAGTGAAAGTCGATTTCGTCCCAGTAGGAGAATTCGCGCGTGATGGCGTCGTAGGACGGCGCGTCGTAGTCCATCAGGTTGTCGAGGGTCTCATCGGAGAAGACGACGCCGAAGCCGAACGTGTCGTCCGGCCGGTTGCGCTCGTAGACGGCGACGTCGTGCTCGGGATAGCGCTTCTTCATCAGCAGCGCGAAATAGAGTCCGCCGGGACCGCCACCGACGATCGCGATCTTCATGCCGCCGTCTCCTTCATCCGCCCGGCGCGTGAGGCCTCCCGCCGGCCGGCACCGTCGTAGAGATCGAGCACGCGATCAAACCAGCCCGCGATCGCGTCACCAGGTTCAAGCACCTGGACAGGCGAGGTGACGCGCGACCATTGCAGCACGCCGAAGAGAATGTAATCCGCGTAGGTCGGGTCCGCGCCGCCGAGGAACTTCTTGTGCTCCAATGCCTTACGCACGGGTTGAAGCTTCCGGCGGAACGCCGGCAGCGCCTTTTCGCGTTCGGTGGCAAGTTCCTCGAGCGATTTCTTCAACGCACCTTCGATCTGGCCGCGCAGATGGACGCCGTCGGCCTCGTTCACGCAATCGATCACATCGCGCATGAGATAAGGAACGAGAGCCGGGATGATCTCGCGGTCGGCCCAAAGGTTGAAGACGTGGCTGAGCGTCTCGCCGACCGGGCCGTCGAACAGCGTGGGTTGTTCCGGAAATTCCCGCTCCAGATAAAGCGCGATCGCCCACGAATCGGCGACGATGCGATCGCGGTACCTGAGGATGGGAACCTTTTTCTGTCCGCTGAAATCGATGGCGGCTTTGTCGCTCACGGATACAGGATGGACCGTGAAGGGCAGCCCCTTGTGGTGCAGCGCCAGCCGCGTGCGCCAGGAGAACATGCTGAAGCGGCAGTCGTTGCGGCCACCGAGCTCCCACAATTCCAGCATGCAGACCTCAAAAAAGTATGCTACAGTTTACAAGGTACATTCAATGAGTCAAGATATCGCTCAAGCACATGGCGAGGCACATATGAAGACGGCGGGCAAGAAGCGGGCGTTGAACATTGCCCGTGAGAATGAGGCTCCGCCTTTAGGCCGGACTGAGCGCGAACGGGTCTTTTTCGAATTCGAGCAGGCGCTGATCTGCGCGTCCGAGGCGTTCTATCGTTTCGCCGGTGCCGCGCTGGGTCCTACCGGGCGGCAGCACAATCTGACCGGCGAGGAGAATGTGATCCTTCAGCAGCTTATGTTCGCGCCGAAGCCGCGCAGCGTGAGCGATCTCAGCCGGTTCAGCAATCGCGACGACATACCCAACATCCAGTACAGCCTGCGGAAACTGACAACAGCGGGACTGATCGAGAAAGTGCCGGGCAGCACCAATCGCGACACGCGTTACCGGCCGACCCCCGCGGGCAAAGACCTGACGGAATTCCTCATCGCGACCCGGCGTGAACAACTGATCGGCCCGAGCGCCAACATCACGGACATCGAGAAGCAGCTTAAGGCGGCAACAACGGCGATCTCGCTGCTGACCGGATTGTACGACCATGTTTCCCGGGTGCAGGCAGGCCGCTGAATCGCAAGCGATTGATTGGAACAACGTGGCAATATAACCGATCGTCGGTGAGGGACGTCGATGGCCGTTTTCGATCCTGCCTATTTCCGCACCCAGGGCTGGTGGCGCGACGAAACTCTCAACGACTGGCTCGACCGCCGCATCGCCGACGCGCCCGACCGGCCCGCGATCCTCACCCGCGACAACAAGCTAACCTACGCAGCCTTCGGCGAGAAGATCCGGAGCTTTGCCGCGGGCCTTGCCGACGCGGGCATCGGCCGCGGCGACGTGGTTGTCGTTCATCTGCCAAATATCCCCGAGTTTTTGATCGCATGGCTCGCGATCAACGCGATCGGCGCGGTCATGCAGACGGTGCACACACCCTACGGCCTTCGCGAACTGGAGCATCTCATCGCGCACGGCGGCGCCAAGGCCGCTATCGCGCTGGCGCGGACGAAGGATCGCTCGCCGGCCGGCGAGATCGCTTCGTTGCGTGAGCGGGTCCCGGCGTTGCAGCTCGTCATCGCCGTCGGCGGCGACGTACCGGGCACGCTGAATTTCTCCGGCGTCCTCGAACGCGGCCGCGGCAAGCCATTTCCGGCACGTGCGAACGCGAACGATCCGTTTCTTCTTTTGTACACGTCGGGCACGACTTCGTCGCCAAAGGCCGTGTCGGTCACTTTCAATCATTTCCTCAGTAACGCGCAGATGTGTGCGACCGAGCTTGGCTTTCGGTCCGAAGACCGCATCCTCTGCCTCGCGCCATACACTCACCTCTATGGGCTCTACGCGCTGGAACTAGGCTTTGCGGCCGGCGCCACGGCTTGTCTGCTCGATGTCTTTACGCCGGCCGGCTTTATCGAAGCCCTTAAGCTGGCAAGGCCCACGATCCTGATCGCCGGGCCGGCGCATATCGCGCCGTGCCTCCAGCAAAAGCTGTTCGACGGTGTCGATTTCTCCGAGCTCCGCTTCGCCGTGCTCTCCGGATCGACGGTTCCCGCGGCCCTGTCGGCTGCGTTCGAGGATCTGCTGCCGAACGGCCGGGTGGTGCAGGCATGGGGGATGACGGAGCTTCAGTTCGGCGCCTGCAGCCGGCCGGTCGATTCACGTGCCGTGCGCTTTGAGACGATCGGACGCGCCACTCCCGGCACCGAGCTTCGGGTGACCGACGGCGAGGATCGCACGCTGCCGCGCGGCGAAATCGGCGAACTGCAGGTGCGAGGTTGTTCTCTGTTCTCCGGCTATCAACGAAACCCGGACGCCAACCGCCTGGCATTCACCGCCGACGGCTGGTTGCGGACCGGCGATCTCGCCAGCATGGACGAGGCCGGCAACGTCTTGCTGCGCGGGCGTACCAAGGAGCTGATCAACCGTGGCGGCGTGAAATTCAATCCGATCGACATGGAAATCGCTATTGCCGGTCATCCCGCCGTCGCGCAGGTCGCGATTGCGCCTATTCCCGACGAAGTCCTTGGTGAACGCGCCTCCTGCTTCGTCGTCTTGAAGAACGGTGCGTCGTTGAGCATCGACGAACTCAGGGCATTCCTGACCGAGCGCAAGTTCGCCAAGTTCACCTGGCCCGAGCAGCTGGCGGTCGTGTCCGATATGCCGGTGACGCCGACCCGCAAGGTGATGAAGGCGGAATTGGTCAAACAATTTCTCAAGGCCGCCGGCGGCGCCTGAGCAACCCGAAAGTCTCTTGTCATGAACCTGCCGCTGCCGTTTCCGGAATCGCGCGCCCACATCGAGCGGATCCAAAGCGAGCAGAAGAAGAAAGCGTTTGTGCGCGCCAAAACCGTGCCATGGTATCGCGACAGGCTCGCCGGCATCGACGGCGAGAGACTCGACGATCCCGCCGAGTGGCAGAAGATTCCGATCTTCGACAAGGATACGCTGCGCAAATTCTCGCACGCCGAATTGCTCGACGCGTTCTGCGCGGTTCCCGGTGACCAGATCGCGGAATACTGGCGATCAGGCGGCTCGACCGGCCAGCCCGTCTTCTATCCGCGCACCATGGACGATCTCCTCTATGCCGAGCTGTCGTGGGGACGCTCGTTTCCATGCATCGGCATCAATCCGGGCGAGCTTTGTCACATCTCGTTTCCGCTCGGCGTTCATCCCGCCGGCCAGGTGTGGGCGCGCAGCGCGCAAATGTTCGGCATCGGCATGGTGTGGGTCGGCGCCGGCAATGCCTATCCGTCGGCCGCTCAACTCGATCTGATCCAGACGCTTCGGCCGACGGTCTTCATTGGCATGAGCAGTTTCGCTCTGCACCTCGCCAATCTGGCGGAATCGAAAGATATCAATCTTGCCGCGTGTTCTGTGCGCAAACTGGTCTGCTCGGCGGAAACTCTGTCGGCGGCAAAGCGTGAGAAGCTTTCGCGCATGTGGGGGGCGGAAGTCTTCGACGTGTTCGGAATGAGCGAGGCCGGCTTGATGGGCGCGGAGAATTCCGCCCATGACGGCATCCACATATGGACCGACATGTACTTCATCGAAGTGGTCGATCCCGACAGCGGGCGGCCGTTGCCCGAAGGCGAAATCGGCACGCTTTGCGTCACGCCGTTGTGGACCAATCACGCGACGCCGTTCCTGCGCTGGAATTCCGGCGATCTGGTCAGTTTTGCCTCGCGCTCTGCCGGGACCGGCCGGTTCGCGGAGCTCTTTCCCGTCATCAAGCACGCCAACCGGACCACCGGCTTCTTCAAGATCCGTGGCGTCAACGTCAATCATGCGGAATTCGAGGACATGATGTTCCGCGATGCGGACGTGCTCGACTTCCAGGCCGTCCTGGAAACGGAAGCCAAGACCGACCGGGAAAGCCTGCGCGTGCTGATCGAGATCAGGGGCTCGTGCGAACCGCAGGCGGCCTGCGCGAAAGTCGCGGCTGCGGTGAAGAGCATGTTCGAAGTTTCGCCGGCGGTGCAGGTTCTCGAGCGCGGCAGCCTGGCGGCGGAATTCGAGCGCAGCCTCAAAGCGCCGCGTTTCGTCGACCGCCGGCTGTAGACCCGTGCAGCCATACAGAGGGGTCGCGTTGCCGTTTCCGGGCTATTTCGATTCCGCTTCGTAGACGCCGGTCCAATCGGCGGGTGGCGGCTCGGCGCGGTACACCGCGACCCGCTCGCTATACATGTCGTACAGCCCGGCCGCGCCGAAGCCATTGGCGAGCTTGCGGCATCGATCCATCAGCGCAAGGGCGTCGTCCCATGCCTGCCGACGATAGGAAAGGAGCATCTGCGCGTTGAGCTCGCGCAACTCGCGGCAACGCGGATCCTGCTCGACGTCGGCCCGCCCCAACACCGTGTACACCGCCTCCGGCTGTTTCTTGCCCTTCACCTGGATCAGGTCGATCTCCATTGTCGCGAACTTTTTGCTCGCACCTTCGGCGGTGCGCGAGCCGATCACCATCGAAAGCCGATAGTCTTTGGTCCGCGATTCCAGCCGCGAGGCTACGTTGACGGTGTCGCCCAGCACCGAATAGTTGAAGCGGAAGTCCGAGCCCATATTGCCGACAACGCAGGGGCCGCTGTTGAGGCCGATGCCGATGCGCAGCGGCATGTAGACGCCGCCGTTGGTCTCGGCCTCGCGTTTGAGCTCGACGTTGAGCGCCTCGGCGCGCTCCAGCATCGCCAGCGCCGCGTCACAGGCATTGGCCTCGTGCTCGTCGTCGTCGACCGGAGCGTTCCAGAACGCCATGATGGCGTCGCCGATGTATTTATCGATCGTGCCCCTGCGGTCGATGATGGCGTTGGTCAACGGCGTGAGGAAACGGTTCATCAGATGGGTGAGGCCCTGCGGATCGTCCTTGTAATGTTCTGAGATGGAGGTGAAGCCGCGCACGTCGCTGAACAGGATGGTCATGCGGCGCTCCTCGCCGCCAAGAACCAGCCGTTCCGGGGATTTTGCCAGCTGCTCGACGAGCTGTGGCGAGAGATAAAAGCCGAAGGCCGAACGGATTTGCTGGCGCTGTTGCTGCTCGCGGAAATAATTGACGAAGGTGAGCACGAGATAGATCAGCCAGCACGACATCAGCGGATAGGTGAAATCGATCAGCAGGTTGTGTACGGCGAAGAAGTACCATGACAGCCCGACCAGCCCCGCGATCAAAACGGCGCCGAGTGCGAGGACGATTGACGCCGGCAACATCGGCGCGGCGACGATGATGGCAACGCCGAAGATGATAGCGTCCGCCAATTCAATCGGAGTCGTCCAATTTGGCTTTGAAAGAGGCGCGCCCCCCAGCACGTTTTCCAAAATCTGCGCGTGGACCTCGACGCCGGGCAATACTGCATCGAGAGGCGTCGTCTTGGTGTCGAGCAGACCGATTGCCGAGGTGCCAACGAGCACCAGTCTGCCTCGCATGCGTTCGGCCGGTACTTTGCCGTTCAATACGTCTTTGACAGAGACATAACGCTGCGAATCGTGATGATTGAAATGGATCCACAATTGCCCTTTGTAGTCCGTAGGCAATTGGAAGCGGGGTAGATTGATGCTTTTAACCCCGCCCTGATTGGTGCGTATGAGGATCGAACCTGCGTTCGTGGCGACACGCAACATTTCCAGCGTCAGCGCCGGTACGATGGCTCCTTGAGCTTCCATGATGACTGGAGCACGACGCACGATACCGTCATGCTCCTCCACCGTGGTAAAGACGCCGCGGCCGGCAGCGGCTCGTTCGATCTCAGGAACGTTTCGAAGCATGCTCGCGTAATGGTCGAGGAAACGGGTGGGATCAGGCCCTAGGATACCAACGCCGGTCCGCGGCGTATCGGCTGGCGGCTTTGCCGAGGGAATGGAAGAGACCGACTGGCCGACAACGACCCGGGCCTGTCCGATCGCATCGGCTAAAACCTGATCGTTGCTGGGAAGGCCGGCGAGCTTGTCGCGCGTTTCCGCATCGAGACCGCGGAAGCTTCCCGCTGCGACGGCCGGCGACATGCGGTCGGGCTCGGCAAATACGATGTCGAAACCGATCGCAACCGCGCCGAGTTCGCGCAGGCGGGTGACCAGATCGGCCACCACGGTCCGCGGCCACGGCCATTGCCCGATCTCTTTGAGGCTTACCTCGTCGATATCGGCGATAACGACCGGCCGCGCGGTCTGTTCACGTGGGCGCAAGACCTGAAACAGATCGAAGGTCCGCAGCCGCAATTCTTCGAGCGGGCGTGGGTCGGCAATGCGTAACGGCACCAGCGCGAACAGGAGTACGACGCATACCGCTCGCGCCACACCGAACTGCCGCGCCCAGCGCGCAATAAGCTTCATCGGCTAATTGCCCTGTTCGGCAACACTCGCCTTATACCGAGTCGATGACGCACGGAAAATCCGTTGTCATTTTTCCCGGAACGCCCGCATAAGCTGGTCGTGCAGCGGTTTGACCAGGTAGGCGAGCATGGTGCGCTCGCCGGTCTGAATGAATGCCTCAACCGGCATTCCCGGCGTGAGCTTGACGTCGCCGAGCCGTTTGATCTCGTCGGCCGTCATCGCGATGCGGACCAGATAGTAGCTTTGCCCGGTGCGTTGATCGGTGTTGGTATCTGCCGCAATGCGGACCACGGTGCCGTTGAGCTCGGGGGTGGTGCGCATGTTGAACGCGGAAAAGCGGAGCACGACCGGCTGACCGAATTGGACCTGATCGATGTCTCTCGGCTCGACCTTGACCTCGACCAACAGCATATCCGTCTCGGGCACGATCAGCATGATCGGATCGCCGGCGGCGATCACCCCGCCGACCGTGTTGGCCGTCGACTGGAACACGATGCCATCCTGCGGCGCGCGGATGTCGGTGCGCTTGAGCTGATCCTCCGCCGTCACCTTGCGCTCGACATACTCGCCGATCTTGCTGTCGGCGTCGCGCAGCTCCTTGGCGACGTCGCTGGTGAACTCCTGATCGACCTGGAGGATTTGCAGTCCGGTTTCGACGATCTTGCCCTTGGCTTCCGCGGCCGCGGCGATAAGCTGACCGCGTTCGCCTTGCAGGCGCGCCTCCTCGCGTTGGAGCGAGGTGAGCCGATTGAGCGGGATCAGGCTCTTCGCCCACAAGTCGCGCACGCCTTCGAGTTCCTGGTCGATCAGCGACATTTCCTTGGTCTTGGCGTCCTGCTGTGCGGTGAGCCCGGTAATCTGCTCCTGCAATTGCTTGATGCGCTGCTGGAGCTGATCTTTCTGGCCAAGGCGCGCCGTGCGCCGGAGCTCGAATATCCTGCGCTCGCTTCCCAGCGCCTCCTGCACGTCCGGATCGCCGGCCCTGTCGGCAAGTTCCTTCGGCATGGCGACCGTATCGGCGCCGTCGCGCTCGGCGGCGAGACGCGCCTTGCGCGCGTAAAGCTCCGTGAGACCCTTGGTGACAATCGCCAGATTGGCGCGGGTCACAGTCTCGTCGAGGCGGATGAGGATGTCGCCGGCCTTTACCCGATCGCCGTCATGCGCGCGCACCTCGCCGACCACGCCGCCGGTCGGGTGCTGCACCTTCTTGACGTTAGAATCGACAACCAGCGAACCCGGCGCGATCAGCGCTCCCGAGATTTCAGCCGTCGAGGCCCAGCCACCAAGTCCGACGGCAAGAAACGCCACAACCGCGCAGCCGACGATAATGTGCCGGCGGATCGACGCGGGGGAATTCGATGGCGCTTTTCTATTCATCCCACGCCTCCTTCACCCGGCACCACTTTCAGGGCCCGCGGCGGCACATTCGGCGGCTGGACCAGGCGGTTGAGGATTTCCTCTTTCGGTCCGAACTGCTGCTGGCGGCCCTTGGCCATAACCAGAATATAGTCCACCCCGGCGATGGCGCTCGGGCGATGAGCGACCACGATGACGATGGCGCCGCGCGCGCGGATGCCAAGAATGGCGCGGGTCAGCGCTTCGTCGCCTTCCGCGTCGAGGTTGGAATTGGGTTCGTCGAGCACCACTAGGAACGGGTCGCGGTACAGCGCGCGCGCCAGCGCGATACGTTGCGCCTGCCCGGCGGATAGCGAGGTGCCGCGCTCGCCGACCGTCGTTTCGTAGCCGTCCTGCAGGTTGACGATCAGCTCGTGAACGCCCGCCGCCTGCGCGGCAGCAAGGACGGCCTCGGGATGCGGCGGATCCTCGAAGCGTGAAATGTTCTGCGCGATATTGCCGGGGAACAACTCCACGTCCTGTGGCAGATAGCCGATATGTCGGCCGAGCGTCTCCGGCGACCACTGATCGAGCGTGGCGCTGTCGAGGCGTACGCTGCCGCGCGCCGGTTCCCACACGCCGACCAGCATGCGCGCCAACGACGATTTCCCCGACGCAGTCGGACCGATCACGCCAAGCGCCTTGCCACCCGCCAGAGAGAAATTCACATCCTGGCACACGATCTTATGCTCGCCGGGCGGACAGACCGCCGCATTCTGGACCACAAGCGTCTTTGCCGGAGGCTGCAGCGGCATCGGCTCGGTGCGCGCCGGCAAGTGTCCGAGCAATCGCGACAGCCGGTGCCAACTCTGCCGCGCGCCGACGAAGCCGCGCCAATTGGCGATGGCGAGATCCACCGGGGCAAGCGCTCGCGCGCCGAGGATGGAGCCGGCGATGATGATGCCCGGTGTGGATTCCTGATGGATCACGAGCCAGGCGCCGACCGCCAAGATGGCTGATTGCAGCAACAGCCGCAAAACCTTCGATATCGCGCCAAGCCCGCCAACAACGTCGCTGGAGCGGCCGCTCGCCGCTACGTAATTGCGATTGAGATCGTTCCAGCGCCGCGCGATCCGGCCGACCATGCCCATGGCAGTAATGGCTTCCGCGTTGCGCCGGCTGGCTTCCAGCAGCGCGTTGCGCGCTACCGCGAACTGGGTGGCGCTGCGGATCGGGTGCCGCGTCTGCACTTCCGTCACGACGGTGAGGATGATGAGGATGATCGCGCCGGCAAGCGCGGTCAGTCCGATATAGGGGTGAAACAAAAAGCAGATGGCGAGGTAGACCGGCATCCACGGCAGATCGAACAAGGCGGACGGGCCGGCGCCGGAAAGAAACCCGCGCACGCTGTCGAGATCGCGGATCGGCTGGGTGCCGTCGCCTTTGCCGCCGATCTTCAGCGGCAACCTGACGATGGCGTCATAGACCCGTAGGCTCATCGCCTCGTCCAGGCTGTGCCCGACCCGCACGAGGATTCGGCTCCGGATGGCGTCGATAACGCCCTGCGCGGCGTACAGGCCGGCCGCGAGAATCAGGAGCGCAACCAGCGTCGGTACGCTGCGGCTCGGCAGCACCCGGTCGTAGATTTCCAGCATGAACAGCGCGCCGGTGAGCATCAAAATATTGCTCATGCCGCTGAACAGCGCGATGGCAAGGAAGGCCCGGCGGCAGGAATTGAGCGCCGCGGCGAGTTCGGAACTCACCGGCTGCTGCCGCGAAGGGCGTGGAAGCTGGGTCATCGGGCGCTGCCTACCACCGTCGCGGGCTTCATAGCACGATTGGGCCTACAAATTGACCGGCACGTGGTGGGATCGTCATCCTTGGTTTACGGTGACATGGGAGCCGGGGTTTCCGCGTGCCTGGCGTACAGGCGGACGCGGCCGCACCGCAGTCGGCTTGGGCCGCCCCCCGGTTCGGATATCATTCCTAATCAGATCAATATCCTGATCAGGTTGGATTGTATCCCAGCCTGCGAAAGCCCGGCTCACGCCCTGACGCTCCAACCAAGGTGCCCGCGCGAAATCGTGCCGAGGCCCGTATCCGGGCCCGGCGCCGATCCAAACTCAAAAGTTTCGTTGCTGGTTAGTTCAGGAACGAGAATCGAGCGACAGCCCGATGCTGAACGCCTTTTGCCGCGTCGCGCCCTCGGTCCTTTTCAACTTCTTGGCAATTTTCGCCGCGGCGGTTTTCTTTTTCGCCAGCGTCTTCAATTCACGAACTTCGGTGGCCGTCCAAGCGCGCCGCTTCTTTGACTTCTTAGCCATAAATCCTCCCTTTCAAGAAAGGCAACATGTATCCCATTACGGGGGCGGAACAAAACATAACAGATAGATTTGATGTCATGAGGATCGTAGCGTTGGTCCGCAGACGCGCCTGCACATATCGCAGGGCAAGTTAATAAGCAGTGTTGTTGGATGGTTCTTTAGCAACCTATCGGGCTTTACGCAAATCCAACTTTAGAGGAATGGGGCTGGTCATTGTTCTTGCCGAGGCCCGTTTTTTGTGATGCGGCGCTCCTGGGGAAGTCACGCTGTAGCGCGCGTGCGTCGCACAAGGAATTTGGACGCGACCGACATGATTAGGACCCATTGATCGGATGTGTCTGTTCGGGCAGTTGACCTTTTCAACACGCCTAATCGGGGAGCGGGATGGTCAGATTTCATCGCGGGACATTGTTTTGGCTGGTGGCCGTTATGCTCGGCGTGACTTTCGCCGGGCGCGTCGGTCATGCCGCGGAGATGCGCTTTGCGCTGGTGATCGGCAATGACGAATACAAGTCGGCCAAGCTAACGACACCCGCCAACGACGCAGGGCTGGTGGCCGATGCGCTGACGTCTGCCGGGTTTACAGTCACCGGCGCACGCAATCTCGACCAGGCTACGCTGCGAGAAACGCTTCGCGAATTTCTCGGTCAGGTCGCAGCTGCCGGGCCGGATGCGGTCGCGGCTATTTATCTCGCCGGCTTCGGCGCGCAGTTCGCGGGCGAAAATTATTTCGTTCCGGTCGACGCCGATCTTGTACGCGACGTCGATGTGCCGCTCCAGGCCGTGCGCGTCTCGGATTTCACACAGCCGCTGGCCGCGCTGCCCGGTCGTTTGAAGATCGTCGTTCTTGATGCAGCGCGGCAAAGTCCGTTCGCGCGCGGCGGACAGCCGTTGGCGAGCGGGTTGGCGCTGGTCGATCCCGGCGCCGGTTTGGCGATCGCTTTCAATGCGGCGCCCGGCACGGTCGGGCCTGACGAACCGGGTCCTTACGGCGCTTATGCGACCGCGCTGACGGAAATGATTGCCGCCGGCGGACTCGGCCTCGACGATCTGTTTGCACGCGTCCGCCTGCGTGTGAGCGAGGTCACGAATGGTGGCGAGGTTCCCTGGTACGCATCGCAGATCGACGGCCCGTTCTTCATCACCGAACGTTCGGCCGACGCGCCGCCGGCGCCAAATGTGGTTCCGCTTGCCGACCTGCGCGGTAGAGCGATGAACAGTTATTTGAACGCCGAAGACGCCTATGCAGCGGCGCTCGCGCTCGACACGATGGAAGGTTATCAACAATTTTTGGCGCTCTATCCTTCCGGCCCGTATTCGCGGCGCGTCGCCGCGATGCTCGCCGTGCGCCGCGAAGAGATCATCTGGCGCCGCTGCGTATTCAACAACATGCCGCCGGCCTATTGGTCGTATCTGCGCCGCTATCCAAATGGACCGCATGTCTGGGACGCACGGCGGCGATTGGCCATGATTGGCGCCGCGCTCGATCCGGCGCCTAATTTCGCGTTCTTCGACTTCGGCGTCCCGCCGCCCCCGCCGGATGAAATGGGTTTCGTCGACCAGCCGGTTTTGATGTTCTGGGGGCCGGGGTATGCACCGCCGCCCCCGCCGCCCGTATTCTTCCTGCCGCTGCGGCCGCGCGAGTTTTCTGCCTTGCCGCCGCCCCCGCCGCCGGGCGAGCGGTTTTCCCTGCCAATTCCCGGCGTCGCTGTTGTTCCGGCTTTCGTCAAACCGCCACGCACCGTGGCAATACGTCCGGCACCGTCCGGAACACCTCCCGGCCGAGTCCCCGTTGCGCTACCGGGTGCAGTGCAGGCGTCCCATGGTCCGGGCGCGTCGAGCGGACCTGGCGCAGGACCTAGCGCACGGCCGGGTGTGCCTGCGGCCGGCACACCTTCCGCCGTGCCAGGGCCGAATCACCCGGAAACACACAAGGGGCCTCCACCGGCGCCGCCGACGGCGGCCGTGAAGCCTGCACCGCTGCCGCCGGCTTCTCCTGGTCCGGCGCCCGCTACGATCAAGCCAGCGCCTGTCCCTCTACCGCCGCCACCGCCGCCGGCTTCAGTCAAGCCTGAGAAGCTGCCGCCACACCCGACAGGTCCGTCGCCAGCCACGGTCAAACCGGCGAGTCCGCCTCCGCATCCCGCCGCGCCGGCACCGGCGGCGGTCAAACCGCCACCACCACCACCGCCTCCTCCTCCGCATCCCGCGGCATGCCCGCCCGGCAAGACACCCGCCAACGTCAATGGGCATCCGACCTGCAAATAAGATCGGCGCGCGTGCGATCTCGACCGCACGCGGTGGCGAATTTCAGAAGTAGGCAAAGGGCCCTTGCGAGCCCGTTGCCTACTTCCTAGCTTCCGAGAAGTGATTAAGAAGCCGGGAACGGGACACGACCATGGAGGAACTTAAACTCGTCGCCCTCGATCAAGACGATATCGGCGTCGTCTCGGCCCATGTGCAGGACGCGCTCGTCAAGGTCGCCGATATCTTCTGGCAGCCGGGGGAGCATCGGTTCGTGATGGCGCTTAATCGCTTCGACTGGATTAATGCGGTCGAGACCGATGGTCCGAAGAACGCAAATTTGACGGATTACCGGCGCTGCCGAACGGCGCTGCGGTTCGAACGCGTTATTTCCTGCAAGTGCCGCGATCTCAACCCGGCCAACAAGGGCGCGCTGCTCAATCTTCTTGCCGTCGAATTCGCCGAACACAACACCCCTGGTGGTACCATCACGTTGACCTTCTCCGGGGGCGGCGCCATTCGTCTCGAGGTCGAATGCCTGGAGGCTGAACTCGCCGATCTCGGTGAGGTTTTTTCGGCGATGGCGTGCCCCGATCACTTCGCCGCCGATGCGAAATTGGCCTGACGAAGGAACCTTTAGGCTGTTCGCGGTCGTCGCGCCGCCGGCGCGGCAAAAAGCTTCATAAGTACCGCGATCACGGCAAGCGTCACCGCATATACGATGAGCTGCATGGCAGTCGGCTGATCGACGTAGCCGATCAGCGTGTGCAGCGCCCGCCCGGGGTAGCTTGAGTCGCTCAGGATCCAGGAT
>Ga0302325_10009083_pt1 | contig 21777 bp, 19 predicted proteins | sample Palsa_T0_2_FD_201948 | JGI IMG/M metagenome (GOLD analysis project Ga0302325, IMG submission 201948) | Peat permafrost microbial communities from Stordalen Mire near Abisko, Sweden - Palsa_T0_2 | ecosystem: Environmental > Terrestrial > Soil > Palsa > Peat permafrost | place: Sweden: Abisko...
GTCAAGGGGCGAGGGAAAGGAGCGGAAAATTACCGGAATTACGATCTCGAGCGACTTTGCACTGCAAATTCCTGTGCTCCCGCGTGTTGCCGTAAGACTCTGGTTTGTGCGGGTGAGATGAATGCAGCCGGAAGGCCGCTCAGGAAATCCGTGCTACTTGCGCAAGCTGAGTCGTTCCACAATCTCGCGGTACCGATCCGGGTCGCGGCGGTTCAGATAGTCCAGCAGCCGCCGGCGCTTGTTGACCATCATGATCAATCCGCGACGGGAGGCGTGGTCCTTTGCGTGGGACTTGAGGTGGCTGGTCAGATAGCTGATACGCTCGCTCAAGAGAGCAATTTGCACTTCCGGTGAACCGGTATCCTTGGTGTGTACCCGGAACTGCTCGATCAATGCTGATTTGGCTGCGCTCAACTCGACTCCTCCCCTGAAACGTCGTGCCCTACACTACGCTCTTGGTCTCTTCTTCGACATAAAATGCTAGCACAGACGCGGTTTGTCGCAAAGGAATTTCAGGCGGCTCTCGCCGGCTCCCGCGAGAGAGAAAGTCTTTCTGCCGGTTTTGGCTTTCAATCGACGCTCCGGATGAGCGCCGTCTTTTCAAACGAATGTTGCTACGGCTTATTCGAGTTTACCAGTGCCAGAAATTCATCCCGAGTCTGCTTGTTGTCGCGGAATGCACCGAGCATGGCGCTCGTGGTGGTGGTCGAATTCTGCTTTTCCACCCCGCGCATCACCATGCACAAGTGTCGGGCTTCCACGATAACGCCGACGCCTTGCGGGTGGAGCTGCTCCTGAATCGCGTTTGCGATCTGGCTGGTCAATCGCTCCTGAATTTGCAGCCGTCGCGCGAACATATTCACCAATCGCGCGACTTTGCTCAAGCCTACGACTTTCTTGTCAGGCAGGTACGCGATGTGGCACTTGCCGAAGAACGGCAGCAGGTGGTGTTCGCACAAGCTGTACACTTCGATGTCCTTGACGACGACCATTTCGTCGTAGGCCACGTTAAACATCGCGCCGTTGAGCAACTTCGCCGGATCCTGCTGATAACCGCTGGTCAGGAAGCGCAGCGCTTTCTCAAATCGTTCGGGCGTGCGCTTCAGCCCGTCGCGTTCGGGATTCTCACCCAGCTCGCCAAGAATCTCGCGAATGCGACCCGCGATTCGGCCTGATGCGGCCGGAACGGCCTCCGGAATTACGATCTCATCGGTTTTGGACATGTTCGGGGTTTCCTTTTTCCTTCCAGATTCTCTATGACGCCGAATACGGCACTCTCTGAAATTTAGCGGTGCCGCTACCGCGCGCCGTCAATTGTTTCCTCGATCTCGAAGCTGTTATTGCTGGTTTCCTCAACGCGCACTCGCTCGAGACGTGCGGATGGGAACGTTTTTAGGCGCTGAAAAATCACACGGCACAAATTCTCCGTCGTGGGGACCAACGATTTCTCCGGCGCAAATTCAGGAACCTGCTCGTTCAAGTATTTCTGATCGAACGCTTCAAGGATATGCGTCTCGACAAAAGGATCGAGTTGGCCGAGATTCGCGATCATCCCGGTCGCCGGATCAACGGGCCCCGCAACTGTCACTTCAACGGAATAATTGTGCCCATGTCCGTAAAGATTGCTGCATTTACCGTACACGCGCTGGTTCGCTTCTTCGCTCAGCAGAGGCGTATGCAGCCGATGCGATGCCGCAAAGTGATAGCGCCGTGTAAGGGAAAGCTTCACGCACCGGCCCCCATGTGATTCGAGTCGCCCGCGGTACAGTCCGCGAACAGGTCCGGCGATTCGTACACGCGCACGCGGTCGAGCGTTCCAGTCGTGATGCGCGGCAAAAGCAATTTCCAGATGACCGCGGCAACATTTTCGCAAGTCGGAATCTGCCCTGCCAGCTCGGGAACTTCGTAATTGAGATGTCGATGATCCATGCGATCGATCACTTCGGTCTGCAAGATTTCCTTCAGCTCTTTCAGGTCGAGCACCATTCCCGTGGTCGGGTCCGGCTCGCCCGCAATCGTGACTTCGAGCGTGTAGTTGTGCCCGTGGCCGTGCGGGTTGTTGCATTTGCCGAAAACGCGCAGGTTTTCTTCCGGCGAAAGATTCGGATTGTGATAAAAGTGCGCGGCCGAAAACTCAACTCTGCGAGTGATGCGAATCATCGTGTCCTTCTACTGTTTGAGATCAGCGCGATTCGCCTGACCCTGCGGAGGATACGTTCTCCCCTTCCACAGTACCCGCCCTCGAGTATTCTTCCACCATGAAGATAATAGCGCTGCGCTATAAAGGGCCGCCCCTGGCACGTAATATTGGATGACCGAGAGCGGATTGGGATTCCTGTAAAGACTGAAATCGTGCCGGAGACTGTCGAGCACGAACGCTGCCACCGCAATCGTCAAAAACATCCAAACGGGCATCTGGTGCGCGCGGACCAGCAACCACCAAATGAAGACGATCGTGCCCAGCGAAAAAAACGGAAAAACATCCACGATCTCGCGAAACACTCGCTTGGGCGTCCCGCCCATGAGCGGGTAAAGATTTTTCGTCCATCCCTGCCACATCGAGGAAAAGCTGTGATACATCCGCGTCTGAATCGTGCCCATCGGCGCAGTGAAATAGATCCCATAGCCCGCACCCTTCACGCGACGCGCCAACGCGACGTCTTCCAACACCTGATCGGCGATTGCCGCGTGGCCTCCCAGTTTTTCGTACACCTCGCGCAAAATCAACAGGAACTGCCCATTGGCCGCCGCGTCGGGCAGGTTTGGATTGTTGACCCGGCTGTAGGGATAATTTGCAGCGAGTCGCGTGTAGATGAGCGGAATGAGCGCGCGTTCCCAAAATGACCCCAGTTCCTGTTCAGGCGAATACGAAACCAGCACGGCATTGCGGTCCACGGCGTCGCTCAAAGCCCGGCGCGTCGAGCCAAGCATGTGATAGGTGTCGGCATCGGTGAATAGAAGCCATTCTCCCTTCGCAACAGACGCGCCAAGCGACACAGCATAGTTCTTCCCTACCCAACCAGCAGGGAGAGCGTCCACATTCAAGATTTTCAGTTTCGAGATTTTCGCTGCGAGGTCCGCAAGAATCGCGGCCGTACCGTCGGCGGATTGATCGTTGACCACGATGATTTCGTCGATTTCAGATTGGTCCGCCACGGATTCAACCGTGCGCGCGATCGAGCCTTCTTCATTACGCGCGGGTATGATGGCAGAGACCATGGTTTGTGATGTGGAGGAGCGGTCCGCTGCTCGCACCAGGCGAACGGTAAACGGCTCGCTTCGATGGGCGGATAGCCGTATTATAGTTCGCTTGGACACGGGATTAAAACGGAACATAAATACGGGCCTGGTGCTTGCGTTCATCGCGGGGCTGCTGTTCCTATTCGCGCGGCCGGACTACCGCCAGGGCGAAGCCAGCTTGCGCGGCACGCCGGAAAAGGATTTTCCGTTTGTCCTGGATGGCAAGGCGTCGCGGTTGTCCGACCTCAAGGGCAAAGTCGTGCTTCTAAATTTTTGGGCGACGTGGTGTCCGCCGTGCGTGGATGAAGCGCCCTCCCTGAATGCGTTGCAACGCCGGATCGCACCGCTGGGCGGGACTGTTTTGGGCGTCAGCGTCGATGATGACGATCAGGCCTACCAGGAATTCATAAAGCATTACGAAGTGGACTTCCCCACCTTCCGTGATACCACCAAGCAAATTCCGCTGATGTATGGCACGACCATGTATCCGGATACCTACGTGATCGACCGCGACGGAAAGCTCGACCGCAAAATCGTCGGCCCCCAGGATTGGAGTAGCCCCGAGATGACCAAGTATCTCGACAAACTGCTCAATGCGAAATAGGCGCGGAGTCTTTAGCTCCCGGCGGCCGCTGTGCAACATCGGATAAGCAATGAAGAGTGTCTCGATGGAGAAAGATCCAGTCTGCGGAATGTCGGTAGAGCCGCTGCGCGCGGCGGGACAGGTCGAACACGAGGGTAAGAACTACTTCTTCTGCTCCGCCGGCTGCGCCACGAAATTCCGGGCAGATCCAGCCAAGTATTTGAGCCAGCCCGAAACGTCCAAACGCATGCCGGAAAGCTTGATCGCTTTAGGCGGAATTCAACCAGCCAAACATTCCGTGGAACAAAATGAATCCGGCCCGGTTGAAACATGGAGGCACGAGCCCGCGCCCGGCGCGCGACCGCCACTCGGCGCCGAATACACCTGCCCGATGGATCCGGAAGTGCGGCAAGACCACGCCGGAGTCTGCCCGAAATGCGGAATGGCGCTCGAGCGCTCTGTTCCCGCGGCGCCCGCCGCGCGAATCGAATATACGTGCCCAATGCATCCTGAAATTGTGCGCGATGGGCCGGGCGCGTGCCCGATTTGCGGCATGGCGCTCGAACCACGAACCACAATCGTCGACGAGGAAACCAATCCCGAACTCGTTTCGATGACGCGCCGATTCTGGGTGAGCGTCGTACTCACCGTTCCCGTTTTATTCCTCGGCATGTCTTCGATGATTCGAGGGAATCCGATCGCGCACCTATTCTCGATGCAGGCGATCGGCTGGATTGAATTCGTGCTCGCTATCCCCGTGGTGTTGTGGGGGGGATGGCCTTTCTTCCAGCGCGGCTGGGCATCCCTCGTGAATCGCAGCTTAAATATGTTCACGCTGATCGCCCTCGGAACGGGAGCGGCCTTCTCGTACAGCGTGATCGCAGTGCTCTTCCCGCAAGTCTTTCCTGCGGCTTTTCGCGGGGCCCATGGCGAAGTCCCGGTCTATTTTGAAGCGGCGGCCGCCATCACGACGCTCGTTTTGCTGGGACAGGTGCTGGAATTGCGGGCGCGAAGCCAAACTTCAACCGCGATTCGATCGTTACTGAAGTTGTCGGCGCGCACCGCGCGGCTGGTTCGCGCCGACGGCACCGAAATCGACGTGCCGGTCGAGCATCTTCAAGTCGGCGACCAAATGCGCGTCCGCCCAGGTGAAAAGGTTCCGGTCGATGGAATCATTACCGACGGCACAAGCTCCGTCGATGAATCACTGATCACCGGCGAATCAATTCCTGTCGAGAAAACTGCGGGCCTTCACGTAATAGGAGGCACCGTGAATGGCACCGGAAGTTTCGTAATGCGCGCCGACCGAGTGGGCAGCGAAACCACGCTCGCCCAAATTGTGACGATGGTTAGCGATGCGCAACGCAGCCGGGCGCCCGTGCAGCGGCTCGCCGACCGCGTGGCTGGCTATTTTGTGCCCGCCGTCATCTTCATCGCCGTTCTTACATTCTTCGCTTGGGCTTTCTTTGGCCCGCAGCCCAAAATGGCCCACGCGCTGCTCAGCGCCGTCGCGGTGCTCATTATCGCTTGCCCTTGCGCTCTGGGGCTCGCCACCCCGATGGCCATCATGGTTGGAACCGGTCGCGGCGCACTCGCCGGCGTGCTGATTAAAAATGCCGAGGCGCTGGAGATTCTCGAAAAAGTCGACACGCTCGTCGTCGATAAGACCGGCACGCTGACCGAAGGCAAACCCCGCGTCGCCTCCATTTTCGCGATCGAAGGCTTAAGCGAAAACGACGTGATTCGCTTCGCAGCAAGTTTGGAAAAGGCCAGCGAGCATCCGCTCGCGGCGGCGATCCTGGCTGCGGCCTCGGAACGCAACATCACTCTTGGCAAGGTCAAGGGATTCCAATCACTGACGGGGAAAGGCGTGACCGGGAGTGTGGATTCGCGAAACGCGGCCCTTGGGAACCGCAGCCTGCTCGAGCAATTGAATATCGGGTTCGGCGAATTAAACGAGAAAGCAAAGGCCAGAGAGGCCGATGGCCAGACGGTTATGTTCGTCACGTTGGACGGCCGCGCCGTTGGGACAATCGGAGTTGCCGATCCGGTGAAGGCCACTACGAAAGATGCAATCGAACTGCTCAAGCGCGAAGGGATTCAGATCGTGATGCTGACCGGCGACAGCCAGGCCACCGCAGACGCGGTCGCGCGAAAGTTGGGAATTGAAAAGGTAATCGCCGGCGTCCTGCCCGATAAAAAAGCCGAAGCCGTGAAGTCTCTGCAAGCCGAAGGTAAAATCGTAGCGATGGCCGGTGACGGAGTGAATGACGCGCCGGCATTGACCCAGGCGAACGTCGGCATTGCCATGGGCACCGGCACTGATGTCGCGATCGAAAGCGCGGGAATCACGCTGCTGGCCGGGGATTTGCGAGGAGTCTCGCGTGCGCGAAATCTCAGCCGGGCGACGATGCGCAATATCCGCCAGAATCTCTTTTTCGCGTTTGCCTATAACTCCATAGGCGTGCCAGTCGCGGCTGGCGTACTCTACCCATTCTACGGTCTACTACTCAGTCCTATTATGGCGAGCGCGGCCATGACGTTTAGTTCGGTATCGGTCATCACGAATGCTTTGCGGCTTCGACATGTCAAACTATAATCTGCGTTCTTAGCGGGCCAATCGAAGTCTCCGCTCCTGCTATAATCCTGCGCATGACACTGATGACCGTAACTTACGAATTGCAAGAACCGCTGAAGCCGGCGCAGTTCAAGGCGCTCGGAGATTTTGCCAACACCTACGGTTTGCAGAATTTTCGGCTGGATGAAAAGACCGGATATTTGCACCTAGACTACGACGCTTCGCGGCTTACGGAAATCGTAGTCGAGCACGTGCTCCGCGACGCACGAATTCCGGTCCTGCGAAAATTAGAACCGCGAAACAATTAGCAAGCCGCAGCCAATCGCGATCGCATCCTCCAGCAACGCAATCGGAAAGTCCGGCACCTTCAATCCAGCCACGATCCCGTGACGTACGTGGTATCCCAGGAACGCTCCCACGATTGCTCCCACCGCGCCGAGGACGATTCCCAGAAGAATCGACTGCGCCCCAGCGATGGCCAGCGCCGAACCCGCAAATCCTCCCATAAGCGCGCGAATCGCTAACGATGGCGGAGCCAGGCGGCTGCCCGTCGCCGGCAGTTTGTCATTGACGATTTCTGCCAGCGCCAGAATGGAAAAAATCGCCACCGCTGCAATCGAGCCCATCCATGCAAGGCGCGAATTCTGTAAGTTTAGCCAACCGAGATGCGCGGCCCAGCACACCACGGCCGGGGCGGTGAGCGCTCGAAGGCCCGCGATGATCCCGATAGCGAAAATGAGCGCGAGTACGATCGACATGGTCATGCGGGGAATCTATCACACGAGGAGCTGGATTCCGGAACGGAAAAAAATTGCGGTGGACTCAAGGCGAGCCAGCAAATAATCCGAGAAAAACGCGCGAGAAAAAAGGAAGGGCTCCCGCTTGGGATCGGGAGCCCCAAAGATCGCGTTCCGGTGATCCGGCTTAGGCGTAGCCGAATCATGGGGTCATCCATCCTAGCTTCCCTCTCAGAGGCAGGTGGGAACGACCCATACCATCCTTTAAGTGGGCCCCTTCCTCCCCATTTAAAGAACGATGTGGATCGTGTTGGAACGCGACCCATGCCGTACCCATTGCAAGTGCAGTGCCCAACCTTGCAACAATCGCCTGACTCCGCAGCAACTCATTTGGAACGACTTAATGATCGAGCGACCTCGCTCTCTGCCCCAGCTGCAGCATCGAGAGTCCAATTCGGGAATCACAATCCCGCATTGATGCGCGGCCGCCGTTGAGCCCCTTCCTTGTTGGTCTTGTGGTTACTCCAGCAGCGTTCTCGCCTTGCCCGCTCCTCACCGGTGGCCCATAATAGAGACGGGCGAGCGAGTGCAGGAATATGCGAAGACCATTAATTTTTTTGCTGGCGGTTGTTGCGGGTTTTACAGGGTTGGCGATTGGGCTGGGAGCCGGACGAACGGCCAAACCAGCTATCGCGAAGTCCGTACCGTCGTTCGCGCATTTTTCCTCCGCGGCACTTCGTGCAACACCCCGGCCAGAATCGCACTCCCCGGTTCCTCAATCTGACGGGGCCCACGTCGTTCGATTCGCCGGCAATCCGCAGCCGATGCCGGCCTTCCTTGTAAACGACATAAACGGAAATCCGATCTCGACGGCAGCATGGAAGGGCAAGGTGGTACTTCTGAATTTCTGGGCGACGTGGTGCCCGCCATGCCGCGCCGAGGTTCCGATGCTTGTCGATCTCGCCACGCGCTACAAAGACCGCGTGCAGATCCTCGGCATTTCACTCGATGACGGCCCGCAAGAAGTGAAAGCGTTCGTGAAGGACGAGGGCATCAACTATCCGGTGGCAATGGCCAGCCGCGATATTCTCGCTGAGTTCGGCGGCGTACCGGCGCTTCCGACACTCTTCGTCGTCGATCCCGATGGAAATGTCGTCCAAAAACACGAGGGACTTTATTCCCGCGAGCTATACGAAACCGAAATTCGCCTGCTCCTCGGCTTGCCTTCGGACGCAACGATCGAGACCTTCCAGGATACGGGCCAGATATTTCTGAAGAATGCCGCGCTCGCCACGGAATTGCCGGATGTCGATTTTACCGGGCTGACCCCCGACCAGAAAAAATCGGCGCTGAAGCGAATGAACTCGGATAAATGTGACTGCGGCTGCCGTTTGACGCTCGCCCAATGCCGCATGAACGACACCTCATGCAGGGTCAGCCGCAAACTGGCCGCGAGCATCGTAACGCAAATCGCCTCGGCCAATACGCCCGCCGAACCAGCGGCGCCAGCCCCCGCGCCTTCAAAAGACTAGATCACCACCCGTCGCAAGTGTTTCTCTTATCCCGCCTGACCGCCGCCGCCGGGCGCTCCACGCCGAACTGTCATCTCGTTTATCGCGGTTCGAGTCTCGCCGGTCGATTGAATTTCGTCGCCGGCCTCGACGCTTGGCCGCTCGACGACGTTCGCAGCAGAACCTTCAGACGATCTTTCCCAAAAATCACCACGGCCCCTTCCGTGATCGGCGGGATCGTTGCGCTCGTGCGCGGTGCGTGGGAGATTGACCGCGCCTTCATCGGCCCGGAGTCCAGGAGTTCATGTAGCCGTGCCCGCAGCCGCACGAGGGCGGTGGTGTGGATTTGCGAAACGCGCGATTCACCGACTCCCAGTGCCGTGCCTACTTCTTTCATGGTGAGTTCTTCGTAGTGATAGAGCGCCAGTACCTCTTGCTCGCGCTGCGGCAATTCATGCACGGCGCGGCCGAGTAGCGTCGTCATCTCGGATCGCAACGTCTGATGGTACGGATCTTCTTCCTCGCTTCCCGGGCGGTACCGCAACGATTCTTCCCAGTACCCAAGCTCGCTCCTTTCCGCCTGCAAGCTGCCCACATCGAGCCCTCGCAGATCGCCAAGCAGATGCTGCAGGCTCTTGAGGCTCATGCCGAGCTGTACCGCGATCTCCGGCTCGGTCGGATCGCGCTTGAATTTCCCTTTACATTCGGAGATGGCCTGCTCGAGCCGCCGCGCTTGCCGCCGCAGCGTGCGAGGGCTCCAATCCACTTGCCGCAAGCTGTCGAGGATCGCTCCCCGAATGCGGAACTCGGCGTAGTGTTTCAGCTGGACGTTCTTGCGGGGATCGTATTTTTTGATTGCATCCATCAAGCCCAAAATTCCCGCATGCACCAAATCCTCGAGGAGCACTTGGGGCGGCACGCGGTCGTGAATCCGGCGCGCGATGTACTGTACTTGCGGAAGATGTTCGAGGAGCAGTTTCTCGCGGAGGGACTCGTCCATCTGCGCCGCGGCGGGCGACACTCTTTCTGCTAGGGCGTTGGGAGCCGCGCAAACTCCTTGGAACGGAATGGGCGCGTCCGGTGTGGCCGGGAGAAGTTCTTGCGAGACGGCTAGGGCTGCCATGGACGGGTGCATGCACGGCGAGCACCATGTCCAGGGCAGTTTTGTTAGAGGCTTATTAGAATCGCCCCAGCTTAGCTGGACGACGCGTCCATCGTTAAATCTTCTGGCTCGATCTGCGGATTCGACTCGGCCAGGACGAATGCTCGCTCGATCCAGTGCTGTAATTCGCGAACATTCCCCGGCCACGCGTGTTCGCGCAGGAAAATTGCGGCCGCAACGCTGATCGTTTTCAGCGGAGAATCCGATTCGCGGCACAGGACTTCGAGAAAGTGCCTTGCCAGCGGAAGAATGTCTTCGTCGCGGCTGCGTAGCAGAGGTAAATCGAGCGGAAACACAGCGAGGCGATAATACAAATCTTCCCGAAACAGCCTTTCGCGGACCCGCTGCAATAGGTCCACATTCGTCGCGGCGATGAGGCGCGCATCGACGCGGAATAAATCCGCGCTGCCCAGCCGTTGGACTTCCCCTTCCTGCACGAAACGCAAAAGTTTTGCCTGCATGCTGAGAGGCAATTCGCCCACCTCATCCAGCAGCAACGTGCCGCCGTGCGCCGCATGGATGCGGCCTAGCCGGGCTTGAAAAGCTCCCGTGAACGCTCCACGCGTAAATCCGAATAACTCGGCTTCCAGTAGGCTTTCCGGAATTGCCGCGCAATTGACCACGATGAAAGGGCCTCGGTTCCGGCGGCTCAGCTCGTGAATGCCGCGCGCAATCAGTTCCTTGCCGGTTCCGGTCGGGCCGACAATCAGCACTGCCGTGTTTCGCGGCGCCACCAGTCGCGCCAGACGGTAAAGCTTTTGCATTCCCGGACTCGTGCCAATCATTCCGGCCAGCGGCTGGCAGTTCCCGGGAACGGCCAACGCCGGGCCGTGTGTCATTCGCGACGCCCGCACGGTGGCCTGCGCTGCCCCCTCGTTTTCTTTTTCTGGTCCGGCGCGCAGGTCGACCGGATCTTCCGGCAGGCCGATACACAATTGCTCGGCCGCATTCGCTTTTTCGACGACCACGACGTGCAGCTGCGGGTAACGGGCGTGAAGAATGACAATTAATTCGGTAACGTCCAGATCCTCGATCAGCGGATCGAGTAACAGAAGCCTGAAGTCATGGGATGCCAGCTGAAGCAAGGCATCCGCGCCCCCCGACGCTTCGCCCGGGTTCACCGCGGCGGGCTTTAGCCTCACGAGGAGCTGTTTGCGAAAAGCCGCATGAGAACTCGCCACCAGAATTCTTCCCGGTTCTGTCTCGAAGAAAGTCGCCGGAGCTGCTGACATTTTCAGTTTCCTCTCTACGTCGCCCGCCAACCAAAAGCTTGGGTGGTTAGTTGCCGCTGCCTGCGGCTGCACCAACCGCCATTTCCGCCGGATGCATTTCGTATCCGATCCCGCGAATCGTATGAATCAGCTTGCGGTCGGACGGGGAATCAATTTTTTTTCGCAGGTAATTGATATAAACGTCGACGACGTTGGTCATGGTGTCGAACGACAGATTCCACACGTGTTCGACAATCTGTGAGCGGGTCACGCTCTGGCCTGCGTTGCGCATCAGATATTCAAGGAGCCCAAATTCCTTGGGAGTGAGTTCTATGGCCCGGTTCGCGCGCCGCACCGAGTGTTCGACCCGGTTCAATTCCAGGTCATCCATACGCAGCATCGCTTCCGGGGAACGCCCCCTGCGCCGCAGGAGTGCTCGGACCCTCGCCGAGAGTTCCGCGAACGAGAATGGCTTCAACACCAGATCGTCCGCCCCTAGATCGAGCGCCTGTACGCGCTCGTCCGGGCGATTCCGGCCGGTCAAAATCAGAATCGGCATTTGCTGGCGCTTGGTGCGGAAGTGCCGCAGGATTTCCATGCCCGCGGCCTGCGGAAGATTCAAATCGAGGATCATCAAATCGTATTCATTTTTCTGAACCATACTCTTGGCGCCATCACTGTCATGGGTCAGATCGACGGCATAGTGCTCGGCGCCAAATCCATTATTCAAGAATGATGCGAGCGACGGGTCGTTCTCGGCTACCAGCAATCGCATGGGAAGTGCTCCTGAGGAAGGGGGAACCTCAAGCTTTTGGAAGGGAAAATAAATTTAGTTAAAGTGCACGCCGGTGTCAAAGGAAATCTTCATTAAGGCCGACAACATTCAAAGGCGCTCGCCCAATTGTGCCGAACCGGAACAACTCCGGCTCGGAACGCCACCCGGAACTCTATGGGCGCGTCATTTTTTCCGGTTTCACCCATTCATCGAACTGTTCTCCCGTTAGATGACCCAGCCGGATGGCCGCCTCACGAAGACTGGTGTGCTGATGGTGCGCCGTATGTGCGATTTCGGCGGCCTTGTCGTAGCCAATCTTCGGGCTGAGAGCCGTAACAAGCATGAGCGAATTGTTGACGTTTTCTTCGATGCGAGCCAGATCGAGTTCCATGCCGTTCACGGCGTGCTCCACAAATGAGCGGCACGCGTCGGTCAGCAGACGCACGGAATTCAAAAAGTTATGGATCATCACGGGCTTGAACACGTTCAATTGAAAATTTCCCTGCGAGCCGGCGAATCCAATCGCCACGTCGTTCCCGAACACCTGCACCGCGACCATCGTCATTGCTTCGGATTGCGTCGGGTTTACCTTCCCCGGCATGATCGAAGAACCCGGCTCGTTTTCCGGCAGGACAAGTTCTCCCAGACCGGCTCGCGGGCCGGACGCGAGCCAACGAACATCGTTCGCGATTTTCATCAGTGACCCGGCCAACGTCTTCAGCGCTCCGCTGGCAAATACGATTTCATCGTGCGCCGAAAGCGCCGCGAACTTATTTGGGTGCGATTTGAAAGGCAATTTTGTCAGCTCGGCTATCTTTTTTGCGGCGCGCTCGGCGAATTCCGGATGCGCGTTCAAGCCGGTGCCTACCGCCGTCCCTCCGATCGCGAGATCGTAGAGGCCCGGAAGAACCTCCCTTAATCGCGTGACGTCGCGATCGAGCAAGCTCACCCAGCCGGACATTTCCTGCCCCACGGTCAGAGGCGTCGCATCCATCAAATGAGTTCGCCCAATTTTCACCACGCTCGCAAAGCTTCGAGCCTTGGCATCGAGCGCATCACGCAGGCGCTCCACTGCGGGAATGAGGGCCTCAGTGGTTCGTGACGCAGCGGCGATGTGCATCGCCGTCGGAAACGTGTCGTTGGACGACTGCGACATATTCACGTCGTCATTCGGATGGATTGGTTTTTTGCTGCCCTTCTCGCCACCGGCAATCTCGATGGCGCGATTGGAGATCACTTCGTTGGCGTTCATATTGGTCTGCGTGCCGCTTCCGGTTTGCCACACGCGCAGAGGGAAATGTGCGTCCAGACTTCCCGCGATGACTTCATCCGCAGCTTGGGTGATGAGCTTCGCTTTTTCGGCCGACAGCTTTCCTAGGTCCTGGTTCACCAGCGCGGCGGCCTTCTTCAGGACGCCAAAGGCGCGGATCAACTCCGGCGGCATCGTGTCGCGGCCAATGTCGAAATGGATCAGCGAGCGCGCGGTCTGCGCACCGTAATAGCGATCCGCCGGAACCGCGATCTTTCCCATGCTGTCGGATTCCATTCGGGTCTGGCTCGTCGCTGCAACCGACGCTTTTGCGTCCAAGATTCCCTCCCTGAGAGGCCTTAAAACCGGCGCCAAACTTCGCCCTTATTCCGGCGCCGGATATCTCCAGATGACGGTAAGGATACCGCCAAAGCGCGAGCGAAGCAGCCCCGACTTATCCCTCCGCCGCCGAGTTCTCACCTCACGTTAAACCCTTTCCATGCCGATTTGATACCAATACCGGGCAATCGGCGAGCGATCGAAAAGCTAACCTCCGGTCAGCTGTACAGCTCTTGCCCTTCCGTACAGGCACGTTTTCGGAAACGGTTACGATAGGATCACACGTGATGGACGGCGAATCAGAATAAAATTGAGGCTCACAACCAGAAGCAGAATCTTGTCTGGCGACGATATCTTTCAAAGTGTGCGCTAAGGGAAACAAACATTCGATGGCATTTCTTTTCAGGCCGACGATACCGACCGAGGGTTTGGAGGGGCTAAGTCTGCCCGCCGACGCATCCCCTATCGAAAAAAGCACGCGGCACGACCCTGATCTGCCGGCTTCCGCTGCGGAGACGGCGACTCCCGATGAAGCGACGCTCGAGGAGTTTCTCCTCCGAAACTTTCTGACCGAGGAGCCTGTGGCCGAAGAGCCTCGTGATGACTCGTCCGGTTTCAGGGTTGAATTGTCAGGCGGGAGCCTGACCGACTCTTCTTCTAAAAACATCGCCGTCATTCCCGCCAGCGACGCGGATGCATCCGCCAACCTTGATATCAATCTGTTGTCCGATCTGGCGAGCCCTGACGAGGCTACCGCCGGCGCCAAGGCCGAAGCGGTCGAATGGGCGCTCGAAGAAACCCTCGCCAACCACAAAGAGTGGATCGATTCTCACGGAGAGGCTGGCAGGAAGGCCGACCTGCGCAAAACCAAGCTGGAAGGAACCGAGCTGATTGGCGTAAATCTTCGCTATGCCGATTTGCAGGATGCGAACTTGAAAGCCGCGGATCTGCTGCTTGCGGACCTGCGCGATGCCTGCCTGGTTCGTGCCGATTTACGGGAAACGTGCCTCGTCGGCGCAAACTTGGAAGGCGCGAATCTCGAGGGCGCATCCCTGGAAAGCGCGATGGGCCTGCTTCCGCGCCAGCTTGCTGGAGCAAATCTCCACGAATCGTCGCTTCCCTCGCAAATTTCCGAATTCCATGCTCTGCCGGCGTTTTTAGCCGCCTCCGGGACTGTTGCGCGCCTGTTTGCCACATTGATGGTCGTCGGCTTCGCCTCCTTCGTGATGATTTTGAAGACGAAAGATATTCAATTACTCTCCGACTCCGCGATCATTTCCTTTCTGCATTCACCCGCTGCGGCCGCAGCCATGCCGACCGATCAGATCTACCTGCTTGCGCCGGCGCTGCTCGTTGCGCTGTATCTTTTCTTTTTGTATCGCCTGCAAGAGTTGTGGGATGCAGTTCTGGAATTGCCGGCCGTTTTTCCGGATGGGCGGATGCTCGGTCACAACGGACCGCGGATTGTCACCGGCTTGCTGCGAACACACTTCCGCTGGATGGACCAGGACGGCCACTCGACCCGCTGGATTGAAAAAAGCTTTTCCGTGCTGCTGGCATATTGGGCTGTTCCCATAATTTTGTTGATGTACTGGGCGCGTTACCTCACGGCCCAGGAGTTTCATGGAACGCTGCTCCATCAGGTTCTGCTTCTAATTACGGTGGGCGCGGCGTTCTACTGCTCGACCCAGATCGGCCGTCCCAGCGAAAAATGGGCCACCGACGAGAAGCCGACTCCTCCCATCCTTGAAAAGCTGAAGGCTCTACGGCTCGTGACTGTTCTCGCAACGCTATTCGTCGTTATGTCGCTTCTCGCGGCCGGCACAATTGCGGGCGTTCCACACGATAAGCAGCGCGCGCCGCAATTTATGTCCGCCGACCCGCGTCGCTGGGCCTCCGCGGCGATGTGGCTCGTTGGCTATGATCCGTACGCGGAACTCACCGAAGCCTCGATATCGCGCCGTCCCGAGAATTGGACTGGCGCTGACGACCAGGTCTCGTCGGTAAAGGGCGCGCAACTGAACGAAACCAAGTTTCGTTACGCGCAGGCCTACGAAATATTTTTGGTCAATGCGCGGCTTTTTAAGGCTGATCTTCAGGGAGCATTTCTGTCCGGAGGCGACCTGCGGAGTGCGGATCTAGGCCAAGCGAATTTGAAGTTTGCAGTGCTCGACCGCGCTAGCCTGCAGCATGCGAACCTCGATCGCGCCCAGCTCGATGGCGCGAATTGCTCGCGCACGGACTTTCGCGGCGCGAATCTTTCCTATGCATCGCTGATCGGCGCGAGCTTACCCGACGCCCGCCTCGATGGCGCCAGCCTGTACAGCGCGAATCTCGAAAACGCCTCGTTGCTGCGCGGCAATCTCGAAAAAGCGGACTTGCGCGAAGCGCGGCTCGTGAACGCCAACCTTGAAGGTGCGGACCTTCAGCAAAGCTATTTGTGGTCGGCAAAACTTTCCGGTGCAAGTCTGCGCAAGGCGCAGTTGGCGACCGCAATCTTTATCGATGCCGACCTGCAGAACGCCGACTTGAGCGGCGCGCAGCTCAACGGCACGGTGTTGAACGGCGCGAATCTACAAGGTGCAATCTTGGATGGTGCGGACTTGCGCGGTGCGCTGCAGCTCAGTGCTTCCCAAATCTGTTCGACGAAGTCGCGCAACGGCGTCTTGCTCGACGACGCCCTGCACGAGTTGGTCTACGCCCAGTGCGGCGGCGCGCCACCGCTGCCGAAAGATCCCCAATAGCGCGGTATTCCGTGCCTCTAGAAGATTCGCAGCCAGCGGCACTCCCGGGTCGGTTACAATATCCTCCTGCCTGATCGTCAGGCATTTTCCGTGATTCCCCTTTCAAAATCCAACGGTTCGGCCAGATTTCTGTCGAGCGGCTTGATGGTGACCGTCGCCGTCATGACCTGGTTCCTCGTGTATGTTCCCGGCCTGTCACGGCCAGGCTTGCTCGATGACGCGGATTCAATTCACGCCGAAGCCGCCCGCGAAATGGTTCTGAATCACGATTGGGTCACTCTGTATATCAACGGGATTCGATATTTGGAAAAGTCCCCGCTGATGTACTGGGCCGTCGCCGTAAGTTACAAATTCCTCGGCGTTGGCGAGTGGCAAACGCGCTTGCCGCTTGCGTTATCGGTGTTGGGCCTCGCCTGGTGCGCCTTCGCGTTTGGCCGGCGTTACTTTGGCGAAGAGTCCGGATTTTACGCGGCGCTGATCCTGATTACCGCGCCGGGAATTTACGTTTACACGCGCTTCCTGATTCCCGACGTTGTCGTGGCCATGTGGTTGACGCTCGGCCTCTATCTCTTTCTGATGGCTTACGAGCAGGAGCATCCGCAGCGGTGGGTCTGTTGGGCATTGGCCGTAACGATCGCCCTCAACGTGCTTACCAAAAGCCTGATCGGCATCGTCTTTCCCGGCATGATCATTTTTGTGTTCTTGCTGTCGATCGGTGACTTAAAAAAGCTCCTGAAAATGCATCCGGTTTCGAGTGCAATCGTTTTTCTGTTTGTCGCCGCCCCGTGGCACATTCTCTCGGCGATTCGCAGCCCCGCGCAACCCTCCGGTCCGGAGCGCGGGTTCCTGTGGTTTTATTTCATCAACGAGCAATTCCTGCGTTACATGAATAAACGAATTCCACGCGACTACGATAAGGTTCCACTCCTACTGTTCTGGGCGCTGTTGCTTGTCTGGCTTATCCCCTGGTTTGTCTTCTTGTTCCCGGCGCTGCGGCAGGTTCCCGTGCGGGTGCGAGCCTGGAGAAACAATCTGGATGCCCGCGCGCGTACCAGCCTCTTGCTCGGCGTTTGGGCCGGCGTGATCATGCTGTTTTTCAGCTTTTCGACCCGCCAGGAATACTATTCCCTGCCCATCTTGCCCGCGCTGGCACTCCTAATCGGAGCCTGGCTGCAGCGCGAACGCGAATCCTCCACGGGGAGCGGCGAACGGCGATCCGGTCGGCGCGCTTCCACCGTCCTCCTAATCATCGGCGTGGTCGGCTTTGCAGCGGCTATGACCATGCTGGCCTTGACGCATCCATTCCCGCCCGGCGCGGACATCGGCACCGTGCTCGTCTCCCATCCAGGCGAATACAAGCTTTCTCTCGGCCATATGCAGGATTTGACGATCCAATCGTTTGGGCTATTTCGCACACCGCTGCTGCTCGTCGGACTCGGCCTTCTGTTCGGAACGGCTTCGAATTGGATTCTCCGGCGTCGTGGCGCCTTGGCCGGCGCAAACCTTTGCCTCGTCGCGATGATGATCGTGGTGCTCTATTGCGTGCATCTCGGATTCGTGACTTTTTCTCCGGAGCTGACGTCCAAAGCCATGGCTCTGCGGATTCGAAGCAGCCTCGAGCCCGGCGACGTAATCGTCATCAACGGAAAATACGAGCGGGGATCAACGCTGAATTATTACACGGGGCAGAGTGTGTACGTCCTGAATGGACGCGACGGCAACCTGTGGTTCGGATCGTTTTTTCCCGGTTCGCCGGACGTATTTCTCGACGACGCCTCATTCCGGCGCCTGTGGTCCGGATCCAACCGCGTATTCTTCTTCACGGAAGACTACATGAAGGATGCGGCCCTGCACGACATCGATCCTGCCACGGTATTCTTGTTCGCCGAACAGGGCGGCAAATTTGTGTTCACGAACCGCCAAAACACGACGGTCACACCCGCATCGTCACGATAAGAGCCGGCAGGCGCGGTGACATGTGCGCTGCACGGCACGACAATGAAATGCAGGTTCCCGTTTACAATAGGGAATGAAGAATTAATTCGGAGGATCCAATGCATCCATGGCATGACCTGAGTCCCGGCGAGAATGTGCCGCGCGAATTCGACGCCGTCATCGAAATTCCGCTCGGTTCGAGCGTGAAATACGAACTCGACAAAGCCAGTGGAATAATTCGCATGGATCGCGTTCTCTATTCCGCCGTAATCTATCCCGCGAATTACGGCTTCATTCCCCAGTCGCTCGCTGAAGATCACGACCCGCTCGACGTCCTTGTTCTGTGTCAAGTGCCGGTCGTGCCGCTCACGGTCATGCATGCCAGAACCATTGGGCTAATGGCGATGATCGACTCTGGAACGCTCGATCATAAAATCATCGCCGTGGCCACCGCCGATCCCGAATACAACTCCTACCACGAAGCGAGCGAATTACCGCCCCACAAGCTCGCGATGGTCCGTCGCTTTTTTCAAGACTACAAACAGCTCGAAGGCAAAATCGTCGAGGTTGACGAGTTTCAGCCCGCATCTTCCGCCTACCCGGTCATTGAGAGCGCGCTAGCCCGCTACGACAAGAAACGCCGCGCCGGCCACCACAAGAAATAGCGGTGTCCGCAGTTCTCCGAGGCTTCGACTTTCAGCCCTCGGAGCGACAATCCGGCGAACTGTACTACCTGCTCCTTTTCTGGTCGTTCGTTCAGTTGTGCCCCAGTTTCGCTCCGATTCATACTGAAGGAACCGTATCTTGCGATTTGTGAGCGATAACCTGGGGATCGCCGTGCCACTCTCGCCTCGCTTCGGGCTTTACGGCTCTATTCATCGTCCGCGCCCGATTTCCCCTGTGCATCCGGGCTCATGATCGTCAAACTCGCGGCGACCCCCAATTGTCTTGGTGCCTTAAGGTGTTGACGCCCCGCGGAACACCACGGGCTTGCTAATGCCGGCGGAGGAAACATGAGTCGGACGTTTGGAGCACTCTTGATTATCGCGATTCTTGGCTACGTTCCCGGCGCGAAGGCGGCGGGTACGAACGTGAAATGCGCCCTGAACGAGGACCGTGTGTGGGTGTACGAATCTGTCGTTGACTTCAATCTGGCCGCCAAGCTGAAATGCGGCGAACCCGTCGAAATCATCGGGCGCATCAAGGGTTACGTAAAAATCCAAACGCAGGCGGGCGTGGAAGGCTACGTCGCGGATACCGCGTTCCCAAAATCGGCGCTTCCTCCGGAACCCGCAGAAAAACCAAACGACGTCGAATCCGCATCGGTCGCCGCGCTCGCGCACCACTCCGCCGCACCCGGCGCGAGCGTGTTGAAGTCTGCGCCTGCCACAACCACGGCTGCGCCAACCATCGCGAAGTCGAATTCCGCTCCCGCAGGTTCTTCGCTTCCGGCTACGGCGTCGATCGTGACACCAAGTGCTTCGGCTACGACCGCGGCGGCCAAACCTCAGCCTCCCATCGTGACTCCCGAGGTGAAACCACAGCCCGTAATCACCACAAGCACGCCTGCCGTACCTTCGGAGGTTGCCGCTACCACTGCACCTGCGCCCCAGCGTGAACCAGTCGAAATTACGCTCTCAACGGTGCCAGCAGCCGCTCCCGCAATCCCTGCTCCGGCCCCCGCGTCCTCGCCCGTAGTCTCCGTGCCTGCGACACCTGCAGCGAGTTCTCAGCCCGAACCGGAACCGGCGGTCGCGTATGCTGCAAACGCCTCGAATGTAGCGCCGGACGTTCACGCGATCGCTGTGACGCATCCCTCGGCTGCCGCCTCGAATCCGGATGACGATGAAGACTCGATGACCAAGCCCTCGGTCGACGCGACGGCTGGATGTACTCACTTTTTTTCGGCCTATGGCCTCTCGCCCAATCAGTACAAGTGGATCGCCCAAAATCGCAAGAAGGCCTTTCCCAGCGTCTGTCCAGCGCCAACTCCGTCCATGGTGGATTTCGTGGTGATTTTCACCCATGACGTCGCTTTCTACAATGTCACCATGCCGACCGCGGTTCACGTCGACAGCAATGGCTTCTCCGATTGGACTCCCATGTCCACCGTGGATACCGCCTTAATGACGCAATCGGAAGCCAACAGCAGTCACCACGAGTACGTTTGGGTATTCCACACCAATCGCGGAGCATTCGACCCGTCGAAATTTTCCGCAAGGCGCCGTCCGTTATTCTCCAAGGGCGAAACAAACGTGCTCGGCTCGCACGGCGGGTATAAGACCGTAATGGACGCGCTCACCTACATCGAAACAAACACGGCCAATCGCTGACCAGCAGTGCTCGCGGTCGCCCGGTGAATCCGGTCCCATTCTTGCCGTGTGGGTTTCTCCTGTTCTCGTCTGCGTGCCGCGCTCCTGCGCAAAAATAGCTTCGTCGCGGAGGTTGGTGCTGGCGCACACGCCTCCATTCCTGCCTTGTGTCGTTTCGCGGAAAATGGGATAAGCAATTTCAATACCCCCTCGAATCCGTGGGCGCTTGGGAGAATTCATGACCAAAAAGATTGTAGGCATCGGCCTGCTTCTCACGGTTCTTGGTGGAGTGATCGCTGCGCAGCGAACGAGTCCCGTCTCGGATGACGAATCGAAAATTCGTGCGCTCGAAAGCGCCTGGAATCTCGCCGAGGAAGTGAAAAATGCCAGCGTCCTCGATCAAATGCTGGCGGCGACTTTCGTCTACACCGACTTCGATGGCTCGTTTTCGGACAAGTCCGAGTTTCTAAAGAACGTCAAATCGTCGCCCGCGTCTTCCGACCAAATTACCGATCAGGATATCCGCGTCCGTCTGTACGGCGACAGCGCGATTGTCACGGGCGTCTACAAGCAGAAGGGCGTTGAGAATGGGAAGCCGTTCACGAGGCGAGGAAGATTTACCGATACCTGGGTGAATCAAAACGGAGTCTGGCTTTGCGTCGCGAGTCAGGCAACGCTCATCAGCCATTAGCACTCCCCGACCGATATGGGCCGCCCCCCCATTCGTCAAGCCGCCTCGCGCCACGCAGCCGGACCTTCAGGCGAACTTGGTAAAACGCAGCGAAGCCGAGTTGATGCAGTAGCGCAAACCTGTAGGCGGTGGGCCGTCGTCGAACACATGCCCCAGATGCGCATCGCAGCGGCTGCAAGAAACCTCGGTGCGGCTGATGCCAAAACTATCGTCCAGGCGCTTCTCAATGTTCTCTGGCACGGCCGGCTCCCGGAAACTGGGCCACCCGGTGCCGGAATCGAATTTGGTCTCCGAACTGAACAGCGCCGTCGCGCAGCATACGCACCGGAACAATCCCTTCTCTTCTAAATTCCAATACGCACCGCTGAACGCGTACTCCGTGTCGCCCTTTCTTGCAATCTCGTAGACTCCGCGCCCGAGCTGCTCCTCCCATTCATAGTCCGTTTTTGCAATCTTCCACACCTGCACGGTCCCGAGCCGGACCCCCGCGTCGGAAAAATTCACAATCGGCACTTTCTCCAGAGAAGTCCGCTCTACCTCGCGCCGCTGGCTCGCCAGGGCGCTTTGCGTCCGAAACCGCCAGTAACCCACGCCCGCAATCACCGAAACGCAGGTGAACAGGAACACCCGGCGAGAACTCGTCCCGTTGTCTGCTTGGGCTTTCAGGGTGGGCTTAAGCACTTGCTCGTCTCCGACGATCGAGATTCTTA
>Ga0302325_10009084_pt1 | contig 21776 bp, 21 predicted proteins | sample Palsa_T0_2_FD_201948 | JGI IMG/M metagenome (GOLD analysis project Ga0302325, IMG submission 201948) | Peat permafrost microbial communities from Stordalen Mire near Abisko, Sweden - Palsa_T0_2 | ecosystem: Environmental > Terrestrial > Soil > Palsa > Peat permafrost | place: Sweden: Abisko...
ACGTGTGGTGCCGCGCGGTATAGCCGACGTTTTCCAGATCGTTGTGCTTGCCTCCGGCGCGCACGCACCGCTGGCTGGTCGTGGCGCGCAGGTAGTCGCGCGTCTCCTTGCCCAGGAATACGTCCTTGAACTGCACCATGCCGGCATTGGTGAACAGCAGCGTCGGATCATTGCCCGGCACCAGCGAGGAGGACGGCACGATCGTGTGTCCCTGCTCGCGGAAGTATTCCAGAAAGGTGCGCCGCACGTCGGACGCACTCATGTAAGGGGGTTTGTTGGTCATGATAAGGCGTCAGCAACCTCAGAGCCCAAGGCCGAGCGGATATGATCGGTGGAAAAGCCTCGGTATTGCAAAAACCGGGCTTGTTTGGCCTTGTTCGGCCAGCCCGCGGGCATGGCCAGACCGAAGCGACGGATGCGTACCTCGCGCGCGCGCTGCGCCCAATCCTCGCCCGCCTGCAGCGTCGCTTCGATCAGTGCCGCGTCGAGCCCGAGCAGCTCGAGCTCGCGGCGAATGCGCAGCGGACCGTGCCCGCGCTCGGCGTGCAGGCTCACGTATTGCTGCGCGAAGCGTTCATCGTTGAGGTAGCCGCGTTCGATGAACTCATCGACCACGCCCTGCACCGTGGCCGGCTCGAAGCCCTGCGTCACGAGCGTCTGCCGCAACTCGCGCGAGCAGAAGTCGCGCCGCGACAGCAGCATCACGGCGGCGGCGCCGGCCACCGCGCCATCGCTGCACTGCCCGGGCGCGAGACTGCGCTTACGCGGTCTTTTCCTCAACACTCTTGGGCGGCATCATCTTGAGACGGATCTTGTCCTCGATTTCCTTGGCGATGTCCGCGTGCTGCTGCAGGAAGGTGCGGGTATTGTCCCTGCCCTGACCGATGCGCTCGCCATTGTAGCTGTACCAGGAACCGGCCTTGTCGATGATGCCCTGCGCGGCGCCGATGTCGATGATCTCGCCCTCGCGCGAGATGCCGGTGCCGTACATGATCTCGAACTCGGCCTCGCGGAACGGCGGCGCCACCTTGTTCTTGACCACCTTGACGCGCGTCTGGTTACCGACCACTTCCTCGCCATTCTTGATGGAACCGATGCGGCGGATATCGAGCCGTACCGAGGCGTAGAACTTGAGCGCATTGCCGCCGGTCGTGGTCTCAGGGCTGCCGAACATCACGCCGATCTTCATGCGAATCTGATTGATGAAGATGACGATCGTGTTGGAGCGCTTGATGTTGCCGGTCAGCTTGCGCAGCGCCTGCGACATGAGCCGCGCATGCAGGCCGACCTGCAGCTCGCCCATCTCCCCTTCGATCTCGGCCCGCGGCGTCAATGCCGCGACCGAGTCGATCACGACCACGTCGACCGCGCCCGAGCGCACCAGCATGTCGGTGATCTCCAGCGCCTGCTCGCCGGTGTCGGGCTGGGAGACCAGCAGGTCCTGGACGTTGACGCCCAGGTTGCCGGCGTAGACCGGATCGAGCGCGTGCTCGGCATCGACGAACGCCGCGGTACCGCCGCGCCGCTGAATTTCCGCCACCACCTGCAGCGTCAGCGTGGTCTTGCCCGAGGACTCAGGGCCGTAGATCTCGACCACACGTCCGCGCGGCAAGCCGCCGATGCCGAGCGCGATGTCGAGCCCCAGCGAACCGGTCGGAACCGTCTCGATGTCATAGGTCGCGGAGGCATCGCCAAGGCGCATGACTGAGCCTTTGCCAAACTGCTTCTCGATCTGTCCGAGCGCGGCGGTCAGTGCCTTCTTGCGGTTGTCATCCATCGCGGCGGTCCTTTCCATCGTGGCGCTCCTTTCAGAATCTGCAGTGGTTTTTGCCATGGCGAATTATCCCACAACAGGCGTGCGGGCGCGGGTGCAAAACGCGCGCGGAGCGGCGAAAACGCGCCGCTCAGTGCGCCCCGCCGAGCGAGCGCAGCGGCCAGCTTCCGAGCCTGAGGTAGCGCGGCGCCTGCGATGCGGTTGCGGTAGCGCCCTCAAGCTCCTGACTTTGCGCGAGATAGAAGCGCCCACTGGCAAGCCGCAGCGGCGGCGACAAGGGCAGCATCAGCGACGGCGGGTGTGCGCACGAGTGCTGCGGGCTCGCCACGCCGCGCATGAGCGTCAGGTGCGGCCGCAGCGGCTGCTCAGCCGGCTGCAACCCGAGCCCGCGCGCCTGCCGGTGCAATGCGCGCGCCAGCTCGGTCGCCGCCGCGGGGACGCGCGAGCTTGCGGCCACCAGCACTCGCGAGCGCGGCCAAAGCTCGAGCCCTTCGAACTCGAGTTCGAACGCGCTCTCCTGCAGCGCCGCGGCACACTCGCACAGCGCGGCCACAACCGCCTCTTCGACCGCGCCCAGAAAGCACAGCGTCACGTGCACATCGGCGCTCGCCACGGCCCGGCCGGTCATGGCCCGGCCGTCCAGGAGCGCCTGCGCGGCCGCGAGCGGCCGCTCGCTCCAGCCTGGCGGCGGCCAGAGCGCGAAGAACAGCCGCCGCGTGGCCACGCTTTCCCCTCTCAAGGGGCGGCGATGATCAGCCGCAGCGCCGTGGCGACCGCGGCACGGCGTACGGCCTCGCGATCACCGCTGAAGCGCTCCTGCAGCGCCATGAGCGCGCCGCCGCGCAACGCCCGCGCGAACCAGACCAGGCCGACCGGCTTTTCGGGCGTGCCGCCATCGGGTCCGGCCACGCCCGTGATCGCCAGCGCCAGCTCTGCGCCACTGTAGTGCAACGCCCCGCTGGCCATTTGCTCGGCCGTCGGCTGGCTGACCGCGCCGAAAGTCTCGATGACGCTCGCGGCGACCCCGAGCATCTGCGCCTTGGCGCTGTTCGAGTAGGTGACGTAGCCGCACTCGAACCATTGCGAGCTGCCTGGAATGTCCGTCAGGCATTTGGCCAGCCAGCCGCCGGTGCAGGACTCCGCCACCGCCAGCCGATGCCGCTTCGCGTACAACACGCTGCCGGCGCGCTCGGCCAGGGCTTGCAGCGCCGCGTCACTGAGATCGTTCATGTGCGCATGGTAGCGCCTGTACACTGCGCCGCCATGGTGGCGGATCCCTCATCCGGCGTGCACACGCCGATGATGCAGCAGTACCTGCGGATCAAGGCGGAGCATCCGGACGTGCTGCTGCTCTACCGCATGGGGGATTTTTACGAGATGTTCTACGAGGACGCTCGCCGCGCCGCGCAGCTGCTCGACATTGCCTTGACCTCGCGCGGCCAGTCCGGCGGCGCCAACGTACCGATGGCCGGGGTGCCGGTGCACAGCGTCGAGAGCTACCTGGCCAGACTGGTGCGTCGAGGCGAATCGGTGGCGCTGTGCGAACAACTGGGCGATCCGGGCCAGGCGCGCGGACCGATGGAACGCCAGGTCGTGCGCATCGTCACGCCCGGCACGGTGACCGACGAGGCGCTGCTCGAGCAGCGCCGTGAAACGCTGCTGGCCGCGCTCTGGCGCGACGCCGGGCAGTTCGGTCTGTCGTGGCTGGAGCTGGCTTCCGGGCGCTTCAGCGTACTGGAGCTCGATAGCCTCGAGGCGGTCGAAGCCGAACTCGAGCGGCTGCGGCCCGCCGAACTGCTGCTGGCCGAGCACCAGGCTCAGGAACTCGCGGCGCTGTGCCGGCACGAGCCGGTGGTGCGCGCCCGCGCCCCGTGGCATTTCGAGCTCGCCAGCGCCTCGCGGCTGCTGACCGACCAGCTCGGCACCCTGGACCTCAAAGGTTTCGGCGTCGATGAGCTGCCGCTGGCGCTGTGCGCGGCCGGTGCCCTGCTGCAGTACGTGCGCGACACGCAGCGCTCGGCCCTGCCGCATATCCGCGCGCTGCAGGTCGAGGAGCGCTCCGACGCGCTCGCGCTCGACGCCGCGACGCGCCGCAATCTCGAGCTCGACAGCAGCCTTTCGGGCAATGAGGCGGCGACGCTGTTTGCGGTGATCGATTCGACCATGACCGCCATGGGCTCGCGGGCCTTGCGCCGGGCGCTGGCCCGGCCGGTGCGCGCGCACCCGAGGCTGCGCGAGCGCTATCACGCCGTGGCGGCATTTGCGCACTCGCGCCGTTTCGAGGCGCTGCGCGAGCTGCTGCGGGCCATTGGGGATCTGGAGCGCATTCTGGCGCGCGTCGCGCTGCGCTCGGCGCGGCCGCGCGATCTGGTGCAGCTGCGCACCGCCCTCGCGGCGCTGCCGGCGGTGCGCGCCGCGCTCGAGCGCTTCGATTCACCGCTGCTCGAACAGCTGCGCAGCGAGATCATCGAGCACTCGGCGCAGCACGCGCTGCTGTGCCGCGCCATCGACGCGCAGCCGGCACACTTCGTGCGCGACGGGGGCGTGATCGCCGCCGGTCACGACCCGGAGCTCGACCGGCTGCGCGCCATTGCCGGCACCACCGACGGCTTTCTGGCCGAGCTCGAGCAGCGTGAGCGCGAACGCAGCGGCATCGCCGGCCTCAAACTGGGCTACAACCGCGTGCAGGGCTTTTTCATCGAGGTCGCGCGCGCCCAGGCCGATCGCGTGCCGGACGACTATGTGCGCCGCCAGACGGTCAAATCGGCCGAACGCTTCATCACCCCCGAACTCAAGGGGTTCGAGGACCAGGTGCTCGGTGCGCGCGAACGCGCGCTGGCACGCGAGAAGGAGCTGTACGAGGCGGTGCTGAGCGCGCTGACCGACGCTTTGGATGGGCTGCAGCGCACGGCAGCGGCCATCGCGCTGGTCGATCTGCTGGCGGCGCTGGCCGAGCGCGCCAGCGCCCTGGGCTGGAGCGAACCGACACTGGTGGATGAGACGCGCCTGCTCATCGAGGGCGGCCGCCATCCGGTGGTCGAGCGTTTCCTCGAGACGCCCTTCGTCCCCAATGACCTGTCGCTGCACGAGGGGCGGCGCATGCTGATCATCACCGGCCCGAACATGGGTGGAAAATCCACCTACATGCGCCAGGTCGCGCTGATCGTCGTACTCGCGCATCTGGGCAGCTTCGTACCGGCGTCACGGGCCGAGATCGGTCCCATCGACCGCATTTTCACGCGCATCGGTGCCGCCGACGATCTGGCGGCAGGCCGCTCGACCTTCATGGTCGAGATGACCGAGACCGCCAACATCCTCAACAATGCCACCGAGCACAGCCTGGTGCTGATGGACGAGATGGGCCGCGGCACCAGCACGTTCGACGGCCTGTCCCTGGCCCGCACCGTCGCGCACTACATCGCCACGCGCTTGCGCGCCTTGACACTGTTTGCGACCCATTACTTCGAGCTCACCGCGCTGGCCGATGAGATCGAGGGCTGCGCCAACGTGCATCTGGATGCCACCGAGCACGGCGATTCGCTGGTGTTCCTGCATGCCGTCAAGGACGGTCCCGCCAGCCGCAGCTATGGACTGCAGGTAGCCCAGCTGGCCGGGGTGCCGCGCGAGATCATCGCCGCGGCGCGCCGAACCCTGCAGCAGCTCGAAGCGCGCAGCGCCCGCAATGCCCTGGCGTACTCACCGCAGGTCGAGTTGCCGCTGTCGCCCCCGCCCGAGCCGAGCGCGCAGCGCGAACGAGCCAGCGAGCTGCTCGCGCGGCTTGCCGCGCTGGATCCAGACACGCTCTCGCCGCGTGCGGCGCTCGAACTGCTGTTCGAATTGCACCGCATCGCTGCCGGCGCGCTCATTCGAGCTTGAGTTCCATGCGTACCGCACGGCGTGTGCGCGCAGCCAGCTACGGTCCGAATCGTCCATGTTCGAAGAAATGCCCTGCTTCCCGTGCCACGCGCGCCGACAGCAGCATGCCGGAGTGCGTTACCGGCAGACACAGCCGGCCGCTCGCACCCGCAAGTTCGGTCTCCGAGACCGCAATCGTGCCGTCGTTGGCTTCCTTGAATTTTAGCAGCAAACGGCCAAAACCCAGCGGCACGGTGCCGGCGATGATGCCGAGTTCGCGCCCAATCTCCCAGCGCCGCGCTCGTTCGCTGAGCAGTTCCTCGGTTGCGGCATGGCCGAGCAGCCGGCGCCCAAGGCCGCTGTAGCCGAGCCGCCGCGCCACGCGCGAGCCGGTGCAGGGCGTACCCAGAAACAGCACCCGCCCGGGTTGCGCCATGCGGTAACGCTCGAGATAGCGCAGGATGACCAGCCCGCCGAGACTGTGTCCGAGCAGGTGAACCTGCGGCGCCTCGATGCCCGCCACCATCTGCCGCAGCGCCCCGGCGATCTGCGCCATGGGCTCGAACACCGAGCGATAGTGAAACACGTGCAGGCGATAGCCGCGCTCGGCGCAAAGCCGCCGGCGCAGCAGCACCGACTCCGCGCCCGGCATCCACAGGCCGTGCACGTACACGACCGCTGCCGCGCTGCTGCTCAACGCGCTACCGCCGCCTAGCCTGCCGGCGGCGGCGTGCGCACGCGAATGTGCAGATCGCGCAGCTGCGCCTCGCCGATTTCGGTCGGCGCATCGGTCAGCGGGTCGGCCGCGGTCTGCGTCTTCGGGAACGCAATGACCTCGCGAATGCTGTCGGCGCCGGCCATCAGCATGGCCAGCCGATCCAGCCCGAAGGCGATACCGCCGTGCGGCGGGCAGCCGTAACGCAGCGCATCGAGCAGAAAGCCGAACTTCAGCCGCGCTTCGGCCGGCGCGATGCCGAGCAGCGCGAACACTGCCGACTGCATCTCCTCGCGGAAGATTCGCACCGAACCGCCGCCGATCTCCGAACCGTTGAGCACCATGTCGTAGGCACGCGCCAGCGCCTGACCGGGCGCGGCCTGCAGTGCCGCCGGATCGTCGCTTTGCGGAGAGGTGAAGGGGTGATGCATCGCGGCCCAGCGCTGTGCCTGCCCGTCCCATTCGAACATCGGAAAATCCACCACCCACAGCGGCTGCCAGCCCGGGCTGACCAGTCCGCGATCCTGCGCGAGCTTGAGCCGCAGCGCGCCGAGCGCATCGCTGACCACCTGGGCACGATCGGCGCCGAAGAAGATCAGATCGTTATCGACCGCGCCGCAGCGCGTGAGCAACCCATCGATGGCGGCGTCGGCGAGGAACTTGACGATCGGGGATTGCAGGCCCTCGCGCCCGCGCGCGCGCTCATTGACCTTGATATAGGCCAGTCCCTTGGCGCCGTAGCGCGCCACGTAGGCCGTGTACTCGTCGATTTCCTTGCGCGTCAGCGCGCCCCCGCCCGGCAGGCGCAGTGCCGCGACCCGGCCGTTGACATCCTGCGCCGGCGCGGCGAACACCTTGAAATCGCAATCGCGCACCAGGTCGGCAATATCGACCAGTTCGAGCGCCACGCGCAGGTCCGGTTTGTCCGAGCCGTAGCGACGCATGGCCTCGTGGTAACTCATGCGCGCAAACGGCCTCGGCAGCTGCACCCCGAGCACCTCGTCGAACAGCGTGCGCACCAGCTCCTCCATGAGCTGCATGATCTGCTCCTGCGTCAGGAACGAGGTCTCGATGTCGAGCTGAGTGAATTCGGGCTGCCGGTCGGCGCGCAGATCCTCGTCGCGGAAGCAGCGCACGATCTGGTAGTAGCGGTCCATGCCGGCCATCATCAGCAGCTGCTTGAAGATCTGCGGCGACTGGGGCAGCGCGAAGAACTTGCCCGGATGGGTGCGGCTGGGCACCAGATAATCGCGCGCGCCCTCGGGCGTGGCCTTGGTCAGCATCGGCGTCTCGATGTCGATGAAACCCCTGGCATCGAGATAGCCGCGCATCGAACGTGTCAGGCGATGACGCAATCGCAGCCGCTGGCTCATGACCTCGCGCCGCAGGTCGAGGTAGCGATAGCGCAGCCGCACTTCCTCGTTCACGGTCTCGTCGAGCTGGAACGGCAGCGGATCGGAGCGGTTGAGCAGTTCCAGTTCCGCGGCCACGATCTCCACGCGCCCGGAAGGCAGGTTGGCGTTGACCGTGCCGGCCGGACGCTCCCGCACCGAGCCGCTGACACGCACCACGAACTCGTGGCGCAATTTCTCGGCGACTTCGAACAGCGCCTGGTGATCGGGATGAAACACGATCTGCACCAGCCCCTCGCGGTCGCGCAGGTCGACGAAGATCACGCCGCCGTGATCGCGCCGCCGATGCACCCAACCGGCGACACTGACAACCTCGGAGATCAGTCGTTCGTCGACCTGTCCGCAATAGTGGCTGCGCATAGTGTCTTTAAGGTAGGTGGGCGGCCGGCATGACCACGCCCAGCGTTACGATCATCTTCATCGCCGCATCGACGCTGATCTCCAGCTCGATCGCCTGCGAGCGCGGCACCAGCACGATGAAGCCGGAAGTCGGGTTCGGTGTGGTCGGAATGAACACGCACAGCTGCGGCTCCGCGTCCGGCGCGCCGCGGAGTCGCACGTCCGAAGCGGTCTGAAAGCCGATGCTCCAGAGCCCCGCGCGCGGATACTCGATCAGCAGTACTTTCTTGAACGAGTTGCCGGAGTTGGACAGGATCGTGGTCGAAAAGCTCTTGACCCCGCCATACACGGCGCGCACGAAAGGAATGCGATTGAGCACGTCCTCCCAGGCGCGCACCAGACTGCGGCCGATGATGTTGGTGACCAGCAGACCGGTTGCCAGCAACAGCAGCAACGCCAGCACGGCCCCCAATCCCGGGATGTGCACGCCGAGCAGCCGCTCCGGGCGCAACGGCGGTGGCAGCAGCTGGTCCATTAGATTCAGAATGAATCGCACCACCAGCACCGTGGCGATAATGGGCAACCAGACCAGCAGCCCCGCGATCAGGTAGCGGCGCAGGATCAGCTTGAGGACCGATCCGGTCAACGCCGGCCCCGTGGCTTGCCGGCCTTGGAGCGCGGCTTGGCCGCGGCACGCTTGGGCGCAAGCTTGGGCGCAGGCTTGGCGCGCAATTTGCGCTCGCTCGAGCGCGAGCGCCCCGAAGCCGGGGACTTGGCGCGCGTGGCCTCGGGCTTGGCGCTCGCGGCCTCGCTCTTGGCCGAGCTCTTGCCGTCCCCCCCGGCCTCGCTCTTGGCGCCGCTCTGGGACTCGCCGGCGGCGGGCGCCTTGCTGTCGGGGCTGGTTTCGGCAGTCCCGGCCGCCTTGGCGTCCTTGCCGTCCTTGGCGTCCTTGACAGCGCCGGCGGCCTCCTCCTTGTCGGCGCCTGCGAGATTGCGTTTTTGCTCCTTATCAGACTTGAAGTCGGTTTCGTACCAGCCCGATCCCTTGAGCCGGAACACCGGCGCCGAGATCAGTTTCTTGAGCGCGTTCCTGCCACAGGACGGGCATTTCCTGAGCCGTGGATCGCTGAGCTTCTGCATGACTTCGAGGTAATAGCGGCAATGGCTGCATTCGTATTCGTAAATCGGCATGGTGCTGACTGCGGCAGGAGTGGGTGACGGGGCAATTATAGACGGCCGTGACGCTCGTACAGCTGCCAAAAGGCAGCCGCCGCCCGCGGCAGATTGCGCTGCCAATCGCCGCCCGCCGAGGAATCGGCCCCATCGGTGACGAACTTGGCGCAGCCAAAGCGCGCGCCCTCGAGGTGGCACACCTTGGCGAGCGCATAGGCTTCCATGTCGATGACTTCGCAATGCAGCTTTGCCACGCCGGTCTGGAATGAGTCGCCGCTGCCGCACAGCGCCGGCGGCAATTCCTCGAATACCATCGGGAATTCCAGCTGCGCCGGAACATCTTCGAACGGCGTGACCCCGAGCGGATAGCCGATGCCGCTGACGTCCATGTCCCGCTGCACGAAGCGCCGGCAGGCCACGAGGGCGCCGGTCTCGAGGCTGTGACTGCCGGCGGTGCCGAAGTTCAGCACCAATGGCAGTACCTGATCGGCATGTCGGTACTCACGCAGTGCCCGCATCAGCGACAGCGCGGCATTGACCTTGCCCAATCCCGTATATAGCACCGGCACGCCCGCGCGCTCGAACCATCCCTGCGCCTCGATCTGCAGCGCCATCACGACCAGTGTTGCGGGCAGCGCGCCCTCAGTCATAGCGCACGACTGCCCGCAGCGGCAGCGCGCCCCATTGGAACTCCCCGGACAGGCGCAGATCCACCAGCGCGGCCAGTCCCGCGACTTCATAGCCGGCCGGACGGCACAGCTGCGCCGCCGCGGCCATGGTGCCGCCGGTGGCGACCACGTCATCGACCAGCAGCAGCCGGCCGTTGCCAGACTGCATTTCGAGCACGCCGCTGCCGTATTCGAGCGCGTATTCGGCCGCCACCACCGGCGGCGGCAGCTTGCCCTGCTTGCGGATCGGCACGAACCCCTTGCCACGCCGCGCGGCCAGTCCGGCCGCCAGGATGAAGCCGCGCGATTCGATGCCGGCCACGGCATCGGTTTGGCTCCATTCGCGCGCGTCGAACAGGGCCTCGACCGCCTCGAGCGTGGCGGCGAAGTGCGCGCGCAGCAGCGGCGTGATGTCGCGAAACAGAATGCCGGCGCGCGGAAAGTCCGGCACATCGACTATGTGGCGTTTGAGTTCGAACATGATCCCTCCGCCACCAGCTTAGCCGTTGCGCAGCGTCTCTAGGAACCCACCGCGCGCATTTGCCGCTTTTTGTCGAACACCAGCTCCGAGCCGCGCACGCTCACGCGCACCCGGTCGCCGGGCACCAGCTCGTTGCGCAGGATGCGTTGCGCCAGCGGATTCTCGATCTGCTGCTGGATCGCACGCTTGAGCGGCCGGGCGCCGTAGACCGGATCGAACCCGGCCTCGCCGATCAGATCGCGGGCCTTTTCGTCCAGCTCCAGCTCCATGTTTCGCTCGAGCAGCCGGCGGCGCAGATACGCCAGCTGGATCTCGACGATCGCGCGGATCTGCTCGGTGCCCAGCGGGTGGAACACAACGATGTCATCGACGCGGTTGATGAATTCCGGGCGAAAGTGCTGTTGCACGGTCTCCATGACGGCATTCTTCATGCGCTGATAGTTGCCCTCGCCGGCGAGCTCCTGAATCACCTGTGAGCCCAGGTTCGAAGTCATGATGATCACGGTATTGCGGAAATCCACGGTCCGGCCCTGACCGTCGGTCAGCCGGCCGTCATCGAGCACCTGCAGCAGCACGTTGAACACATCCTGATGCGCCTTCTCGACCTCATCGAGCAGGATCACCGCATACGGCCGCCGGCGAATCGCCTCGGTCAGATAGCCGCCCTCCTCGTAGCCCACATAGCCCGGAGGCGCTCCAATCAGACGAGCGACCGAGTGCTTCTCCATGAACTCGGACATATCAATTCGCACCATGGCCTCTTCGGTGTCGAACAGAAACTCCGCCAAGGCCTTGCACAGCTCGGTCTTGCCGACTCCGGTCGGGCCCAGGAACAGGAACGAGCCGTTCGGCCGCCGCGGATCCGACAGGCCGGCGCGCGCGCGACGGATCGCATTGGAAACGATTCGCACCGCCTCCTGCTGGCCGACCACGCGTTTCTCGAGCGCCTCTTCCATGCGCAGCAATTTTTCCTTCTCGCCTTCGAGCATCCGGGAGACCGGGATGCCGGTCCATTTGGACACGACCTGCGCGATTTCCTCTTCGGTTACGCTGTTGCGCACCAGTTGTGGCGTCGTCTGCTCGACCCGCTGTGCCTGCGCGAGCTGTTTCTCGAGCTCCGGAATGCGGCCGTATTGCAGCTCGGCCATGCGGGAGAGATCGCTGGCGCGGCGCGCCTGCTCCAACTCCAGGCGGGCGCCCTCGAGCTTCTCCTTGATCTGCGCCGCGCCCTGCAGCGAGGCCTTCTCGGCCTTCCAGATCTCCTCGAGGTCGGCGTATTCCTTTTCCAGCGCGGCGAGGGTCTGCCGCAGCGTCGTGAGCCGTCCCTTGGAGGCCTGGTCCTCCTCTTTCTCGAGCGCCATCTGCTCGATCTTGAGCTGAATGATGCGCCGCTCGAGCCGGTCGAGCGCTTCGGGCTTGGAATCGATTTCCATGCGAATGCGCGCCGCGGCCTCATCGATCAGATCGATGGCCTTGTCGGGCAGCTGGCGGTTGGTGATGTAGCGGTGCGAGAGCGTGGCCGCGGCCACGATCGCCGGATCGGTGATGTCGACCTTGTGGTGCACTTCGTAGCGCTCCTTGAGGCCGCGCAGGATTGCGATCGTGTCCTCGACCGAGGGCTCGTCGACCAGCACGGTCTGAAAGCGCCGCTCGAGCGCCGCATCCTTCTCGATGTACTTGCGGTATTCATCCAGCGTCGTGGCCCCGACGCAGTGCAGCTCGCCGCGCGCGAGCGCGGGCTTGAGCATGTTGCCGGCGTCCATCGAGCCTTCGGCGCGACCGGCACCGACCATGGTGTGCAGCTCGTCGATGAACAGGATGACCTGGCCTTCCTGTTTCGACAGATCCTTGAGCACCGCCTTGAGCCGTTCCTCGAATTCGCCGCGGAATTTCGCGCCCGCAATCAGTGAGCCCATGTCCAGCGCCAGGATGCGCTTGTTCTTGAGCCCTTCGGGCACCTCGCCGTTGACGATGCGCTGGGCCAGGCCCTCGACGATGGCGGTCTTGCCGACTCCCGGATCGCCGATCAGCACCGGGTTGTTCTTGGTGCGCCGCTGCAGTACCTGCACCGTGCGTCGAATCTCATCGTCACGGCCGATCACCGGATCGAGCTTGCCGCTGCGCGCGCGCGCGGTCAGGTCGACGGTGTATTTCTCCAGCGCCTGGCGATTCTCCTCCGCCGCCGGATCCTCGACCTTGTCACCCCCGCGCACTTCATCGATGGCCTTCTCCAGCGCCGCACGCGAGGCGCGCGTGTCCTTGAGCGCCTTGGCCACCACGCCGCGGTCCTCGAATGCCGCCAGCACGAACAGTTCGCTGGCGATGTACTGATCGCCGCGCTTCTGCGCGAGCTTGTCGGTGACATTGAGCAGCCGCGCCAGATCGTTCGACACCTGCACATCCCCGCCCGTACCCTCGACCTTCGGCAGATTGTCGAGCGCGGTGCTCAGGATGGTGCGCAGCCGCGTGACATCGACCCCGGCCTTGATCAGCAGCGGCCGCACGCCCCCGCCCTGCGCGTCGAGCATGGCCAGCAGCAGGTGCGCGGGCTCGATGAATTGATTGTCGCGGCCGACGGCCAGCGACTGCGCATCGGCCAGCGCCGATTGAAAGCTGCTCGTGAGTTTGTCCATGCGCATAGCGGTGTGCCTGTAAGTGCGGTGCAATATGGCGCGCCCACGGCGCGGCCGTTATCCGTATCAATACCTGCAATTTTGGGGGTTACCGAGGCGAATTCAAGCCATTATCGGCCCTCAGGCCAGCCAGTTCTCCGCGGCCGCAATCACGGCCACGCCGCAGCCGATCAGCAGCACCTGCGCCACGCCAGCCCGCGCGTCGACCCGCCGGTGCAGGCTCGGGATCAGATCCGCGACCGCGACATAAATCAGCGAGGCCGCCGCCACCGAGATGGCATAGGGCAGCACGTCGAGCGTGCGGCGTAAGGCAAAGTAGCCCAGCAGGCCACCGAGGATCGAGGTCAGACTGCTGGCCGCGTTGAACCACAGGGCGCGCACCGGGCTCATGCGCGCATGCAGCAGCACGGCCAGATCGCCGAGTTCCTGCGGTATCTCATGCGCGGTGATCGCCAGCGTCGTGACCACCCCGAGCTTGACGTCAGTCAGGAATGCCGCCGCGATCAGCACGCCGTCGAAGGCGTTGTGCACGCCGTCGCCGAACAGCACGATCCAGCCCGCTGCGCGGTCGCGGTCGCTCTCGTGCGGGGAATGGGTCTCGCAGGACTGGGCGTGACAGTGCCGCCAGAGCACCAGCTTCTCGAGCACGAAGAACAGGGCAATGCCGGCCAGCACTGCCGCACCGATGGCCTGAATGCGCTGTGGGCCGACGCTGGCAATCGCCTCGGGCAGCAGGCCGATCAGGGCGGCCGCCAGCATGGCCCCGGTGGCAAAGCTGATTAGATGCGGCAGCAGCCAGGAGCGGCGCGCCGGCGCAAGCAGCAGAAATACGCTCGCCAGCGCCGCGCTGAGCGCTCCGCCGAGGAAGGTTGCCGCTAAAATCCATGCCAACGTCATGACCGACTCACCATTGAGGCCGCGTGCAGCCAGATCAAGGCCGCCATGCGTCCGGTCACCCCGTCGCGGCGGTAGGAATAGAAGCGATGCCGCTGCGCGAAGCAGCAGCTGGCATCGGCATGCACCGACTCGACGCCGAGCGCTTCGAGCCGTGCGCGCGCCAGCGCCTGCAGATCGCACTGCCAGCGCCCGCGGGCATTGGGCGCGAAGGCCGCGGCCGCAGCGGGGTCGTGGGCCAGAAAAGCCGCGCGCACCTCCTCGCCGACCTCGAAATGCTCTGCCGAGATCGCCGGGCCCAGCCAGGCTTGCAGCGCGCCGCTGCCCGCCAACGCCGCGACGGTGCTCTCCAGTACCCCGGCGGCGAGCCCGCGCCAACCGGCATGGGCCACCGCCACGGCGCTGCCATCGCGCGCCGCGAACAGCACCGGCAGACAGTCCGCGACCAGCACCGCCAGCACCGTGCCGCACTGCCGGGTCAGCGCGCCATCGGCCCGTGGCGGCCCCCGCGCAGCGCCGAGCCGATCGGCGTCGACGACTTCGGTGCCGTGCACCTGCTCGAGCCACAGCGGCTCGCGCGGCAGCGACAGCTGCTGTCGCAGCAGGACACGGTTTTGCGCCACGGCCGCGGGCTCATCCCCGACATGCGCACCGAGATTGAAGGCCTCGAAAGGCGCGCGGCTGACCCCGCCGGTGCGCAGCGTAAAGGAGGCATGCACGCGGCTCACGGCCGGCCAGTGTGGCCGCAGATACCCGCCGCTCACGGCCGCCGCCGGCCGCGAGCGGCCTCGGCCTCGCGCGCGTCCAGGCGCAGCAGCCGCAGCAGCGCTTCTAGATCGGCCGGTATCGGCGCCTCGAAGCTCTGCGCACGGCCGCTCAGCGGGTGCTGCAGCCGCAGGCGCTGCGCGTGCAGCGCCTGGCGCCGAAAGCTCTGCAGGGCCAGATTCAGCGGCCCGGCCCCACCGGCGAGCAGGCGCTTGCGGCCGCCGTACACCGGATCGCCGACGATCGGAAAACCTATATGGGCCAGGTGGACCCGGATCTGGTGCGTACGGCCGGTCTCCAGCTGCACGCGCAGCAGAGTGTGCGCGCGAAAGCGCTCCTCGATACGAAAGTGTGTGACCGCCTCGCGGCCATCCCCGCGCACGGCCATGCGCGTGCGCGTGCTGCGGTGCCGGCCGATCGGCTGATCGATGCGCCCGCCGCCGGTGGGCTCGCCCAGGCACAGCGCCAGGTACTCCCGGCCCACCTTGCGCTTGGCCAGCGCCGCCACCAGGCGCGTGTGCACTTCCGGTGTGCGGGCCACCATGAGCACTCCGCTGGTGTCCTTGTCTAGGCGATGCACCAGCCCAGCACGCGGCACCCGTGCCAGCGCTGCATCGTGCGCCAGCAATGCATTCTGCAGCGTATGCTCGCGATTGCCCGCACCCGGGTGCACCACCAAACCCGGCGGCTTGTTGAGCACCAACAGCGCTGCATCCTCGTGCAGGATCTCCAGCGGCAGCGCCTCAGGGGCCACGTGCGTGTCGGCGGCGAACTGCGCTTCGACGGTCAGTTGCTCGCCACCCTGCACGCGATCGCGCGCACGCACCGCCTGACCGTTGGCGCGTACCGCCCCGGCGCGGATCCAGCGTTGCAGGCGCGCCCGCGAGTACTGCGGCAGGGCGGCGGCCAGCGCCTGGTCCAGGCGCATGCCGGCCGCCGACTGGGGCAGGTGCAGGACGTGGGTTTGGAACTCCGGAGGCATCGGGCGGGTCAGCTATACTCGGGCGCTTGCGGCCATGGCGTCTTCATAAGGTCCAAAATTGAGCTCAAACTCCGCGCCCTCCCATCGCGCCCGTATCTGGGGCGCCGTGTTGCTCGCCACGCTGGCGCTGCTGGGCGGCTGCCACACCCGGCAGGCCAAGAACCTCAAGAAGGCCACCGCCCAGTCGCTGTACGCCAATGCGCACAAGGCGATGAACAACAACGACTTCGAGTATGCCATCAAGCAGTATGAGGCACTGACCGCGCGCTTTCCGTTCACCGACCAGGCCCGACAGGCCCGGCTCGACATGATCTATGTCTACTACCGCAAGGGCGAGAAAGAGACCGCCACGGATGCGGCCGATCAGTTCCTGCGCGAGAATCCGACCCACCCGCGCATTGATTACGCCTGGTACATGAAGGGCATGATCGACTTCGAACGCACCCCCTACGCGATCGAGCGCTGGTTCGGGGTCGATCTGGCGCGCCGGCCGCCCGCCTCGGCCCTCAAAGCCATTACCGCCTTCACCACGGTGGTCACGCAGTTTCCCAAGAGCGATTACGCGCACGATTCGCTGCGGCGGCTGGTGTATCTGCGCAATCGGCTGGCCGAATACGAGGTCAATGTTGCGCGCTACTACATCAAGCGCGGCGCCTACCTGGCCGCCGCCCAGCGCGCCCAGGGTGTGATCGATCAATATGACGGCGCGCCGGCCGAGCGCGAGGCCGTGGCCGTATTGCTGGAGTGCTACAAGCGCCTCGGTTTCACCGAGCTGGCCTCGAATGTCGAGCGCGTCTACGCGGCCAACTATGCCAACAGCCCACGCGGGATGCAGAGCCCGGGCCACCACTGGTGGGTGTTCTGGCGCGACACCGGCTCCTGAGTCCTCAGCGCCGGTAGCCGTTGGTGATCGGATAGCGCCAGTCGCGTCCAAAGGCGCGCGCGCTCACGCGCACGCCCGGCGGGGCCTGCCGCCGCTTGTATTCGGCGCGTTTGACCATATCGAGCACGCGGGCGACCACGGCGCGATCGAAACCGCGCTCGCAGATCTCCTCGACCGACAGATCTTCCTCGATGAAGCCTTCCAGGATCGGATCGAGCACCTCATAGGGCGGCAGCGAATCGGTGTCCTTTTGATCCGGTCGCAGCTCGGCCGATGGCGCGCGCGTGATCACGCGCTCCGGGATCACGGCTGCGAGCGAATTGCGGTAGCGCGCCAGCCGATACACCAGCTGCTTGCTGCAGTCCTTGATGGGCGCAAAACCACCGGCCATATCCCCATAAAGGGTCGCGTAGCCCACGGCCATCTCGCTCTTGTTGCCCGTGGTCAGCAGCATGCGGCCGGTCTTGTTCGAGATCGCCATGAGCAGCACACCGCGGCAGCGCGCCTGGATGTTCTCTTCGGTGGCGTCAGGCTTGCGCCCGGCGAACTCCTGCCGCAGCGCCTCGAGCGTGGCCGCGAACATGTTCTCGATCGAGATCGAGCTGAAGCTGACCCCGAGCGCCTGCGCCTGCGCGGCCGCATCCTCGCGGCTCATGTCCGAGGTATAGCGCGAGGGCATCATGACGGCATGCACGCGATCGGCGCCGAGGGCATCGACCGCGATCGCCAGCGTCAGGGCCGAATCGACCCCGCCCGACAGGCCGATCACGGCGCCGGTAAAGCCGTGCTTGTTGACATAGTCGCGAACGCCCAGCACCAGCACGCGGTACACGGTCTGATCATCCGACCACTCGGGCGCGAGGCTGCCGGCGAGCGGCAGCACGACACCATCGTGGCGTTCGAACTCGACGCAATACAGGCCCTCCTCGATCGGCGGCGCGCGCATCACCAGCCGTGCGCTCGCATCCATCACGAAGGAATTGCCGTCGAACACCAGTTCGTCCTGGCCGCCCTGCAGGTTCACGTACGCCGCGGGCAGACCGGTCTCGCGCACGCGCTCAGCGATAACCTGCTCGCGCTCACGCTGCTTGTGAATCTCGTAGGGCGAGGCGTTGATGATCAGCAGCACTTCGGCGCCGGCCGCCTTGGCGAGCGCGGCCGGCAGCGGTTCCCAGGCGTCCTCGCAGATCAGCAGCCCGAGCGAAAAGCCGTCGAAAGACAGCACGGTGGCCTCGGTGCCGGCCGTGAAATAGCGCTTTTCGTCGAATACCTTGTAGTTCGGCAGGCAGGCCTTGCGATGCTGCGCCAGCACGCGCCCGCCGCGCATCAGGCAGGCCGCGTTATAGATCCGCCCCTGATCGTATTCGGGATAGCCGACCATGACGCCGATCTCGGGCACCGCCTGCGTGAGCTCCTTGAGCGCGCGCCCGATCTGCAGTCGCAGCCCGCGATGGAACAGCAGATCCTCGGGCGGGTAACCCGAGAGCGTGAGCTCCGGAAACAGCACCAGATCGGCCTTGAGTTCATCGCGCGCACGGCGCGCCTCGGTGATCACGCGTTCGAGATTGCCGCGCACATCGCCCACCAGCAGATCCAGCTGCGCCAGTGCGATTTTCAGTCGATCGACGGATACCACGGGCGCTCGCTCAACGATGCCTCGCGCGCGCCTTCGCAGGCGTCTTCTTGCTTGCCGACTTCTTGCTTGCCGACTTCTTCCTCGCCGTCGTGATCACGACCTTCTTGGCTGCCCTTTTCGGTGCCACCGGCGTGCTGAGGGCCGCGGGCCTGGACCGCACGCGCCTGGACAGCAGTTCGGCCATCGCGCTGCCGAGCTGTGCCGGGGATTTTACCGTGCGCACGCCGGCGGCCTCCAAGGCGCGATACTTGTCGGCAGCCGTACCCTTGCCGCCGGCGATCACCGCCCCGGCATGGCCCATGCGTTTGCCTGCGGGCGCGGTCACGCCGGCGATATAGGCCACGACCGGCTTGGTGACGTAGTGGCGGATGTGTTGCGCGGCCGCCTCCTCGTCGCTGCCGCCGATCTCCCCGACCATGATGATGCCTTCGGTCTGCGGATCGCGCTCGAACAGCTCCAGACAGTCGATGAAATTCATGCCGCGCACCGGGTCGCCGCCGATGCCGATGCAGGTGCTCTGGCCCAGGCCATTGTTCGTGGTCTGGAACACCGTTTCATAAGTCAAAGTGCCCGAACGCGAGACAATACCGACAACGCCTTTCTTGTGAATGAATCCCGGCATGATGCCGATCTTGCATTCCCCTGGCGTAATGATGCCGGGACAGTTCGGCCCGATCAGCCGCGTCGGTGAGCCGCTCAGCGCAGCTTTGACCTTGATCATGTCGTTGACCGGCACGCCCTCGGTGATGCAGACCACCAGTTCGATTCCGGCGTCCATGGCCTCGAGAATCGAATCGGCCGCGTACGGGGCGGGCACGTAGATCATGCTGGCCGTGGCCCCGGTCGCGCGCACCGCCTCGCGCACCGTATCAAACACCGGCAGGCCCAGATGCCGCTCGCCGCCGCGGCCCGGCGTCACCCCGCCCACCAGCTTGGTGCCGTAGGCAAGGCACTGCTCGGAATGAAAAGTGCCCTGTTTGCCCGTGAAACCCTGGCAAATCACTTTGCTGCGCTTATTGACCAGCACGCTCATCGCACGGTCCTCGCCGCGGCGACCACCTTTTTCGCCGCATCGGTCAGGTCCGCGGCGGCGATGATGGCCAAGCCGCTTTGGGCCAGCCGCGCGCGCGCCACGTCGGCGCTCGTGCCCTCGAGCCGCACCACCACCGGCACGTCGACGCCGACGTTCTTGACCGCGTTGATGATGCCATCGGCGATCAGGTCGCAGCGCACGATGCCGCCGAAGATATTGACCAGGATCGCACGCACATTGGAATTCGACAGGATCAGTTCGAACGCGGCGGTCACGCGTTCGCTGGTTGCGCCGCCGCCGACATCGAGAAAATTCGCCGGACGCCCGCCATGCAGTTTGATCAGATCCATGGTCGCCATGGCGAGCCCGGCGCCATTGACCATGCAGGCGATGTCGCCTTCGAGCGAGACGTAGTTCAGATCGTGCTCGCTTGCCCGCCGCTCCATCGGATCTTCCTGGCCCGGATCGCGTAGCTTCGCCAGCTCCTTCTGCCGGAACAGCGCGTTGGCCTCGATGTCCAGCTTGCAATCGAGCGCCACGAGACCGCCGGCCTTGGTCACGATCAGCGGATTGATCTCGATCAGGCTGGCATCGCGCTCCAGGTACAGCCGGTACAGCGCCAGCACGATGGCCTGAAACTGCTCGATCTGTTTACCCTCGAGGCCCAGACCGAAGGCCAGCTGCTTGCACTGGAACGGCTGCAATCCGGCGGCCGGATGCGCCGTGACCGACAGGATCTGTTCCGGGGTTTTCTCGGCCACCTCCTCGATGTCCATGCCGCCGGCGGCCGAGGCCACGACCGCGATGCGGCCGCGCTCGCGGTTCAGCGTCAGGCTCAGATACAGCTCACGTTCGATCTCCGAGCCCGACTCGACATACACCTGCTCGATCGGCAGCCCGGAGGCGCCGGTCTGCTTGGTGATCAGTCGCTGACCGAGCATTGCAGCCGCGGCGCTGCGCACGGCCTCGGCGTCGCGCGCGAGCTTGACGCCGCCGGCCTTGCCGCGGCCGCCTGCATGCACCTGCGCCTTGACCACCCAGACTTTGCCGCCCAGCGCATGCGCGGCCGCGAGCGCCTCGTCGGCACTGCCGGCGACGCGGCCCTCGGGCACGGGCACGCCATAGCTGGCGAGAATCTTCTTCGATTGATACTCGTGCAGGTTCATCCGCGACCATCCGGGTAGCGCAAAGCGGACGATTGTCGCGGAAAGCAGCGCCCGAGGCCAGAACTGCCGGGCGCCGGCGGGTGTGCGGCGCTACCTGCTACTTGACGCTATAGCCCCGCGCTTCGAGGCACGCGGTGATCGCGCGCTGGTACTGGTCGCGGCTCGCGCCGGTCTGATTGCCCGGCACGGCGCCACCCGGCTGCGTCGGATCGAACCCAGTCTGACTCCTCGCCCACGAGTGGCACTCGAAGCGATCGGCCGACTGCTGCGCGGCGGTCTGTCCGTTGCGGGGATAGACATAGAAATCATCCCCGGGCGGCGCCGCAGCGGGCGGGGCACCGGGCTGATCGGCCGCAGGCGGTGGCGCCGCGACCACATAACCGTTCATATCCGGCCGCCACTGGTAGTAGACATCATCGGCGTAGTAATAGGGCAGGCCGCCAAACCACAGCGTCGTGTAGAACGGCGGCAGCGCCGTCACGAACAGCCCAAAGGGCGGGCGAGTGACCACGAAGCCGTAGGGACCGGGGGCATACCAGACCCCAGCGCTGAAGTAGAACCGGTTGCCACCATAGAAATACGGCCGGTAGCCCGACGGCAGCGTACGCACGACCTGCCCGCGCGGCGGATAGTACTGACCATGGTTGTAGCGATTGTCGAGCACCTGTCCGCGACCGTCGCGCTGGAACTGCGCTCCGGCTCGTGCCCCGTCATCGGGGCGGTTGGCGGCAAAGCTCGAGGCGATCCCGACCAGCGCGAGGGCCCAAAGACCCGACACGACCAGCCACTTGCGAGTTGATCTTTTCAGCTTGATCTTCATCTCTGACATCGCTTCGTTGGGCGCAAGCACTCAGGCGGTGGTATAGCCGCGCGCATCCAGACAGGCGCTGATGGCGCGCCGGTAGTTCGACGCCGCCGCCGCCGAGGCGGCGCTATAGCTGTCGAGGCGCGCCTGCTCGGCATTGGCCTGGGCCTGCGCATTGGCGTCGCTGACTGAGCCCACTGCAGCGCCCGTGATGCCGCCGACTATCAAGCCGGCACCCGCATCGCGGGGACCGGCGATGGCCGCGCCCAGGATCGCGCCGGCAATGGCGCCCACGGCGGTGCCGGCGCCCGGCGGCGTGGCCGGTTGCACCATCACGCGCTCACCGGCAGGCACGCCAGGGCGGCTGGGATCGAAGCCGGATTGCTGCACAGCCCAAACGTGACATTCATACCGGTCGCGCTCGAGCTGCTCGGGACTCTGTCCATTCGCGGGATACACCATGATGGGCCTGGGCATGGGCTGCTGCTGCACGACCACCCGCTGTGGCGGCGGCGCAACACAGGCAGCCAATATCGCCGATAATGCCAAAAAGGACCCGGTA
>Ga0302325_10009085_pt1 | contig 21776 bp, 20 predicted proteins | sample Palsa_T0_2_FD_201948 | JGI IMG/M metagenome (GOLD analysis project Ga0302325, IMG submission 201948) | Peat permafrost microbial communities from Stordalen Mire near Abisko, Sweden - Palsa_T0_2 | ecosystem: Environmental > Terrestrial > Soil > Palsa > Peat permafrost | place: Sweden: Abisko...
CGGCTTAATACAATGCAACCCGCCGAAAAGACCTCCGAGCTGACTGAGTTCAATCTCGGCTATTACGGCTGGCGCGTAGTGTTAGCGGCGTGTCTCGGCGTGATGGCGGGATTCGGATCGCTGTTCGTCTATACCTTCTCCGTTTTTGTGAAGCCACTGGCTGCGGAATTCGGCTGGAGTCGCGAAGCCATCTCAAGCGGCTTCGCAATTGCCGCCATCACGCTCGGCTTCATCTCACCATTGCTGGGCCGGTGGATTGATCGCTTTGGCCCTCGCCGCATCATTCTTGTCTGCATGACGATCTACGTGTGCGCCATCGCCTCGTTGTCGTTGTTGCGCTACGGATTGTTGCAGTTTTACCTGACTTGCTTTGTACTGGGTGTAGTTGGAAACGGTGCAGCTCATTTGGCTTATTCGCGATCGATTTCCACCTGGTTTCAGCGACGCCTGGGAATGGCGTTGTCCTTCGTCATGGTGGGAGCGGGTTTGGGCGCCATGATTTTACCCGTCGTCGCTCAATCCATCACCAGCCGGTCTGGCTGGCGAGCAGCGTACGCGTCACTTGGCGGTCTTGCTCTGTTACTCGGCTTGCCTCTCAGCTGGCGCTACATCCGCGAGCGCGCGGTGATTGGGCACGGGTTCGCTCCGGTCGCTCATTCTGGAATGACCTGGCAGCGAGGCCTTCGGTCTTATTCCTTCTGGATCATCACCGCCATTCTTTTCGTGAGTTCGATCAGCATGAACGGAGCGATCACTCACCTCTCCGCGTTGCTGACGGATCGAGGCCTCACCGCCGCAAACGCGGCATTATGCGCGTCCGTCCTTGGCGGATCAAGCCTGCTTGGTAGGATCGCGGTGGGATGGCTGCTGGACCGATTCTTCGGGCCACGGGTTGCGTTTGCCATCAACCTCATTACCGCGCTCGGTGTTTTTCTCCTAGCCCGGGCGAGCAGTTTTGCGGCGGGTTGCCTCGCCGCGGCGCTCATTGGCATCGGGGCCGGAGGCGAAGCTGCCATTACGCCTTACCTGCTAACGCGCTATTTCGGGCTGCGTTGTTTTTCCACACTTTACGGCCTAACTTGGACATTTTATGCCGCTGCGGGAGCCATCGGGCCGGTGATACTGGGGCGCGCATTTGATGCGACTGGCTCTTATGCCTCTTTACTGGTTCTCCTCGCAGTAGCGCTGGGGCTGGCGGCCACAACCAACCTCTCGCTTCCACGCTATTCAGATTCGTTCGTGACTGACGTTTTTTGAGCGAAGACTCCAAGTCAATGCGGGTGACGCGGCAGTCGTCTGTCCCCAAGCATCTGCGTTCTCGCCCGCGACCGAACAATGGGCTTCTTGCCTAGCCTTCCCGGAGAATGGTTTGATCTCTTGCTGCCCGACAGGCACGCAGTCTCTTGCGAACTGCTTCGGAAGTGGGGAAGTACGCCACAGATGGCGAAACGCCGAAGGTAGTCGAGATTTATGAGACAGGGTTCGTTTTCAGCCGCGATCAGAAGATGAAGCCACGTTATACCATGGGGTGTGGACCTTCCAGTAAATCCGCCGATTCTGCCAATGCTTGCGAAACGAGTCGATGAATTGCCCGCCGAGGGCGATTGGATCTTCGAGCCCAAGTGGGATGGATTTCGAGCGCTGGTGTTTCGCGATGAAGGTGAGATTTTCATTCAGAGCCGCGACGAAAAACCACTCGATCGCTACTTTCCCGAGTTGCTCGAACCACTGCGCGCTGCGCTGCCCGCACGTTGTGTACTCGATGGAGAGATCGTCATCGTCAAGAATGATGGGCTTGACTTTGATGCGCTTCAATTGCGTCTGCATCCCGCTGCATCGCGCGTAAAGCTTTTATCAGGGCAGATTCCCGCATCATTTGTTTTCTTCGATCTGCTTTGTCTTGGAGATCGCGATCTCCGCGGCGCGGCGTTTCATAACCGGCGACGCGAACTGGAGTCGCTGCTCGGTTGGGCTCCGCCGATTCATCTCACACCTGCGACCAGCGATCGGAGAGTTGCCGCCGATTGGTTTCGCCGTTTTGAAGGCGCTGGCTTGGATGGTGTGATGGCGAAAGATCCTGCAGGAACTTACGAGCCGAATAAGCGAGTGATGCTGAAAGTGAAACACGAGCGCGACTGCGATTGCGTAGTTGCCGGGTTCCGCTGGCATAAAAAAGGCGAGCACACAATGGTCGGCTCACTGCTCCTCGGTTTGTTCGACGATGCCGGTGCTTTGCGGCACGTCGGAGTCTGTGCGAGTTTCAGCACGGCAAAACGAAAAGAGCTGGTGGAGTTTCTCAAACCCTATCGAGAAGATGCGCTGATGAACCATCCATGGAAGGCTTGGGCTGAGCACGCAACCGAAAATGATGAAGGTGTCAGACGAATGCCCGGCGGACAGAGTCGCTGGAGCCAAGGCAAAGATTTGTCGTGGGAACCGGTGCGGCCTGAATTAATTGTAGAAGTTGCTTACGATCACATGCAGGGAACCCGCTTCCGGCACACGGCGCAATTCCGCAGATGGCGAACGGATAAAAAGCCCAGCGTTTGTACCTACGCCCAGCTTGAAGTTATTCCTCCCCAGGAACTGGCGGCAATTTTTCCACAGGGGAGATGAGAGGTATGTCGCGAAAGCGGCGGTGTTATTCGCTCCGCCGGTGAAGCCGACCTACGCTCGCCATTTTAGGGGACGTCACTATTCCGGACCTCTTTTCTTCCAACGCTCCCGCCACTCCCGCGTGGGATCATCGTCTGGCTCCGGGGTCTCCTGCGGCGGCCGGTCTGGTTCGGGGACATGACGCAGGTTGATGCGGATGCGTGTCCACGTGGATGAGCGGCCTCGCATGGAATCGACCAGCACATCGTCCACGGCTAGCAGACTTGCAATCTCCGCATGTTTGGCCTTCCATCGCTCAAGACCCGCCAACGCGGCCTCTTTATCAGGCGAATTCGCAACCGTAATCAGCGGCATCTTCACGCGCGGCTTCTTGATTGCTAAATTCTTCGCGGTAGATTTCGCACGGGAAGGCATCACGCGCGCAGCCTCGCCTTCCATCTTGCGGAAGTGCGGAGGCCAGGGTGCGTCGGCGATACCGGCCGCTTCATCTTGATCGGCTAGTTCCAGCAATTGTTCCAGCGAGCCAGGGGATGCATCCATCTCGGCATGCCGATGGCCGATTTTCACGAAGCGCTCAGGAACTGTGAAGATGGTAAAGTCCGCCGGATTGCAATCGGGCACTTCTTCCCAATCAAGAGGAGTCGAAACGCGAGCATCTGGGAGCGGACGCACTGAATAGGCGGAGCACGTCGTCCGATCCTTCGCGTTCTGGTTGTAGTCAAGGAAGACGCCATGACGCTCTTCCTTCCACCATTTCGAACTGGCCAGTGTTGGGGCGCGGCGCTCGACCGCTCGCGATAAGGCAACAGCCGCACGGCGAACTTGCGTGAACGTCCAACGCGGTTCGATACGTACATTAACGTGCATGCCGCGCGAGCCGCTGGTTTTCGGCCAGCCGCGAAGGCCGACTCGATCGAGAGAGCCCTGAACTTCAAGTGCGACCCGGCGAACATCATCCCAACTCACGCCAGGAATCGGATCCAGATCGATGCGTAATTCATCCGGATGCTCGAGGTCGCCGGAGCGCACCGGATGCGGGTGGAGTTCGATGCAGCCAAGGTTTACGATCCAGGCGAGTCCGGACGTGTCATCGACCACGATCTCTTCGGCGGTTCGGCCGGAAGGGAAAGACAAAGTGACGGTACGCAACCAGGCCGGCCGCTTTTCTGGCGCGCGCTTTTGATAAAACGCCTCCGCCTCGGCGCCATTGACGAAACGCTTTAGGACGATTGGTCGGTCTTGAATCCCCGCCAGCGCACCCGGAGCGACGGAAAGATAGTACTGAACCAGTTCGAGCTTGGTGACTTTTATCTGCGAAGAAAAGTACAACTTCTCAGGGTTCGTGATCTGGACTTCCTGCCCGTCGATGGACAGAATTTTGCTGGCCGATTCCTTTGCCACAAGACAAGGCTACACCGATAATCATTATCTTGGGCGACGCAAATCTCTGTTCGTCAATCAATCATCATTGAGCCCCGCGATCGTCGAACATCTTCGCGACTGAGGATGAAGAACCTGACCTCTGAGATCGTAAGAGTGATGCCAATCTCTTGGTGATTTCCAATCGAGCTATGCCAGCCAGTCGAGCGGCAATTCAAACGCGGCCCTACTCTTCTCTGAGGGCGACAATCGGGTCAACCAAAGTGGCCCGCCGAGCTGGAAGGTAACACGCGCAGAGAGAAGTAATCACCAGTGCTGCAACGACTCCTGCTAGCGTCACGGGATCGTAGGGGGGGACGTTGAACAGCAGACTGGACAGATACCGCGTAACGAGGAAGGTCGCGACCAGTCCGATGGCTACACCCATCAGCGTAAGAGCTGCGCCCTGTGCCAGGATCAACAGCAAAACCCGGCTTCGCGAAGAGCCCAGGGCCATGCGCAGTCCAATCTCCCGAGTTCGCTCGGCGACTGAATATGCCATTACGCCAAAAATGCCAACTGCTGCGAGCGCCAGGGCGATGCCGGCAAAGATGGCCAACAGAACAGTGCGAAATCGCGGCTCGGAGATGGACTTCGAAACGTTCTGTTCCATGGTTCGGATTCCTGTAATCGGCTGACTTGGATCGATCGCATGCGCCAGCACGCGTAGCGAATTGGCCTGCGCCAAAGGATCGCCGGCCGTTCGCACCACCATGGACATAGCAGTGACTGGAAGGACTTTATCCGCCTGCCGATACGGGACGTACATCTCGGTAGAAGATTCACTGGCTAGAGATTGCTTCACGTCAGCAACCATTCCGACAACTTCCATCCAGGGCACTGCTGGATCGGGCAGGGCTCCAAGCTGCATGTGCTGCCCAATGGGCGAGTGCTCGGGAAAATATGTACGCGCGAAGCTGGAATTGATCACCGCCACTGCGGGCGAATCCTCGCGGTCGCGATCTTCGATCCAGCGGCCCGTGATCAGCGGTATTCCCAAGGTTCTCATGTAGCCTGCACTAACCACGCGATAGCCGGCAATGGTGTATTCCTGCGGGGATCTTGGGGGACGGCCCTGAATATTAAAGTGCAGCGCTGACCCCGTACCGGTGACCGGCAGGAAGGATACGCCTCCAACCGAACGCACACCGGGCAGGGCTGAGACCTGGTCGAACAGGCGGTCAAAGAAGCCCAAGCGGACATTCGCATCACGATAGGCGGTGGCTGACCGGACTATATCCGCGATCAACAGGTGATCAGTGTTGAACCCTGGGGAGACTTGGGACAGGCGCTCAAAGCTCTTGAATAAAAGCCCGGCGACCACCAGCAATACCATGGCCAGCGCAATTTCCGAAACAACCAGCGCCGCGCGTGTGCGCACTACCGCCAGCGCGGATCCTCCGCGATTGGTTTCGCTCAGTGTTTCACGCAGGTCTACACGCCAGGCTTGGCGAGCAGGCGCCAAGCCAAACAGAATGCCTGCAAGTAGTGCGACCACTGCGGTGAAGCCAACGACATAAAAATCCACCGAGACGTCGTTGCTGCGTGGAAGACTCGTTCCCGCCAAGCGCACTAGAACAGGCATGGCGGTCCACGCCAGCACAAGCCCTAGAACTCCGCCTGCAGTGGCCACCAAGACGCTTTCTGCCAGGAGTTGGCGAACAAGGTCGGAGCGCCGGGCTCCCAACGCTGTGCACACCGCCATCTCGCGCCGCCGGCCCGCGGCCCTGACCAGAAGAAGGTTGGCAACATTGGCGCACGCGATCAGCAGCACAACTCCTACCGCTGTGATTAAAACCAGCAGCGCAGGGCGAGCATTTTCGACAATCTGCTCCTGCATAGGCGCGATCAGGGCAGAAACATTGGTGTTGGTTTCCGGATATTGCTTCTCCAATCGTTTGGCAATCACGGTTAACTCCGAGCGCGCCTGCTCGAGTGAAACGCCTGCTCGCAAGCGGGCGATCGGCAGAATTCCGGGATGCCAGCTACGATCATCGGGCAGCGTGTGCGCCCAGGGCTCAAACGGCAGGATTACGTCCGCCGCCTGCTGAATCACTTCGAACCCTGGCGGCATCACACCCACAATGGAATAACTCTGTTTGTCCAGAATAATGGTCTGGTCGAGCACACGGTCAGAAGAAGAAAACCGCCGTTCCCGGAGACTATGACTGATAAGCGCCACTGCGGGAGCGCCCGGCTTATCTTCTGCGGCTGAGAAAGTCCGACCCAATTCCGGTTTCACCCCGAGCAGATCAAAAAGATTGGCCGTAACATTTTGCGAGGGTATCCGTTCGGCTTCGGCGAACCCGGTCATGGTCATGAGCGAGTTTCGCACAGCTCCCATTGCTTCAAACGAACGGCTCTGGTCTCTCCAGTCCTGGTAATTGAGATAGGACAAAGTCAATTTAGGAAACTGCGGCCAGTGTTCAGAAAGCATCACCAGGTTTTGCGGATCACGATACGGGAGAGGACGAAGCAAGACCGCATTGACAATGCTGAACATCGCGCTGTTTGCGCCAATTCCCAGAGCCAGCGTGAGCACAGATACCACGGCGAATCCCGGATTGTTCTTAAGCTTTCGAAACGCATAATGGAAACTCTGTGCGAGGGTCCGCATCCAGCCTCCTAAAGGAAGTGAAGAATTTCGATTTCTCTTCGTCCGTTACGATTTCTTGCCGATCAAGGGTAACAAGACCCTTCCCGCAGCTCCATGTCCCTAGGCAGCATAGCAGTGATAGACTGCTCGCCCCAGTGGGGTACCACGTGCATTTAACCCAAGAGTCGTGGCAGCGCCGCGTGCTGTACCGCGTTGGCATTCGTTCCAGTCGATATCGTTCTATTTGTATGCCTTTGCCTCACGGAGAGCCTTGTTCGGCTCGGCTTGGTAGCGATCAGTTTGCGGGCCCCGCAAACAGCAGCAGATTCCCGTCCGGGTCCTTGACCACGAAATTCTTGGCGCCCCAAGGCTGCTTTTTCAGCGTCTGGCGAAAGGCAACACCAGCGGACTGAAACTCAAGAAACAGCAACTTGATCTCGTCCGCTGTGGCGACGGTCATCGATACCGACAACAGTTCCTCCCGATCGCGGACCATCGACTCGATTACCGGTCGCTCGACACACCTCAGATTGAGACGCGCCGCGTCGCGACCCACCTGTGCATAGTAGGGAGGTTTGCCGTAACTGAATACCAGCGAAAAGCCCAACTTCTCACGGAAAAATTCGCAGGATCTCCGGATATCGGTGACGAGCATTTGTGGCTCTGCACCGACAATCGTTGCTTTGGAGGGCGATGATTTCACCTTGAGCGAGGGCGTTGAAAGTCCAGTTTTCAGAGCTTGCCAACTATCGAAGCCTTGCTGTCTTGCGACCATCTCTTGCGCATCGCTGAGCTTAAAGCTCGCCGCAAGAATCTCCGAGTCGGGCATATCCAGAAAACGAGGCAAATGCCCGCGGATTTGGGCGGCGACGGGATAGTGGCGTTCGCGATGCCACCGCAATATGAGCTTGGCTTGCTTCCTGAGGTTCTCTAGATTGGGCATGCGGGCCTCCACGATATGGGATCGTAGGTGGGCATTGCCCTTCGGCGAGGTGCCGTTGCATCCTACATGCGCACGTTGCAGTATCTGCGACCGTGTCAGTAGTTGTCAATTGAGAACGACGCCGCGCTCGAAGTTGTTGGGTGGCACGCACGCATCGTTTCGTATCACCGCAACCGAAACTGACGCCCAGGACGGACTCTCGGTGACGCTGGCCGGAAGACCGCGGGGAACATCAGAGATCTCCCCAAACCAGCGTTTTGTGGACAATGCGTGGCCTTCGATGAGGGAACTGAGCCTTCGCACTCTCCGCACGCTGTTAGCCAGCCATGCGACATAAGAAGCGGCACTTGGGATCTGTCGTCGCCTCTAAACATAGCCCTTACGATGTCTGTCTCCAATGCGAGGCATTTCCGCCAAGACCGTCGAGATCGACGATCACATCAGGGGGAATCTGAAGCATCGATGACTGAAGGTTCTCGCGAAGATGCTCGATGGAAGATGTTCCTGGGATCACCAAGATATTGGGCGACCGGTGGAAAAGCCAGGCAAGCGCAACCTGCATGGGCGTGGCACTGAGGCGCGCGGCGATGTCAGACAAAGTAGTCGACTGGAGTGGAGTGAACCCGCCCAGTGGAAAGAATGGCACGTAGGCGATGCCGTCACGAGCAAGATCGGTTATGAGTGTATCGTCGGTGCGATGCGCGAGGTTGTAGTGGTTCTGTACGCAGACGATCGGAGCGATCCGCCGGGCCTCCGCTATCTGCGTGGGCGTGACGTTGCTTAGCCCGATATAACGCACCAGGCCCTTTTGCTGGAGCTCGGCTAAAACGGTCATCGGTGCCTCGATCGACCCCTCAGCGGGTTCATGGATGCTCAACATACTGCGCAGGTTGACCAGGTCGAGTGCATCGAGTCCCAGATTGCGGAGGTTGTCGTGAATCGCCGCGGTCAGCTCCCCGCGCGAGAAAGCCGGAATCCATGATCCATCCTCACCACGACGGGCGCTGACTTTGGTGGCGATCACTAGATCGTCGGGATACGGGGAGAGCGCCTTTCGTATGATCTGGTTCGTGACATGAGGACCATAGAAATCGGCGGTGTCGATGTGGTTCACGCCGCTTGCAACGACCTCTCGCAAAAGAGCGATCGCAGCATCAACATCGCGCGGTGGTCCCCATACCAACTTGTCGCCGTCTCGGCCTGCCAGTTGCATCGCACCGTAACCCATGCGGTTCAAGGTTATCGACGTGCCCGGCAGCTTGAAGCTGCCAGCTAGATCAATCTGTCCAATCATTCCGTTTCCCCTTGATCATGATTTGCAGCGAGCAAGCTAGAACGACTCTCCCACCAGTTCCTCGCTTTTCTTCCACAGCGCTTCGGCGTTGTTTTGATCGAGCGCATACCCAAGCACTCCTTCAGTTATGGTGTGGATGGGCACGTTGTCCGGCACCAGATTCGAGACGTGGCAATCCTCGCAATATTTGCCTCCGATCTGTGCGGCGGGAGCAACGACACCGGCCCATACCGAAGTTGCGGCCCCTTGAGGAATGGTCTTCCACTGGAACAGCGGCTTGCCTTCCGCTGCCAGTTGCTGATTCCTCTGTTCGATGATCTTTTCTATTTGGCTCGCGTCCACGTGGCGACCCAGTTCGGTGTGGATCACTCCCGGATGCACAGCGGCGGCACGTACGCCGCGCTCGCGATGGCGTTTGTCGAAGGCAACAGCGAACAGGATGTTCGCCGTTTTGGATCTTCCATAGGCAACGAAGGGCTCATACGGAGTCCGCTCAAAGTTCGGATCCTGGAGGTCGACATTCGAGTAGCGGTGACCCAAAGAAGAAACATTGATCAGCCGCCCGCCAGAGCGAATGAGCGCCGCAATCCGGTTGACTAGGACAAAGTGTCCGAGGTGATTCGTTCCGAACTGCGTTTCGAAGCCGTCGGCTGTGTGGCCGAGCGGTGTGGCCATCACCCCGGCATTGGCAATGACCAGGTCGAAGGCTTCCCCCTTTGCCAGCAACCGGTCGGCGCAGGCGCGCACGCTTTTCAGGTCGGCAAGATCGAGATCGATCAGTTCCAAGCTTCCGCCATTGGCCAGGGCGTCTTTTCGGACCTGTGCGGTGGCAGCTTCGGCCTTGTTGAGATCCCGGGCCGCGCCTACAACCCGGGCGCCGTGGGCGGCAAGCGAGCGTGAGGTTTCCACGCCGAGTCCGGCGGAAGCACCTGTTACGAGGATCCGTTTGCCCGCCAGCTTCACGCCGGACAAAACGTCATCTGTGGTCGAAGTTGCTCCAAACGAGGTTGTCTCAACTAGGTTCGTCATTTTCAATCTCCTTGACTAATCCCTCTAGGTGACTGTTTTACTATCGCATAGGCGTTAGTCGCGCAAGACCGCGGTTTCCGCGGGGTGTTCGAAATATTCCTTCGCCTTCAGATCCGCGATGAGCGAAGGACCGATTGGTCGCCATCCCAGGTGTTGCTGCGTAAGCGCGCTCGAAGCCGGGATGTCGTGCCCCACGAAATGCGCGAGCCAACGAAAGTGCTCGCCTGCCTCCTCGGGGGACTTGGAAACGACCGGCACCTTCAGGCCCCGGCCGACGACCTCCGCGATCTCTCGAAGCGGCACGCCCTGTTCCGCGACCGCGTTATAGCGGGCTCCGGCAGATCCCTTCTCAAGCGCCAGCCTGTAGAGATGGGCGGCATCGAGTCGGTGCACTGCGGGCCAGCGGTTGAGCCCGTCGCCCACATACGCCGAGACGCCCTTCTCGCGAGCCAGATCGATCAAGTAGGTGATGAGGCCTTGCTTGACGGGATCGTGGACCTGGGGAAGGCGCATCACCAATACACGCACTCCCTGCGCCGCCACTGAAGCCGCCGCTGCTTCCGAAGCCACGCGCGGAAATGGTGAATTGGGCGCATCTTCCTCGGTGGTGAGGCGGCCCGGCGTGACGGCGATCGCGGTCCCGGAGGAGACGATCAACGGTCGGTCAGAGCCAGCGAGCGCGGCGCCGAGTGCCTCGATGGCGCGCCTGTCTACTGCGCAAACAGCCTCGAGCCTCGAAAAGTCATGGATAAAGGCGGTGTGAATCACTCCCTCCGAGGCGGCGGCCCCACTGCGCAGGCTTTCAAGGTCTTCGAGATCACCTCGATGCACCTGGGCACCAGCGGCGATGAGCGAGCGGGCGCCCGCATCGGAGCGTGTAAGACCGAGCACCTGATGGCCTGCGTTCATTAGCTCTTTCACAATGGCAGAACCGATGAATCCTGTGGCACCTGTGACAAAAACACGCATATTCTTTTCCTCCTAGGCATTTGTAGATTCGGTCAATCGAGACGAAGCGCTCACTCGACTTGCAAGCCGGGTCGCGACCTTTTCGGTGATCAATCGCCATTCGCGGTCTGAAACGGGCAGAGCATCGATTTCGATCAACTCGTGCAGCCAATCTTCTGCGGAGAGTTTCGCCTGTTCCGACCCGAACGACTGGGTTACGGCGCTGAAGAATGCTGACAACTCTTGTTCCGCCATTGTCATGAGGTCGACGCAACCAGAGTTGGATCTTTTGGACGGTTTATAACGAGCGAGTGGATTCATTTCCTCACCTCTCAAAGCCGGACAGCCTGGGAATCGCTATTGACATGCCGCCGCGCTCCGACTAAAACGGAGAGTGTCTCCGAATCAGTAGATAGGATAACCGGAGACTATCTCCGGTTGCAATATTTTTCTTATGCCGACCAGAAGTCAGAAAATTGCCCCGCGAAAACCGCGCACCGACGCGCAGCGGAATCGCGAGCGCATTCTCGAGGTGGCCAAGGAGGCGTTTACTCGATCCGGGGCGAACGCCAGCCTGGACGACGTCGCCAAAGAGGCAGGAGTTGGAGCGGGAACTCTGTACCGTCACTTTCCTACTCGTCATGCGCTGATCGAAGCGGTCTATCGGACTGAGGTGGAAAAACTGGCCGCCGCCGAGAAGAAGTTCTCCGAAAGCCTTCCTCCCATCGAGGCCTTGCGAGCCTGGATGTTACTATTCGTCGACTACATCGCAACCAAGCAGATCATCGGCCCCGCTCTCAATTCGCTGGTCGGAGGGCCTTCGAAGCTGTATGAGGGTTCACGCGCTCAGATCCAGGGAGCAATTGATTCGTTGGTGAAGCGCGCCATCGAGGGCGGGGACATTCGCAGAGATCTGGAGCCCTTCGATCTGCTTCGGGCGCTGATCGGCGTTTCCCACGTGGCGTCCGGCCCTGACTGGCAGCAGAGCGCCAGAAGACTCGTCGACATTCTTATCACGGGTTCGCGGCCAATTCAGTAGACCGAAGACTCGGACCTCGTACGCCGCCGCAGGCTACATGCGTCGAAAAGCTTCGCCTGTCGTCTCACTTGAACATTCAGGATGCACCCTCGCGATTTAAGTAAAGCGGGTCTCCTCGTGGGCACGGTTTGCAGGAGCGGAACCCGGCCAATGTTGACTCAGCCGAAACGCTGATGGATCGTTTCTCGCTGCCCGCAACGCATTGAGACCTCAAAGCGGGACAAGCAAAAGAGCGGGACTGGCCAAGCGGCAAAAAAAACGCTAACCGCACGCTTTTCTGATTCTCAAAGCCTTACTGCAACCCTTTCCGTCGAAACGACTGCGGGCTCATGCCAAACTCTTTTCGAAACGCGCGATTGAAATTCGACACGTCTCCGAATCCACAATCGAGCGCAATATCCAACACCTTTGCCCGCTCTATCGCTAGCCGCTTGGCTGCTTCGCGCAACCGCACGCGCAGTAGATATTGGTGCGGCGTCACCCCCATCAACTGCTGAAAACTACGCAGAAAATGATAGGGGCTCAGCCTCGCCTCGCGCGCCAAGCGTTGAATCGTTAGCTCCGAATCATGGTCCTCGTCAATCATTCGCGCGGTTCGCGTCACCCGTGCAAGCACGCTCGGCAACGGATCTCGCACCTCGAGCGGGGCGTCGTTTGCAAGACGGACGACGGAGGCAGCCAATTGAATCCCTAATTCCTCCCATGCTACGCCCAGAGTTAAATCGTCCCTCTGTGCAGAACTCCCCGCTAGCCGTGCGCATGCCTCCGCCGCGAGTCGTGAGAGAGCGCGCATGGACGGTAGCCGGAGTACGCGGAACGGACGTCCCTCTCGCCCCGCTCTCGCCGTACCGGTGATTGTCTCGAAATAATCTGGCTCGTAGGAAAACGAAAGGCAGCGGTCCCCCGTGCCGTGTTCGTGACCGCATTCAAAATACTGTCCCGCGTTGCCGAGCAATAGCGAGCCCGGGGTCATTAACTCGCCCCTCCTTCCGCCATCGGTAGAGCGGTATTGGAATGTACCCGCCACTACGATGGCGATCGAAACCTGCGAATGTTGCTCCTCAAAAGGACGGTCCTGGGGCCCGGAGGTGCAGATCAAATCGACCACGCTCCATCCTTCGCCCCGGGCCAGCAAAGGGCCAATGGGACGGCCCCCCGCCGCACCGATCGCGTCCCCTTGAGCCACCGCCTGATCGAAGCCGACCGCAATTTTTGCCAAGAACGAGTCTCCTGCATGGCGCTATAACTGTTTGAGGATACATCGCAGCGGCTTTTAGATAATCCGAAAAGAGAAAGGAATCTGCACCATGGCAAAGGACAAGGCTCTACGCCAACACTTGGTGAACATGCTCAAGGGCAGCGACGCTCACGCGAGCTTCGACGCAGCAGTCAACAACGTTCCGGCCAATCTGCGCGGCAAGAGGCCAAACGGCGCCGAGCATTCGCCTTGGGAAGTTCTCGAACACCTCCGCATCACGCAGTGGGACATCCTGGAGTTCTCCCGCAAGTCCGATCACAAATCACCTGATTTCCCGCGCGGGTACTGGCCCGGCGCGCAAGCGCCTCCGAACGAAAAAGCCTGGGACCAGAGCGCACAAGCTTTTCGCGAGGATCTTGAAGCGCTGTGCGAACTGATCGCCAACGAATCGACCGATCTGTTCACGATTGTTCCAAGCGGCGATAGTCAGACGGTCCTGAGAGAGGCACTGCTCGTTGCCGACCACAACGCCTACCACTTAGGCGAACTCGTGCTCCTACGTCGTCTACTCGGCGCCTGGCAGTAGCATAGTAGCTCGGCTTCGCCGCAAGTAGACCGCCGAACCGGCCGCCGAATTTAAGCGATTCTGCCACGACAAACGCAATGCGGAGAATCGAAAAGTAGGACATCTACACCCGGATTTGCCAATCGGAATGTCAACACTTGATAAAAGGGTGTGAGAACTCGGTTCGGCCGTGGAACGCCGAACCTGCGGCAGGACGGATCACGCAAGCCTCGGCGGCACGGCTTGATGCGGCTTCCGTTGGACAAACACACCAGAAAAGGCGCCACGCACGCGAAAAAACACAACCAGCCGGCGCGCTGTGGCAACAAGTGCGAGCGGGATCCCGGGCGCAGCCATTCTTAGCTTTCACATTTTCGTCATGCTCATCGAACGGCGATTGCGACCGGTCGCCGTATTCTTCAACGCCGGTGCCGAACGGGGCGGCGTTTTCGGTAACGGCCTTCCCGATCCCTGGTAATTTCACCGAAAGCAGGGCCAAAGGGAACAGGGGCTGCCCCCTGTCTAAATATACCTTGACACGTATATGCCATATGAGGTATATAAGGCGAATGGAATCTGTCTTCGAAATCATTGCGGAGCCGAACCGCCGCGCGATCCTCAGTCTTTTAGCCTTGTCCGAGCAGTCGGTTGGAGAGATCGAGCGGCAGCTTCGTATGTCGCAGCCCACCGTGTCAAAGCACCTGCGCGTGATGCGAGAGGCTGGTTTCGTGGAATCCACGGTGGACGCGCAGCGCCGTCTCTACCGGCTGAAACCTGAACCATTTGAGGAACTGGATGCCTGGCTGGCTCGGTTCCGCCGGTTCTGGTCCACTCACCTGGATGCTCTCGAACGCCACCTCGATCGCATGGATCCGTCAACACCAACGAAAAGGAAGACCAAGGAGAAGACGACGCGGCCCACACCGCGAACGTGACATAAGGAGAAATGAAATGAAAATCAAAGTGACCAGTTTATACGTGGACGATCAGGACAAGGCCCTGCGCTTCTATACGGAGGTGCTGGGCTTTGCCAAGAAAACCGATTTCAGTAACGGCCCATATCGCTGGCTGACGGTGGCCTCGCCCGAGGACCCGGATGGCACTGAGCTGCAGTTGGCGCTGAACAACCACCCCGCAGCCAAAGCGTATCAGCAGGCGATATTTCAGCAGGGCCAACCCGCGGCCATGTTCAGCACCGACGACGTAAAGGGCGACTACGAGCGGATCAAAGCCCGCGGCGCCGTGTTCACGATGCCGCCGACCGACGTCACCGCATCGACCATTGCAGTGCTGAACGACACCTGCGGCAACTTGATTCAGCTCACCCAACTAGCGCGCGATTCACGCTAGGGACATGGAGAAGAAGATGACCGTTCGCGAGCCATACGCACCGGGTCCGGCCGGCGGAGCGCAGATACGAAAGGACGGAGAGAAGTGGACTCTCATTCTCGTCCGAGATCTGCACCACTCGCCGGAAAAAGTCTGGCAGGCTCTTACCGACCCGGCGCATCTGCGCGAGTGGGCTCCCTTTGAAGCCGATGGCAGCTTGGGGGTGCTTGGAAGCACGGTGAAGCTCACCACCGTGGGAGCGCCCATGCCGCGGGTTTCAGAAACAAAGGTGACGCGAGCCGACGCTCCCAAGCTGCTTGAGTACAACTGGGGTGGCTTCGATATGCGGTGGGAGCTCGAAGGCTCTGGCGTCGGTACGCGGCTGACGCTGTGGACCAACATCGGTCACCGCTTCATCGCCATGGGCGCCGCCGGATGGCACATTTGTTTCGATGTTCTCGATCATTTTCTCAGCGGAACTCCCCTCGGACGCATTGTCGGCCCCGAAGCGCTGAAGTTCGGCTGGCAGCGATTGAACGCGGAGTACGCCAAGCAGTTCGGGATTGAAACTCCCAATTGGCCGCCTCAGGCGGCTCAAAAATCGTGAATCGAGTGGATGCAAAAAAATGATCGGAAAGGATCGAGACAGCTCCCGGAGTTCGGTTTACCAGAACTGGCCTCGTGGTACGAACGAGTTGCCGTTGCGGTTCTGGCCCCCTCCCGTAGATGTCTCGAACGCCAGCTCGACCGCACGGATCCATCCACAATAACGAAAAGGAGGAAGAACCCCATGGAATCGACTCTGCAGAAGTCGGCCTTCGTCGCCGCCAAGACCACCCCCAAAGCTACCACGCGTGCGGTTTTTCGCTGGATTCACATCGTCTTTAGCATTCCGATCCTCGGTTACATTTATAGCCCGTTTGACCAGATTCCAAATTACGCGCAGGTCACTCGGTTTATCTTCGTTCCTGTCCTTGTTCTTTCGGGATTGTGGTTGTGGAAAGGCCATGTCGTTCGACGACTTCTTTCGAAGAGATTGGCTTAGCAAGACGCTGCGGCAATCAACGACTCGCAGGAACAGGGGCCAAGAATTGCGGAGGCATAGAGATCCAATGGATCCATCGGAACGTATTGACCAGCTGATCGCAGGACTGACGGACTGGCGTGGCAAAACGCTCGCCCGCATCCGCAAAATCATCCTTGAAGCCGACCAGGAGATCATCGAGGAATGGAAGTGGAGGGGAAGCCCAGTGTGGTCTCACGACGGAATGATCGCGGTCGGAAATGCCCACAAAGATAAAGTGAAGCTTACGTTTTGCCACGGGGCGAACCTGCCAGATCCCGACAAGCTCTTCAATGCCGGCCTCGGAGGAAACGCGTGGCGAGCGATCGATCTTTTTGAGGGCGATACGATTCATGAGCGCGCTCTAAGAAATCTCGTCCGTGCCGCCGTTGATTACAATCAGATCAAATGGAAGAGGAAAGCGCCTGCGGTCACTCGTGCAAAAGTACATAAGAGTAAAAAGTGATGGAACGACTGCGGTTGGCGGTCCGTTGCGGGATCCCGCGTTCCGGCGGCTTTGGCTGGGGTTGAGCTTCTCCTATCTCGGGGACCAGTTCACCATCATCGCCTTGCTCTGGTTCGTGCTGCAGTTGACCGGATCTGGTGCGGCGGTGGGCCTCGTCATCCTCTGCTTCAACCTGCCTGGCGTCGTCACCGGGGCGATCCTCGGGCGTCTGCTCGATCGCTACCAGCCGCGGCTGGTGATGGGCTTCGACAACCTCGCCCGAGCGGCACTCATCGCGGCGATTCCCACGCTCTACGCCCTGGGATCGTTGCAGCTCTGGCACGTCCTCGTGCTGGCGTCGCTGGCCGGAGCGCTCTCGCCAGCAACCACGGCTGGAGTAAGGGCGTTTGTGCCGCACCTGGTGGACGACGCTCTCCTCGATCGTGCCAATGCGCTCACCGCGACCAGCCTGCAATTTTCGTATCTCGCCGGCCCACTGGCAGCAGGTTTCGCCGTCGCCAGGTTGGGCGGTCCCTGGGCGCTGTTCATCGACGCCGCGAGCTTCTTGCTGATGGGCCTGCTCGTGCTAACCCTGCCCACGATCGCTCGCGAACCGCGTGTCGCACAGCCTGCCCCAGCCAATCGCTGGCTTGGTCTCGGCGCGATGTTCAGCCTGCGCTACGTGCCCGCGCTCACAATCCTCTCGCTGGTTTTTTTCTTCTCCTACGGCCCGTTAGAGGCGGCCCTGCCGGTCTACAGCGGCCAGACCTTACACGCCAACGCCGATGGCTATGGGCTGCTGTGGACCGGCTTCGGCATGGGGGCCTTCGCTGGTGTGCTGACGCTGACCAAGCTCTCGCGGCGCTGGCGGCCGAGCATCGCCTTACCGATGATCGCGGTGCTCTGGGGAGCGCTGCTGTGCCCCCTGTTTTTCATTCGACATCTCCCGCTCGCGATGCTGTTCCTCGGTGTGGCTGGGGCATCCTGGGCACCCTATACTCCCATGGAAACCACCCTGCTGCAGCGGCTCATCCCGGCCGAAATACGCGGCCAGGTCTTCGGCGCGCGGCATTCGCTTGTGGTAGCAGCGACGCCGCTCGGAGCGGCGTTCGGTGGCGTGCTGCTGCAGTATCTCTCGGCGCCGCGGGTGATTGCTATCTCTGGCCTCGCCTGTATCCTCGCCGGACTGGGTGGCCTCGTCTCGCCCTCACTGCGTCAATTGCAACGCGCAGGCCCATAGGATTCCGACAGGACGGGATTCTCTTCCGAGTAGCGGTGTTGCTCGGCGTTCCTCTTGTGGCAGACACCTCCAGTTGCCAAGGGAGTGCTGGATGGAAGATTGGACGCGCACCGTCACGCACCAAGCGCAGGCATGCGAGCCCAAGGGGCGACCGGGACTGGCTGCACTCGCTAGTCGCCAAGTGAAAGAAATGAATTTCGGCGTCTTGGACGGTAATTCGGCACGCGGCCAGCAGACATCCGCGCGTTTGGCTGGTTATGGCGCGGCATGAATCGTGCAAGGAAAAACAACTATAGAGAGATGCAAGGCGGACCCACCCCCTTGCAAAAACGAACGGCACCCACATGAGGGCGGCGCGACGGGCCGCTGCACATCGCGGGTGCCGTTTTAACGTGCCTCGGCATTGTCCCGCCAACTTGCATTCCCAAATATACTGTGAGGAATCGGCACCCAGAGGGGCAGTGAAATGTTTCATCAATGGGAGTCGGGCGCTCGATCATCGCGGACGAACAAGGTCGCGCCGGGGTGTCGCCGCTGGCCCTGCGACGACGGGAGTCGCCCCATGCGCGCGAACTGGATGCGATGAGTGCCAGTGGCTGACACCAGGATCCGCGAGACTCGACATAGACTTGGTCGTCATGTTCCCACGAGAAATCACCAATCCCTTAAACCAAACGGGACGATGACCACGAGTTCACGCCGAAGACTCGGGGCTTGCCAGTCATTGCCCGCAAGCCAAGCGCGGTGCCAACTTTCCGGTCGGCGGAGGGGTTCATCGCCTGTGCGATTGATGCGCCCCTAGACCCGCAACGCGGGTGCGTCCCAATAAGGTAGCAAGCGAATACCTGCTGGGCCTCAGCCGCCAAAATCGAGGCTGTCGCTCCTTCGCAACAACGCCCCCACGGTCGAGTGGAACGGAAAACCAATTAGGGACAATAGAAAAATTCTGTGTCAATCCTTTACGCCTTTCTTATGTGCCCTCAGATAGCCTTGCTCAGCCAAGTCACTCGAGGGCCTCCACTTGATATCTTCCAGAGCCCGTTGTTCTGTTGCAATTTTCTTTGCGCTCCAGATGGCCGTTCTGTTTTGCTCCTCGAGCAATGCTAGGACTTCTGCCGGGTTTGGCGGCGACCGAGGCAGCGAACCGCCCAGTGCTTCGAATCGCGCGAGGTCTTCGGGCAACCAGTGAACGAGATTCTTGCATGATCCCGCCGATTCGTCTTGGTCGAGCCCTCGAAGACTGACAACAATGTCGACTGCAAGGAATTGATGGAGCGTATTGCGAAAATCGAAATCTCCCTTCCGTTATACTGCTGAGCTTGCTAGTCTGCCGTAGTCGATTTGGCCGGAGCCGTTCGCCTTCCACTGTTTCCACCGTTCGACTGGCATCGCTCGGCTTTCGTGCTCCTCGCGGGGTTTATGAACGGGCTTCAAGGGTGCGATTGTGCAAGGCGTTTCTGCCGATCGGTGGCGGCCCGGCCGCGGCTCTGGTTTTGTTGGTCCCGATACTGGTGATGACCTATGACTCAACCGATTAAGATCTGGCGGGCCGCAGTGGCGATCCTGTGTCTAGTCTCGACCTTGGCTGGTCAGCAGAAAACGCCGTTTCCACCAGTTTCGACGGTCGATCAGCCGGAGATTGCGGGCCGCACCGTACAACTGGACTCTCAGGGAAAACTGCTGCCTTGGCCCATCGCAGACGATACTGGCTATTCGTATTCGTCTCATTTCCTCACGCAGTGGACCATCTTGTGGGATCAATACAATCGCCAAAGATTGCCCTACTTCTACTGTTGTTTCGATTTTGATCGCACCACGTTCGAAATGTTTCCCGATCCGCACTGGGCCAACTCGACAGGCTACCTTCGTGCCATGCTGCAGGGGTTCATTGAGCGACTCTATCCCTACACTGGCGATGGGCGCACGCTCGCCTTTCTCGAGGATTTCGTGGATTACGAACTGGAGAACGGTCTTACGCCAGCGGGCTATGCCTGGGCGCAGGTTCCATATGCATCGGCGAATCCCGGCGCCAAACGCTACACGGGATGGAGCGCCCTTGGCGAAGACTACATTGAGCCGCCCATCGTCGGTGAAGACGGCTACGCCTATCTCCGGCTCTACGAGATGACGGGCAACACGAAATATTTGCGTGCAGCGATCCGATGTGCCGACGCGCTGCTCGAGAATTACAAGGTAGGCGATGAGAAGAACTCACCCTGGCCCGTGCGTTGTTACGCGCGTGACGGACGAGCCGATGGAGGCCCCATGGGTCCCTATTCTGCCAACGTGATTGAGCCCATTATGTTGTTCGATGAACTCATCCGCCTGCAGCAGGGAGATGTTGCGGGTTACGCTCGGGTGCGTGCCGGTGCGTGGGACTGGTTTCAGAAGTATCCGCTCACGAATAACGTGTGGGTCGGTTATTTCGAGGACGTGGCGCCCAGCATGGACAACATGAATCAGGTGATTCCGCTCGAGTTTGCCCGCTACGTTCTACTTCATCCAGAGAAAGATTCACAATGGCGCAAGCATGCGCAAGGGCTCATCGAGTGGGTCAAGACCACTCCAAAATGGCCCAAGTACATCGTTCATGGCGCCACCGTAACCACTGAGCAGGGAAACGGGATCGACTTTTGCTGCAACGAACCCAATCAGTGCTGTGACAGCCACACGTCTCGGCTGGCCGCGGTTGAGGCGCTGTACTTTTCGAAGACCGGTGACGAGATCTATCGGGAAGATGCGTTCCGCTCATTCAACTGGGTCACCTATTTCCAGGGACTTTCGGGTCGGGCCCACACTCCCTTCGGGTCGCAGTGGTGGTTCACGGACGAATTCGCGGACGGTCCCCGAAGACTGATGGACGCCTTCTGGGCCGTACCGGAATGGGCGCCAGCGGATGAGTCACACCTGCTTGGTTCAAGCTCGGTTGTGACCAGAATCAGCTATGGCAAAAGCTCGGTCACCTATTCGACCTTCGATTCCCAGTCCGTTGATACGCTTCGACTGGACTTCGTTCCAGAATTCGTGACTGTTCGCGGAAGCCCCCTAAGTCGACGAAAGGATCTAAACCAAGAAGGTTATGAGTTCGATGCCTCGACCCATGTGCTTCGCATTCGGCATGACCAAGCAGGCGAGATCGATGTCCAAGGCAGGGACGGCCAGGTACCGCCGCAGTATGTGACCTTCGATGATCCGCATCTAGCGGCCGGAACCGTTTTGAGCGGACAGTACCCATCAGGCGTGATTGATTGGGTGGCCGATCAATGGCGTGTCGGTGTACCCCAGGGTAAGTTCGGGACTTTCAACCTGGCCGTCGCCGATCCCAAAGTTGGATCTGCAGAATTCGACTTCGCTGTCCCCCGTGTGTTTGTAGGAGTGGATGTATATAACGGCGGTTCCTCCGAAGCCGTGCTCACGATCCATTCTCCTGAGATTCGGGAGGTATCTTTCAGACTCAAGCCCGGTGAACTCCGACGACTGCGCACCGGTTGGCGAGACCCAGCCTCTAAGGTCATCTTCGATTTGAAAAATGGAGAAGGCCTTCGATTCGACAACCTAGCATACTTGCACACTGCTGGTAGATGAGCATGCTCTATTTCGGGAAGGTGTGGCTTGGACGGGGAAGTGCGCATCGTCTTGGAACAACACCGTGATCGGATCTAAGTGCGGGCCGTTATTTATTCGTTTTTCCCACTGCTCGGCATAAAGCCCAACTCAACAATGGCGGTTACATTTTGCCGCCGTCCGTTGAAAAGCAATGGATAGTGCGAGATGTGCTCATACTGCAGCTGACTCTTCACATACAATCCGGATCGCCGGTGGAACTCGTTTTCCAGAGAATAATCCTGCCAGGCGCCTCCTCCGGGAATGAAAGCGGGATCAACAAAATTGTTCCTGTACATGAGTTGGGAAGTATTTCTGGGCGATGCCCAATAGGTTAGCAGTCCGTGGTGGAAGTACCGGGTTTGCGGCACTGCCAGCGGCATAGTCGCCTTCGTGATTCCGCAAAGGATTTAGTCTGAGGTATTGCCGATTGGCTTCGCTGGAACCTA
>Ga0302325_10009087_pt1 | contig 21774 bp, 20 predicted proteins | sample Palsa_T0_2_FD_201948 | JGI IMG/M metagenome (GOLD analysis project Ga0302325, IMG submission 201948) | Peat permafrost microbial communities from Stordalen Mire near Abisko, Sweden - Palsa_T0_2 | ecosystem: Environmental > Terrestrial > Soil > Palsa > Peat permafrost | place: Sweden: Abisko...
TGAGCTACAATGCAGTCTCCTACGCCTTTGAACGGGACATTGTTCCAGGCATTCGAATGGTACGTCGCGCCGGACGGAACCCACTGGCGCCGCCTCACGCGCGATATCCCCGTTCTCAGAGATATGGGGATCACCGCGATATGGACACCCCCAGGCTGCAAAGGCCAGGACGACCAAGACGTCGGCTACGGAATTTATGGTCATCTGCCCCTTTCGTGCTATCAGGCTGACACCAGATTTGTGGGATCTAGGCGAATTCAATCAGAAAGGGACCACGCGCACGAAATACGGGACTATTGATGAGTTGAAGGGTCTTGCTAAAGTCGCGCAAGAGAAGGGCGTGTCGTTGTATTTTGATGCAGTCTTGAATCATAAGGCGTCGGCAGACACGCAGCAAGAATGCAAAGGGATCCAGGTCGATTGGGATGGTTGTCGCGTCCAAGTTAACACTGACGACTAGAGCGGGATGTTACGATTGGGGATGTCCAAGAGATTAATGCTTGGGTCTATTTCAACTTTCCTGGGAGGAATAAAGCATATTCGGATATGATTTGGCAATGGTATCATTTCACCGGAGTCGATATCTTGGTACCCACATCTGCGAGAGACGAAGCTGACCAAAGGATGGAAATGACCACAAATTGTTTCGCATTGTCGGGGACAACAAGTACTGGGCCCAAAGTGTCAGCAGGGAGTTTGGGAATTATGATTACTTGATGTTCTCGGATATTGACCATAATCATCCTGAGGTCCTACAACAGTTCTGCCATTCTGAAAGTAGGTCCGCGCCGAGATCAAAAAGTGGGCGCTCTGGCTCGTGAATACCCTCGGCCTTGCGGGATTCCGATTTGATGCCGTGAAACATTTCTCGGAAGACTTCCAGATCGAATTGCTCGAGTACCTCGATGCCAATGTCTCCCGGGAGCTCTTTTACGTCGGTTGATCCTCAACTCCTCTCCCCGCTGACAGAAGGCGAATATTGGAAGGATGACGTTTCAACCATGGCAGCTTATCTCGCCCGCATGCCCCAGAAGATCTGTTTGATGGATGTGGAGCTCGTCGATCGTCTTTGCAGCGCTTCTCGTACGGTTTCCTACGACCTTCGTGGTATTTTTGATGGCACTTTGGTTGGAACAATGCCCCTCAATGCAGTCACATTTGTTGAAAACCACGACACTCAGCCGTACCAATCCTTGGGACCAGAAGTTCTCGAATGGTTCAAACCCTTGGCTTACGCTCTGGTGTTGCTTCGTCGCGAGGGATACCCTTGTGTTTTCTACGGCGATTTGTATGGTATTTCCGGACCAGATCAGTTCCGCGTGCCTCCCACCTGTGGTGGTTTCCTTCCGGATTTCATCTTGGCAAGACAGTTGTATGCTTACGGGGAGGAGGTGACTTACTTTGACTATCCCACCTGCGTCGGCTGGGTCAGGCAGGGGACGTGGGATCGGAAAGATGGGTGTGCGGTCGTCTTGAGCAATGCCGGCGCAGGATGGAAGAATATGTATGTCGGGCCATTGCATCATGGAGAAGTTTGGACGGATGTCGTACATCACTCGCTTTTCGTGTCTGATGGTAGCTTGGCTGGAACCAGACCAGGGTCGTCATTGGCGAGGATGGGAATGGCGAGTTTCATTGCAATGAAACGTCCGTCAGTATCTACGTCAGGGAGGGCGCCGAGGGCAGGGAATTGTTTGGCACTTTGTAAGCCCAATTTTGTCGAGACTAACGAGATAGTAAGGATAAATTCAAAATTCCCATTTGATCAGATGACGGCTGGAAATGTTGGAATTCGCAGAAGATAGTGGAGCAAGTTGCAAGATGGGCTTAATCTTTTTTCATGAGCCATTAAGTGAGATATAGTAATGTATGCGCAAGGTTATTCCGTGTGTCTGTAGAGTTTATTCTGCGGGTGCCTGTAACGATATTATTCGTGCATCACAGATACGATCAATCGCGATGCGCCTAGCCAGCCGCGATTTACTCAGCGTGCCTCACCGGCGCCGAACACTGGCAGATGAGGTCGTTCATCCCAACTCAGACAAGGGATATGCAACCACGTGTCTAGATGTTTATCCACCATGCACTCGACGTTGCAGCGACTGAATGTCACCTATTCGGGTCATCGTATGCCATATGATAGCCTTTGATCGGCGTGACAGTCGCATCACTTCTCGGGTCCCGTTCGCGATGCATGGTGGAGCGAGGTGTGCGGAACTTCAAGTACTCTGGTGTTTTTGTGACATGCTGTTTGCGACTGGGCGAAGCGCCCTCGAAGAATAAGAGGTGGATAGACGGCCATTTGCGACTGGGCGAAGCGCCTCCTTCATCACCTCCTTGCCGCCGCCATGTCGTATCCAGATGAATACCTTCAAATTTGACAAAACCAGTGGCAAGAGGGGCTTGAATTCATGGCCACTAAAACCCTTCCATTGCTCCCCGACATGCACTGGGAGGTTAATGTTTATTCTTCTAGACCAATTGACTGGTATTATCCTTTCGGGATCGAGTAGTAATGTTGAAACCGAGGATTATCGAGCCTCTCTCGGCGTCTTATACGGCAACCCCGCAACCATCTCATTCACGCGGGTCAAAGAATCCACCACCGCCGGGTCCACCCCCACATTCCCCGCAGACACCACGAAGACGAATACTAGTACCAAGACCTACAAATTGCAATACAAACTCACGAGCCAATGGCCGGGGTTCCGTTCCACTCAGATTCAAGTTCGAGGTCCTCGCCATTCCCGTGGATGGAGTACACTGTCTTGAGGGTTCGCTAACTATTAGTCTGAGGGTGAGGAATTTTATCTTGAGTCGTGTGAAAGGTGTAACCCCGAAACTACGGAATGTATATTGCCGTACTTTTGTATCACGAGGAGGGAGCTGGAGAGGTTGTCCGCCACGAACCTTCCGAATCCTATCCAGTCGCCGCAAAAGCAGTGACAGGCACTCGTTAATTGCGTCGACCGCACGAGAGTCATCAGAGGGCGAATGAGTCAATTCGAATCTGTCCAACAATGTTGCACGCAATTCACGCGGCGAATGGAGCTTTGGTGGGAGTTTCTCGGCTTGCTCGGATAGTGTGTTAGAGTTATTGGATAAAGGAGAATCTCCACATGTGTGATCGTAGCCAACAGTTTCATCTATCGAGTCGCGAAAATGTATACATATATAGCGGGCTTTATTTCTTGGCAACTTTTACACGTTACTAGCATTTAAGATCGGGTGTGTTAATCTCCGAAGTGGCTAGCCGAAGGAGGCGCGTGCCCAATAGGTCGGAGTTTGTGTGCTCGTTCTATTTTAGGCGATAAGATCGGCGAATTTATCTAACCGCTGCCCGCACATCCCGGCGAAGCGGCCACTGCGACGAGTGACCAAATCACGCTCGGAGCACCAACAATGTCATCGCGCGTATTGAAAGTCTCTCTGGGAATGGTTCCTGGTCACCACCAAGTCGCCGCTCTGCAGTTCGTCCCATCCGGGCTCGTCCTGCAGCTGGAAATGAGTGATCGGCGAGGTGCAGAATTCCTGGCACAAGTCCATTAACGCGGGTATCTCAGTCGCTCATTGGCTCAGTGAACCCAATTAACTTTCGGGATGCATGGCCGGGCGTATTATTGGCCGTCGTCGAACTTGCCAACCTTATTTGGGCAACAACAAGCGTGCCGCTGATAATCACCGCAGCCACCCACTCATAACCGGCGCACGCTGCTGTCCACAACAACACAGCAGCCATGAGTTCCTCAGAGAAGAGCGGATTGCTTGCCAAGGTCATCAACCTGCTGCAAACAAGGCGGCGAGCGCCTCCACCGCGCCTGGGCGATGGCAAGTACAACTCCGAGGAGGACGGCAACACCGTCAAATCCGGCGTCATCAAGGTGTTGCAGGGCCGCAAACTGGGGATTCCGGCCGAGTTGGATTTGTACCTCGAGTTGCTTGGGATTGCCAAAGCGGGTGGGACAGACGTCACTATTCCCGAAATGGTATGCCGCTGCCCCCGTGCTGCCAACGGAGTTGATTGTAGATTGAGGGACTTGTGGGGTTGCTCGCGAACGACGGCAAGGCGCAGCAGAAGTTGGCTGGCTCAATTGCAAACAGCGGCTGGAATACGGTCACTCATCCCGCTCTATCGTCAGTCACCGAAAAGTGTCGGTATCGTACCGCCGATGGAAGCAATAACGTACCCGCCTTGAGTTTCCCGCTGACTGTAGAATATCTTGAATCCCCATATCGGCAAAGCTGGAACCGGATACGCAAAATATGTCAAATCGGTCTTTATGCAGCCTGCTGTCTTGCCCAATCCAGGCACTCTGTTTGATGGTATGCTCTCGCTAACTTTGCTGACCGAAGCCCTCGTCGTCCGTCCAAAATACAAACCCCATCCAAACAAAGTCAGCAGTCTTCTGTATTACCTTACCGTCCTCATCAGCCACGACCTCTCGCGTCCCTCTCCGGTCGACAGCTCGGTCAATTTGAACTCGTCCTACCTGGATCTGGCTCCCTTGTATGGCTCCTCGCTAGAAGAACAAAGTCTTGTGAGGACATTCCAAAACGGGACCCTCAAACCCGATACCGTGTGGGAAACCCGCTTGGAGTTGTATCCCCCCGGAGTCACTGCGCTTCTCGTCTGTTTCAATCGATTCCACAATTATGTTGCCGCCCAATTATTGGAAATCAACGAAGCCGGGAAATTCAATAACGACTCTCCCACCCTCGACGAGGATCTGTTCCAAACCTCAAGATTGTACTCCCCTTTGTCACAACGCTAACAGTAGAGTTACCTGTGGGATGTACCTGAATATCATCTTGAATGATTATATCCCAACACTCATTGGCATTCCCCAGTTGAACGCCGCGCGTATCCTAGATCCCTCCGTATTTGGCGACGATTCGAAAGGTTCCCACGCAACCGGAAATCAGGTCTCCTGCGAATTCAGCTTGATCTACGGTTTCCATACACTGATTTCAGACCGTGATGACAAGTACATGCAATCATTGCTTCAAAAAGTTTTCCCCGGCAAGACCATCAGCGAACTCCCGTACGCCGAGTATCACCAAGGAATCGCCGCATATCTAGGGAAATTGGACAAGGACCCCTCAAGGAGGGATCTCGCTGGTTTGACCAGAGATACTACTACTGGGACGTTTGACAATAACGCCTTAGTGAATATTCTTATCGCGAGCACCGAGGACTGTGCCGGTACTCCCCCAATCACATATTTGTTAACGAGTAGCTGCTTTCAACTCGGGTATTCCCGCCGTTCTTCGTGCCCTCGAAACACACGGAATAACTCAATCTCGGTCCTGGAATATCGCAACCTTGAACGAATTCCGAACCTTCTTTGGATTACAACCTCACAAGTCATTCGATTCCATCACCCAGGATCCAGTAAAGGCGCAGACGTTGTTGCATTTCTACAGTCATCCCGACAACGTCGAATTCTATCCTGGCGTTCTAGTCGAAGAGACAGAATCCAAACACCCAGGATGGCTTCCTGGATCGACAACTAGTAGAGCCATCTTCTGCGATGCGCTCTCGTTCCTCCGTGGAGACAGATTCTACACTCAGGTACAGCCCGTCTTTTGGCACTCTGTTGATTGCAGGATTTTTCACCCGCGACTTTGACACAATGGGGATACACGTTCGTCACGCCCGATCCGACAATTGCCGACGGCACAGTCATGTACAAACTTCTGATGCGCGCGTTTCCCAAATGGTATGTGTTCAACTCGATCTACGCCTTCTTCCCGTTCACCGTTCCAAGTCAAACTTCCGCCAATCTTAAAGCCCGTGGTCTGACGTCCACCTACGCGGTTGACCCACCCAAGCCGCCGGCGACTAATATCCATTACATCGAGGACTACCATGCGATTGCCAAGATCTTGAGCGATCCAGATACTTACAAAATCTGGTGGGGACCCGTGATCAAGGGTCTTACGGGGGGAGTGTACATGTTGAGTGCCGATGACAAGGAAACCGTGGATCAACACAAGAATCTTTACAAGAATGTCTATTGTCCTGGCTCAACCAACGCAATGTGGGAGTTTTGGGTCAATCAAACGAATGAACTCGTAAAGGCCAAAGCAGTCAAACTCGGAGACCATTACGAAGTAGATATTGTACGAGAGTACGTCCCGCCCCGTTGCCATTCGCCCTTTATTCTCCCGTGTTAATCGTAGTGTCGCTTCTCCCCTGTTTGCCAGATTCTGGGCGGGAATGTTCAATATGCCAATCAAGACCGAGAAAACACCCCATGGGCTTGTAACGGAGGAACAACTCTTTGAAGGTCTCGGCGTCATCTTCACGTACATTTTCTTCAACGGCGACGAAGCGACGGGCTTGTTTCTCAAAAACACCGCTTCCACGGTTTACCAGCAATTCGCCCAGCTTCTAAAACTCAATATCACCAAGATCAAAGCGGAGGGGAAACTCGGGGAAAAACTGGGCCACAAGGAGGGTGACAGCTTCATGCAATTGTATGGAGACAATTTGATCCGTAAGATGTTGAAGGACGGGTATTCTGCGGACGACATTGTCTGTCAGATTCTTCTCACGGCTGCGGGAGTAGCCAACTTCGGTCCAATTGTATCTTCCGTTCTCGCGCGCGGCTTATAATAGTTTGGGCAAATGCTTGAAGTCTATTTTTCCCCGGAACATAAGGAAAATTGGGACGATTTCGTGAGTATCGCTAAGGGGATTGACGACCAGGGCGCACGGGATAAACTAACTCGCTACATCCTCGAAGGATGTCGTTTGTCTACCGTCGCGCCAGAACTAGCCCGCGTGCCAAACACAGATGTTGTCGTCAATGACGGAGGCAAACAAGTCCCCATCAAAGCGGGCGACACAATCTTCACCGGCTTGGTTTTGCTCCCTCCGTCTATTCCATGCTGATAGTAGCGCTCGGCGAATCATTCCCCGGAGATGTTCCCCGATCCTTATAAAATCAAAACGGACCGTCCCTTGGATCATTACATTCACTACGGAAGGGGTCCGCATACCTGTTGGGGTGGACAACTCAATAATATCGCTCTCGCGGCGATGATGCAGACTATTGCCCAATTGCCCAATTTCAGGAGGGCACCTGGCCAGCAGGGAGAGATGAAGTATACTTTGCGAGGACCGTTCAGAGTTTATATGAATACAGAGTGGAGCAATTATAGTCCGTGGCCAACTAGTATGAACCCTCTCTGCAACGCTGATAGTAGCTTATAAATTCCATTTTGACGCGTCCGATTAGGATTAGGCAAGTACTACTAGTATGAGCAGCGTTGTCATTCGTTTAGGAATCGTAGCTGAAATAATTAAATTTGATGGTTTCACGAATCGATGGTTTTGACGCAATTCCATTCACAAGCGTTCTGATGAAAAGTCCTAGTAGTAGCTGAGGAAGGAAGACAACAATCAGCGCTCCGACGTTACTGGACTACATCTGCCAGAGAAATGAATGTCTTGACACTAAGCAAAACTGTAAATACACTAAGCAAAACCGTAAATACAAATACTCCTTGGTGCCCCGTCCATTATTCTGCACTCTTTGGCGAAACTAACCTGGCCATAACAGCTCGGCCTTCCGTCACACTATCGACAGTGGTGATTGAAAGAGTGGCGATAAGCGCATTGCCGCCTTCGATGGCTAGGGCAACTTGGGCGCCGTCGTCGATGAGAAGCGCATCCCCGAGAGACTGCTGAATCGAGCAACAAATATCGCCCCCAAAATAACGATAACCATGCATAGCGACGGCAATGTAGAGCTGGTAGCCGAGCCAAGTAATTTGCACCGGTATGGGCATCCAGATCAAACATACCATTCCGATCGGAAAGAGCAAGTTCAAGAACAAGATGAAGCCCATCTGGATCAGTTCGCGGGTTCGATTACGGATGGGATGGCCGTAATGACGGGAAAATTGTTGTAGGACCTTTTCAGGTCCGCGGATAACCATGAATCCATTGGTCGGGTGGTACAGACGCGACGCCGCGATGTTGTTCGCATCCTCAGGCGAAAGGTCCAAGTGCAGAGCCTCCCGATGGATCGCAAAACACGCTGACAGGAGCTTGACTACCAGTGGCATGAACCACAACAAGCAGTAGCAGCTGCGGAAAGAGAGGCCCACCGCAATACCGACGATAATCCCGATGCCCTCCCCTGCAATGATGCTGACCACAGATCTCGCGTGCACGGAACCGGTTTCATCTGAGAGAGGAATCGTTGCCTTCAACGCGGAAGGTTTGTACGGGCCGTAAGCAAGATTGAGAAGCGTGACGGTTTGGACAGAACGAGACGGTTTTCCGGCCGAGGATGCCACTATCGCCGGGCGAAAGGTGCGCGAGCAATAGCCGAGGACTTGACTCCAAAAGCCGTTGCGACACTCTGCATCTCCCGCACTATCAGGCTCCATGAACTTGTACCGGGAATCGGGGTAGAACGGACTGCCGAGCATATGGCCACGGTTGCGTTGGAATATGAGGCCATTTTTCTGAAAGATGTCAAACGCTTGTAGCGTGGCTTTGTGCAGGACTCCTCCGGTGGGCATCAGCAACGCTGCTTTGAAGAGAGACCCGAACCGGGTGCTGTGATAATGGCGCTGAGGCCAGAGTAGTCTCTCAAACGTCCCTATGGATGCCACCTCGGCGGAAAGGTAGCCGATGAGTACGCCGATGGTTGCGGCTAGAGCATTTCCTGAATCCATTCTCGCAGCACTTTCGTTGACGAGAGAGTCGCCCGCTTTAGGTGATGCGAGGAAATGCTGAATGATATGTACCATAACGATGACTACTGTGCCGTAGACTGCTCCGCCACTCGACATGGACGACATTGGTTTCTTGTCACCGCCGCAAGGGTCGTTAGCACATGATAGCGTTACTGGCGCTGATCCGCCACAATCCGAGAGAACCGGATTTTTAGCCGAGTGAACTGCATACTGCGCAATTCGCCCAATCCACAGCCCCATTTCATTGCGGGCGCAGCCACACAGTTGTCAGTGTATTAGTTATAATAAGCGATAGAAACTGCACTCCGATCGCGAAAGGGGCTGTGTTAATATATATTTTAATCATGTGAATGTGAATGTTCGACAGGCTTCAGACTTCTTAAACTACAGAGACAACTGAAAATATAGACAAAGTATACATAGCCAGACCGAGTCTGTTATAGGTTATCATAAAGTTTCCAAAACATCAGAACTTGTTATGCAACGGTTCATAAATGTAAGCCTTGAAGTACACTCGTGTGAACGTTGTAGCACATATACTAGAAGCGGCTCTAGCGTTAGACCGCATGGCAACTACGGCTCACGGTAAGATAGCGGCAAGCCAACGCAGAAGAATGCTTTTGTTAGCATAACGTTAGGAGGTCGATAAGAATAGCTAACGGCCCCAAAAAATGCTTTATTCACCCGACGTCTCTGTCTCCTTCCTAGCTTCGGAACTTGGGGGAATCAAAAGCCAATATGAGGGGTAGCTTCATTCCCGGCCACCGCTATATCTCACAAGAAAAGAAGGACTCACCTGGGAAGAGGACAGCAAGGATCGAACACTCATCACAAGTCAAGATCAGAACAGCACATGAAGAGGAACACAACGGTTGGGCCACAATATCTCGGAGACTATGTGGCGACTGATAATTGCGGGATATGAAGAGTCTCTGATGCGGGGAAAAGCCAGGTGGTGTGGATGAGGCGCGAGCTGCTGGCCGGAGGCGCTAGCATGGAGAACGAGAGCTGGATACGCTGAGCTGGATGCACTGCGAGCTGGAGCTGGTGCGCTGGACTGGCTGATGCGCTGGCGCTGGACTCGCTAGCCTTGCGGCTCTAAAATCACATCAGGACCGCTAGATAACAAAGATCATACGCCCCATGGAGTTAGATCAAAGCTGTTTCAAGGTGACTGACACCTCGTTGGCTATCTAAGTCTAAATATAGACAATCGGATGAACGATGCAACTGTGATGTCATTGCAAACTCTAACATATGCGTAACGTTATCACAATACTGACCTAACATGACCTTTCCAACAGCTCTGTTCTTACGTTTTACCACACTCTTACAAACCTGTTGCCATAATATGATCTAATGTGTCCCTAATGATGGACAGCACCTGTGGCGCTTGCATCTCAGATATATAGCCACATATTGGAGACTCACTTTCAAGTAACACCCTCGGTTTGGCTATGTATCGAAATACCCATACATATCGCCACATGTTCCGTATCGCTATGCCAATGATGCCAAATGAAACGCTCCTTCAACGGCTCTAGACGGTGATGGCCCGGCCGGCGGACTTCGAATAACTCTTCAATTTAGATTTACAAAAGTGAGGGATTACAAGTTGCGAAGAGTCCAACGAAGAACCACGTTCGCCGCTCGGAACCTGATCGTGTATTGCTAGATCGTGCATCATTGCGCGACCTTCAATTCCATGTTTGACCGGAATAATCTTCAGACTCGCCCCGAGAACGACGCCCTTTTGCATCTGAAGAAAAACGTGCGAATGTCTCAGCAATGCTTTCGCGACCGCCTCCTGCGTTGAGCAGCTCGCATCTCCGCCACAGTATCGGTACAGGTGCATAGCGACCGCGACATACAGGAGGTAACCCAGCCATGCGAACTGCACACTGCTAGGCATCCAGAGCGAACATGTCATGCCCACCGGGTACACCATATTCAGGGCAAGCATCAAGAAAATAAGGGTCATTTCTCTGTTTTTGCTTCTGATCGGATGACCGTAATGCCCGCTGAAACGGTTGAGAACACCCGATGGTCCCTGGATTATCATGAAGCCGGCAGTAGGATGCTCGATTTGGAGGCTGACTGGTTTCCTGCCATCTGCACTGCTATCGGCGTTGAGTGGTTCTCGTTGAAGGCTCGCAATGGCCGCGAGGAGCTTGATGACTATTGGCACAAACCAGAGAGCGGCGAAACCAGTTCGGCAGTAAATAGCGACCCAGAAGCCTAAGCCAATAGCGACCACTTCACTTGATACCATGCCGACGATCGCTCGGGGAGAAATGGCCGCGGTCTCTCGAAATAGGCCGATCACTGGTGTAGAGCCCCTGATCCGCGGATCGTCAGGCTCAAAAGAGATCGTTAATATACAGACCGTCTGGATCGCGCGAATAGCGCCCTTCTGCTGGTTTTCCTCCACGGACTTGTTGTATCCTCGCGAGCACAGCTCAAGCACAGACAGCAGGAACCCGTTTCTCGCTTCTTGATCGCCCGTCCCTGATTTAGTATACTTGTAGCCTGTATCCCGGAAGAAGGGCGTCCCCAACATATGGCCTCGTGCGCGTTTGCGTGTCATTATGCCGTTCCCGTAGAACTCATCAAGCGCTTTCAATGTTGCTTTGTGCAGGATCCCGCCAAGGGGCATGAATAGTGCGGCCTTGATCAGGGACCAGGGGTCGACGGAGTAGTAGAACCGTTCAGGCCAGTATAGTCTCTCGTATGCCTTAGTTGATGCGACCTCGGAGCTGAAGTATCCGATTAATATTCCGATTGTTGAGGTGATAGTGTTCGTGAGGGAGTCCATTTGTGCTTCAATCGATGTCCTGGTTTGGGCCACGATTGTCTCCCGAGTTTCTTTTACCACCAGATTTAGGTTTCGACCACAGCGCGGAAAACTATAAATATAGTAAAAACTTTCTAATTGCGGTCCCTAACTCACGGATTGGGTCCTTGGTTTATTGCGCTTTAGCGAAATTAATACACCCCGCCAGCGCCAAGGCTTTACGCGAGGACCGCTTTAGAATTTGATTATTTTTTAATGAATAAATACTTTGCATATATATTTAGAATTACTCAAGTTTCTTAGAACACAATTACTAGTTCTTAGAGCACTTCCCAATTGACTGTTCGCGTTGGCGGCATGGGACGCCCTTCTTGCGCCGGGGTATAATAATCACCTATCTTCGCATATATTTTACCATTTCCAATAACGTCTTGCAAAATAAATCCCTGGCTCCAACCATTGGGGCCCTGCCAAAGCGACACAGCGTGCTTGCGGACCGTAGGAAATAGAGAGCGCAGCCACTGGCGCAGATTAACTTGCCCCAAGGTTTCCAGAGTTTTCTGATCAGCTTCCGGATCCAGACCTGGGCCCATCACCGTCGCAATAATCTCTTCACTGTCAACGGGATCATCCCAGGACGCCAAAATCCCTGCTCTAGGCATCTTTACCCTCCCATCACCCATGATTTTCCAACTTTTGACAGACGGGTGATCCTGCCAGCTGCTAGATTCCGATGCGAACACTAGCCTGGGATCTCCCAAGCCTAGCGGAGTAAACGGAAACAGTGTCCCAGTGACCTTGGCCACCAGATCGCCTTCGTCACCGCGCTCGAAAACGTCCCAGAAACTACAATAGGTATAATTTGAGCTGAAAAACGACGCTCCAAGTACGTCTCGCACTTCCTTGAGGAACGGTAAGGGATAGGTGTCTAGAACGAGAGATTCTGCGTCAGGGAGTTTGGATGTCGCAACTAGCCTCCGATGCCAATTCACCGCTCCGATGACCGACATTATGGCTTCAGCCCGGCGCTCTGTGCACTCCCGCTTGGAGCCTAGGCTTAATACTGTCGTGGGCGACATTTGTAGCAACAGGTCCATTCCAGTGTGTTGCATCAGAGCGAAGACTTCTTTGGCGGGCATCGGCCATTCTTCCTCCTCGGAAGTGTCCACGTCGCGCATGTAAAATCGTAGTCGATCATGAAGAGCCGCGATGGTATCGAGTCGGATGCTGCCTCCAGTTGGGTCCGTCAGGACCTCCCACTTGTGGTTACAGAATAACATATCAGGGCGCAGGCATGCTTCCTGAAGCGTCCAGAGTGACGTAAACCAGCCGTTCGGAGTTTCGAACAACGTGCGTTCTCTGTCGATAGTTTGTGAACCTTCAAAAAGTCCCGTAGATGGGTAGTTCTTCACGTCTTCAGAGGGATGAGATGTCGCGTCCGAGTATTGCAAATACTTTGCCGTCATCCAATGCAAAGCGCTTTTCATGCCGTCCCAGCTATTGATCTCGTTCAACCAGGCAACGGCAGAATCTGCTCCAGCGAAAATACTAGCCTGGCGAGAGATCTCAATGACGGTTCGTTGAGAGCGATCCTGGGGGATGCAAACGAGATCAAGCCATACATAGCGCGATTGAAACGGGAAACGACTTTTCTGGAGCATATCCGGGAGGTAGTGCACGTTGAATTTCGAGTTTCTCGGTACAAGCCATGGAACGCCTTTGACTGAAATGCCCGTTTTACCAATGCGCCAGCGGCCCCAGGTGTGGCTAACAACTGTGTATTGCGGTGGAGATCGAAGTTCATCAACGACAATGGTGCGTTGTGTCTCGAGATCCCACAAATAGTACGGAAGGCCGCTTTTCTGCTCAGTACTCAGCCAAGGACAGGCTTCAATGGACGCGCCCTTGAAATCGCGGTGGAAATTTCCTGGTAAGTTATCGGATCCACGGTCGCCGTCTTCGGATGTCTCTGGCGCAGGATGAAACCAATACCCAAGACGATAGCAGGCAGCTTCGATAGCAGCCGTGCGGCGGCGGTGCTGGATTTCAGAGGGTCTCGCCCAGCTCCCTTGGTTGTAAAACTCGCCCTTGAATAGCGCAAACATTATCTTATTGTATTCCGGGCCACCCGGTTCTGCCGATTCTTGCAATTGCATCGGGGTCTCGTCGTCGATGTCGGCGTCTGAACTTCCCGCCTCTGTTCGTATATATCTTTTCGCCGAACGTGCCCAGGCTTTGTTCTGACATCCGCCAAGCCACCATTCAAGGAGAAGGCGATAGGAATTGAGTTGCGAAACCGATAGAGTTGCGAGAAGCTCGTCGGAGCCTTCGAGAATGAGAACCTTGTAGAATTGCACCCAGGCGGCGTACGCTCTCCTCCATCCATCTCCGAAGTTCGGTTTACCGAGGTGGGTTTCGAGTTCTTGCCCGAGGGGGCCTCTGTGCCACAAAGTTGCGGGACTCATATGTCTAAAGATCGGGGACTCGGAAGAGCTGATAATGGATTCTTGGGCGGTTGTAACTGAAAAGAGGCCAGTATTCAAGACTGTGTGCCGGAGCTGAGCTCGAATCCAGTCTGTGTTGGCTAGCGTGAACGGATTGCGCTAGGTTTAAGCTTCCCAAGATGACTAATCGGTCACTGCATTCCTTTTCGCCTCAGCAACGCCAGACCAAACCTCCCCAATGAACCAAGCAACACCTCCCAATGAGAACAACGCGTCTTTGTTCGGGGACAACTATTCCCTAGTTACTCACAACGAAATAATGCGGTACACGATACAGAAAGAAGGAAGAAAGTCTCCGCGAGAAGATGGAATGCGACGCCACTTTGAGACTCTAGGATTCTGGTGTCCCGACCAAGAACCATCGATAAGGCACACCTGGGACATCGAAATCATCTCATCCAATTCGTTCGAAAAGCCCCCAAGGCTCACCCATGCAGGTCAATATGTGTGGGTTGGGAAGCCCTCGGACCTGCCACCGAAATGGCTCTGGGACAGTCATAGATCGGCCACCGTTCTCACAAGCGCAATCCCCCCGGGGGACAGGGACTATATTGCCGTGTCTTACACTTGGGGTCGATGGAAAATCGGGGAGCGAAGGGAAGAAGGGACACCATGGCAACTTCCTGTATACGACCCAGCGTGCAGATTTTCCATGTCAAAGCTCAAATCCATCCTCACGACACTGCCCAACTGCCGATATTTCTGGGTAGACGTTCTCTGCATCAATCAGTCAGATGAAGACGAACTCCGAGAAGAAATTGCAAAACAAGGGGCAATATTTGCGAATGCAACTGCTTCGTTGACCTATCTCTGGACAATGTCTTCGGGCGAGGAATTAAAATGCGCACTTGGAAACCTAGGGCTTCTGCTGCTTCGCGCATCGCGGTTCTCCGATCCAACCGTGCCTAGTACCGAGTTGACCACGTACATGCAAACAATGGCCAAAGGTTTACGAGAGGATCCATACTTTAGCTCGCTCTGGACGTTACAAGAATCAATTATTAGTCCCTCATCAGTTTGGATCACAAATAATGGCCAACATTGCAAGGTTAATTCGAGACTTGTCACCACCGCCTTTGTCGCCACAGCATGTTATACGCTTACCGAAACCATTGTGATGCGGTTTGTTATACTGGCGACGATCGAATTTGACGACGAAGAAACAAATTCACAACGGAGAGCGGCCGAGCTTGTACTGTCTGCAGAAGGCCGTCCCTGGCGTGATTGGGCCGAAACCGATTCTTCTATCTTCTGTTCCTTGTCGGCTTCACGCACAGGAATTCTGCTGGCTTCGGCGAAGCGTGTAGCAACAACGAGAAGAGGCGAGGCGGTCTTAGCGGCGCTGAAAATAGCCGATGATGGAGAGTCGCTGGGCGAGGATTGCAATCTCGCTCCCGGTGGTTTGCCCATCAAATTGGTCAATGTGGTGCTCCAGGCGGAAGGCCGCACTTTCTTCGATGCACTCCATGAACGTCACGACGGGGACGAGTTTTTCGCCAACGTTCTTCCTACAGCAGCTGATACTGCCACACCACGTCCTGCTAAGGAGCGGTTCCATAACCTACCCGCTGATGGCTTCTACATCGCCGATGACGCTGTGGTCCATCTTCCCCCAGGAGCAACCATGCAAAAGTTCCGATTCTTCAGCATCTCGCGGATCAGAATCTCTCTTCGATGCGCAAAAGAGGGCGAACATGTCAAGGAGACAACAGAATTCTCGGCAAAAAGATTCATCAAGGCAAAATACAAATTGTGGCGGAAGGAACACATGTCAGGAAAGGTTCCGAAGGAAATTCGGATCAAGTTTCTTCCTCTAGCTGTTGGAAAAGAGAAGCTCACGAAATGGGAGAAACAAGAGTTTCCTTCGTCATTTGGCTTAATATTGGCATCAGATAAAAATGGAGTGGGCGAGGAGATGTGGTATAATTGCGGCGAATATGTAGCTTACTCGTACAAGACATACGAGCTAAAAAGTGCAGGGATTAAGATCGGAACCTGGGAGCCGACCAAGTTGAGTGTAGACAGGCCGGGGCTAGTTAAGGTCTAACGTTATTCCGTAATCTGCTAAAGTATAAAGGTAACGCATGTTAAGATACAGAGGTGGGGTCTGCGACTTCAAATTTGTGTGGTCAGCGTCCCCGAAGGGTCTGGACGGGATAATATACTCTATTACTGGATACTACGACTCGTTAATCTTTAACCGCGATCGCCCGCACTAATTGACCTGATCTAAAAAGAGAACACAGCACGCGGTCCGCTTGTTCTGCCAGCCTCAGACTGAGGTTCCTCCATCCCTTGTTCCTGTTCCTTTTCCGTTTCCTTCGCGCGCAGCATAAAAATGCCCCTATGCTGTGTTAAATTACTATCCTCCGTTTCATCGCCTTCTTCATCTATCTCAACCCGATCCAATTCGTCCGTCAACCCAGCCACATCCACCGACCCTCTCTCCAACGGGATAAACGAATGAGAATACAAAGTCTCCAATTCCGGCATATTCCACTGTTGCGCTAACTGTTTGCGAACAACATCCGGTAACGGTTGACCTACTTTATCCAGATGGAGTAATTTGCAGAAGACCCATAGTCTGAGGGATGGAGGACAGGCAAGTCCGGCAATCATCATGGGTGATTGACAGGGAATAATGATTTCGGGGAATTCTGCTAAAGTGGACTCCAAGCCTGCAAATATTCTGCAGAGTTCGATTGCCATTTCTTCTGCAGTTTTTCCTTGCAAAGGTATATGCTCTCCTGAAGCGGGTTTCAGTTCCGCAGATATGGATGGATGTAGAACCAAGCGGAGGTAAATCTGTAGACATAACGAGGCGATAAGAAAGACTCCTGCCGGCGCGAATCGGAAAACTAATGGCTGCAAAGGGAAGTAGGGACAACATGTTGTATGTTGATCTGTATAACGCTCCGGTTGATACCGGATGGTTTGGAGTACTTGTAGCGACAAGGGTGAATCCATGAACGTCGTGAACTTTCGATCCAGTTCTCTCAACAGTTTGTCCAACTCTGTCGCCCTCTTAGCCTTCTCTGCTCCTTCACTCACGGCCATCAACTTCAGTTCCATGACGCCCGCAACAACTTCCCGCAAGTCTGGTCCAATGGCATACATGTGTCCCCAAACATCGTCCAGCATCCTCGGAATCCGTTCCTCCGCCGTGACAAATCGTTTGTACTCCGAATTCGCTAACAGAGCTCTGACTTTGAAGTTCTGGGAGCGCCATTGACGGGGTAAGCGAGATTCATAGGCGGCAAGAACACAGAAGTGGTCTTCGAAACCGCAGTACCATTCGAAGAGGGAGCGACCTAGTTGGGTGGAAGATTGTTTGATGGGGTTCGAGTAACGGAGCATGATTAGGGCGGCGCCTTCCATGTGGCGGAAACACTTCGAGTTGTCGCCCAAAAAACGCTACTATCAGCAAAGGCATGCAATATTTCAATCTGCATAGCGGGGGTGAGCGGAGGAAAGCAACATAGGAGGAAGGCAAGTGCGTAGGTAGTACATCGTATGTGGAGAGTTGCATTGCTGCGGCCATGGCGATCTGTCCTTCTGAGTCGGAAAGGGAAGGCCGATTCAGCATAAGTTGCAACTCTTTCAAGGCAAGAGAATACAAAGCAAACGACACAGGTTTGATTTGCGGATTGAGCCTTTGGGAGAAGAGCAATGCAGCAAAAGCAGCCTGTGCGAATAGCAATGCATCCGAGCTTTCAGCCATTGCAGATAACCCCTTTGTGAATAATCTGCCATAGTCGTAGTAGGAATAATACTGGTATTCGTTGATGGCTTCCCGGTGATAGGTGAGGTAATACTGGACGAGGTAATGGCGCGTTGAGTTTGGTGAGCGTGGGAGGAAGGAGAGTTGAGTTTCTTCGGGAGAGAACGTGTAAAAGGGGTCCGAGTGTTTTTCCAAGTCGAGGGAGATATAGGGAGTTCGGGGTGAAGTTATCGGTGGTCTGGGTAGCATTTGATTGAACTCGAGGGAGTAGAACCGATCCGCAGAAGTCCAAGTCGTGGTGGGATGATTGCTGAGAGTCATAGGATCTTCGACCAGCATCAATTCATCTTCGGTGATCACTGGTGATGGGCGGCCGAACTTTGTCTGGGGTATCTCTCGTTGATATGGTTGCTCAGAGCTATCAAAAGTATCGGGGCTGAAAGCCTCGGGCGAAGTATCACTCCCAGGAAAACTTTGCTGTCGAATGTTCCTCAAGACATCCTCAGATAAGTCTTCGTTTTCCATAGCCTCGTCATCAATACTAGACTCCTCGTCGCTGCTCACAGTATCCCGTTGAGTCAGTTGACTGATCGTGGCTTTCGGTTCAGCATGTGTCCTTTCAGTAGTAGTGAATGGCCAAGTACACTCCCTGCTAACTTTCTGACACCTTACACAAACCGGCCGAGTCTCATCACACTATCGTTAACTATCCGCTTCACACAAGACACGGCCCGGCCCTGTCGGAGATGGGTAGATTTACCTTGACTCGTCGCTGACGGCATGTATAACACCCTACCGGTCAATAAGAACGCAAAATGGGCAATGTACCCGTCCTTGCGCGCGTATGTTTGCGTCGCACTCGTTCCCCCTTCGGCGGCGCCATAAACAGATTTCCTCAGAGCAATTGACTCTTTGGATGGTGATTTCTGCGTACGGAGATTGTAGGCTATAATGACTGCTTCGTTTTGTTCGTTGTTCGGCAGGTGAAATGGATACCGGGCGATACGTGTACACAGTCGAAGGAGCTGAACGAAACTCCGGGGTCGACTCCCCTAACCTGTGGCTGAGGTGGAGCCGAAACCGGAGCCGAAACCGGCTCCTCTGTAAGTGAATTTCCCCACTCGGAACCAAACCCGAGGAGCTAGAGTAATTATCTCGCCACCCGCGAATTAACCACATGCCATTAGAGATCCCACGATCTGACACTGCCAACAGAAATTGTTTCTGCGTTCGACCACCTACTTTTGCGAAGAAACGGATTATTGATCCATTCAGTCAATGCAATAGCGCAAAAAACAAGTTCTATATTGCGCCTACCTAAAACGCCTTTGCATCTACCTTTTTTTGCCATTCCCTTATTGCATCTAATGCAATCTCGCTTATCCGCTACTCTTCCTCAAGGAAGTGCGAGACGTACTGGGAGCGGGATTTTCCAGTTCGAATTATACCTATTGTACTAGTAGCTTCTGGGACGTTTTCGAGGGCGGTGACGAAGGCGATCAGGTTAATATGTATTCATCATGTAGCTTGGCTATAGCGCTATTTAATCCCGGATGACTAATACTATCCCGCATACTTGGGCTTGCGTCACCCCGGGAACCCGACCGTCAGGCCAGCATTCTCTTCCCACAGGCAATGCCTCCAAGTCGTCGGAAGACCAAAACTGAAAACTCTCGATATCAATGGATCTGTGGCGGCATGCGTTTCGTCCGACACGTCGAGCTTATCGCTCGTGGAGGCTTCGGCGAGGTCCATAAGGTAACGCTATTCTCCCGCTTTTCTCTAACCCGTAGATGCTCAACGAGAAAACCGGACAGGTGATTCACTTTTGGGAGACTCTAATGAAAGATCTTTGCGCGGAAGATAGTCCGGCCGCTTGGTGAGAAGGTTACGGAAGAGGATATTGCCAAGGAAGCGAATGCGATTTTGAGGATATCGAAGGCGGGAAGAAACAATAACGTTGTGACGATACTGAAGCATGGGCGGTTTCCTCGTGATCGTGACACTTATTACATCGATATGGAGTATTGTACGACAACTTTGCATGCCAGAATCCAGGAAGGGATCCTGCGAGAGGAAGCGTTTCCGAAGTCTAGCCCTGATACAGTAGCGCCATTACAAGGTCCGTATCATGCAGCGGTGGACGAAAACAATGTAGCACGGGACATGGTGGAAAAAGAGTTCACTGAAACAGCTAACGAAACTTCCCAGAGCCTGGAAATGGCCGCCGGAATTGATTGGGAATCGGTCTTGGCTATTATTGAGGACATTGTTTCTGGACTAGTATATATACATGATCAAGACACAGTTCACAGAGACCTGAAACCTCGTAACAGTATTCTATCGTTGGGACTTCTATTAACTGTAGTTTTGTTCTCCAACAAGGACGGGTGTTGGAAATTGGCCGACTTCGGAACGGCTTCCGAAGCGACCTCAAAACGGCTCAACACCACTCGGGACGCTCGTGGCACTCAGGGATACCGGGCACCAGAAATCCTGGTCCCCTTCGATGCGAAATTCAATAAAAAATCAGATATCTTTGCTCTGGGTTGTGTTGTTTATGAAATTATTACGGGAACTAAGTTATTCCAATCGGACGGAGCAGTCGTAGCTTACCTGGAAAGGGGACAACTTTCGGGAGTCACTTGGTGGCCGCCGTCGCCAGCTGGAAATTCAGAGCTATTGTTTTACTTGGAATGGATGGTTGCATCTATGCTCGAACTCGATCCCGCAAGCAGACCAAATGCACAACAGATTCTTCAGTGTATTAGAAATATGCGCGCTGGGAAGTTTAGTCAAAGTGAGGTGCATTTGACGGATGAGAATGATGCTCCGATACTGGTACGCCCGAGTTGTTGCCGACACCTAACCTCTAAGAGATGTTTGTCCAAGAAAAAATTGCCCTTGACAGACCGTCGCGAAGCCTCTTCACTCAAAGTACCAACACGCTTACCATTTCGGCGATCTCTGTCCAGAGAAGAGGATAAGGATGCGATAATACGGCCGAACGTGGACGAATCTGAAAAATTTATCATATCATCTATGTATACCGAATATGCCGAATGTTTTATGGCCAAATGAAATATGAAAATCACCGCTTTCCTGACGGAAGGAAGAATGAAAGGTAATTTGGAATTGGGAATAGAAAGCAGAGCTAAGGATTTGACGAGGGGATTGGTGGGGAAAAGGTACGAGGGGGGCAAAGGTGAGGAAAGGATTGGGAGTCTATCGATGAGTTGAAGTTGAAGGCGCTTTGAGCCACATTCGTGGGTTGGTGGCTTGCGGAAGGTTCGACGGCGAAAAGACTGATCTCGGACCGACTCCAAAGGACTATCCTAGGCTTGGCACTGGCGAAGATTGAAGGAACCAGCTAGCGCGTTAGACGACAATGTTAAGAACTTCAAAATCGTAATTGAGAAAAATCTGACGTGAACCGAGAAAGAGTTGAATAACTTATGATCAGAAGGACAAAAACAATATCCCTAATGGGAACCCCTTTTACCGGGTCTGTGGGGCTTTCACCCACTGAAACAAAAACCTCATTTATACTGCAATTCTAACTACTGACTCACCTGCGGAGAGGTCTCCGCACGACGGCTCCTAGTATTATTTTGTGTGTGAAAACGAGGAGCCGTTTGGCCCCATAGCTGAGAGCAGTAATGGCATTCGGTCGGTCCAGGACCGGACCCGAAACTCACCCCGACCTGGTTTATCGGTCCCCGGCTCGATCTCGGTCAGATCTTTGTCAGATCCGGCCCGGTTCGGTTCCTAGATCACCGGTTCCGAGATGAGGTCAATCCCGGTATCAGTCCCAACATCTTCAACATAGTCGGTCCTGGAGTGCAGCGAGGAGCCGACCCCCCTAGAGCCGACCGAGTTCAAGAGCTAGTTCTAGACCGACATCACCAGGTCGGGTTGAAAGTTGTCCCTACCCGAACCGGGATCCAGTCGGTCTGTAATGGAAATGGATCTTATTACACTCGTTTCTGCAGCATTCCCGTTACAAGTTGTAACGGGATAGCATTATTTCAAGGCTTTAA
>Ga0302325_10009088_pt1 | contig 21773 bp, 22 predicted proteins | sample Palsa_T0_2_FD_201948 | JGI IMG/M metagenome (GOLD analysis project Ga0302325, IMG submission 201948) | Peat permafrost microbial communities from Stordalen Mire near Abisko, Sweden - Palsa_T0_2 | ecosystem: Environmental > Terrestrial > Soil > Palsa > Peat permafrost | place: Sweden: Abisko...
TGGGCATGACCGGCACCAGCTACACCGACGCCTCCGGCCTGGACCCGTCCACCACCAGCACCGCGGCCGACCAGGTGCGCCTCGGCATGGCGGCGATGCAAGTACCCGCGCTGGCCGCGATCGTCGATATGCCCACGGCCGTCGTTCCCGTGGCCGGCGTGGTCCGCAACACCAACACGCTGCTGGGCCAGGACGGGATCGCCGGCCTCAAGACCGGTAGCACGCAGGCCGCCGGCGGATGCCTTCTCATCGCAGCCTGGCAGGAGGTCAGCGGGCGCAACACCCTGCTCGTGGCCGCGACCTTCGGCCAGCCCGGCACGGCCGGGACCATCCTGCCGAACGCACTGCAAGCCGGCCACAGCCTCGTGCTTGCCCTGGACCGCGCCCTCGCCCCTGGCGGGCAATCGGTACCGCACGGGTGATCGTGATGGAGCACTCGCACCCGGCGGCACGTCTACAAGGGCGGCTGGATCGCTTTGGCTATGACGGTGACGGTGAAGACGAGGTAGGCGGCGATGATCAGGGCGCCGCTACAGCGGTTAATGCCCCGGCCGGCCAGAGCCAGGGCGATGGTGGCGGCGGTGAGGACGCCGTACCAGATGGCAATCCTCGGGGTACCGGCGAGGCCGGGGCTGGTGATGATCACAGCGGGGACGAAGAGTCCGGCGATGACGTTGAGGGTGTTGCTGTTGAAGGCTTCGCTGAGGGTGGCCGCGGCCCGTCCCCGGCGGGCCAGGAAGACGGCCGCGACGGCGTTGGGCATGCTGGTGACCGCGGCCAGGACGATGCCGCCGGTGATCACGCCCGGGACGGCCCAGCGGGCACCGAGGGTGGATGCGCTGCGTTCCATCGCCGCGCTGGCCGCCACCACGACGGCAAGCACGAGGACGGCGATGGCAGCATCCCGCGGGCCGCCCTTGGCAGGGTGGCTGGCGCCGGCTAGTTCCTGTTCTTCCTCGGCGATGGCCACGGCGAGCCAGGATCGCAGCCGTGGCGGGAGCGGGAGAGCGGAGCGGCGCGAGGGTTGCACGGCCGACACGTACACATACGGCACCAGCACGGCCAGGGCCAGGATCAGGGCAATCACCGGGGTGATCAGGCTCATCACGGCGGCGATGGCCAGGGCGGCGATCCACAGCGCTACGGCGCCTTCGAACAGGACAACCCTGCGGTGCAGTTTGATGCCCCCGGCGACAAGCGCGCCCAGCCCGATCAAGGCGGCCAGGTTGAACACGTTGGAGCCGAGGACCACGCCGACGCCGATATCGTGCTGGCCGCGGGCCAGCGCGGTGACCGCCGAGGTGACTTCCGGGCTGTCCGCCGCCAGCGCCGCGATCAGGCCGAGACACGCTTCTGACAGTCCCAGCCGGGCCCCCAGCCGTTCCAGCCGCACCACCAGGACCGCGCTGGCCCCGAGGCTGACCGCGGCGGCGATCGCGAACACGGCAGCCACCAAGGGTGAGAACATCAGACGGTGCCGCGGTCTGGCCGGAGGGATCCGGCCAGGGCGGTAACCACTCGCGATCCAGCCGCCGGACGGCGGCGTGAGACACGCCTTGGCGCGGGCGGGTGTCCCGCTGGTTCGTCAGGACGCGCTCCGCACGGTATGGCCGGCACCGAACGCGCGTCCGGTCATATCGGCTAGCGTGACGGCGACCAGCCGCGCTTGCAGCGAGGGCCTGGAACCCGGCTTGGGCGTGAGCATGAACCGGCCGTAATACTGGCCGTTGCCGAAGACGCGCAGCTCGATGTCCTCCGCGGGAAGGCCCGACAGGTCAACGTCCCAGCGGGAATGACCCACCCGCACGGTCCCGTCCGGCTCCAGGCGCGGCGGGTGGCCGAGCAGCGACCCGTATTCGAAGCGCGCTCCTTCCAGGTCCAGCAAGCCGACAAGCTGTGCCCGGACCCGGCCGGCCACCACATCAGGGACCACCGCCGACTTGGTCAGCGAGGCAATCTCGTGGAGCTGCCCGAGGTAACCCGCATCGGTGACCGCGACGACCTTCAGCCGCCGGGCCCGGGCCGCGAGCTGCGACACCGCCAGCCCGGTGACCAGCAGCAGGACGACCGTCGTGACATCCGCCGAGCCGCGGATCGTGAACCGGTAATACGGCACGGTGAAGAAGAAATCGAACCAGATGGCCGCCCACACCGCCGCCACGCCGCCCGCGACACGGTTCCCGGCCGCCGCTACGCCGACCACCACCACGACCAGCAGCAAGGCCACGTTGGTATTCGACCAGCTTGCCCGGAACGGCAGCAGGACCGCCGCCACCGCCAGCGGCCCCGCCAGCGCGGCCAGGAGCGCGATACGGTCCCTGGTCAGGTGGCGGGTCACTGTCCCTCCCGCTCGGGCCGGGACTGCTCATGCCGCAGCTTTACCCCGCCGACGGCCAGCACCACCAGCGCCGGGACGAAGAACAACCCAGTATGGACGATCGAGCCCGCAATTCCCGCGACCAGAACCAGCACCCCGGCGGCGGCCGCCAGCCTGTTCACCGGGGCCGGAGCGAACGCAGCCGCCGCAGCCAGCGGCGCCGGGGCGATCGCCAGCAGCAGCGACGCCCACGTCACGGCCAGCGGGTCAGCGCTCGTCAGCGCCGAGATGGTGATCAGCTGCGCGGCACCGGCAAGGATCAGCGCCCCCCGCCGCCACACCCAGCTCGGCGGGGCGGGAACCGGCAGGGAACCCGCCGGCGCGGAGGTGCTCGTGGCAGGTGAGATACCGGCTGGTGCGTTCTGCGTGGTCATGGCGCGCTCCTGGTGGACGAATTCGAGAGTCACGAATATCGTGCCGACCAGGCTTCCCGGCGCACCTGTTCAGCAGCATAACCCCGCCAGCTTGGGCTGCCAAGTAACCGCCGGACAGCCGCCAGCTCTGTCCACGCCAGACGAGAACTCAGGAGACGAGGGCAAGGGCGAGTGAGGGCGGGCAGGGAACCATCTGGCCGGCGGTGAGGGACGGCTATTTGATGGCGTTTGCCTGGGAGGCGGCGAGGTCCCATTTCTGCTCGATCTTGCCGAGAAGGGCTCTGACCGGATGGTCGGCGGCAGATAGCTGATGATCCGGCCATCGCGTTCAGTGGTGACAATCCGGGCGACCCGCAGGTGACGGAGGGCCTGGGAGACCGTGGCGTCGTGCAGGCCGGTCGCTGTGGCCAGGTCGGAGACGCTGATCGGCCCGGCGGCCCTGATGCAGGTCGGGGAGGCTACGCATACCGCGTCCGTCGCGGTCCCCGTTCCGGCGAAACCCGCGTCGGTGAGCGGCGCAACTGCGCGGGCATCTCGGTGGTGGCCCAGAGCGGCCTTGACCGCGGCACGTACGGCCCGAGCATGCCGATGACCGTGGGGTGCCCGTGACGAAATAGGCGTCGCTGCGGCCGGTGAGAGTCTTGGCCGCCGTGGTCGGCGGGTACAGCGCCAGATCGGCCTCACCATGCTCGACCGCCAGGATGCGGGACTCCGCATCGGTGATGAACTTGACGGTCACCTCGGACAGCTTGGGGGTGCCGTCCCAGTAGATGGGGTTGCGCACCTCGTGCATGATCTGGTCGCTGACATCGGTCACCACGTACGGGCCGGTGTAGATCTTGGCCGCGATCAGCTTGGATGGGCTGCCCTTCGCCTTCAGGTAAGCGGCCTGGTCATAGATGATGAAGTAATCCTCGTCGCCCAGGATGTACGCCATGTTCGGGACCGGGCTGGTGGTGGTGACGGTGACCTGGTCGGTCCCGGTGGCAGTGAGCTAGGCACCCGGCAGCGCGGAACCGGTGGCGGAGTCGCTCGACTTGAGCTGATACTCCATGCACGCGATCAGCGACGCGGCGTTCAGCGGCTTGCCGTCCTGGAAGCGGATACCGGAATTCAGCAGCACCCACGTCGTCGGCGAGGGGTTGGTGAGCGACTTCAGCAGCCACGGCTTGACGGTCCCGTCGAGCTGCGGCTTCATCAGGAGCTCCCCGTAGCCGAGTTCGTTGCCCCAGTAGCCATTCTCGATCGGGTCGAGGTCACCGATCGCGAAGCTCGTCGCGATGGTCAGCGTGCTGGGCTTGGTGGCCGCTGAGGACGCTGAGGACGCTGAGGACGCTGAGGAGGAGTTCGATGTAGAGCAGGCGGAGATGCCTGCGATCAGAAGGGCCGCCGCGCCGAGCGCAGCGGAATAACGCGTAATCGCAGGCAAGGGAATGCGGACCGCCTCCAGCACCTCGTGGATGGTTCCCTCGGTGCCGTGGCCGGTCTCCTGGCTGACGGGACGCCAGCAGCTCGCTGACTCGCTCCGGCCTGCCTTCCCAGGCAAACATGCCCAGTGGCGCTATCACCAGTCGGCCGAAGCGACCCGATCACAGTGGCGAGGGCCGCGCCGGCACTTCACCGGCTTCCCGAACACCACGGCAATCCGGATCCTACGGTCCTCGCGTCACTACCGGCAAGCCTGGGCGAGTAGTCGACCAGCCTGTCGGGGCTGCTACCAGTGCTTGGCGAAGAGGGCTCTGACTGGGTGGTCGGCGAGCAGGTAGCGGATGATCCGGCCATCGCGTTCGGTGCTGACGATCCGGGCGGCGCGCAGGTGGCGGAGGGCCTGGGAGACCGTGGTGTCGTGCAGGCCGGTCGCGGCGGCCAGGTCGGAGACGCTGATCGGCCCGGCGGCGCTGATGCAGGTCAGCAAGGTGAGCCGGGTGGGATCGGCCAGCAAGGCATGATGCTGCGCCTGGGTGCGGATCGATTCGGGGTCGCCGAGGGCGGCGATGGCGCGGCAGACCCGTTCCTGGTCGATGACCCGGTGGCCGCTCTGTTCGGCGGGCAAAAGGTGCATGATCACAATCTCCCTGATGTACCAGGTCAATAGCTGATCATCTTATCAGACTTGACGTCGGCGGCCGGGCTCTGTAGTTTCCAGATTGCCCGGGCCGCGCGCCAGGGCGGCAGGCAGCACAGCGAAATCCGGTGAGATTCCGGTACTGTCCCGCAACGGTGAAGCCCCGCGAGGGGGGATAAGTCCGGTCGCCTGGGCTGCCGCGACGACATCGGTCCTCGGACGAAGGGCAGCTCGTGACTTTGGCAGGCTTCCGCACGGCTCGCACGGACGTATCGCCTCGCGAGTGGGGTCGGCTCGCGGCGATGTTCTTGTTCATCCTGGCGATCAACGCCCTAGGCTGGGGCATCTACGTCCTGGCCGTGATGCCGCACCACTTCAACTATCAGGGCGAGGGCGGCAGCCGGGGCCTCGGCGTCGGGCTCGGGGTCGCGATCACGGCGTGGTTCCTGGGGTTCCGGCACGCCTTCGACGCCGACCACATCTCCTGCATCGACAACACCACCCGCAAGCTGATGGCCGACGGGAAACGGCCGCTGGGCAGCGGCTTCTTCTTCTCCTTCGGCCACTCCACGATCGTCGTCCTGGTCGGCGTCGGCATCACCATCGCGGCCCGGGCCGTATTCGGCGCGGTCGTCAACCCGAGCTCCACCTACGAGACGGCCGGCGGAGCGGCAGGCACGCTGGTCTCCGCCGGGTTCTTGTACCTGATCGCCGTGCTGAACCTGATCGTGCTGGCCGGCATCTTCAAGGTCTTCCGCGACATGCGGCGCGGCACCTACGACGAGGCCGAGCTCGAGGCCCAGCTGCAGGCCCGCGGCCTGATGTACCGGTTCTTCGGACGGTTCATGCGCTCCATCACCCACACCTGGCAGCTGTACTTCGTCGGCCTGGTCTTCGGCATCGGCTTCGACACCGCCACCGAGGTCGTCCTGCTCGCCGCCACCGCCTACGCCGCCATCCAGGGCCTGCCCTACTACGCCGTGCTCGCCCTGCCGTTCCTGTTCTCCGGCGGCATGATGCTGTTCGACACCCTCGACGGCTGCTTCATGAACTTCGCCTACGGCTGGGCCTTCGCCCGGCCAGTCCGCAAGGTCTACTACAACCTGGTCATCACCGGCTTGTCCATCGGCGCCGCGTTCATCATCGGCACCATCGAGATCCTCGGCATCTTGACCACCGAAGCGCACCTCAGCGGCGGGTTCTGGTCGGTGATGGCGAACTTCAACATCAACATCGCCGGGTTCTGCATCGCCGCCCTGTTCATCCTCGTCTGGGCCGCCGCCCTGGCCTACTGGCGGTGGGGCAACGTCGAGGCTCGGTGGACCGCCAGTGTCCCCGTGTCCCCCGGCCAGGGCTCCGGCCCGGCGGACAACGGGTGACTCCGCGCCTGGCCGGCCAGCCCGGACGCCCGGGAGGGCGCCCGCTCGCCTCGATGACTGGCGGCGAGGCGGGCCGGGCCGGGGCGTTCGTTCCCGGCGGGGCGTTCACCGGCATCGGCAGCCTGCCGTTCGAGGATCCCCAGGAGGCGGTGTCCTTCGTCGCCGACCTGTCGCCGCAGATCCCGTTCTGGCCCCAGCTCCCCGCCGGGGACATGGTCGGGGCGGTCTTCGGCCATGCCTCCCCCGCGTTCTCTCCGGTGCTGCTCGGGCGGCCCGCGGCGGCCGGGTACGAGCTGAGCGAGGAGCGGCTCGCCCAGCTGAGGGTCGCCGCGGCTGATCCTCCCAGCCCGCTCACTGAGACCCAGGCCCCGGGTCTGTCCGCCTTTCACCGGGCCGCGCGCCGGGGAGCGTTCGCCCGGGCCCAGGCGGTCAAGGGACAGGTCACGGGACCGCTGACCCTGGCCTGCCTGCTGCGGGTCGCCGGCTCGAGCGGGATCGCGCGCCGCGACGTGGTCAGCGTCCTGGCCGCGCTCGTCGTCAAGCAGGCCACGTGGCAGATCCAGCAGCTCCGCTACCTGCACCGCCCGGTACTCATGTTCGTCGACGAGCCCGCGCTCGGCATTACCGCTGACCACCCCGACGCCCGTGCGCACGCCAGCGTCCTGCGAGGTATCTGCGGCGCCATCCGGGCCGCGGGCGGAATCGCCGGGCTGCACTGCTGCACCCTGGCCTGGCTCGGCCAGCTCAGCGGCGTCCAGCCCGATATCATCTCGTTCGACGCGCTCGGCGGGATGACCGCGCCCATCGACGACGAGACGACCCGCGGGTTCTGGTCAGCGGACGGCATCATGGCCTTCGGCCTGATCCCGCCGCAGCAGACCGAGCCGGTACCGAGCACCCGGCAGCTGTTCGCGCGCTGGGTGCTGGCCGGGGCCAGCGTCGGCGATGACGTAGCCGCGCTGGCGGGCCGGACCATGGTCACCGCGACCTGCGGTCTTGCCCTGCAGAGCCCGGCCGCTGCCGAGGCATCGTTCCGGCAGGCCGCGAACCTGAGCTCGCTGATCGCCATAGTGGCGGCGGCAGGCGGCCCGGAGCCGGGCCGCTCAGGCGTAGCGGGTTATGGCGGCTCACGTTGACCGGGAACCGGGGTGATGTCATGCGGGATCCGGCGGCGGAAGTAGATGCTGCCGCGGCGCTTGCCGCGGCGGCCGGCGCCGGGCCGTACTTCGCTGTCGAGCCGTGGGCCGGGGGCACGGGCTGGCGGCCGGCGAGCCTGCTGGTAGCTGACCCGGCCGTGCTGAGGACCCGGGTAACGTACGCCCGTGCCGTCATCGCCGGGCGGGCCGGGATCGCGGCTGCGGAGGTGGCCGAACGGGTCGCCGCCTCCATCGTGTTCCTGGGGCTGGCTGCACGCCCGGTGTCACCGTCGCTGGGCGCGGCGGTGCTCGGCGGCGTGGTCCCGTACCTGACCCTGGACAACCTGTGGTGGCGCCCGGTCGACGGCGGCCCGGTGCCGCTGGCGGCCGACCCGGTCACCGGGCGCCGGATCGGCGGCGCGCCGGACGGCGATCAGCTCGACGAGGCGGCCGCGCTGCTGTCCGAACGCTGCGTGCAGGGCCTGGCCGGTCCGGTGGCCGGTGGGGCACCGGAGAACTCGTGCAGCCTCTCAGCCGCTGACCGGCCTTGGTCTCAGATTGCGCCTGGCTGGCGGGCCGGCTCGGGGCAGGATTGCGTCAGCACGGCGATCTGTCCATGAGGTAGGGAGGCGGCCGATGTCCGGGGAAGCAGAGCCAGCGGGTCAGGTGCACAGCTGGGACACCAACACGATGCCGTGGGAGATCCGCCATATTGACGAGCTCGACGGCGATCTCGCGGCGAAACCGCTCATCACCGATCCCGACACCGGGATGTCGGTGATGAAGATGAAATACTTCGCCGGCTTCACCAACGAATGGCACACGCACAACTGCGCGCACGGCATCTACGTCCTCGACGGGATCTTGAAGACGCACGCCGGTTCGTTCGGCCCGGGCAGCTTCGTGTGGTTCCCCGAAGGGCTGGAGATGGAGCACGGCGCGACCCAGGACAACGACGTGACCTTCTTGTTCATCGCGAACAAGCCGCTCGACATCCATTACACCCGGGCCGGCCAGCCAGAGCGAGCCGGATAACCGCCAGGGTCAGCCCCAGCTGCTTCTCGTCCGCACCTTGGCTGGCCCCAGTAGGGGGGCTGCAGGCACCTACAATCTAGCTGCGGAAGGCTCGCCCTGGGCCGGACACAGGTCCAGGGCGTCGTAAGAGGGAACCCGGCGGAAATCCGGGACTGCCCCGCAGCGGTGAACGGGAACGACCGCCGTCATCAAGCACTGGGCCTAGCAGCCTGGGAAGCGACGGCTAGTAGGAGGCACCGGAAGGTGCCGCGCCCGTGAGTCCGAAGACCTGCCTCCGCCCGCGCGCCGAGGCCCTCGCCCGGCTCGGCGGGCTGGGCGGCAAGACCCTGGTCGCCGGCGTCGTCGACGGCCGCAACGTGTGGCGGACCGACCTGCCCGGGGCGCTGTCGACCTGCGCGTCGCTGCTGGGCCTGGTCGATCAGCTGATCGTCAGCACGTCCTGCTCGCTGCTTCACGTGCCCCTCGAGCTGGGCGCCGAGACATCCCTGCCGCCGGAGCTCACCGGGCGGCTCGCGTTCGCGCGGCAGAAGGTCGATGAGGTGGTCACCCTGGGCCGCGCGCTGAGCGGCGAGCGCGATGCCGTCGCCCCGGAACTGGCCAGCGCACCCGCCCCGCAGGTGAACAGCCGGGTCCGCGCCCGGCTGGACGCCCTCGGCAGCGGCTCGCCGCGCGGCGCCTACGCCGTCCGGCGGGCGGCCCAGGCCGATGGCCTCCCGCTGCTGCCCACCACCACGATCGGGTCCTTCCCGCAGACGCAGGCGATCCGCAAGGCCCGCGCCGACCACAAAGCCGGCCGCATCACCGGCGCGGCCTACACCGCCGCCATGCGCGTCGAGATCGACCGCGTCATCGCGCTGCAGGAGGACATCGGCCTGGACGTCCTGGTGCACGGCGAGCCCGAGCGCAACGACATGGTGCAGTACTTCGCCGAGCGGCTGGACCACCTACACCCAGTCCCGGACCAGCCGGCCGGTCAAGGGCATGCTCACCGGCCCGGTCACGATGCTGGCCTGGTCATTCGTCCGCGCCGACCAGCCGCTGGGCGACACGGCCCGGCAGGTCGCGCTCGCGCTGCGAGATGAGATCCGGGACCTGGAAGCGGCCGGGATCCGGATCATCCAGGTCGACGAGCCGGCCCTGCGGGAACTGCTGCCGCTGCGCCGCGCGGAGCACGACGCCTACCTGCACTGGGCCGTCGGCGCGTTCCGGCTGGCCACCTCCGGGGTGGCCGACTCGACCCAGATCCACACGCACATGTGCTACTCCGAGTTCGGCGAGATCACCGGCGCCATCGCCGACCTGGACGCGGACGTGACCAGCATCGAGGCAGCCCGGTCCCGGATGGAATTCCTCGGTGACCTGCGCGCGGCCGGCTACGAGCGGGGCATCGGCCCCGGCGTCTGGGACATCCACTCCCCCCGCGTGCCGACCGTCGCCGAGATGAGCGAGTCGCTGTCCCTCGCCTTGAAGGTCGTCGAACCAGGCCGCCTGTGGGTCAATCCCGACTGCGGGCTGAAGACACGCGGTTACGCCGAGACCGAAGCCGCCCTGCGCAACCTGGTCGCGGCCGCCCGGCAGGCGCGCGACAGCCTGGCCGGATGACGGCGGCGTACACGCTGGAACCGCTCGATGTCCTTCGCTCGCCGCCGTTCAGGTCGCTGCGGCGGCGAGCCTGGTCTGGACCCAGGAATGAAAACCGGTGATGTGATGCTCGCTGGGGACCAGGACCCCGCCGTCACGGTAGGCCCGCGAGCTCATCGACGGCTGGGTGCGCTCGCACGCGGCGAAATCCTGGCGGTTCACCCGGTCGAACAGCTCGACCGACCGGGTGACATCCTGGCCTGCGGCCGGATGGTCAGGGCGTAGTACCGGCGGTCCTGGTCCTCGGTGACGCCGGGCAGGCGGCCGAAGCCGGCGCTGCCGTCGATCATGAAGCCCGCGGCGCGGTCGGCGAATACCGCTCCGTGGCCGATGTAGTACTGGGCCGCGTAGCCGGCCGCGAATTCCGGCAGGACGCTGGTCAGCTCCGGATGGATCGGGGCGCAGTGATAGCACTCCATGAAGTTCTCGATGATGAGCTTCCAGTTCGCCGCCACGTCGTAGTCGATGCGCCGGCCGACCGCCAGCTCATCGATCCGGTACGCCTCGATGGCCTGGTCACTGCCCAGCCTCGCCGTCACATCGCCGATCACGGCGTCCTCGAACGAGGGCGGCTGCGCGGCCGCGCACACCCAGATGTAACCGAGCCATTCGCGCAGCGCGACGGGAATCAGGCCGTACCTCTCCCGGTCGATGTCTGGCATCTTGACCAGGTTCGGCGCCGCGGCGAGCCGGCCGCTCAGGTCGTAGGACCAGGCGTGGTAGGGGCAGCGCAGGTATCGGCTGGTAGCGCCGGTTTCCTCCAGGCACAGCCGGGTGCCGCGGTGGCGGCAGACGTTGAGGAAGGCGTTCAGCCCGCCGTCTGGCTGCCGGACGACGAGCACGCTTTCGCGGCCCGCCTGGACCGCCTGGAACTGTCCCGGGGTGCTGATGTCGGCCGACCGGGCGGCGCACAGCCAGTCGCCTTCGAAGATCACCTCCTGCTCGCGCGCGAACACCCCGGGATCGGTGTAGTAAGCCCCGGGCAACGTCGGAAGCAGGCTTCCGCCAGGCGCCGAGAGGGACGTGCCGTCCGGCCCGGGGACCCGGGGGGTGGCGGCGGATGGGGCAGCGGAACCAGACTGCACGGCTCTCCTCGCGAGCTCGGCCCACGACCCGCGGCCACACGGGATCCCGGACGCGGCCGGCTCACGCCACACACCTGCCGCACTGCCGGCTCACCCGCGAAGCCACAGGCCAGCCGCGCGCGGCGCGCGCGGCGCGCTGGCAGGTCTTCGGACTCACGGGCGGACCTCCGGCGCGGCAGCGCCGGCGGCGGCCTACTAGCCGTCGCTTCCCAGGCCCGAAGGCCCAGTGCTTGATGACGGCGGTCGTTCCCGTTCACCGCTGCGGGGCAGTCCCGGGTCCTCACCGGGTTCCCTCTTACGACGGCCGCCCCTAGCGGAACGGCCGAACCAGCACAACATCACGATAACTGGTAGCCGGGCCGCTACCTAACCCCAGGGAAGGGACGTGGCCGTTGACTGCGAGCTGACGGATTGCTCAACTTCGTGAGCTATTCAGGCTGTTCTCACGCGCTCACTGACCGCAATCCGGGCAAAGCTCGCGTGCGTGATAGCGTGACACCCGCCGGCCCCAGCGTGCAGAGCGGGCGCCGGCAGCGCGTCAGGTAGCGAAGCCGGTGACGCCCGCCACGGCGGGCCATTCCGGCGCTGTCCCGCAACTGTGACGGTTCGTACCCGGACCCAAGCCAGGCCGACTCCTGCCGCGTTCCGACGAAATCGACCCTCGTGGGAAGGGTGATCCGTCTCGGCAGGCAAGCACTCGAGCTGGCGGCCGGCGGTCTCGCCTTCCTTCCCGATCCGGGAGGAAGTGGCACACCATGAACAGAACAGGCTTGATGCTCGCCGCGGTCGTGACCGCGGCGCTGCTGGCCGGCTGCAGCTCAGCTGGCAGCACATCAACTACCAGCACCTCAGCCACGCCCAGCGTGGCTCCAGCATTCCCGGTGACGCTGACGGCATCACCCAGTCCGGTCACGATCAAGGCCAGGCCCGGCCGGATCGTCTCGCTGTCGCCCACGGCGACCGAGGACCTCTACGCGGTCGGCGCCGGGCCGCAGGTCGTGGCCGTCGATGACGACTCGGACTACCCGGCGAACGCGCCGGTCACCAAGCTGAGCGGGCTGACCCCGAACCTGGAAGCGATCGCCAAGTACAAACCCGCCCTGGTCATAGCCTCGCAGAACTCCAACGGGCTGGTCTCGGGGCTCGGCAAGCTCGGCGTACCGGTGCTGATCGAGCCCGCCGCCGCCACCCTGAGCGACGCCTATGACCAGATCGTGCAGATCGGCCAGGCCACCGGCCACGCCCAGCAGGCCAGCCGGACCGTGTCCGCGATGAAAAGCGAGATCGCCGCGGACGTCAAGCAGGCCGGCATGTCGCATAAAAACCTGACCTACTACTGGGAGCTGAGCAGCAATCCGTACTACTCGGTCACCTCATCGACGTTCATCGGGCAGGTCGTCGGCCTGTTCGGCCTGAAGAACATCGCCGACGCCGCCGACAAGGCCTCCGATGGCGGCTATCCGGAGCTGTCCGAGGAGTACATCGTCACCGCCAGGCCTGCGATCATCTTCCTGGCGGACAACCAGGCCGCCGATGGCGGCCAGTCCCCGGCGATCGTCGCGAAGCGGCCAGGCTGGCCGGCGATCCCGGCGGTGAAGGACCACGAGATCATCGCGCTGAACGACGACGTCGCCTCCCGCTGGGGGCCGCGCCTGCCGCAGCTCGTCGAGCAGATCGCGCAGGCGGTCGAGAAGGCGCCCGGTTCGTGAGGCCGCCCGGATGAGCACGAGGTAACGCGGTGAACTCCAGGTGGCTTCGCGCCGCACGTCCCTACGGCATCGCGGCGGCCTCCCTGGCCGCCGCGATGCTCGTCAGCGCCCTGGTCGGGGCCGCAGACCTCAACCCGCTGGCGACCGTCAGCACTTTGCTCGACCGCATCCCGTTCGTCCGCCTGCCGGGCAGCCTGAGCCCGCTAGACCGGGCCGTACTGTTCGAGATCCGGCTGCCGCGCATCGTCTTGTGCGCGCTGGTCGGCGGCCTGCTATCTATCGCCGGAGCGGGGTACCAGGGGGTGTTCCGCAACCCGCTGGTGGACTCCGGGATGCTCGGCGCATCCGCAGGCGCGGGACTTGGCGCGACGCTCGCGATCGTCTACCTGGGCGGCGCGGGCCCTGCGGCGGTGCCGGTCGCGGCGTTCGCCGGGTCCGTGGGCGGCGTCACGATCGCCTACCTGACCGGCGCCGCGGGCGGCCGGGGCACCGCGACGCTGCTGCTGGCCGGCGTCGCGGTCGGCATGTTCCTCACCGCGCTGCAGACCTACGTCCTGCAGCGCTCAGCCCAGGACCTGCAGGCGGTCTACTCGTGGCTGCTGGGTTCCCTGTCCGGGGCGACCTGGCAGCAGTGCGCGGAGATCCTGCCCTACTCGGCGGTCAGCATCGCGGTCATCCTGCTGCACGGCCGACACCTGGACGTGCTCAGCGTGGGCGACGAAGAGGCCCGCGCGCTCGGCATGCACCCGGGACGGACCCGGCTGATCGTGGTGGCCGCGTGCGCGCTGGCCGCAGCCAGCGCCGTGGCCGTCAGCGGCCTGATCGGCTTCGTCGGGATCATCGTGCCGCACGTGATCCGCCGCCTGGCCGGCACCTCCTACCGGCTGGTTCTCCCGTTGTCGCTGCTGGCTGGCGCGGGCTTCCTGGTGCTGGCCGACACGCTGGCCCGCACCGTGCTGTCCCCCGCGGAGCTGCCGATAGGCGTGGTCACCGCGCTGATCGGCTCGCCGGTATTCGTCTGGATCCTGCGTACCACCCGGGCCGTTCGGACATGAACGCGATCATGGTGCACGACGTGGCGGTGGACCTGGACCGCACGACCATCTTGCGCGAGGTGTCCTGCGCCGTCGCGTCGGGAAGCTGGCTGGCCCTGCTCGGTCCGAACGGCTCGGGCAAGACCACCTTGCTGCGCGCCATCGCCGGGCTCATCCCCTACCGCGGTACCGTCACCCTCGGCCCGGCAGCCGACGCCGGATCGCTGCGGGCCCGTCAGCGAGCGCGGCTGATCGCTTACGTGCCGCAGGCCCCCACGCTGCCGCCAGACATGAGGGTGACCGATTATGTGCTGCTCGGCCGCACCCCGCACCTGAGCTACCTGGCCGGGCCCGGCCGCGCCGATCGCGACGCGGCCGCCAGGGCGGCCGACCTGCTCGACGTCGCGCGTTTCGGCGCCAGGCGCCTCGACACCCTGTCCGGCGGCGAGCGCCAGCGCGTGGTGCTCGCCCGCGCCCTGGCCCAGGAACCGAGAATCCTGCTGCTCGACGAGCCCACCTCGGCGCTGGATATCGGCCACCAGCAGAACGTCCTCGACCTGGTCGACTCACTGCGCCGCACTACCGGCGTGACCGTGGTCACCACGCTGCACGACCTGACCACCGCGGGCCAGTACGCGCATGAGCTTGTCCTGCTGAATCAGGGGCGGGTCGAGGCGGCCGGCGCCGCGGCCGCCGTGCTCACCGAGGACCGGATCGCCCGGGTCTACGCCGCGCGGGTCACGGTGAGCACGGATGCCGCCGGGAACACGATCGTCACACCGGTCCGTACGACCCCGGGCTGACCGGTCCGCTGAGCGGGCCGGCATCCGGACCCGCCCATCAGGCTGCTCCGGCGTGGGCCGGCAGCACATCGGTGTACACGAAACCGTCACGTTCGGCCGTCTCGCCGATGGTCACGTCCAGCGGCCAGGCGAACCCGGGCCCGTCGGTGACAAAAGTGTGGAATTCGCCGTTCTCGCCGCAGGGGTCGACGCCTTCGGGCAGCGCTAGCAGGAGCGCCTGGTCATACCAGCGGCCCGCGATTGCTTTCGATGCCTGTGCCGGGTCGACGCAGGTGATGACGGCGCGGATGCCGCGGGCGAGGATCTCGCGGGCGAGTTCGCCAGTAGGCCGGTGCCACAGCGGGAAGACTGGAGTCATGTCGGCGCCCGCGACCGATGCCTCACGGTAGGCGCGTACGTCCTCGAGGAACAGGTCGCCGAAGATGATCTGGCTGACATCCCGCTGCCGGGCGGCATCCATCGCAGCGGACATCAGCTGTTCGTAGACCGGGTTCGGGCAGGGCCACGGCAGCTCGACGATGTGCAACGGCAAGCCGAGCGCGGCGGCTTGGGCCTCGAGCAGCACCCGGCGCACGCCATGCATCGCCACCCGCCCGGCGATTGCATTCACCGTGGTCAGCAGCCCGGTGACCTCGACCGCGCCGGCGGAGCGGACCTCGTGCAACGCCAGCGCGCTGTCCTTGCCGCTTGACCAGCTCATCCACGCCCGCGGCCCCGTCACACGCCGACTTTACATGGACGTCCAACCAGCTCCCCGGATCGTTACCAAGGTACGAGACTGGGCCAGGCGAGCGGTCAGCCGCGGCTGGGGGCTCGCACCGCGCGCCCGTGCTTGGCGTGCGCCCTGGCAGCTACCAGCGCAGCTGCGACGTCGCCCTTCGCGATCGCGTCAACGATGTCCTGATGCACCCGCGCCCGCCGCTCATGCAGCTTGCGCGCGTTCTGTCCCGGAAGCACGGCCAGCTTAGGATCACGCGCCTGGACGACATCAAGCAGGCTCCGGTAGATCGTCCGCAGCACCGTGTTACGGCACAAAGCGGCGACCTCGGCGTGGAACTCCAGATTGCGGCGATAGAAGTCCGCGGTCTCGGTCGCCGCCCGCAGTTCACGCATCGCGCGGTGCAGGCCGTCCAGCGCGGGCGGCACGTGCGCCGCCTCGGCCGCACTGCAGATCACCGCGGATTCGAGGATGTCCCGGACCTCCAGGGCCTCCGCGACCTCAACCTCGGAACCCGAGACCTGCATTATGCTGCGCGCCAGCCGCAAGCCCACGCCGGGCTCGGCCACGAACACCCCGCCGTTCGGTCCGGTCCGCGTCACGACCAGACCGCGGTCTTCCAGGAGCCTGATGGTCTGGCTCACGGTCGACGGCGCGACCGCGAGAAGGTCACCGAGCTCGCGTCGGGTGCCGATCCGGGTGCCTGGCGCCATCGCGTCGTCGATAATGCGGCGCTCGACAGCCTGGGCCGCGGATTCTGCGAGCGACGAACGCTTGGGCATGTCAAACCGCGAGGCAGCGGTGCTCTCATCAAGCTCGTCCGCGGGCTCGATGGCATCCGCTTGCTGAACCATGTCACCTCCAACCGCCGTTAGCCTGCCTGAGGCCGCCTCAATCGCTGCTATCCTGCGCCAAAAAGCATATCAGACATATTCAATACTGCCTGGGGCGGATGATGCTGGCGAATGTTCAGTGTGCCTTCCTAGCGTAGGGGGACGACAGACGCTCCGCGGGTCACGGAGGCATCGATAGAGCCGAGGCCAGTGACCTCGAGATTGACTTTGTCCCCGGGGGCGAGCCATGGGTAGGCCTGGGAGCCGTGGACGCGGGACAGTTCGAGGATGCAGCCGGTACCGACGGTGCCACTGCCGATGATGTCGCCAGGACGCAACTCTGTGCCGCGGGAGGCGTAGGCGAGCAGCTGCCCGAAGCTCCAGTAGATGGTAGACATGTTGCCTGTGCTCCAGCGGTGGCCGTTTACCGAGGCGGTCATCTCCAGGTCGTAGGCGTTGCCGGCCCGGCGAGGTGCTAGTTCATCGGGCGTAACAAGCCAGGGTCCGAGGCTTGTGGCGCCGTCCTTGCCCTTGGCAGGCCCGAGCAAGCCTCGCATTTCCGCTGCTTGGAGGTCCCGTGCGCTCCAGTCGCAGAGGATGAGGTAGCCGGCGATGTGGTCCTCGGCTCTCGCCGGATCGAGGTCGCGGCCACCTCGGCCGACGACCGCTGCGATCTCCAGCTCGTAGTCCCACTGCTGCGATCCGGGCGAGATGGCGACATCGTCGCGTGGTCCGAGCACCGCCGCCGGGTTGCTGAAGTAGAACAGCGGCATCTCGTACCAGACGGGGTCAACGCTGTGCCCGAGGGCCTCGGTGCTTGTCACGACGTGCTCCTCGAAGGCCATGAAGTCGCGAATCGACGGCGGTACCGGGACCGGTGCTCGCAGGGTGGCGTCGTCGACGGCGACCGTCTCCCACGGATCCGAGCGAGCCCGCTGGGCGGCCTCGGAAAGTTGCGTCCCGTCGTCCCCGAGTAGGTCGATCAGGTGTGCCGGAGAAGCCAGGCCATGAAGGACGCCATCGTGGACGAGGGCAACGTGGTCTGTGTCGTCGCGAGCTGAGATGTAAGTGGACCAGCGCATGGTCATACCTTTCGGGTGTTCGGAACCGCGGTCTAGGCGCGGCAGCTCAGGGGCCGGCCGTCGTTGTATGTGACCATGTCAGCCAGGGCCGAGCGGACGTCGATCACCCCGCCGCGAGGCGTGCCGGACAACTCGGCGAAGGCGCGGTGGAGATTGCCGACGATGCGCTCGGGGTCGCTCATCCCGGCGAACTCCCCCAGGTCCGCCTGCCTCGCCGTCTCGAGCGGGTCGAGCCCGGCAGCGATCCCCTGGCGGGCGGTGTCCACCACGAAACGGAGGTAGGCCACCGCGTCCTCGATAAGCTCCGGGCCCCCGACGGGCCCGTGGCCGGGCACTATCGTCCGGGCTGCGAAGGGTCGCACGACCGTTTCGAGGACGTCGATGGCCCCGTCAGCGGAGCCCATGAGCACGAATGGTGTCCCCTGGCTAAACAGCAGGTCTCCGCAGAAGAGTACCGACCGTTCCGGCAGCCAGACCACAGAGTCGTTGGTGGTGTGGGCGGCCGAGCCGACGTGGCGGATCTCGCAGGCCAGGTCATCCACCCAGACCGTCACCGTGTCACGGTAGGTCAGGAACGGGGGGGCCAGCTCCAGGGAACCCCAGTTCACTTCATCCCAGACGGCGCCGAAGTCAGGAAGACCGCCGGCGATCACGTCCTCCCGGCAGCGCTCGTGGGCGACGATCGTCGCTCCACCGAACAGGTAGTTCCCGTACGTGTGGTCTCCGTGGTGGTGAGTGTTGACCAGCGTCCGGACCGGCTGACCGGTAACGCTCCGGATGGCGTCGAGGTAAGCAAGAGTGCGCCGCTCGGTGGAGCAGGCATCAATGCTCGTGACGCCTCGGCCGCCGACGAGGAAGCCGGTGTTGTTGATCCACCAGGTTCCGTCGGGCTGGACGTAGGCATAAACGCCATCGCTCACCTCTTCGACCCGGGGCGGGCCGAGCGGCGGAAGGTCCAGGTGACTTGAACTCATTGCTGCTCCAATCGGTCGTGGGGGCTCCCGGGCGCCAGAGCGGCGGCGTCAGCTCCCGCGATCCCCGGCCCGGTCCTCCTGCCGCGCCGGGCAGCCATACCTCTTAGTTCAGCATATTAGACATGCCCCTTGTGTCCAGCGTATTGGACATGTTAAATTTGCGCCTTCAGCCGGTAGTTCCTAGTTGATCACCGGGTGCGTCACAGCGTGGTAGCGAAGGTGAAGATGGACAAGATCAGGGTTGCTGACCCGAAAGCCAGCCAGCTGATCGAGCCCGTTACCGACATTCTCAAGGGGCCAGCTCGACCCCGAAGCCAACGACGGCCGGACCTGCGGAGGCATGGCCATCCCGAAGGAGAGCAGTCATGAAGATTCTTCTGGTCGGCGCTGCCGCGGCGCTCGCGCTCTGCTGCGCGGCCTGCTCCAGCACAACCGCGGCCACGACCGCGGCCAATTCGTCCGGATCGAAAGGCTCGGCCGGCACGTTGACCATCGTGGTCGCCGGGAACGGCGGCCTTGACTACGACCCGCAGCTGAATGCCCTGCCGTCGGCCACCGGATACATGTCGCCGGTGTTCGACACGTTGCTGAACGAGAACACCCAGGGAGTGATCTCTCCGGGACTGGCGACTGCGTGGAAGTTCTCGAGCAACGGGCTCGCTCTTACCTTGACGCTGCGCCAGGGGGTCAAGTTCCAGGACGGCACCCCCTTGAACGCCGCTGCCGTCAAGGCAAACATCCTCCGGGGGCAGACCGATAAGGAGTCGGTCATCGCAAACCAGCTAACCTCGATTAGCTCGGTCGACGCGGTGAATCCCACGACCGTCGTCCTTCACCTCAAGAGCCCGGGCGGGGCGTTGCTCGGCTATTTCTCCGGATCGGCGGGCATGATGGCGAGCCCGGCTTCCTGGGCGAACAAGAATGACGAGACGCACCCGGTTGGCGCCGGGCCCTGGGAGGTCTCGTCGGCGTCGGTCCCGGGCAGCGACATGATTTACACCGCGTTCAAGGGCTACTGGAACCCCGCCGTTCAGAAGGTCAGCGCCATCCACATCGTCGTCAGCGCCGAGTCCACGTTCGTCCCGTCGATGACCAGTGGCAGCGCCAACACGGCGCTGCTCACCGGCGCGGCGACCGACGGCAAGACGCTGGGTGCCGACGGATTCCCGGTCAAGTCCTCGAACGTAACATTCCTGCAGATTATGTACTTCAACAAGACCGGCATCTTTGCCAGCCCGCTGGTCCGCCAGGCAGTCTCCGTGGCGATCAACCGGCAGGAGCTTTGCACTGCCCTGTTCGCCGGCAGCGCCGCGTGCACGCCGACGGGCCAGCCGGTTGCCCCCTCCTCCTGGGCATACGACCGCTCGCTAGCGCCCCCTAAGCAGAACATCGCGGAGGCGCGCACATTGCTGAAGCAGGCCGGGCATCCTAATGGGATTTCCTTCACGGCCACGGTCGCATCGACCTACGGCGAGGGTGAGACCCAGCTGACGGCGATTCAGTCAATGCTGGCACAGGCGGGAATCCACATGACGATCAGGGCCCTGCCCATTCCGCAGCTGTTTCCCGCGCTCGACTCAGGAAGCGTCCAGGCCTACTACGGTCCGGACACCGGCGGAGCAGACCCGGCGATCCCGCTGGAAACGGACCTGAGTTCCGCCTACGATCCGGGTAACTACAGCGTGCCGCAATTGACGCAGCTCTTGTCTCAGGCCAACGCGGTGACCAATCCCGCCGCACGGCCCGCTGCTTACCAGAAGGTGTCCGCGGAATACCAGGCCAGTGCGTTCAACGTCGTTACCCTCAATCAGAACCTGCAGTTCGTGACCGCTAAGAACGTCAACGGCGTGACGGTCCACGACCCGCTCGTCGTGGAGGCTCGCGGAGCTATCGTCTCGCCATGAGAGTCCCGCGCGCGCACGCCGCCCGCGTGGCCATCGTGACCGGTGCCGCGGGCGGCCAGGGCGCGGAGCATGCGAGGCGCCTGTCAGCTGACGGATTCCAGGTCGTGGCCACGGACATCCTCGACGGGCCGCTGCACTCCCCCGGGGGCGGCTTCCGCCACCTGGACGTGACCAGCGAGAAGCAATGGAGCGACGTGGTGTCAGCCGTAGTTGAGCAGTACGGCCGGGTCGATGTCCTGGTCAACAATGCCGGGGTCAGCGGCCCCAGCCTTGCCATCGAAGACACGCCCGCCGACGTGTACCAGCACGTCATCGCCGTCAACCAGTCGGGGTGCTTCCTGGGGATGCGGGCAGTCATGCCGACAATGCGCGCAGCCCGGTCCGGATCGATCATCAACATATCGTCCATCGCCGGGATGGGCGGCGCACCGGGACGCATCCCGTACCAGGCCAGTAAGTGGGCGGTGCGCGGGATGACCCGGTGCGCCGCGCTCGAACTCGCCGCGGAAGGGATCCGGGTCAACGCGATCGTGCCCGGGTGGGTCGATACCCAGATGGCCGCGAACGCGGTCATCCCGGCGGATCAGCTCGTGGCTGGCATACCACTAGGACGCCTGGGCGCACCAGCTGACGTCTCGGCGCTGGTGAGCTTCCTCGCATCCGAAGCCAGCAGCTACATCACCGGCGCCGACATCGTCATCGACGGAGGAATCCGTGCGCGTATCTGACAGCCTGGCGGTGCGCACAGCGGCACCCTCGCACCGGCCCGTGCCATGCTGAGCATGATCGGGCGGCGCATCGCTCTCCTGCCGCTGCTCCTGCTGGCAGTCAGTTTCGTGGTGTTCGCGCTGACCTCGGTCTCCCCGACCGATCCGGCAGCCGTGATCCTCGGGCCTGGCGCGACGCCGGCATCCGTTCGCGCGTTGCGGCAACAGCTGGGACTGAACCAAACCCTCTTGCAGCAGTACGGGAACTGGCTCGGCCAGCTCTTTCACGGAAGCCTCGGACGCTCCTGGTATGGCGGTGTCCCGGTTGTCACGAAGATCGCCCAGGGCATCCCGGTTACCGCGGCGCTCGTCCTCTCGGCACTCCTCCTCACCGCACTCGTCGCCATACCGAGCGGCCTGTACGCGGGCATGCGGGCAGGGGGCCGGTTCGACCGCCTGACCAGCGCCGTCGCGGGCGTCGGCCTCTCCATGCCTGAGTTCTGGGTCGGGCTCATCCTGATCCTGATCCTGAGCCAGAAACTGCACGTGCTGCCGGGCTCGGGCCCGTTGACGATCACCGCCGACGTGCCGTACGACGCGGAGCACCTCGTGCTACCCGTTGTCGCCCTGTCATTGCCGCAGATCTGCTCGCTCTACCGGCTGACACGCGCATCGGCGATCTCGATAGCCAGGCAGGACTACATCCGCACCGCCCGGGCCGGCGGTCTCTCCGAACGCGCCTTGCTGTGGACTCACCTGGCCAAGAACGCGCTCGTCCCCTCCGTGACCCTGCTCGGCCTGCAGCTCGGACGCCTGATAGGCATCGCCGCGGTCATAGAGCCCGTGTTCGGCATGCAGGGAATCGGCTCGATCGCCGTGCAGGGCGCGCTCGACTCTGATATCCCCACCGTCCTCGG
>Ga0302325_10009090_pt1 | contig 21770 bp, 21 predicted proteins | sample Palsa_T0_2_FD_201948 | JGI IMG/M metagenome (GOLD analysis project Ga0302325, IMG submission 201948) | Peat permafrost microbial communities from Stordalen Mire near Abisko, Sweden - Palsa_T0_2 | ecosystem: Environmental > Terrestrial > Soil > Palsa > Peat permafrost | place: Sweden: Abisko...
TTCCGCGCCGGCTGGATTCCAAAGAAGGCGACGGCTACCTGCTGACCATCGTCAACCGCCTTGCGGAGAATCATAGCGACCTTGCCGTGCTCGATGCGCGCAACGTGAGCGCCGGCCCGGTGGCGCTCTTCCGCATGCCCGTCCGCGTCCGGATGGCCTTCCATGGAACTTGGGTTCCTGCCGAGACGTTCCGTACCCGCAGCTACGCCATGAAGATCGCCCCCAAGGTGATCGGCCGATGAGCGCCCCGGCCCTGAACGATCCATGGCCGCAGCTTCGGAGCCTCGGATTCGAGCTGACGCCCGATCAAATCCAAGCCACGATCACGCTGATGGCGCCACACGCTTCCCGGCCTGGTCCCGACGTCGAAGTACATCGCGATGTGGCCTACGGACCGGATCCACGGCATCGTCTGGACGTATTCATCCCGGCCGCCGGAGCCGATCGCGCCGCCGTGCTCGTCTTTGTTCACGGCGGTGGATTCGTTATGGGCGACAAGGGCGCGCCCGACGCGCCGTTCTACAATAATGTCGGGCTGTGGGCAGCCCGCTCAGGTTGTATCGGCGTCACCATGACGTACCGCTTGGCACCCGCCGCACCGTGGCCGGCCGGCAGCGAAGACGTAGGCGCCGCCGTTCAGTTTCTTCATGCCGCTGTTGAGCGGTGGGGCGGCGACCCGAAAAGCGTCTTTCTGATGGGCCAGTCCGCAGGTGCAGCCCACGTGGCAGGATATGTCGCGGAACCGCGGTTGCATGTGGTCCCCGAAGGTGGCATTGCGGGAGCCATGATGATTTCGGGCCTTTTCGATGTGGCTCGTGCCGACCGTAACCCGTTTCAGGCGGCCTACTACGGCGAAGATCCAATGCGCTGGCCCGAGCAGTCCACGTTGGCCAGACTGGCGGAGACTTCGCTTCGCTGCTTCTATAGCGTTTCCGAGTTCGATCCGCCCGACTTTCAACGCCAGGCCGCATGGCTGGTGGAAGCGTATGCCACGCGCCAGGGGCGGTGGCCGCGACTGTTACAGTTAACGGGCCATAACCATCTTTCGAGCGTCCTCCAAATCGGGAGTAGCATGGACACGCTGGGGCCCGAATTGCTGCGCTTTATCCACAGAGCTTGAAACGGACGCGCCGCACAATGCCATCCGGAACGCCCTTGGCAAACCGGCTTGAATGTGCATGGATCATTGCTCCCCAATCGGCATCAGAGGACCGTGGTCCCAAGCGCGGTCAATTAAAACTTACAACTGAGTTGTTAGAGGCAAGCGGCGCAGATGCAGCCCGGCCGTCCTGCCATCGAGGGCTCCCGGCTTGGCCTCAGAGCAGCACCCTTAAGTCCGTGAGGGCGCCGGCACTCAGTGGTCTAGTTCTTGATCTTTGCCGAATTTCGATGCGCTGAAACAAGGCGCTGTATTGCATGGGATTACTCCACGAGCCTATAAAGACGTTCGTCCAGAGGGCTGCCGAGGATTGGCCCAAGGCTGTTCCGGTATTCCTTCGTGTGAGTCGCAGCCGCATGCGTCTCGATTGCTTTCGCGGCCTGCCATTCTTCGATAACCGTGAAATGATTCGCCCGCAGGGCGTGCTGTAAGACATCGAACCGGAGATTGCCTTCTTCTTTCCGGCTGCCTTCGGCTAGCTTGCGAAGAAGGTCCGTGGCGTTCGTGCCCTGGCCGCCGATATCGACGTGTGTGATAACGTATGTGCTGCGGCTGCTTCTGTCATTGTGAGCGGCGCCCAACGACAGAGTCTTGTAAGGCCGCTGGTCGTAATCGCTCAGCCTCATCGAGTCGATCTTATTTCGGAAGTCCTTGGCATTCGCCGATGCGGCATGAGTATCAAGGTCTCGGCTGTGGGCCCACGTTTCAATAATGCAGAAGTGTGCGGGCCGTCCGGCCTGCTCGAAGAACTCGATCCGCTGGAATCCGTCGTCTTTTCGGCTTGCATCCCGGTACTGCTTGATAGTAGTGATCGCAGCGGTTCTGGATGCCGGTTGGATATCGACATAGGCGACAGAATAGGCGGCACTATCCGGCGGCGCCTGCGCGCAGAGAAGTACCGTGCTGATCAGTAATGGAAGCAGTCGTTGCATTTGCGCGTCTCCTTCCGGATGAGACTTGAAGAGTCAAAGTGAGAATTGATCAGATCAGAAAGCCAAATCTGACCAATTCTCAATTCTCCTCCGAACCGGACAGTCTCCTCCAATAGTGGTTCCTTCAGATTTAGCATAAACAACGGTATGATCCCCAATTACGGAGCCAAGACGCTGCCGACACTGCGAAACGTCGATACATTTTGCGATCATGTATGGTCGTGAAGCGACTCACCCTGGTATTGCTGCCATTCTGCGCACTGGCGCAGGATGCGGGCCTGACCGCCATTAGCAAAACCATTTTAGAGATGCGTAAGTACGCCAATCAACACCAGGAGATTCGCGGGGGCATACCGCAGGTCACGCTCGCCAAGCACGAGCTCCGCGACTGGATCGAAGCTCGCCTCGCAAGTTTTCCGCAGGACGGGGATGCCACAGCGCTGACTGAAACTTTAAATAGTAGCTTCAGCCAGGCGAAGCTGTTCTGCGATAAGGATTCCGATTGTTTTCCAACCGCGCTCGGTTTTCTAGATGAGATTCAGATCGAACGGCGGGAGGATTTCCTCATCTCACAGACTGCCGTAGGCATCGGAATTCGCTGTGGGTACGATTATTCTGCTTACATCTACCACTGGAGCGGTGGTAAGTGGCAGCACATCTGGAACAACGAACAAAACGACTACTCAGCCAGTGCCTATTTTCCTCAACTGCTCCATTCCGTTCAGATCTCCGATCCCGGTCCCGACGGCAAACGGCTTATCCTCACGCTAGGCACTCAGGCCGGATGTCTGACGTTCAAGGATGTCTACTACCGGGTGTGGCGGCTCGGCACGCTAGCACCTCTGCTCGATAAACGCGAGTTGCTGTACGACGAAGGCGATCCGCCGGTGCGGGGGACAATTCAACCCGGGGATTTGCGAATTGAATTCTCGGCTGGAGGCGGCGGCTACGGCTATCCGCACAAGGCAGTCCGTCACTTCCAGATCCACGGCACAACCTTTAAGCAGGTCGATCCGATTGCACCTACGCCCCGCGACTTTGTCGAGGAGTGGCTGGCGGCGCCTTGGCAGGAGAGCGCCGGACTGGCAGAAGCCCCCGCGCTCGAGGAGTGGCACCAAAAACTTCACCGCGATGATGATGAGGGGGATTTTCCCGACGATCCGATTACCTGCAGCAGTGACCCCGAGCTATGGCAGATCGGCACTCATTTGCAGGACAAACCCCGCCACTATTTTCTGGTCCGCTGGCATCGCCCCGACCGTTTCACAATGGTGCAGATTAGCGATCAGCCGCTGCAGGACTGCACGTAGTCCCTTTCAGCGCACGCTGAATGGCAGCGATACTGTTTTGGTATCGATGTGCTCGGTAACTTTGTTGAAGACATCGATGTCGAAAGGTTCACCTATGTGGTTACCGGCAAGATCTTCGAGGCCGGTGTCGACGAGGATACGGTAATTGCCTGTGGCCCATGGCTTCTCTGGCGCAAAACGCCATTCAGTTTCCCGCCGCGCAATGACAAGCGCGCCATAAATCACGCCACCCGCCGGGCCGGACACACTGATCATGCGCTGCAGTAGCGGATAGTTCATGGACGTGGGGAAATCGATCACGAGCGGCGCCAGGCCGCCGGCCTTCGGGACCGTGATGCTCCAGCGTTTGGGATCGGGCGGAACGCGCTGCGCGGGTCCCCCCCGAAAGGCCTTGCGGAACTCCTCGGCCATAGGCACGCCGCGGGCGTCGGGCCAGTCGGCATCGATAACGAGGATGTAGCGCTTCCCTTCAGTGATGGGCGGTCCGATCCTCTCATTCGAAGTGAGGCCCCGCTTAATGCGGCCCGGGTCAAAAGTCATCGTCAGACGCTTGAATGCAGGATCCCATAGCTCTTCACCAGGTAGAAAGACGCCGCGCGAGCCAGCCAACTCGTTGCCCTCCGAATCTAGTACGTGAAGATGGCGCGCGGCTTCCCCACGGCTCATGGGTTCCGAGAAGTAGATGTACAGTCGAAGCTGATTGCTGGGCCAGACGCTGTCCGAAGGGTAGACATGCTCGACGCGTGCAATGCGATTGCTGGGACGCGGAGGTCCATCGAAAGATTTCTCGATCGGCGCACCGCCGGATGGCGAATAGAAGATAGCCCGGTAATGAACGCCCGCCGCGATCGGGTAAGTGGGATGAAACACTAGAGAGCCGCCTTCGACCGCGTAGCTACCGAGCAGCGGAGGTATATCGCCACGCCCCGCGTACACAACGAAGACAGAAGCCCAACCTGTAGCCGGCGGCGTCGAGGGAGCGTGCCAGCCGGTGACCTCGAAGACGCCTCCCTGAAACTGAATAGAGATATTTTGTTCGGCGGTCATCCCCCACGGGAGAATGACCGCCAGTCCGGCAACAATGAATTTACACAAGGTGGCGTTGCTTAGGTACTGGAAGCTTCAGGGTAGAGCGACCGTCTGCAGATTGATCGGACCCACCGGCGGGCCCGGATTGTAAACCGGACCGGAACCGGGATGACCCGTCATGACGAGCACGTTCGAGGAATCGAGCGCCGTGAGGTGCTGAACGTTGTCAAACCCGCTGACCTTATCGTAGGGAACGCCAGCTACATCTGTCCGTTGCGGGGCGGAGATTGTCGGGTATGTCTCGATATTGTCGGCTTTCAACTTCACGACGCCGAAGCTGGTGTTGGCGATCAGGATATATTGATGGCCATCCTTCTTGTAGGGGACCATGTCAATCGGCTGGTTGCCGGCGCCCAGGTCGGCGATCTCAGCACCTTTCACCTGCGCGCCCGGCTTCAGTTCGCTGACCGGGATCTTCACCAGCGGAGTGCAGGTGTATGCAGCGAGCACATACTGCTGGCCGGAGATATCGTAAGGAACAAAGGTGCGGATAGGAGCCTGCGTTTCATAACGGCCATGCGAAGAGTGCCAGATTTGGAGCGTCGCGCCCTTCTCGGCGGACTTGAACGGGAACGGAATCGAACGCAGCGCCGAACTCCATTCTTCGTTCGAGAGACCCGCCACCATCAGATCGCCATTGACGTAGGTCATATCCGTGATGGTTTGCATGCGCGGATTTTGGCGGCCACTCGAATTGGCTTCAGGGGCATCGACCAGGCTTACCGCCTCATTCGGCGCGCTGTCGAGCGACAGCAAGGTGATTTTGCCGGCCGTATCGACTTTCGCGATGAGCGGAGCGGCGTCGGGTCCCTTACCGCGTGAGGCCGACAGATAAGAGTTTTTCGAAATCGGATTCACCACAACATGATTGATTACGATCTGGTCAGCGGGCACGCCGACCATCGCGGCGATCTTGCCGTCAACGCCTTCGACATTGATCGAGGCCTTCGCCACCGGCTTCGCGTCGTTTGTATCAATGGCCACAATTTTTGCACCGACGGAATCGGCCACAAAAAGGATCCCATCGGGTCCGAAGGCGAGCGACCCGGCGGAGGTCAGCGGCACTTTTCCGACCGGCAGATTCACCTTGGAAGGAGCAGTTCGGCTGACGAGGCTAAATGTTAACGCCAGGGCGGCAGCGGCGCAGACGCAAAAGGCGGTTCTGATTGTCGTTTTCAGACGCATGTTTGGATCTCCTCTGCTGCGTAGTTTATAACAACTCAACGCTGCATGCGGGTGTGCGGGCCGAGAGTTCGGCGTGTGCTCGGTAGAAAGCGTTCAACAGATCGGCTGGAACCACGCATTCCCGTTCGGTAGTACAGGTAACGCTCCCTTTCGATCTCGGCCACGAGCACAGACTCGCAGTGACCGTAATTTGAATTCACCTAGACGCTTTATGTCCGTTCGAGAACGGCTTTCCCGGAGGTGAGGTCCATTTGGTCGTATAACGCCCTACTCGGAAAAAGGTCATCTTTAGGACGAGTCGCGTGCGGCGCGGATTGGAAACGAGAAGCGCGCTTGCGTCCGTCATTGAAGCATCAGGCCTGATCATGAATCAGCGGCGGCATGGAGCCCGGATTCAGCGAGGCCGCCTGCAGCGGGTTCAACTCAGCGCGAGATGCGCGAAAGAACGGTTCATATTGCTAAGGAAGTATTCCGCCTCCCCGCTGGTGGGCAGGGGCGCGAAACTGGAGACTGTGGAACTTTTCTCACTCGGGGTCAGCGACTGCGGGCTCGCGTTAACCAATTCGTTGAGATCAATCTAGAGACGTAGAGAACAGGCGCTGGAATAGAGTGGAATTGAGGCCAAGTCGAGCGGCCGAACCGGGCAGGGCTCAACGGAGAGACGGACCGAGACTCGAAGTCTGTGGAAACACTGCACCAATGCTCAGTAGTCGGAGCGTTAACAAATGGCCCGGAAAATTAGTGGAGGGAACTAGTTTGGCTCCCCAAGTCACTCAGCCGTCTGTCTCAGAGAGCGGTGGTCCATGAGGAAGTAGAAGGCTCGGGCCGACTTTGCGTTAAACTAACGCAAGAAGATACTCTCTCGGGGTACGGGGGGCGCCTTGATTTTGGCCGGAGAATAAGCGCCATCCCGCCTAAGTCGCTAGGGCTTTGCTACTTATTCGAGGGCCCAAACTCTAGGCGCGTTCACCCCAGCCAATCAGACCCTGAATTTCTCGCGTTAAATTGCCGCGTTATTTCGCGTTAAAGGTGCGCTCATGCTGCGTTTTGCGCCGCGTCTCCCGACTTGCGTTCCATCCGCCCGGCGAGCGTTCATGAACAGTGACGTAAACACCGGGAGCCAGTTCACCCGGTTAAAACAGGAGAACTATGAACGACGAGCTTAGAAAAGAGATTGAACAGCTGCGCCGGGAGAAAACCAAGGCGTTAAAGCAAAGCAGGCCAACGCGCTCGCCAGAAAGTACGAATCGCAAATCGCGGCCTCAGATGCTCGCGCAAAAGAAGCGGATGCAGTTGGGGCCAGTGCGCGACTAGAACTGGCAAAATTGAAGCTACCACGGACACTATCAATCGCGCAGCAACAACATCTGATCGCAATATTCAAAAAACGCGGTAGCCAACATTTTTCCCTTGGCGTCAGTGGAGACACGGAAGCACTAGACCTGCTCGGAACATTAAGATCCGTATTCGTGGCTGCTGGTTGGATAAAGGTCGCGCCAATCGGCTTTGGCGACATAGCTATCGGAGATGCTGCCTCGCAATTTGGACGTGGAGTAATTCTACAGTATTCGCCCATAGCGAAGACCGACCTGCGCGACTTTTGCGAAGCGGCAGCGAAGGAACTGTACCAAGAGGGGATTGCAAGCAAAGCTGAAGCAGATTCCAGGGTAAACGACTCAGAACTACTGCACGTGCTTGTGGGCACTAAACCGCTAAACTGATCTTGGCCTGTCACGCCGCCCCAAGCTTAATCCAACCGCCGCCCAGCGCTTCGATCAACTGGACGGCAGCCAACAGTTGATAGTCTTGAAGCGGCGGACTAAACGGCCGCGCTTGCGCGGTTCCGACCGATTGTTCTGGGTTCTGTTGCGCCGAGTCTGGCCGAAGTGGTCGAATCCGCTTCTGATCGTGAAGCCGGATACAATCGTTCGATGGCACCGGAAAGGCTTCCGTCTTTACTGGCTAGCTTTTAGTGCGCCAGTCCACGCTGCGCGTCTGGGGACAAGCAGGCCCACGCCACCAAGGATCTCGAAACTGCCGCTCACCCGCACCAGCGCCACGTGCCAGGGAATGTAGGGAGGCATGATCTTCAGATAGGCATCGGGCTTGATGAAATGCAGCGTGCCTGCGGCGATGTAAAAGACGGCCGCTAAGATTATGCCGATGGTCTGCGCCCTGGACGGACTTCTCAGAAGGGCCACGGCTGATCGTAGCAGAAGGAGATTGCAACGACGTTAGTCAGTGAAGCCTCAGGACTGTCCTGGCAGGAGCTGTTACGCTGACGAGCTACCGGAATCAGCCGAAGCCGGCGTTCTCGATCAGCCGCAGGCTTTGTTGCCAGATGACTAGGCCGGAAGAGCCATCAAGCGTCCTGGATTTATCATCAAGGGATGGAGATGCGCTGGAGGTCGCTGTTAAGAGCATGATCGATCAGAGCCGAGTGCGGGCAGGCAGGTTACTGGTGTTTGGAGCCGCGATGCTTTGTGCATTCAGATGCGTCCAAGGTCAACTGATTTCAGACGAGGCGCAAAAGCCTTTTAACCCCCCCTCGGGCTTCGCTTCCAAACAGCGTGAGGCCGCCGAGCAGGACCGCCGCACGCGTATTGAGGCGGACCATTCGTACACTCTATCCGAGCTGGTAGATCTGGCCGAGCGTTACAATCCCTCTACCCGCGCTGCCTGGGAGAACACTCGTGCTGCAGCCGCACGGCTCGGTATTGCTCGCAGCGATCTGCTGCCGGCCGTGAACGCCGTTGCTTTGACCAACACAACTCGCGAAGGGATACTCTTCAACGACGTTTTCGTGCAGCAGACGCTGGGTATCTTCCAGCCAATGCTGCAGCTGAATTACCTCATCTTCGACTTTGGAGCTCGCTCGGCGCGCATTGAAGAAGCTCGACAACAACTACTCAGTGCGAACCTCACCTTCAACCATACGTTTCTGGACGTCCTCTTCGAGACTATGCGCCGGTACTATGAACTTCTCAACGCCATGGGCCAGAGGGATGCGGCGCAAGTGAACTTCGACAATGCGGAGACCGTGCGAAAGGCGGTCGATGCCCGTTTGAATGTCGGTCTCGCCACTCTGCCTGATGCTTTGGAGGCGCGGGCCGCGGCCGCGCAGGCCAACTTCACCCTGCAAGCAGCCATCGGCGACGTAGATATCCGGCGTGGTGACCTGCTCTCGCTTCTCGGAGCTGCTCCGTCAGAGCGCCTTCAAGTTCAAGCCCTCGCAGAGATTCCAACACCAGATCACTTGGACATTGACGTGCACCAAGCCACCGAGCGCAGCCTGTCACTTCGGCCCGAGATAGGGGAACAAACCGCGGAGCGCGAGGCCGCTCGCGCGGAGATCCGTGCCGCTCGTTCGGCCTTTTTTCCCACCCTTCAGTTCCAGGGCCAGGCAGGTGAGTTCCGTTCTTACGGAAAGCAGGATCTATTTCCAGCGACGTACATCGGTCCCCAAGGAGAGTGGAACGTCAATGTGACTCTGGAATGGGATCTCTTCGATGGAGGCCGCCGTTCCAACCAACTTGCCGAAGCACGCGCCGCTGAGAAAAGGGCACATGCGCAGATCGACCAGACCCGCGACGAAGTAGAGCAGCAGGTCTGGACCGCGTACGTAACTGTGCGCACCGCGTTTTACCAACGCGCCGCCGCAGCTGCACTCCTGGCCGCCTCCGAGACCTCCTACAATGCCGCTCTCAGATCCTATCAACTGGGTCTGCGCAGTACCGTCGACGTTGTCTCAGCGCAACGCACTCTGGCCCAGGCGCGCAGCAGTGATGTGGCCGCGCGAACAACGCTTTTGACGGGGCTCGCAGGCTTGGCCTATCGCACAGGCGATCTGCTGCAGTCGGCATCCAGAAAGTCGCATCCATGAACGGCCCAGAAAAGACCAGCCCGGAAAAGTATTGGTCGCGCCACACCGTTTCTGCGGGCCTCGCGCCGACGGTTGTCGCGTTGACCGGCTGTAGGCGGTCTCCCTCGTTCAACGTACTGGGTTCCTACTTCCCCGGCTGGATCGCCTGCATGGTCGCCGGCGTCTTGCTGACTGCTCTCGTTCGGTTCGTACTCAATCGATTGCAATGGGAGCAACGAGTACCGGCTCTCCCTTTGTTCTACTTCGCCATCGCACTTCTCATCGCCTGCTTAATCTGGCTGATCGCGTTCGAGTAAAACGGGAAAGGAGGTTTGCGTGACAGACGACAAGCGCAAGGACGGGGAACAAACACAGGTGGAGGCTGGCGTGCAGCAAGACCAACCCTCCGCGGCGCCTCCGCTGCACGAGCACGAAGAGAATCAGCACGACGAGTCACTCCGAAAGCCGAAACCGATGCTTGGATGGCTTCTCCTCTCCTGCGTCGTGCTGCTTGCTTTGATCGTCGTTCTGATGGCTGTGGGCCGCGCGGTCGAGAATCCCCGTACGGACGATGCCGAGGTCTTTGCGAACTTCATCGGCATGGCACCTCAGGTGGACGGGCCCATCATGCAGTTGCCCATTCGGGATAACCAATACGTCAAGGCTGGCGAGCTGCTCTTCGTTGTGGACGAGCGACCTTATCGTTACGCGCTGGAACGCGCACTCTCCGAGCAGGCGGCGCTCGAAGGCGAAATCGAAGATCGTCAGCGTTCGATCAACTCGCAGATCAGCGGCGTCCACGTGGCGCAGGCGAACATCGCCAGCAGCAGCTCCAACCGCGACGCCCTGAACGCGACCATCTCCGAAGCGGAGGCAAACTTGGCCGATTCGCGCGCTGCTTTGCTCCGCGCCGAGGCGGATCGCAAGTACGCCGCGGACAATCTGCACCGGCTTGAGCCTCTGCTGGACCAGCAATTTGTGACGGTCGATCAGGTCGAACAAGCACGAACTTTGCTGGAGACGCGCACGCGCGCCGTCGAGCAGGCTACAGCGCAGGTCACGCTCAGCGAAGCCCATGTGCGGACCACGCGCTCGCATTTTCAACAGTCCGGCGCAGAGGTCGAGCAGAGCGAAGCCCAGCGCGAGCAGGCAGCCAACGGAGTGGAGACGCTAGCCCCACTCACAAATCAGCGGGAGGAGCGCGCCGCCGCGATTCGCACCGCCCAGTACAACCTCAACAACTGTCGCGTGTATGCCCCTTTCGACGGCTACATCACCAATCTGACCACCTCCGTGGGTGAATATGTGCACACTGGCACTCAGGTCTTCACCATGATCGATTCGCGCGTCTGGTGGGTGGTCGCGAACTTCCGCGAAACCCAATTAAACCACGTCACGCCGGGTTCCCCGGCCGACCTCTTCCTCATGTCTCACGAAAACGAAAACCTCCCATTACGGGGTGTCGTGGAAAGTGTCGGGCATGGCGTGACGCCTGATCCAAGCGTCGCCGGCGCTCTTTCGACGGGTCTTCCCGCCGTAGAACGCTCGCTGAGCTGGGTTCATCTCGCGGCTCGCTACCCGGTGCGCATCCGGATCGAATCGCCACCCTCCACTCTCCTGCGCATCGGCGAGAACGCTGTTGCGGTGGTCCACCCCGTGCGCAGCTCGGTGAGGTAGACTTGTCCTCCTTAGCCCAGCCCGGTCATCGGCGAACTTTGAAGCACGCGCCAGTGGCGCCTGCCTCGCCGCCCTTTATTCAGTGGTTCGCAAGCTTCCTTCGGGAGGAGCTAAAGCCCTACCCGGGACGCGCGCTTCTCGCTCTCCGGTACACCGTTGCGGCAACAATCACCATGGTGTTGATCGTCACTTTCCGCCTTCCTGGTGCGGCCGTCGGAGGCTTCTTCTCACTCCTCCTCTCACGCGAGGCGCCAATCAACACCTTGCGCGGAGGTATCAGCATCGTAACCAGTTTTCTTCGCGGCGCGGCCTTTCTGCTGATGGGAGCGATCCTTCTGGTGGATTATCCGTTGACGCACTTCCTCTGGGTGACCTTCAGCTTCTTTGTTGCCTTTTACGGCCTCAGCGCCATGTCCAATTACAGCGCAGGGACAGCCTTCGCAATCGTCATTGTCCTCTCCGTTCCAGCCTGGGACCAATCAGGCCCTCAAGCCGCTCGTGTCGTCGCCAATCTTTGGGTTCTCGGCAGTGTGGCGCTGGCCGTCACCGTAACCATCGTTGTGGAATTCGCGTTTTCGCTGTTCGACACACGGGACGAACTGACTGAGGGGTTAGAGCAACGTCTGGAAGCTGTCCGCGTAGTTCTGAAGCAAAGCGCCAGCGGCGCCGTCAACACGGAAGCCATGGGCAAACTTGCTCAGTTTGCCATGATCGGTGTCTCGCGCCTGAGGCGGCTTGCTCTTGACGCGACCTCTGCTCGCGAGGACACTGCGCGCCTCAGTACCACAGTTGCTCTGGTCGGCAGGCTGGTGGACATCCTCGCACCTTTCAGGCGCTTCGATACTCTCACCGCCGACGACACACCTCGCCTCCGGGCCATGGCCGATCAGATCGCGAAGATGCAACAAAAAATTCGCGCCCGCACCGGTAAGCAAGCAATCCAGCCTCTCAGAACCCCCTCCGACGGGCCACTGATCCTGCTGGGTCTCGAACAGACGCTCGACCTGCTGCGCATAAGTCTGTCTCCCGCGCCTGGCCGATCGTTCGCGCTCGACCAAATCTTCCCCGCCGCTCCGACAATCCTTAAGCCAGATGCTTTCCATAACCCCGAGCATCTGAACTTTGCACTTCGCGGCTGCCTCGCGTCCACGCTCTCCTACTTCCTTTTTAACGCCATCTTCTGGCCCGGACTCAACACCTCGCTGTTCACGTGCGTTGTCACTGCCGTTACCAGCATCGGCTCCTCACGGCAGAAGCAGTTGCTGCGCTTCTCGGGCGCCCTTCTTGGCGGCGTTGTGCTGGGCATCGGTTCTCAAGTCCTGATCCTCCCCATGCTCGACACCATCGCTGGCTTCACCGTCATGTTCGCCGCCGTAACCGCGGTCGCAGCCTGGATCCTCACTTCCAGCGCGCGCCTTTCCTATTTCGGCAACCAACTCGCCCTGGCGTTTTATCTCATTCAACTTCGAGGTCCATCTCCGCAGACGAACCTGGCAATTGCACGCGACAACATCATGGGCATCATGCTTGGACTCGTGATGATGTGGCTGGTCTTTGAAACGCTCGGCTCTAAGCCTGCGGTGCAAGTTATGCGTGAGCTATTCGCCGAGAACCTTCACCTCATGGCCCAACTTGTCACCCCATGGCCACAAGGGAAGCCGGCCGACCTCCAAAAGATCCGCACACTGCGCGAGAAAATCAGCCAGAACTTTCTCGCCATAAACTCACAGGGAGACGCGGTTTTATTCGAGATCGGGCGGCTGCGCGATCAAAGTCTCGCGGTACGCGCCCGGCTGCGTGCCTGGCTACCTCAGCTACGGTCCCTCTTTCTGATGGAAGTTGCGCTTTTGCAGTACCGGTTGCAGGTCTCTCCGCGGGATCTGCCTGCCCCTATCCCGCGCGCCGCGGCACGCTTCGACAATGAGGTCAGCGCATTGCTCGAAGGGACCGCGGGCGCCTTTCGATTCAGAGATACATCGTGCGAGCCCCACAACATTCAGATGGCCTACGCCGATCTGGAGCACGCCATATTCGACGCTTACCATAACGAGCCACCTCTCCGTTCGCGCGCGGTCCTTGCCATCGCTTACCAGATCATCGAACTGGCATGTCGACTCCTTGGGGAGGTCAACGCAGCCGCTTTCAGTGGGGCGCCACCGGTAGGGAAGTGACAGCGCCAACAGAGCAACCAGTGTGAACCTTCGACCGCTTACTACGAATCGTGTTTGAGTTGGGTGCGGGCGTTAGCGCGTGCCTTCCTTGATGTATGGCAAAATAACTTCAACTGGGTAGTAAGCCAGCCTGGGATGGATTGCGGGCAGCCGAGCGGTGGATACGACGTCTTGCGGCTTTTGGAAGTTATCTCACAATGACGATCTTCGTCGGGCCAGGGGATTACCTCCAGTTTATTACGAAGAAGCCCCCCACCGTGTTTCCGCCGCGCTGAACGCCGATCCAGTGATCACGGCTGAGGCCGGTCAACGCGTGTCTTTGGCCTTCCATTCCTGAAATCTCGCAGACATGGCGCTGCCGCGCGCGAGGATAGGCCCTCCATTCTCGGTTTGCCGCGCCCAGCCGACCAAATGATCCCAGATGCGACCTACATGGCCGAGCAAGTCGGACAGCAACAACTGGATATGGCCGAGTCTCCGCTTAGCAGGATGCCAGCCGTCGGCACGGGATGGCCACCTATTTCGCAATGGTAGCCGTAATCTTTGCCGCGAAATCGTCCTTGCGCTGCGGTTCGAAGCTTGGCGGGCGTGAAGAAGTCCTGCCGCTCCTCCTTATCGCTGCGCACCCAGCGCTCGGCATCCCCGTCCCGCGTCTCGAACGCCCATGCCAGATATTCGATTCCACCATCTGCCGGACAAGGGCCGCCGCGGCATAGGATCGTCCGTCCGCGAAGAGATCGGCGCTTGCCGAAATGAGCTGGTTTGCGACTCGCAGCAGGACCGACACTGCGACGGTCTCATCGTCCCCATGTCCGAAAGGCGAAACACCGCGCACCCTGTCGCTCCCGAGCAGATGCCCCAGTACCAGAAGCTCCTCGCCGGCTTCCCCGAACGTGGCGGAACTGAACCGCGCCAGGTCGTAACGGCACGCGCTTTGAGCCTGATCTTTAGCAGCCGCTGTGATCGCTTCCCTCGTCAGCTCTATCCGGGGCTTGAACGTCGGAATCGAGGAAGGCTTTGGCAATTGGCTGGAGTCTGGGTTTACCCGCTGCAATCACACCGATGGAGGAGACCCGGCTATTAGCCCTCTGTTCAACTTTGCTGGGCTGAACATCTTCAACGTTAAGGCGAAAGTGCTTGCTGCGAAGAGCCACGGCCGGAAGTATTTGCCTGCGATCTCCGTGGGTGGCGTGCTCCGGACGAACGACCCCTTCGTCTCCCAGTTCTCCGCGCACAAGAACGCCACGAACGGGGATATATACTTGGTCGGTTCGAAACTCTTCGGAGTGGGCGGTAAGTTCGCATTCCTGCTCAGCGGCGGCGTGCGCGGCACGAATGCTCAAAAGTACGGCTACGGAGGAAACACCGTCAACTGGCAGGCGCGAGCCTTTGGCGCAATCGGATCACGCAGCAAGGCTATAGCGAGTATTTGAAACGATTGGCCCAGGCCGATGGCGCCGAAGCGAGGGATGCAGCGGCGCTGCGGCGCATGGACCGCAAGCGGCCGAAGAGAATGCGGAATGAGGAATGGGTGAATCCGCAGGATTCAGAAGCCGAAATCACGCGCCTGAAAGACGGGCGCACCGCTATGGCCTATAAGGCCGAACAGGCCGTGGACATGGATACCGAAGCGATCGTGGCAGTCACCACGCACGGCGGCGCGGTGGGCGACACCGACTCGATCGGCGAGACGGTGGCGGAGGCCGGCATGGCGGTTGCCGAGCAGACGGCGCAAACAGCGGTTAACCAGTCTGGTATCGAAGAGGTGGTCGCCGACAAGGGATATCACAGTAATGAAGTGATGCGGAAACTGACCGAGTGGAAACTGCGCAGCTATGTTGCCGAGCCGGAACGCGGCGCACGGAAGTGGAAGGGCAAAGCGGCCGAACAAGCGGCGGTGTATGCGAATCGGCGGCGAATTTCCGGAGCGCGAGGCAAGCGTTTGCAGGCGGGTCGAGGCGAACGGGTGGAGCGGAATTTTGCGCATCAGTTCGATACCGGAGGCATGGATCGGCTGTATGTGAGAGGACTGGGGAACGTGCACAAGAAGCTCCTGATTCAGGCGGCGGCCTGCAATCTGGCGCTGCTAATGCGGTCTGTGTATGGAGCGGGCAAGCCGCGAGCGGCGCACGATCGCTGGGGCCAGCTCACGTTTACGATTTTGCGGCTGTATTCGGCGTTGATTGCGATCTACCAATCGGAGTGGGCGTTGCCGGACGCTTGCGCGTCGACATTACATCCACAGTGATGTTCTCATCGCGGAATTGTTTGCGTGTCAAAACCGACGGTTTAGAGACAGGCTGCTAGGCAGCCCGTGTCTAAACGGCCCGTGCCATTGCGCGAATCGCGATGAGCGAGTTCCAGTTGCCGTCGTTCATCCGTTATTCGCACACGCCAGCGGCGGTCCGATCAATTTAATCGACCCAACGGGTCGTGCAAGCTACACCCCAAGGCCCTCCGATATTGCCGGAGCAACCCCGGTTACGTTGGGTCCGCTTCTGAGAGCACTCCTTGATTCGTGCCGCCTGCTATCGCGGCTGTTATAAGCTCAGACGAGAGGAATGATGTGAGACTCTTGAGGTCCGATTCGCCGGAGGTTGTTCGGTGTCTGGCATCGAAAAATCGCGTCTTGATTAGGCGGCCTTGGGCAGACCTCCAAGACACTGATCTCATTCCGTTCTTGCCAGTGTTACTTCTTGTCGCTTGTTGGATTTCCGGGCAGAGGTCGGCCACGATACTCGCGGCGGTCCTGTTGATCGCCTGGATCTGTTTTCTGCTTTGGCGCGTCGCATTCAGTAAGCGGCATTGGGTAATGGCTGGCTGTACGGAACATTTCTATTTTCGCCTGCATCGCCCTGTTCTCGACGGCCTGCGCCTGCGGCATGAGCCAGCCCCCAGCATCCTCGCACCCCAAAGCGAGGAAGTTCGCTCGATGTCACGCCAGATTGTGGATGCTTTCATTGTGGGACCTAATCCAAAGGTCGCCGAGTCGCTGGTGTTGCAACTCGAACCGCAAGCCCAGATAGCCGTTGCCGAGCAATTCGAGCGTTTGTCTCCCACGGTTTCCGATCTTGATAAGCTCTGGCTCGCAGAATCGAGCAACGGGAGCCTGGTAATCCGATGGAGGCGATATCACCCGAGCCTGCCGACGTGGTTAAGCACAATCACCTCGCGTTACCCCTCCATTACGGTTGCTCCTGAAAGCCGGTCAGAGTTAGATTTATCAGGATTTGCGAGGAAGCCGGAACTCGAGCAGCGAAGGCTATTGGTGGAGGCCACTAAGTTGGGGTTTGGTGCGGACTGTTTAGAAGTAGTAATGCACAATCCCTATAAGCGGAGGTCGATGCTGGAAGCGGCCAGGTACATTTCCCAGGTGCGCGTGGACTCCGAGCCGGCGCAGGGGAAAACTGGGCCATGAGGGAGGGCGGCAGCCCTCTCCAGCGATCCGTGTGGCAACGCGACGACCTATGCTTGCGATGCGGCTGGCCGGCAAATCAGCGTGACCGACGCAGTCGGGAATCGAACCCAAATATGGCTACGACGCAATGGCCAGCGAACATCGATGCTAAAACCATTTCCTAATGAACATGTTTCGGCTTAGAATCAGGCATGGCGATGGGCACACGCAAGCAGCGCGAGCGGCAGGAACCGCTCTGGTATCAAGGTGAGTTGCCGGAAGCGCCGGGGCATCCGTTCTATCAGCGGTTGAACCGGGTTCTCGATGAGGAAGGCTTCGACCGCTTTTGCGAAGGCAGCTGCCGAAAGTTCTACCACGAGAAGCTGGGTCGTCCGTCGCTGGCTCCGGGGATCTATTTCCGGCTGATGATGATCGGCTTCTTTGAGGGCCTCGACAGCGAACGGGGCATCGCCTGGCGGGTGGCCGATTCGCTCACGCTACGGCAGTTTCTGCGCATCGGGCTGGACGAGCGAACGCCGGATCACGTGACGATTTCGCGGACGCGGCGGTTGATCGGAGCCGAAGCGCATCAGCAGGTGTTCGGCTGGGTGCTGAAGCGGCTGGCTCGTGGCGGATTGATGAAAGGCAAAACGATCGGGATCGATTCGACGACGTTAGAAGCCCGGTGATACTTCGACCATGCCACTTTCACACAGCAAGGATTTGAAGCAGTTCCAGACGGTCAATTCCGCTGAGAGGCCGCTCTCACGCGTGAGCAAAGCGGCTGCAGAAGAGGTGCTCATGAACGTAGCAAAGGCGATCATCGATCACGTCGCCGCGCGCCGCGCAGGCAATCGACCGCGTAAATTCCCTCGGCAGTGCCATTGAAACTCTCGCCGATGCCGAAGCGTAGAAGATCCGCCAGGTGCTGGCCGCCACCGGTGGCAACAAGAGCCGGGCGGCCAAAATCCTGGGGATCGAGCGGATCAGCAACCCTGACGGGGGATATCGATGTGTCGAGTTTCCTTTTGGTATCGCTCAACATCTCTCATGTTCGCTATTCTATGCCGCTTTCTCTTCCACCTTCCTCGGCCGCGCGAGCCACCAGGTCACCCACATCCTGCCGGCCGATCCGTGACGCTCCCAGGATCTTCTCCATCGCGCGCCGGAAAGAACCCCGCTGATCCTCGGGGTAGAGTTGATAGCGCGGCGTCGCGTGGTCGGGCCTGCGTGAGGTCCAGTCAGAGGGCGAGCGCGTCGGTCAGCTGGAGGCTTTGACCAAAAAAAGAAGCGCCTCAATCAATCCTTTAGACACTCGATCGGCGCGCCCGCTTTGCGCAGGCGCCGTGTTTCCTCCCGGTACCTATCGGGATTGCAGTCGCTTATGAGGCAAGCCATCTCGGCGAGCAATACGGTCGCCATCGGGGGAAGGCGGTCGGTAACGCGAATAAAAATGCGTCGGAGCTCAGGCTGATGAGTAGCCAGGGCTCCAAAATCACCGTCCGGCCCAGCCCATTCGGCGATGTCATAGACTACGCGGACCTTATAATTTGGCAATCGTCCGGCGAAATACTGGAGGTTGAATTCGTGGAACAGCTTCTGAAACTGCGTGGACAAGTCCAGCACCTCTGATCGCTGAATTTCGTCGCAAAGATGGCTGATCCCTAGGAGCACTGATTTGCTCGCCGCCCGTTGCATACATTGCGGTCTCCAGCAAGAATGGCAAGCCGTGCCTGAATTCGAGTCTGACCACGGTGCCGTTCTGAAGCCGCGCCAATTCGTCAAAGAGATCGCGGACGGCTTGTTTAAGCTCGAAGTCATCCGCGTTAGGCATCATGGTCCCACCATTCTCCCCACTCAATCGTGCGACACGCACAACCTTACTCGCGCATGACTTCCACGAGCCAGGATTGTGCGGCGGTCAGGTCCCGCGTCGTCCGAGGCGTTGTTTCCGATTTTCCGCGTACTGTAGGGAGCGTAGATTCCATTTGAGTGCGTGACAAGAAATTACCTTCAAGAAACCGTGCTTGTGCTTTTCGGAAGGGCTGCGTTCTGCCAGTCGTCCCGAACGATGAAAGTCTGCTTAGGTTATGTACGCAATTCCCAGCCGCCGGCTAGATCGTCGCTCCATCTCAGCTCCTATTACTTGGCAGAGCCGTGGAGTCTCTATTCCTTCGTTGGTGTGACGGTGTGACGTGTGTGACAAGAAAACCACCAAGAAACCATTCGCGAGGACGCCAATCCAAAAACTTCCAGGATTCGCTGTCACACGCTGTCACACCTCACACGGGGCCGCTAATCGTCCTCTGCGGTTCTGAACCGAATTCCAAGCCAAACGCGAACTTGCTTGGCGTCGCGCCCGCTGTTCGGTCTTACCCGGTCTCGCTTCTTGCCGAGCTTCAGCAGGCGTTCATCGAACGAGTCCTTGGACAGAGGGTATTTGTTGCCGGTCGCCTCGGCCCAGGATGCGTAGGCCGCATACAGATCCGAAACCGGGACCCAACATCCGTCTTTCCTCCATGAAGTCCCGTCACCGGCGAGCGCCAGAACGCAACGGTCTTCGAAGAACTGCTTGAGCCGGTCTGACTCGTGGCGGTACTGTTCGGTTGCGGCCGTTACGTCCGGTGGGTCACCGAGACCGTCGCGATGGTAGAGGACCGCACCCTCCACTATCCAGCGCAAAATGCCGGGCAGTTCGGTTCGCAGCTTTGGTGGTAAGTCCTTATCGATCTCCGCGTCCGGTATCTGGATGTTGAACGGAATGCACTTCACGCGGTTCCAGATCGCGTCGTTCGGGCCTGTGATAACCGGCCTGTGATTGCAGTCGAGAAACAGCTTATAGGTCGGCTGGAAAGTGATCATATTTTCGCGAAGCCGCCGTGCCTTGATCTGCCCAAGGCCAGTCAGATACTTCACGGGGCTAAGTGAAAGGCGCTGCCCCTGCTCCACTTCGCTTGACGAAACAAACCGGCAGCCCTGTAGATCCGCAAGATCCGTGTTGACGGCGTTATTCGAGACCGCCTCTTTGGGGCGAACCATCAGGCTGTCGACTTGAACCTGCCCAGCATATTCCTTGTCGCCAAGTGCGTCTCGGATGACCTCGAGCAGCGTCGTTTTGCCGTTGTTGCCCTCGCCATAGAGAACAAAAAGAAGTTTTTCTGGCTTTCCGGTGGCTGCGCAGCCGAAGACCTTCTGGAGATAGGACACGAGTTGCTCTGCACGGTCGTTTTCACCTTGGGAAGCGTCCGAGTGGCTTCCCATGATCCGATACAGGAAAGCCATGAATTGTGGGCATTCGGCGTGCGGATCGTAACGGATGCGAATCAGCCTACTCAAGAGTTCCTCGGGCCGATGCGGCCGCAACGCGCCGGTTCGCAGGTCCACCATTCCGTTTTCGGTGTTTAGCGTCCAAGGGTCTCGATCGAAATCATTTGCATTGACTTGCCGAACCTTCTTCTTGGCGAGATGCATCATATTGGCCAGCGCTCCGCGGATGCCAGTGATTTCGCCACCGACGGAGTACTTCTGAAACGTGGCCTGGACTTCTGAGTCGGCGGCGTCCAGTTCGGGATTCGAGAGCCAAAGACATCTGTAGAGGACACGATGAAACACCTTGGCATGATCGATGCTCCATTCACCGCGCGCCAGCACGCCGGCAAGAGCCAGGAATCCATCATGCCGTGATCCTTTCGTTGGCCAGTGGCGCGAAAGCAGGGCGGCAGCCGCCAACTTGCGAACTGCTAACACAAGCACACCCGCGTCGATATTTGCGGGAGTGGCATCGAAGCCCTGTTCGAACCTTACGGGCTCGCCAGTTTCGTGGATGCTTGGTGGAACGACAGTCTGCAGACCAATCGATCCGTCCGATGGCAGTCCGCGCAGCTCAATCAGAGTCGCATGGTCCAGCGGGTCATGAAACTGTTGCGTCCGCACCGGCGGATCGGTTCGATAGAGGTAATGGGAGAAGGGCTTGGACCGCCGACCAAATATCAAGCCGGTCTCCGGGAGCAACTCGCGCGCGGCCGTGATGGCTTCGGTGCAATCGCAGTCCACGTCAGTGCTTCCGAACTTGTCGCCCAAGAGCACCCCAATGTTCTGGAAGTCGCCGCTGAAGTATTTCGGTGCTGCATTGGCCGTTATCTCCAGCCGTTCCCAGCCGTTGAGGATGGGTCGCTTGGATCGATGTGGAACAGGTATGGGAGAGAAGCCTTGTCGAATCCACGCGACGGCGGCATCGAGCGTGGTCATGTTGGTCGAAGTTGGCGAAAAAGAAAGGCGCTACCCGGCCACCCGGTACGCGCGCCTGTTACATCGTGTTGGGTCGTTGCTGGTGACTAGGCGTTCAGTCTTGACAAGCAGAATCGGCACGTCCTCAGTCGCTGTTGCAGCCAGCGAAAAAACAGCGCCGCTCAGGCGAGTTCGAGACGTGTCCAGGGTGGGTGCCCGCCATGGACGAGCGCTCCAAGTAGATGCCTATAGGTCTGAAAAACATTACTGGTTGTCCGGTTCGATCACCCAGCGAGTTGGCCCGCAAAAGTTCGAAACGTGTCCAGACTGGGGAGCCAAACTAGTTCCCTCCACTGATTCGCGATCCTGGAGATCGTGTTGAGCGGGACCTTCCTAAACGCCCGCCTCAACGTATTGGATCGTTCGTTGGCCGTATGCAGCAACGCCTTTTTGTGTTAATCCCAGTTCAAGGTATTTAGCTTTTCAGTCGAGCGGATTCGAGATTTTGACAATCTGGCTGCGGATCACCAGCGAGAGACCCGAGTTCTTTCTCAGCAAATGGGTCCCAACACAGCGCCTCAAGGTAAACGGTGCGCCGTCAGGGAGGATCTGACCGGCAAATACCAGCAACGCAGGTTATCGGCCCAAGTGGACACAATCACGTTGCACAAAGGGTCCTTTGCGCCCATTGGGCCGGGGACAGTCCCGATTGAAACCGTGAAAGTTATACGACCCAATCACGTTTCGGGTCTTTCACGTAT
>Ga0302325_10009091_pt1 | contig 21769 bp, 14 predicted proteins | sample Palsa_T0_2_FD_201948 | JGI IMG/M metagenome (GOLD analysis project Ga0302325, IMG submission 201948) | Peat permafrost microbial communities from Stordalen Mire near Abisko, Sweden - Palsa_T0_2 | ecosystem: Environmental > Terrestrial > Soil > Palsa > Peat permafrost | place: Sweden: Abisko...
GTAGGCATTCACAACCGTCTCCGACGTTCTCTCGTACTCCTTTAACATCGGGCGGATCTTGGTCGATCGGCATACGTACAACTTCGGCGCCCTCTCGGAGACGATAGCCTGGATCATTTCCTCGTGTTTTGAATTTCGCGGCGAATTGTAAAGGCAGATGGCGACTGACTCCACCCCTGCCGCGACTAACTTATCCACGACTTCACGAACCTGTGGGGTGTTGACTTCCCGCAGGATTTCACCTTTCTTGCCGGTCCGTTCTTGAACCTCAAAACGCAGATGGCGCGGGACCAGAGGTACCGGCTTGTTCCAAGCGAGATTGTAGAGCTCCGGCATTCGGCCGCGGGCGATCTCGAGAACGTCCCGGAATCCTTCGGTGGTGATTAAGCCAACCTTGGCGCCGGTCAGCTCGATACACGTGTTGGTGACAATGGTTGTGCCGTGGACTACTTCGGCGACCGAAGATGGCGCGATTCGCTGTTCAACCAAAACCTCATGAATTCCTTGAATGATCGCCCGGCTATAGCTCTCCGGCGTCGTTAACGTTTTCTTAGTAAGGACGGTTCCTCGAGAACCCACAAACACAATATCAGTGAAGGTTCCTCCGATGTCCGTGCCGATTCTGAATTGTTCCGCCCCATCTTTGCGGGTTGGCACCATGTCTCCTCACGGAAGTATTTGACTCGTACGACGGTCACAGCAACTCTCATTTACCGCCCACGGACCTCGCGACGTTGGGTCAGGGCTACGGCACAGCTCGTTCAACGCTCAGAGCAACCTGCCTTCGGTCTGATTGAACACAAAGAGCGTTAACTTCCAGAAAACGAACCATCCCAACCCGGGCTAGAAGCTGTACTTTAGCGCGAGCTGAATGTGACGACCGTCTCCAGAAGAGGAAATCGTCCCAAAGCCCGCAGTGCCAAACAAGGTGTCGGGTGGGTCGAACTGGGGAGTGTTAAATAGATTAAAGGCTTCCGCACGAAACTGGAGCTGCTGCCTTTCGCCTATGCGAAAGTTCTTGAATAGTGAAAAATCAAAATTGAAAATACCTGGGTCGTCGATGACATTTCTTGGAGCGTTTCCGTATGTACCAGGCACGGGAGTGACAAATGCCGCGGTGTTAAACCACTCCTGCGTAGTTTTGGGGCCATTGTTGGGATTCGAGACCATGTCCGGGCGATCGTCCGCACCGCCTTGGCCGGTATTTGTGTTGTCGAAGGCTAGGCTGGTGTTAACAGGGGTACCGCTCTGAATGAGGGTGATCCCATTGATCTGCCATCCTCCGAAAAACGCATCTACGACTTTGCTCTGATCCGACCCAAACCGTTTGCCTCGACCGAAGGGCAGGGCGTAGATGTAGCTCAGGGCAAAGCGATGACGCGCGTCGAATTCGTCCCGTCCCTTCTGGGCACGTAGATCAAACGGGCTTCCTTGCGTGTTGCCCAGCCCACCTTGAAATGCGAAGGCTCCCAGGTCCGTGTCCGATAGTGCCTTAGAATACGTGTACGACGCCTTGAAGCTGAAACCACTTTGCCATTTACGTTCAAGATTCACCTCGAGGCCGTTATACCACGACTCCCCGAGAGATTCGGACACGTTCAGCGAACCAATGCCGGGATATAATTGACGTGACTCGATCGTGCCTGGACCCGGAAGCGCGGCATTGATGTCGGGGCCTTGCTCTAAATGCACTCCTCTGGTGCCCACGTAACCCACTTCCAGGGACAAATCCTTCGCGAGTTCCTGCTGGACAAATAAGCTCCATTGCATGTTGTACGGAGTGTTCCAGTGAGGCTGCATGGCATAGCCGCTGGGTGTCCCCAAAGTCCCCAGAGCCGTCGGAAAAGGATCCGCCAGGGTCAAATTAGGGAAGATCGGATTGGGGATCCAAGATACGTATCCAGAGGTCGGATTCGGGTTCAAACCCAGTAACTCAAATAAATTCTGGTGAGGCAGGTAGAACATCCCAAAACCAGTTCGCACGACAGTCTTGGTGTTCCCAAACGGCCGCCAAGCCAGCCCAACTCGAGGAGCAAAGTTATGCTTGCTAACGGTGTAGGAAGAACTCGGAAGCCCTTGTTCTTCAATTTCATGGGTCGAGACGAATTGCGCGGTCGGGAAAGAGAAGAACGTCAAGTTGTTGTTCGGGTCAGACCACGGGCCGAAGTATTCATAACGCACCCCCAGATTTAATGTCAGTTTGCTACTAACGTTCCAGTTGTCCTGAAAATACGTCCCATATAAGTTCCGACTGTACGGGTTACTAGCGAATCCTTCCCCGCCCAGGGTCCCGCTGAGATCCCCCAGCAAGAAGTCCGCCAAGGCGTTGCCAGTACCTGCCACTTCTGGATTCGCGGTATATAGTGCGGCAGCCTGGTAATCACCTCGGACAAAGAGGTTAATCCCAGCTTGGGTCTCCCGCCAGAAATGACCGGCTCCCCCGATCGACATTTGGTGATTTCCTTTTGTGAAGGAAAGATTGTCCACAACCTGGTAGTTGCCATCATTGCGGTCGTTGGGGGAGCCGACCTGGCCACCCGTAGAACCATAACCGGCGATTGAAAGAGTAGGTTTACCAAGCTGTATAGCAGCAACCCCATTGGGAGGCGCCGCAAGACCAAGTAGAGCGTGCCAATCTATCTTCGTGCCAGCTCTGCCGTCTGCTGGTTCAAGGACCTGATGCCAAGAGCTCCAGCCAGCCCTTAGTTCATTGACCATCCTCGGCGAAATTACCCAGACATACCCCACAGCGAGGCTACTCGCCGGATTGTTCACAATATCAAAATTGTCCGGAAGCGCCGAAAAGGAATTAAGTAACTTCTGATTTGTATACCTGGTGTAACGCCCAAATAGAGTCTGGGAATTGTTAAAACGGTGGTCCACTCGGACCATGTATTGGTTGCTGTTTTCTATTCGCTCTGGAGAGGCCAATAGGTTGTTAAAATCTCCGGGGAGGTTTGGAGCAGGCCACAAAAGGTTGAGAGCCTTCGCGGCAATCGGAGAGATTTCGTTGGCGGGGATGATATTTCCTGGGAAAGGAGTGCGAGTATATTGGCCGGGGTTCGCCGGGTCAGCGGCGGTAGTACTGGGATCGTAAATTGTGCCTGCTCCGCTGAAGTCTCCGGTCCGCTCAATCTCTGAAGGAACGCTGTAAAGCGCAGTTAGGTCTTCACGGATTCGAGTACCTTCGTAGCTGAAGAAGAAGAATGTATTGTCCTTGATGATGGGCCCACCCAAAACGCCCCCAAACTGGTTTTGAGTGTTTTCTTCCCTTTCGGGAGCAAAAAAGTTATCCGCATCGAGTAGATCGTTCTGGAGGTAATCGTAAGCTATGCCGTGAAACGAATTCGTCCCGGACTTGGTCACCACATTGATTTGCGCTCCCCCGCCAAAGCCGGAAGTTGCGTCATACTGATTGGATTCCTGCTTGAATTCCTGAATCGACTCGAGCGTCGGTTGGTAGGTCATGTGGGTGGTCTGCATTCCCTCATCCTGAAGCCCATCCACCATGTAGACGTTGCCGTCGACCGACGTACCGTTGAACGACATCCCTGCGCCTCCCAGGTCCTGACTTTTTGCGCCAGCTGGATCGTTCCGAAAATTGCTGAGCCGAGCCGCACCGGCATCTAGTAAGTTGAGATCCAGCAGTTTCCGTCCATCCAGAGGAATGTCTTCCATTTCGCTGTTATCCACAACCGTGCCGATATCGGAAGTGTCGGTCTGCATGAGCTGGGTTGCGGTGGTTACTTCGACAGACTCGGTCCGGGTTCCCACCGTCAGTGCAACATCGACACGCGGTGTCTGTTCCACCTCCAGGGTTATGCCCGACACCACGGCCTTCCCGAATCCCGCCTTCTCCGCAGTAAGCTGATAGGCTCCGATCGGTAGCAAAGGAATGGAATAGTCGCCAGATACGCCGGAAACTACACTCCTCTCAAGTCCGGTGGCCACGTCCACGACGGTAATCTTTGCATCCGCGACGGCAGCACCGCTTTGGTCCGTAACCCTCCCCACCAAAGTCGCGGTGACAATTTGGGCTACGGCGACGGGCATGCAAGAAACCACGACCAAAACAAGGAAAGCGAGGCCCTTTGTGAAGTTTTTCATGTCGACTCCCTCTCTTGGTCAGTTTTTATAATGCTGTACTCACCACCAGTATCTTGTTGACCGCAGACTAAAGACCACCGAAATGATTGTCAAGATATTTGTTTCACATTTTTTAGCTCTTGTTGAAAACTACCCGCTGCGAAGAACAGAAAAAGAGGAAAGCCTTCAATGCCGATTCATTTCACGAATTACCGCGATTGATTTCCTGAATTACTACGGGCGGAACGTCAAGGGTACTGGCTAGAAGTTTAGCGGGCAGGAACACTTTTTCGAGATGGTGCAAGCATTTTGATATCGACGGCATTCGCCATCGCCATATAACCGTCTCGGTTCGGATGAATTAAATCACCCGGTCCTCCCACGGTACTGTTGGGCTGAAACTCCGGCAGCAGCGAGCCAGTAGCAGCGTCGACAGTAGCGGCGTCAAAATCGGCCACACTATCGAATTCCCCACCGGTTCGAATAAAAGCATTCACCGCCTTGCGCAGGGCATCAACGTCAGGTGCGCCATAGTGCGGAGCCGTGCTGTTCAAACTGGATGTCAGTGTCCCACCTATGACCTTAATCCCGCGCGCGTGCAGCCGCGTGACCCCCGTCCGAAATCCCAAAATAACGGCATCGGCTGAAATAGCCGGCGTGCCTTGTGGAGTAGTGCTCATACCGAAATCGTTGATGCCTTCCATCCACACCACCGCCGTCAGCCCGGCAAGGTCGAGCACGTCACGATCGAGACGCTGCAGCGCAGCGGGCCCGCCAGGGGCCGCGCTATCAGCGGTATAGGTGGTTGGCCCAAGGATTTGGTTGCCGCCGATTGCCGCGTTCACTACCGACACGCGCGCGCCGTACGCAGCATGTAACCGGTGAGACAGAAAATCCGGCCACCGATCGTCGCCATTTAGCGTCGACGCGGTACCGTCGGTGATCGAATCTCCAAACGTCGCCACAACCGCAGTGTCCTCCGGCGCCATCACCTCGATAGCATCGAGGAAGTACCATGAAGTGGTTGTGAAGAGAAAGGCTCCGTCGGCCTCATCTTGGCTGTGTGCACCGGCATTTGGTGACGTCAGATACGAAGTCTGAAGTGCCTTAGCGTGCCAAGTCATTGGCCCTGTAGAACCTGTCACATGGAAGCTCACTGCTAGCTTTCTCCCCGAAAGCTCGGGCTCCGTCTGATTGTGAACATAGCTGAGCGCCACCGGATCGCTGTAGACTCGCGTGCCCGGCGCGATAGTCACTCCGGTCTTGCCGGCATCAAACGTCACCCGAAGATTCGTTCCCGGCACGAGATTGCCGCCGCTGGCCTGCATGCCAAGGAACACCTCGTCGAAACGAACGGGCTGCGTTCCGAAAACGTTTGCGAATTGCAGCCTCATCCGATGACCCCACAAGTCAGGCTTCACAATCAGGCGGAACGTCTGATCGGTAGCACCGCTTGATGGTACCGGAAAAGCGAAACGCAGCTCGGGTTGCGCGACGGGAAAGCCCAAAGGGTAAGGCCCTTGGGAGGACGCAGCCCACGTGGAAACCCACTTCTGGTGGGAGCTCACATCAGCGGCAAATACCCGCGCCACGCCAAAGAACGCCAATAACCCAATTCCGACCGAGACGAATCTTTGCGTGCGACGGCGAGTACTTGTACTCGAACACCAAGCGCGCGTAATTTCTTCACAAACCATTTTCGTATTAAACCACCGCGAAACCATAATCGACCGCTGCATCCTGAATCCAATAACCAAAGTACTCGCTGAAACTCCGTCGGACCACCAAGTCAAAGCAAGGCGATTGGTCCAGGCAATGGATCAAAACTCCCACCTTTGCAATTAGCGTTTGAGCGCAGCACCCCGGCCCAAAAACACGCGGGTCAAAATCGAGGCTGCAACCCTTGCGCAGTACGGCAACGACGTGCGCTCCAGAGATTCGGAAAATCGTCTGGCCATCGGCCACATTGGTAACGGAGGAGAAAACGCCTTGCAGAGAGTCGCGCAAGTCGTTCGCGAATTCGTGTCCCGTTTTGGGCGGGGTAATCAGCAACCATTCATCAGGGCCCAACCATAGCGCGCTCACCGTTTCGCCCTTCGTCACGGTGTTTGGCTGCCGAGGAAGAGGGATTCGCAGGCAGCGCTGGACAGCGTCCAAGAATCCAGAATCTCCCGGATTGCCTCGCAAATTGATATGCCCGAAAAACGAACGTTCGGTTAAGAACACTCCGGGGCGCGTCGCCTTGGGCAAGGTGGCGGCCAATACTTGAAACGCGTTTAGCGGAGATCTTTGTTGTAAGGAGTCAGACATTCTGCAGGCTCCCTTGCGGATCGTAGAACAATGGTTTAGTGACGCTCGCCTTCACCACGGAACCGTCCAAGCCCGGCACATACACCGTATCGCCAATTCGGCCCCGCCCTCCTTTAACCAATGCGAGAGCGATCGAACGACCGAGGCGGGCGCTGAAATAACTGGAAGTGACATGCCCCAGCATCGGCATCGGAATGGAAACAGAACCCTTCTCCACAATGTGGGCGCCTTCCGGCAACACTTCGTGCGGCGCTTCCGTCAATAGGCCAACCAACTGTTTGCGACCTGCCTGTGCCGTTGCCGACCTGGAAAGAGACCTCTTGCCCAGACAGTCTTTGTCCTTCGCCAGAATCCAGTTCATACCCAAATCCACAGGTGTAATTGACCCGTCGGTATCCTGGCCAACAATGAAGTAGCCTTTCTCTGCCCGCAGAACATGCATCGATTCGGTACCATACGGCGTGATCTCGTATTTCTTGCCATGCGCAATCAAGGCATCCCATACCGACCGCCCGAAGCTGGCCGGCACACTCACCTCGTATGCCAATTCACCGCTGAAGCTGACCCGAAAAATTCGCGCCGGAACTCCCGCGACAATCCCTTCCCGGAAAGACATGAACGGAAAAGCTTCGCCCGAAAAGTCGACATCGTCACATAGCTCCGAAATCAGCTTGCGGCTGTTCGGGCCGTTAATCGAGATGTTGGCCCAGTGATCGGTAACCGAAGTCAGATACACCTTCAATTCTGGCCACTCCGTCTGTAGCCAGCGCTCCAACCAACTCATAACGCGTGCCGCACCGCCGGTAGTCGTAGTCAGGTAGAAATGGTTCTCACCTAAGCGCGCCGTTATTCCGTCGTCAAGAATCGAGCCGTCCTCGGCGAGCATTAATCCATAACTGCACCGGCCGATGCCAAGCCGGCTTCGGTCATTTGTGTAGACCAAATTCAGGAACCGCGCCGCGTCGCGGCCCTCCACCTCAATCTTTCCGAGGGTTGAGTAGTCGAGAATACCGATGCTCCGCTGGGTTGCCAGGCACTCCCGCTGAACCGCGTCATTCATCGTTTCGCTGGCTCGCGGGTAATACCACGCCCGCTTCCATTGCCCCACATTCTCAAAGAGAGCTCCGGCATCGACGTGCCATTCGTGAATTGGTGTTTTGCGAATTGGGTCAAACAGCGCGCCGACCTCGCGTCCAGCCAACGCACCAAAGGTCACCGGGCTATACGCTGGCCGAAACGTGGTAGTACCGACCGAGCCGATATCGGTGCCCAGACATTGCGCCACTATTCCGATCCCATTGACGTTGGAAAGTTTCCCCTGATCGGTGCCGAATCCAAGCAAGGTGTAGCGCTTGATATGCTCAATGGATCGGAAATTTTCCCTCAATGCCATGGCGATGTCCCCGACCGAGGTGTCGTTCTGCAAGTCGACAAACTGCTTGGGTCCGCGCCCCAGGGAGAATCGTGATGGGACAAGCCACAATGACCGCAACGGTTGCTCGATGCGATCGGACGCAACTGGCATAGAGACGAGCGGGCCGGCATCGCCAAACCCCAACGAGTTTGCTGCCATCGCCGCTGCAGCAATTCCTTCCCGCAAACAGTCGTGCAGGCCAAATGTACCGTTGCACGATCCCACCGACTGCTCCTTTTGGAGGGACCCGCCAGGAACAAAACACCCTTTCGCTTCATCAAATCGTGCTTTAGCTCCGGACTGGCAATGCATATCCAGCGCCGGACTCCATCCGCCGGAAACCGCTAGCAGATCACACGCGATCCAGCGGGAGGGTCCGCCGATGTGGGTTCCGGCCGCATCGAGTGCGGCAACTTCCACGCCCTTGACAGCCTTCGTTCCCCTGACATTGCACACGACGTGCCCTTCAACGATCTCGACGCCTCTGTCTCGCACCCGGTCAATCAAATAACTCTGTAATTTCTTTCTAACGTCAACTACCGCGGCCACAGACACCCCAGCATTCAGCAGGTCCAGCACCGTCTGATACGCGCTGTCATTATTCGCAAACAGGACCACTCGTGACCCGGGAGCCACGGCATATCGATTGACATACGCAGAGACGGCCGACGCCAGCATCACACCGGGACGATCGTTATTGTGAAAGACCAGTGGGCGTTCGAAAGCTCCGGCGGCGATCACCACCCGCTTGGCTCGCACCCGCCACAATCGTTGCCGAGGCCCTGACGCAGCTTCCGACGGCAGGTGGTCAGTCACTCGCTGCAGCACGCCCACGGCGTTGTGATCGTAGTATCCGAAAACTGTGCTGCGCGGAAGGAGTTGCACGTCCGGCATTCCGTTTAATTCGGCGACGGTCGCATCCACCCAGTTCATGGCTGGCGCACCCGCGATCTTCTGTGCTGTGTCCAGGAGCCGCCCTCCCCACTCCGCCTGGTCATCCACCAAGAAAACTCGCATGCTTCTTCGTCCCGCCTCCAATGCAGCCGCCAAGCCGGAAGGCCCTCCGCCAATCACCAACAGCTCGCAATGAACGTCGCACTTTTCATAACGGTCCGGATCCGGTTCAGACGGAACAACGCCCAAGCCAGAGGACCTTCGAATAAAGTGCTCGTACTTTCTCCAGTAACTCCGCGGCCACATAAACGTCTTATAGTAAAAACCGGCGGGAAGAAATCGCGAGAGAAGGCCGTTCAATGCAAGAGCATCGAACTCCAGGCTTGGCCAGGTATTCACGCTTTTAGCGACCAAGCCTTCGTAAAGCTCCACCTGTGTGGCGCGGTAATTGGGCAGCGTGCGATTCCCGGTGCCGATTTGCAGAATCGCGTTGGGTTCTTCGGAGCCGCTGGCGACAATACCTCGCGGGCGATGGTATTTGAAGCTGCGTCCTACCAGCCGGACACCGTTTGCCAACAAGGCGGAGGCAAGAGTGTCGCCTTGATAGCCCTGAAACGTCGCGCCGTTAAAGCTAAAAGTGAGCGCCTTGTTCCGATCGATGTGGCCGCCTAGGGGCAGTCGATTAGCCTGCATCGGTATTGCCCCCCAGCATAGACTCTCCAATTCGAGACACACCTTTAATCTGATTGGTAGCGGTGTCACGACTCACGTTGAACCAACGCCGGCAGCCGGCCGCATGGCACCATTGTTCAACGTGAGGTCCGCGCTTGTTCTCACGCATGTACAGGTAATCTCCCCATTCCTCATCCGATAAAGCTGCTGGATCTTTGGGTCGTATGAGCCCGGCTTCGCCGCCGTAGGAAAATTCCGACTCGTATCGAGGTCCACACCAAGGGCATGTGATCAATAGCATTGCTTAGTCCTTTTAGTGCGCCACGGCTGCCGCGCCGTGCTCGTCAATCAGGGCGCCCGTTGAAAATCGCTCCAGCGAAAACGGCTCGTTCAAGGGATGAGGATGGTTCTTTGCGATCGTGTATGCATACACCCAACCCGAACCGGGAGTGGACTTGAATCCGCCGGTTCCCCATCCACAATTGACGAACAATCCACTCACCGGTGTCTTGCCTAGAATCGGACACGCGTCCGGGCAGATATCCACCGTTCCCGCCCATTGCCTGTTCATCCGCAAACGGCTGAATATCGGAAAAAGCTCAACCATCGCAGCCATCGCTCCTTCGATTACCGCCAGGCCGCCACGCTGTCCGTAGCCGCTGTGTGCATCAATGCCTGCACCGATGAGCAACTCGCCCTTATCGGTCTGGCTGACGTAGGCGTGCACCGCGTTGGACATCACCACAGAATGCAATACCGGTTTCACCGGTTCGGAAACCAGCGCCTGCAACGGATGACTCTCCAGCGGCAGTCGAATCCCGGCCATCTGCGCCAATATGCTGGTATTCCCCGCCACCGCGAGCCCGACTTTGCCGGCTCGAATAAATCCCCGGGATGTCTCCACTCCGGTTACCCGCCCATTCTCCCGGCGAATTCCAGTCACTTCGCAGTTTTGGATGATGTCCACGCCGCGTGCGTCCGCGGCGCGCGCAAATCCCCACGCCACCGCGTCGTGACGTCCGGTTCCTCCTCGCCGTTGCAGCGAGGCGCCTAGAACCGGATAGCGAATGTGGGACGAGGTGTTAAGGATCGGTACAAAGGCACCCACCTGTTGCGCGTCCAACAGCTCGGCATCGATTCCGTTGAGACGATTGGCGTGGACCCGGCGCGATAGATCGCGCATGTCTTGCAGAGTGTGTCCTAAATTGAATACGCCCCGCTGGCTCAACATTACGTTGTAGTTCAATTCCTGGCTCAGACTCTCCCACAGCTTAAGTGACATCTCGTATAGCCGCGATGACTCGTCCCACAAGTAGTTGGACCGTACAATCTCGGTGTTTCGTCCTGTGGCGCCACCGCCAATCCAGGCCCGCTCCAACACCGCGACCTTCGAAATGCCGTGCTCCTTCGCCAGATAATACGCCGTCGCCAGGCCGTGACCGCCACCGCCAACGATCACAACGTCGTACTCTTCCTTCGGCTCCGGACTGCGCCACATCTGTGGCCATTTCTCGTGGTAGCTGAGCGCGTTCCGTACCAGGCTAAAAATTGAATGCCGCATCATGTTATCGCTGTCCGCTTCCAGCGCTGCTGCCAGCGCGCGCCGATTCCCGACGGGCGTCTGGGAATAATGGAGAATGGGTTGGGAGGCCTGGTCTCTTTGACAGAAGTCTTCCTGTGAACATTTCGCCTAGGGCGCAACTCCGAGTTCTCGCCCCACTTCTTCGAATATTTGGACTGTCTTGCACAGGGACGCACCGCTCGAATCGTCCCTCGCCGATCAATGCTGCTGCTCCGGCCTATTTCGAATTCGCTGCTCGAAGCGACTCATCGGACCGTCGCCATGGGACCGTCGCAATCCTTGCCCGCGATGGCTGCTCGTAGCCCAGGCATTTAGAAATCTCAAGAGCGCTCTTACAGACCTCTTGGATAAGGAAATCCGCGTTTTGCTTCAGCGAAATAACCGTCCCCGAAACGCCAACCGCTGCTACCACGTCGCCATTGTGATCGAAAATCGGAGCAGCAACGCCCCACAGCAGGTGTCCGGACTCTTCGACGTCGATCGCGTAACCTTGTACCCGCACCTGCTCGAGTTCTTTGAGCAGAGCCCGATACGTCGTGATGGTACGATTCGTTACGCTCGGAAGGCCCGTTGCGCTGGCGAACTCTTTGGTGCGCTCGTCGGTGAAAAACGCCATCATCGCCTTCCCCGTGGCGGCCTGGTGAAAATGCCGGCGTTGGCCCACGTGCGCCTGCACCTGGATATCCCCTCTCCCTTGGATCAGACGCATGTAAATCAATTCGTATACATCGGGGACAGCCAGGTTGATGGAAAAATCCGTAAGCCGCGATAGTCTTTGCAGTTCCGCAAAAGACGCGTCGTAAAGCTCCACCTGGCGAATCAACTTGTTTCCCTCGGTGAAGAGCTTCAGCCTCAGAGAAAATGCTCCGTGCTCATCGCGTTCTAAATATCCACATTCCTGCAGCGTATGCAGCAGGACATTTGCCGTACTCACCGGGAGTTTGCACTGCCTCGCCACCTCGCTCAGTCGGTAACCATGGTTGTCGGAAGCCATCATTTCCACGATCATAAACGCTTTCTTCACTGCTGGAACGATGTACAGACCGCCCCCGGTCTTCGCTGGGCCCACCTTCTCCTTGCTCTTTTTGGTGGCCATCTTTGTCTCCTGTAGCACGTATTCAGCGCGCAGTATTTTCGTGACGGTCGAAGTTTGATCCTACCGCCGTCATCGAACGCAGGTCCACAGTAACCTCACTACCGGCGGATCACTTGGCCATTACGCTCGCCGGTGAACTGACCATCCTTCAACGTGACGGTTCCGTTCACCAAAACGTGCATCATACCCTCAGCCACCTGATTCGGCGCAAAAATCGTTCCTCGTTCTCCGAACCGGAGCGGATCAAAGATGGCCACGTCGGCCCACGCTCCCTTTCGGAGAATTCCTCGATCCTTGATGCCAAATCTCTCGGCCGGTAAAGAGGTAAGCCGGCGAATAGCTGATTCGGGAGCCAAGCTTTTTGTCTCGCGCGTGTAATGGCGAAAAAACCAGGCTGCCCAGGTATAAGCTCCGTGGAAACATCGGCCCTGCAGCGGTCCATCGGTAGCCAACGCCGTAGCATCGGAACCCACCATGCAGTCCGCGTGCTCAAAAGGGAGCTGCAGATCGGATTGGTCGTAAATCAATTCAACAACCATCACTTCGTGTATACGCTCGATCTCGGTGAGCAGAATGTCATAGATTGCATCGAGTGGCTCAACGCCTCGGCCGGCGCTGATTTCTCCAATACTCCGCTGTGAAAGCTCGGGCGCGGCCTTGCATTCAAAAACAAGAATTTTGTCCCAGCGTCCGCGCGCCTCGGCCACAATGATATTCGGATAGGCCTTCAATTCCTTGCGGACCAAGGGGTCCGCCAACCGTCTCTCGAGCGCTTTCTGGCCGCCTTCCATGATCCAGGGTGGCAAGATCGCACTCAGATTCGTAATTCCGTAGCCTCGAGTATGCATATCAAAGCCTATGTCCACGCCACGTGCCTTGGCCTGCTCTACCTGAACGATGGATTGCTCAACCGCCGGCCGGGGATCCTCCATCAATCGCGCGGCCACTGCTATGTGCGAGATCTGCAGCGCCACGTTTGCGGCTTGACTGGTGCGGATGGCTTCTTCAATTGTTTCGCGCGCTCGGCCGTACTCGTTGCGAGTATGAGTTGCGTATATTCCCCCAGCCTTGGCCACCACTCGGCAAAGCTCGGTGATTTCCTCTTCCGTGCATCCTATTTCCGTTCCGTATTCCAGGCCCGTGGAAAACCCAGATGCGCCCTCTTCTAAGCTTTGTTCTAGCATCCTGCGCATTTTTTCGAGCTCGTCCTTAGTCGCGGGACGGTCCGCCAACCCCACCGTTGCCAGGCGCAGATTGCCGTTGGGAACCAAGGTCATCACGTTGACCGCAGGTTTACACGCCTCCAGAGCTTCAAAGTACTCAGCCATCGTGCGCCAGTGCATCGGATAGTCGGAGTGATAGCCATATATGTTCATTTTGGCAATGTCCGGATCGACAATAGGCGCGCATCCGTGACCGCAGTTCCCCACAACTTCCAAAGTCACCCCCTGGGTCACCGAGCTCACCGCGCGAGGATCCACCGTAAGCGTGAAGTCGGAATGGCTATGCACATCGATGAACCCGGGAGTCACCGCCAAACCGCTGGCATTCAAAGTGGGAACTCCCGCTGTTGCGGCGATGTTGCCAATATCAACGATTCGCCCATCCTTGATGGTCACATCGGCGCGATAGCCTGGGCGTCCTGTACCGTCAATCACCCGGCCGCCGGCGATGAGCAAATCGACGTCCATCTAAGCGGTTCTCCTCATGAGCCAGCGGTGGTCATCGTGGAAGCATTGCGGCATTTCTAATGCGTGAAAAACTCTCGCCGATTGCGCGAAAATTGTCAACAGCAATCCGCAACGCTCTACAACATTCTGCAAACTGCGGTAATCAAGAAACTTCTCGATTATCGGAAGCCTGCGTTGACCGCTCTCAGCAGCAGAAACCACCAGGCATCGCAAAATACGGGTCGCGATTGACACTCTGCGGGGACCATCTATTTCCGCGTGCAAATCCACCGCAGCGACGCCTGCCAAAACACAAGACGCCGCGGTGGACTGCCACTTGCGCCCGATATGGCCTATCTAACCACCCTCACTATTTGCTTCTGGCCGGAATAATCGGCAGAACGATGTACGAAGGACGGTCTTTGTCGTGATACACAACGTTCTTCGCCACCACGCCGCTATGCCCCACCATGTAGAGATCTCCGGTATTGGGGTTCGGATCGTATGCCGGATAGTCACTGCTGGAAATGTCCACTCGAATCCGGTGTCCTTTCAAAAATAGATTGCTCGTTGCGAAAAGCGTGATCTCCACCTGATACACTTCTCCCGGCTTCATCATCTCCGGCTTGGTGTACCCATTCCGGTAATGCGTTCGGATGATCCCATCCGCTAGATTCATCGCGTATCCCCCGGGATAATCTAGGCTCGGCGGCGCTACATCGATCAGTTTCGCGGTAAAATCTGTATCTACCGCCGAGGAAGATATCCACAACTTCGCAGTCAGTGGACCGGTGACCTCAACATCGTTTTCAAGCGGCGGGGTCTGGAACACTAGAACGTCTTGCCGCGCCGAGAGTGGCAAAGTGGTCGTGCAATTCCCACATTCGGATGACTCCACCTGATTTTGTGGACCGTACGGTACATAAAACTTCTGTGGCGTGACCGACCGTATCACGAAGTAAGACGCCCCACCGATAGTCGGCACTGGATCCTGTGGATCGTAGTAGTATGAAGTGGAAGAATCTGCCGCACTTGGCTTATCCGGGCTCAGCGAATCGTCTTTTCCCAAATAATAATTCGTGAATTGGGTATCGGCGAGTGGCCACGTGCTTTCCGACCGCCAATGTCCGCCGTGCTGGTACTTGCCGTCGCCGCTCTTTTTTCCGTCGCCGCCGCCCATTACAAAGATGCGCACCGGAGGCTCAGCCAGGATTCCAGTATCCTTGCCTTGTAGCGTTTGCTCAAACCACCTCAGTTGCAGTTGGTTGCCTTGTTCGTCGGTCATCTCAGCTTCGGGACCAAAGTCCACGTCGCCCAGGGTTCTTCCGTGAGTCCCGTGACCCCAAGGACCCATCGAGAGCTTGATGGGCTGTTTCTTGCGCTTGGCAAGAGTGCTGTAAAATTCATTTTCGTGATACTGATCGTACCATCCGGAAAAATAATAGCTGGAAGCATCGACGTATTTGTCCAGGTATTGGTTCGGCTCCCAGAGGGCAACGTCAGTATAGAATTTGTCGTAATTTGTGTGGTACCACGTGTCTAGAAAGAATCGCTCATCTTCCGGCACTTCGCCCAATACCGTTCTTCCCTTGCTAAATGGCCACCGTTTCAGCCATTCCGGGCCGAGCGTATCGGCTTCAATCAGGCCTTTCTTTATCACCGGATCGGCAATCGCTTCCTTGCTGGTCGACGCGAAATAGAAAGCTACCGGCACCACCATTTGGATGAACGCGCCGCCACGCCGCACACCATTCTGATAATAAGACAATGGCGCTTCCACGTGAAACATCGAAGTCAAATGGGGAGCACCCGACGCCGCGGCCGCCTGTTGCACTGCGGCCAGGTAGGATAGCCCAGTCATGCCAACCTTCCCATTCGACCATGGCTGTTTGGCGATCCACTCCACCGTATCGTATCCGTCTTTTGTCTCGTAAATACCGTGGTAAAAGTGTCCGGGTGATTTGTAGCGCCCTCGCGTATCCTCGATGACCACGATGAAATCGTGCTTCGCAAAGAATTCCGGATCGAATTGGTAAATGCCCATGCGCGTATCTTTGTTGTAGCAAGTTCGAATCAAGATCACCGGGAATTGCCCGTCCACGAGTTTCCCGTCCCTGCTCGGACGGTATACGTCGGCAATCAGGCCCACGCCGTCTCTCATTGGGATACTGATGTCTCGCTGGACCATGACCTCATCCAAAGCTTCCGTGTTTGTGGATGCGTTCACGTGGGTGGCGCGAAAAGATAGAGATGTCAGCGACGAAAGTAGAAAGGCTATTAGTGCCACAACCAAACGAGGGAAAGTCTTGCCGGACATTTCTGCCTCCTTCTCAAACCAGACTCGGTCCCGCTTGAGTAGTTTGGAGAAGCGCACTCTCACCCAAGGGAGGCAGAAATGTCAACAGGAATCTACATTGCATTACAGGATTATGCATTCTGGCCTGGGCCCTCGCGTTAGCAGGCTTCCCCCATCGCGAGGCCGGCGCGTCGAAGCTGATCCCTGCGAGCACCAGCGAACGTTATTTCAGTGTTCGATTTGCAAAGTCTCTTCTACTTCCCCATTTCTAACTCCGTACATCCGATCGTGAAGTTGAATGGTGGAATCGAGGTAGTGGACCCACAACTCAATTACGTCGCCAATCTCGAGTGCAGCCGCCGGATCGACAATCTCGATAAGCACGTGTTCCGCATGCATCGCTTCCACGCGAAGACCTGGAATTCCTTTGACCTTGGGCAATCCCTTCTCGCAACTCAGGGCCTTCGCTCCGGTATTAGCCACCAGGCGCTGGCCCGAAGGCTTGCTAATCACCGTACCCAGAACGCTCAGCGCAGGTTTGAAGTCGGGAGCGAACGGCGCATATTCGGTATCCATCAGCAAGTAGGACCCCGCCTGAATTTCAGTCACCTCTGGAAATGTTGCCGTTATCGAGTAGTCGCCGGTGCCGCCACAAGTGACAATCTCTACCGGAATCCCCGCGCGCTCAATCAGCGCCTTCGTTTCGATCAATGGACGAAGATCCGAGCGTACCGCGCGCTCCTTCTCAGCCCCGGGAGCAAGCCGGAAACTGCCTGGGTACCCCATCAGGCCTCGAAATTTCAGACCCTTTTCCAAAACCAGCTTGGCGAGAGAAAGCGCCGCTGCTCCGGGTTCAACTCCGCAGCGTCTTAAACGCAAATCCAAATCCACAACCACGTTGAGTTCATGGGCGCGATTGCCGGCCTGCTTGGCCATATCGACGACCGTGCATGCATTGTCTACGGCAACCAGAACTGGAGCTCGCCGCGAAAGATCGACGAACCGTTCGATCATGGATTCGCCCGCAATTTCGTTGGCAATCAAAATGCTCCCCAGCCCCTGCTCCACAAGCGACTCGGCATGTTCGAGCCGAGCACACGTCACCCCGACAGCGCCTGCTTGCAGTTGCTTGGCGGCGAGCGAAAGTACTTGATGATTCTTGAAATGAGGACGGAGCCCCACCAGACGATTCCGAAAATAGTTGGCCATCCGCCACAGGTTGCTCTCCATGCTGTCCAGATCCAGGAGGAGTGCCGGGGTACGAAGGTCGTTCGTCTTCATCTGTCTACCGTCGATCATTGCTCCTCGTCTCGCGAGTGAATGCGGACAATAGAGTGGGTCTAAGCGAGAGAAGTCGAAGAAACTCCCCCAGCCGACCAAAGGCGGACAAGAGTTTTGTCTCGACTTCCAACCCACTCAATATAGGTCTGGCCCTCGATTTCCAGAAGGCCCTTTTACGCGGTACATACTGTTTCATAAGTGGAACGATGAAACAAACTCTTGACAGCCAATTTTCGCTTTCGATAGGATGCACGTGACCAAAGAGGCCTTTCGTCGCACCCGAGAGACAAATCGTAGTGGCTCCGCTCGGACGTGCGACAAGTAAGGCTATCTCTATGGCACTGTGAAGTTTCTTCCCAAGGAGAAATCTGTGTTCACCAGACGCCTCCTCGCACTGCTTTCGATATTTGCATTTCACATAGCGCTCCCAACTAACTCGGCATTCCCCCAGGATCGCGCGACGGTAACCTCACGTTGGAATACCGTGATTCGTGAGTCCAAGACGTCTGTTTCGATGAGCGTGTGTGTGGAACCTCCGATGCGAAGAGGCTCGCCCATCCATGATCAACTCTTCGGGGCAGTCCAGAACCTCGAAGCTGATTTCCTTCATTTTCAGCCTTGGAATCCGTACCCACGGATCGCGGTCGCCGAGCTAGAACCACCTCACGATGGCAAGAGTTCTTGGGATTTCTCTTTAATCGATCCTATCTTGATCGATTTCATGAAGGCCGCCGCGGGCCGCCCAGTCATCATGAACATGAGCACAATACCCGAGTGGATGTGGAAAACCGATAAGCCCGTCTCCTATCCAGCGGATCCCGACGAAATCACTTGGACTTACGAGCAGGGCACCGAACTGCGTGATCCCACAATGAAGGAGGTGGCGGATTACTGGGCCAGGGTAGCAAGCTGGTATACCAAAGGGGGGTTCTCCGACGAATATGGAAAATGGCATGAATCCGGCTATCACTATAAGTTCGCCTACTGGGAGGTATTAAATGAAGTTGACATAGAACACACCATGACTCCGCAATTTTATACCGCTCTCTACGATGCCATCGTGACCGAAGTCCGCAAGGTCGCGCCGGATATGAAATTTATGGGCATGGCCTTAACGCCTAACGGTCCACTGACTCAGCCGAACTGGTTCGAATATTTTCTGAACTCCAAGAATCACCGACCAGGCATCCCGGTGGATGCGTTCTCCTATCACTTTTACTCTCAGGGATGCCCCGCCCCAGACGCAGGACCAGAAGTAACACCGTACTGCATGTTTACTCAGGCCGATGGGCTCGTAAATGTCGTTCGCTACATCGATTCCATCCGCAGCCGTTTGTCCCCGCAGACGTTCACCATGATTGACGAAGTGGGTACGATTATTCCCGATAGTCAAGCGCCGCAGTTGGTCCGGCCGCTTCCCCACTCCTATTGGAACGTGAGTGGTGCAATGTTTGCGTATCTTTATCCTCAGTTGGTCCACCTAGGAATTGACGTGGTGCACGAATCCGAGCTGATCGACTATCCCGGCCAATTTGCAGGAACCACGCTGGTCGATTGGGAGACAGGGCGCCCCAACGCTCGATACTGGGCCCTGAAGCTCATCCACGAGAACTTCGCCTCGGGGGACAAACTGGTTGAGACGCGAGTGGTCACGGTAGATGCCAAAAACCCCGATTCGGAGCCGGGGCGAGATTACCTGTACGGGCAGGCGTTCGTCAGCCGCGAGAAGAAACGGAAGATTCTGCTAGTGAATAAACGCGACCGCAGCTTTGAGATCGGCATCCCAGACGGCGCCGGAGCGCAGGTCGAGTATGTCGACCAGACCACCGCGTTTGAACCACCCGCTAAGACAACCCTCAAATCTGATCGCCTTACTTTGAACAGTTTTGGAGTGGCGGTCGTTACCCTGCCCAACTGATTTCGGCAGGTCTCTAGTTTCAGCCGCCTTCTCGCAATCAGGGTGTAGAACCTTACATAGGAAAATGCTAGACGGACCAACTACTTAGCGTTTCTGCGCTTACCTTGGGCGCAGGAGGCCTCCGGTTCAAATCCGGACGCCCCGACCACTTCCCGTCTTTATTTTCAATTCACCCTGCTTGACGACTACACAAATTAGAGGCAACGCTCGCATTATTTTGCGAAAACTCCAACGCTCCCAGGCCGCGGTTAATAAGCAGACAAACATGAGCGCCATTAGGATGCGCATCCAAAGTAGAAGCCGTCCATTGGGATAGAATCTTCTGTATTCACGATTAAGTCTTTGGCGCTTGTAGAGATACCACCCGAAGTGCGCGAACTTCTCTGTTTCTGGCAGTTTTCATTCACTTTGTCGACCATCTTGAACGTCATAAAGGTGGATAGGAGACCGCAAACTGAGCCACTCAGAAGGGCAGCCATTCCGACGATGATTCGGGGCGTCATCGCGCAGTACGAAACCCTTTCAGCCGCAACCTCCCAAAGCAACCGGAACCTGTGGGGGCTAACCGCGGGGTAGAATCCGCTGCACCGACCACATTATGAACCGCTTGTCTAATCTTGCCCTACGAGTTTTCTTTAAGGTAGTCCACGGGATCGCAGAAAGAAAGGGAAGCTATCGTGAAGGAGCTGGGACTATGAAGCGCGACAAACACAGTGAAATTGTCGAACAGCGTGCCCGCAAGAGTGCACCGTAAGACCTTCGCGCGCACCCCGCACCAACTTGACCCGGCCGTGCTCGTCCGCGAAATGCGCGAGGATGCGGGCCTGACTCAGGCCGCGCTAGCCAAGAAGGTAGGCGCAACGCAGTCCGTGATTGCCCGTCTTGAGGACGCCGAGTACACCGGCCATTCCCTCACGATGTTGGAGCGCGTCGCGGCGGTCCGCGGAGTCGCCCTAAAGCTTCACGCGGAGAAGAAACTTAATTTCGACCGCGAAGTTGCACTGGTGTGAGTAACCATGTCCGACGAAACAAAGGGACTGCTATGAACGTGATGGGGAATCGCAAGAGAACAGACCACAGTGGCTCGACCCTCGACCGTTTTCTCGAACAGGAAGGAATCCGAGAAAAAGTCGAAGCGACCGCTATCAAGCGAGTGCTGGCTTGGCAGCTTGGGTGGCGGTCTTGAGCGTAAGTCCTGGCTTCTACACCATGCAGCTAGCGAGCCATCCATCCGCCATCTACCAACAGGATGTGGCCGTGGACGAAGTCAGAGGCTGGCGATGCAAGAAAGATGGCCGCCCCAGCAAGATCTTCCGGCTTGCCCCATCGCTGCGCAGGAGTGCGACTCATGATTTCCTTTGACCTTGCCGGGTCGTCGTACAAAGGCTGAGTCATTTCTGTCAGGATATAACCGGGCGCGATGGCATTCACGTTGACATTGAGGGACGCCCATTCGTTTGCCAGCGCCTTGGTAATCTGCGCGACACCGCCTTTGCTGGCAGCATAGGCGGGGACGTAAATTCCGCCGATAAAACTCGCGATGGACGCGACATTGATAATCTTTCCGCTCTTTTGCTTGATCATCTGCCGCCCAACGCGCTGACACATGCGGAACAACCCAGTAAGGTTAACGTCGATGATCCTATCCCAATCGGCTTCGGCAAAGTCGACCGCCGGGGTGCGAATCGTGGTCCCGGCGCTATTCACAAGGATGTCCACGTGCCCCCAATGGGCTAAAACTTCACTTACCGTTCGGTCCACAAAACTGCTGTCACAAATGTCGCCTTGAAAGGCAAGGGACTGGCGACCAAGTGCCCGAATTGCGTTACAGGTCTCGTCCGGATTCTGAGTTCTTCCGAGCACGACGATATCAGCTCCAGCCTCGGCCAGGCCGATGGCCGCAGCGCGCCCGATTCCCGCTGTCGCTCCGGTGACAATCGCGACTTTTCCGTCCAATCGAAATGCATTCATCGTCCGAGTCTCGCTTTCCGGTCTTTTTTTTTGATCTGCCCGGCTCAAAACAGACTGGCTAACGCTTCAAGCCGTTGGTATCGAGTGCGGTGTGGTCCAGCGATACCGTGTATAAGGAGCCGGCCGGATGCCAGCCGACTGCTGCCGGCGGCGCTCGCATAACCCTGGCGCATCCCTCACTCCAGCACCTCCGGGTTGATAACATTGGGCGGGCGTCGCCCGTTGAACGCGGCTAGGAGATTGGTCGCAGCGAGAAGCGCCATGCGCAGGCGCGTTTCGGCGGTAGCGCTTCCCACGTGCGGCATCAGCACCACGTTTTCCATCGTGATCAATGAGGGATGAACTTGGGGTTCGTGCTCAAAAACGTCCAGACCGGCGCCAGCAAGCCGCCCTGCCAGAAGCGCCTCGACGAGAGCTTCTTCTTCGATGATGCTTCCACGAGCCGTATTGATAACCAAAGCAGTTGGCTTCATCAGCGCCAACTCAGGTCCACTTATGCCGTGCCGAGTTTCCGGAGTCAGTGGAACATGCACGCTCAGGAAATCGGATTCGCGCAACAGAGTTTCGCGGTCCACGAAT
>Ga0302325_10009092_pt1 | contig 21769 bp, 20 predicted proteins | sample Palsa_T0_2_FD_201948 | JGI IMG/M metagenome (GOLD analysis project Ga0302325, IMG submission 201948) | Peat permafrost microbial communities from Stordalen Mire near Abisko, Sweden - Palsa_T0_2 | ecosystem: Environmental > Terrestrial > Soil > Palsa > Peat permafrost | place: Sweden: Abisko...
GACGCCTCGGCGATGCCCAGCCCTGCGCCGCCGTACGCTTCGGGAATGAGCGCGGCAAGATAGCCGGCTTCGGTGAGCGCCGCGATAAATGCGTCGGGATAGGCACGATCGGCGTCCAGTTTGCGCCAATAGGCATTGTCGAAACTCGCGCAGAGTTCGCGCACGGCGTCGCGCAGCACGATCTGATCGCCGGTGAGTTCGAGACCGATGCTCATGCGCCCAGTTCTGCCGTCAGCGTGCGGATATCGTCTACCTTTTCGAGCCGGCGAATGGTATCGATGATGCGTTCCCGCCGTGCTGCATCGTACACCATACCGGTTAAGTCGTTGAATTTCGCGATGATGTCGTCCCAACCGAGCGGATCGTCGGGTTCGCCGCGCGGCGTTGCCGACAGGCGCCGCTCGTGGAGTGCGCCTGCATCGATTTCAACCAACGCCGCCATGCGGGGGAAGAGTGCTTCCACCCCCGGGTCTTCGCAGACGACAACGCGCTCGATGAGGCTCGCGATCGCGGGATCGCTACGTTGCGCGTAGTCATCCCACCGCACGCTGCCACGTAAGACGGTAGCCGCCGCGGCATAGTACATGCTGAACTGGGCATCAACAAGAGACTGTGGCTTCCGTTTATGTTCCTCGGGATAGGCGCACAGCCGCATGCCGGCCGCCGGCAAGCTCACGCGAATGCGCTCGACCGACTCGGGCGTCACTCCGCGTTCGCGAACGATTTTCGAGAGGACATCAATTGCGGAATGCATGTAACGGCAGCACGGATAGGGCTTGAACGCCGTTCGGTCGATCTCGTGTACGCCGTCCCAGTCGTCGAGCACGCCCGCCGCCGTCGCGCCGTCCGAATACGCATGCAGAAAACCGCTGCGTCCTTCGAGGGCTTCGGCGGGCCCGGTGACGCCGGCGGCGGCAAATGCGCGCGCGAGGATTGCGTTGTGCGCCGTGAGGCCGACGTGCAACGGCTTGGTTTGCGCGCCGTCGACACTGAATTGCAGCGAACCGGCGCTCTGGCTCAGATTAATACCGAACGCGCTTTCCAAGAGTTCGGCCGAATCACGATGCAGGCGCGCGACGGCAGCCGTTGCGCCAAAAATGCCCGCGGTTGCGGTCGGATGGAAACCGCGTGCGTAATGCACGGCCGGCAACGCCGCGAGTCCAACGCGGACGATGACGTCGTAGCCGGCGACAATTGCCGCGATCAAGGCGCGGCCGCTGCCGCGGGTTTGCTCTGCGGCGGTGAGCGCCGCGCCGATGACTGGTGCGCCGGGATGCAGTGACGAGCGCTCGTGCGTGTCGTCGAAGTCGAGAACGTGGAAGTTACAACCGTTAAGGAGCGCCGCATATTGCGGCGCGAACCGCGGGCCGTAACCGACGGCCGTCGCGGTTCCCTCGCTATCGAGCGTCGTGACGGCGCGCCGCACGGATGCGCTGATGACCGTGGTTGCACTCGCGCGCACGGCAATCCCGATCAGGTCGAGCAACGCTTGCTTGGCATGTTCGACCGTGGCTTCGCTGAGCGACCGCACGTCGAGTTCCACGACATAGCGCGCGAGTTCGCGCGTCACGCCCGTTTTTGCAAGCGTCTTCATGCGTTGGGCGGACGTTCCGGGCGATGTGCCCGCTTATAGACCATAAACGTGCGCTTATACGAAATGACGACCGTACCGTCTTGGTTGACGCCTTCGGTTTTGACATCGACGATGCCGACCTCCGACCGCGACTTCGACTCGCGTTTCGCAAGCACGTCGCTGCGGGAGTAGATCGTATCGCCGACATAAACCGGATGCGGAAGGACGATATCGGTCCAGGCAAGATTTGCCACGCCGTTGAGAGTGAGGTCGATCACGGACTGTCCGGTCACCAGGGCGAGCGTGAAGCAACTGTTCACGAGCACTTTGCCGAACGGTGTTTTCGCCGCATACACGTTATCGAAGTGAATCGGATTCGTGTTTTGGGTGAGCAGGGTGAACCAAATATTGTCGGTTTCGGTCACCGAACGCCCGAGCGGATGCCGGTACCGGTCGCCCACCTCGAAGTCTTCGTAGAAGCGCCCTTCCCAACCGATTCTTTCCGTCATGAGACGATGAATCGTCGCGAACCTCAACATTCCCGCCCGAGCTTTAGAGCGAGGTTGGTTGTGGGGTGGGGATTTGGCCTTGGACGAGGCCGCCTTGCAGAATCGGCAGCGCGGAGGTTGCGCGTACGGTTGCGCCGCCTGACACGGCGCCGAGCGGGAAAAATAGCGTGGCGCCGGCCATGAGTTGAATCGTGGTCGAAGCGCCGGGGGCCAGTACGATCGTTCCGTTGGGCACGTTGCCCGCGCTAAAGGTTTCGGGGGTTTGCGGACCGCCGAACACGAGATGGCGAACGTTGAGCGGGGCCGAACGGCGTGATGTCACGTTGACCGGACCGCGCAGCGTGAGTTCGGGACCGAAGCTATAACGCGGATCGTTGCCGGTCGCCGTTCCGTTGGCTTGCGCCGCGATCGCGAGGGCGAATTCGTTATAGAGTTGCGGAAAGGGCTCGTTGTTCGCCGCGGCGAGCGCGGGGCCGACATGCGGGCTGGTACTGGCGTACAAGCGTTGTATCGCCGCCGTGCCGCCAAACCGGTCGTAGATGTAGCGCATGAAGAGATACGCTTGACCGTAACTGCCGGCGGTATTGGTGAAATAACCGTACGGGGGACTAGCGGCCGCGCTCGTCGGGTTCGGCTGGAAACCCGTAAACGACGTGAGCGCGTACAAATTCGGTTCGAGCATGAACGAGTAGGTAAAGCGTGGCGTGTCGATTGCGATGCCGTTGGCAAACAAATCTTCGGCGAGCATCGAGTTGCCTTCGTCGATGAACGGATCGTCCTGCGTCGGGGTGCCGCCGGTCGTTGCCGGTCGTAACACCTTATTGGTGAAATGCAAAAGATGTTGAAGCTCGTGCGAGAGCGTGCGCGGGATGTCGGTTTGCATCCAATAGGTTTCGTTGAACTGCGGCAGGCTGGGGCCGATCGGATAGTTATCGCCGCCGACGACGACCATCGGCACCTCGTTGCTAACCGCGCGCGGCGGCGCCTGGCAGTTGAGCGCATTTTGCGGGAAAAAATTCCCGGCGTAGAAATAACCGCCCTCGCCGAGCGCCGTTAAGAGATCGGTGATGACAATGTCAACTCGGCCGCCGGCATCGTCACCGCTCGTTCCGGTATCGTCGACGACCGTGTCGGGTGTGGTAAGGGTATTACCGTTGGCATCACACTGCGGCGTGAAGTCGACATTAACGCCGAGCACGCTCGAACCGTATACCGCCGTTTCGCCCGCGTAGTAGGTGTCAAAATCAGCGGCGACGACGTTGAAATCGTTCGCACTCGAAAATTCGCTGGGTGTTTGCAGCGATACATTGTCAACCCATACGTTGCCGTGCGCTCCCTGCGCCGTCAGCGTTGCCGTGATGTCCGTGTAACAGGTGAAACCCGGATGCGAAAACTGACACGGCTGATCGGAGTTTCCGATCGAGCCGGTGAGAATGTGGAATGCCTTTTGATCGCCGACGTTGGCTTTGGGTCGGCGAAGCGCTTCGGTGACGCGCTGCTCGACGGGTTTTCCGCGCGCCGCGTCGACGAATGCGCGCATGTGTGCGAACGCCGTCTGCGGCATGTCCCAGAGCGTTTCGGGGTCGCGCGCAATTGATGCATGCGGTACGCCGTCGGCGAAGGCGACCGCGCGCCGGACCGTTGCGGGTGTCAGACCGGCGGTCTCGGACACGGTGATGCTGTATGTCGTGATCGCCGGGTTTGCGACGAGATCTTCGACGGGTTGACTTGGCGCCTGCACGAGAAAAAGTCCGTCCGCCGACGTGCTCAGGAAATTCCCGGTGATTCCATTCGCGCCGAGCGGCAACACGGCAACCGGCGCGGTTGGACCGGCGATGCCGGTCGCGACGGGTGTCGTTGCGGAATTGCCGCCGCCGCAGCCCGCGATGAAGACAATTGCAAGCAATGCAGCCGTGGAAAATGTGATATGACGACGGTTCGGCACGCGATCATTTCCTTACGAGAGTACTAGGGCGTGAGCGTCGGATTGCAGACGGAGCTGGGCTGGAGCGCCGCGCACGACCCGTTATCCGTATATGCGCCTTGCACCAGAATGGCCTGGGGCGATAAGGCCGGGGCGCCCGAAACCGTCGCGCGCACGGTTGCTCCCGTCGCGTTTGGTGCAGCGTTGAAGAACAACGTCGCACCTTGCAGCATGAGAGCGCTTGCACTGCTCCCAACCGTAAATTTAATGCGCGCTGCCGTGCCGGGGGTCGAAGACGTCAGATCTTCGGGCGAACGCGGACCGTTGAACGTCGCGTACAGGTTTGCAGCGCCGCCTTGCCCCGGTTGGTGGTAGAAGTGCTCGCCGCGTAGCGCTACGGTTGCATTGAATTGGTAGCGTGGATCGGTGGAAATTCCGGACGCCTTAAGCGCGGTTGCGAAGTCCGCGTAGAGCTGCGCGAACGATTCGCCGCCGGCGGCAACGACCGGACCGACATTGGCCCCCGCTGCCGGCGTCGGCGTACGATCGGCAAATAGCCGCACGATTCCGGCGGTCCCGAAGCGATCGAAAATGTAGCGCATGAAGAGATATGCTTGACCGTAATTACCGGCTGTATTGTGCACGAAAATGTACGGCGGATTTGTCGCGGTCGACAGCGGGTTGACGTCGAAACCGGAGAAGGACGTCAGTGAGTAGTTACCGGCTTGGTAGAGGTAGTCGAAACCGAGTTGCGCTGAGTTTTCGCTCTGCGCGTTGCCCGGCTGAACCAGATCCTCTGCAAGCATGGCGCAGCCTTCATCGATAAACGTAGCGATTGATCGCGTGCAGGTAGTGCTGAAACTCGTGTGCGATCGAACGCGGCATATCATAGTTCTGCCAGAACATCGGATCTTCAACGGTCGACGTTCCGGTATTGTACGTGTCCGAACCCACGACGATCATTTTCAGGCCGTTTGTTGCCTCGACGTTGCCGGGCGAGGCGCATTCGAGTTCGCCTTGATTGACGAGGTTCGCAAGCGAGAAGTAGCCGCCCTCACCGCCGGCCTCGAGGGCGTTCGTAACGACGATATTGATATGCGGATCGGCATTCGTCAGGTCGGGTGCCGGCGCCGATTGCGCCGTGCTGAGCAGCGCCCCACTACTATTGCATTGTTGAAATGAGGGCGTCGGTGAATTCGCGATGAACGCGGGCCCGAACACCGTTGTTTCGATTGCGTAGTCCGTATCAAAAAGCTGAGCGGTTGCCGTGAAGCTCGCCTGCGATAAACCGCTCGGGTCGTTGAGGATGGCATTGTCCGCCCACACGTAGGCGAAATTCGACACGGCCATAAGCGTGCTGGGCTTGTCGATGTAGCAGGTGAAGCCGGCGTGAGGCGTCGCGCAGGTCGTGCTTGCGCCGGTGATCGCAAACTGATCGATGTGAAATGTGTTGGTTGCGCCGGCCGTCAGGGTTTGCGGACTGCGCACGCTTTGCGCGAGCCGGCCACCGTCGGCTGCCAAACGTAGCGGGTGGCTGCGCAGAAGAGTGCGCGTATAGTCCGCTGCGGTGCGAACGTCGAGGCCCAACCTCACGATCGGGCGCCCGTCGAGCCGGCGTAGCGCAGCGGTGTTTGCCGGTCGCTGCACTGACGAAGTCGACAAGCCTGCGGTCTCGGTCCCACTCACCGTATATTCCGGAATGGCGAAGCCGGCCACACTGGACTCACTCGGTGTCTCGGGGCTCTGAATGATGAACGTACCGTCGGTCGATGCCGCAAGTACGGTCGAGCCGAAGCTGCTCCCGGCGTTTGCAGCCAACGCTGTTACGGCTGTGCTGGCTGCAACGAATGATGTTGTTGCGGCCTGCGCCGGCGTTGCGGTTGCCGTCGCGACGGCAACCGGCGCCGGTGAAGTACTGCTACCGCCTCCGCCGCCGCACGCCGCAAGGCCAAGGGCGATCGCGACAACCATCAGCGTACGGACGATCATGTTCCGGTTTTCGACCAATGCGATCGACACCCGCTTAGAAGGCGGCGTCGCCACCCGACGGAAAAGCGAAATCTTCATGATTGGCGTAGCGCGGCATCGCGCAGGGCTGTGGATCCTCGCGGCGGCCGCTGTGGTGTGCGTGCTCGTCTTGCTGTTTGGCGTGGCGGTGGGGGCGGTTGCATTGCCACTGCGCATCGTTATCGACGCGCTCCTACACCCGCACGCCGTCGGCGACGCGAATCGCATCCTCTGGGACTTGCGATTGTCGCGCGTCTTGCTTGCGGCGCTCGTCGGTGCGGCGCTCGCGATTTCGGGGACGCTGCTGCAAGGTATGTTGCGCAATCCGCTCGTCGATCCGTATTTGACCGGCACGAGTGCGGGAGCAGCATGCGCCATCGCGATCGGTATTGCGCTTGGCGTAGCCTATCCGGCGCTGCCGGTGCTCGCGTTTGCCGCCGCCCTTGGAACCGCCGTGCTTGTCGCGACCTTGGCACGCACGGGAACCGGCATTTCGCACGAGAGGTTGATCCTCGCCGGCATTTCGCTGTCGGCGTTATTTGCCGGCATCGTCACGATGGTGATTTTGCTTTCGCCGACCGCGAGCATGTCGCTGAGCATCCTTGCATGGCTCGGCGGAAGCCTCGCGGGCCGCGGTTGGATCGATTTGCAAACCGCAGCGCTGTATGCGCTGCCGGGCGCCGTCATCGCCTTCGCGCTCGCGCCGACGGTCAACGCGCTGCGGCTGGGTGAAGATCGTGCGCGCTCGCTCGGCGTTGACGTCGACCGCGCGCAGTGGGCGATCGTCGGCGCAGCAGCGTTGCTGACGGCCGCCGCCGTCAGCGTTTCGGGTATCATCGGCTTTGTCGGCTTGATCGTGCCGCACGTCGTGCGGCGGATGGTTGGCAGCGATGCGCGCTTTACGCTCATCGGCAGCGCGCTCGTCGGTGCGATCGTGGTTGTGCTCGGCGACATTCTCGCGCGCTCGGCCGTCCCGCCGGTGGAATTACCGCTCGGTGTGCTCCTATCATTGCTTGGCGTTCCGTCGTTCATCTACATCGCATTTCGCCGCAAGCGCATCGCATGATCGCCGTCGACGGCGTTGCGCTTGCGTACGGAAGCTGCCGCGTTCTCGAAGATATCACACTAACGATTCGGCCCGGCGAACTGCTCGCGCTTGCCGGCCCCAACGGCGTCGGCAAAACGACGCTGCTGCGCGCGATTGCGGGCTTGCGCCCGATCGATGCCGGAACGATCCGGGTGGGCGACAAACCGATCGCTGCGCTTGCGCCGCGCGAGCGGAGCCGGGTCGCAGCACTGGTCGAAGCGGAAGGGCCCGTGCCCGACGGAATGACGGTGGCTGATGTCGTTGCGATGGGACGTCTGCCGTTTCGCCCCTGGTGGCGCTGGTCGACGGACGCGACCGACCGGGCCGCGGTCGCCCATGCGATAGCGCGTCTACAACTTGAAAGCGTCGCCGGACGATCGTTCGCCGAATTGTCGAGCGGCGAGCGCCAACGGGTGTGGATTGCACTCGCGGTCGCGCAAAATGCGCAAACGTTTTTGCTCGACGAACCAACAAGCCATCTCGACGTGCGTCACGCGTTCGAGGCGCTCACGCTGATACGGTCGCTGGTCGCAGACGGGCACGGGGCGGTGGTCGTGTTGCACGACCTGAACCTCGCCGCGGCGTTCGCCGATCGCATCGCGCTGCTCGGCGACCGGCGATTGCTCGCGTGGGGCACGCCGGCCGAGGTGTTGGAAGAAGAACGTTTAGCCGTTGCCTACGGCATCCCGATTGCCGTGCGGCATGAGCCTGACGGCCGCGTCGTCACGTTCGTGATGTAAAAGGACCCCGTAGCGGTGCCGCGCAACATCGAGTGCGGCGTTTGCGCGTCGGGAACCCGGTGGAAATCCGGGACGGTCGCGCCACTGTAAGCGGGGAGCCGTCGCATGTCACTGCCGCAAGGTGGGAAGGTATGCGAACTGGGGCCATGAGCCGCGAAGTCAGGATACCGTTGCAGACGCCTTGCTGCATTCACCTCGCGTAAAGGTAGGCTCGTGATCCGTTTATTTTCGCTGCGTGCGACGCCGCTTGCGTTCGCCACGCTCCTCGCTCTTGCAAGTGCTCCTGCACTTGCTGCAGATCCCAGCCCGGCGCCATCGTCGAGTCCCGTCCCCGAAATCGGCCGCGTCTCAACCAGCGACCGGCACGATGAAACGATCGATCGCACGACGCGCACGACGTTCGTTGTCGATCAGGCGCACATCGAAGCCCGCGGTGACCGGACGGTGGGCGATGCACTCGTCGGTGTTCCCGGTGTCACGCTGTTTCACTACGGCACGTTCGGCTCGCAGACGAGCATCTTCATTCGCGGGTCGTCGACGACGAGCGTGCTCGTGCTGCTCGACGGCGTTCCGATCTCGCCGGCTTCGAATGAAGATATCGACCTGGGTTCGCTCTCGACCGCCGGCGTACGCCGGATCGAGATCGTCGAAGGCGGCGGCTCGACGTTATACGGTACGAGCGCCGTCGGCGGCGTGATCAATATCATTACGAGCGTGCCGCGCGGTACGTATCTGGAAGCCTCCGACGGTTCGCTCGGCGACCGCGACGTCCGGGTTGGTGCTGGAAATGGCCGCTTCGGTGCGTCGTTCGAGCGCCACGTTGCCTCGAACGTCTACGACTACCCCGCCACGTTTTCACCGGTCACGGGTCTGACGCCCGGCGGCACGCGCACGAACGCCGACGCACAGCAGAGTGCCGCCCGTCTTTCGTACGATATGACGTTCGGTAACAACTTCACGGCGCGCATCCGGCTCGGCAGCGACGATATCAAAATCGGCGTGCCGGGTTCACTGCAATTCGGAGCAACGCCCGATGCGCGTCAGAATACCTCCCGCGACGACGGTCACATCGAAATCACGCAAAGCGGCGAGCACCATGCGACGACCCTGACCGTCGGCGCGTCCACGCAGCGTCTGGCGTTTGCGGATCCCAACTCGCCGCCGGAAAGCGATACGATCGACGGGCGGTCGCAGATTTCTCTGCGCCACGTTATCTCATCGGATCAGTGGACGTTTAACGGCGGTCTCGACTTTTCGCGCGAATCCGCCGTGCTCACAAACACGGAACTGTTCGATGCGAATTTCAATCCCATCGGCTTCTTGACGTTTGGTGAAGCGCAGTCGGAATCGGCTGCGTACGCACAAGAACAGTACGCGGGTCCATCAGGCGTACGCGCCTATGCGGGACTGCGAGCCGAACGCGATTCGCCGCTTGGCAGCGTGATCGCCCCGAGCGCCGGACTCGCGTTGCCGCTCGATAGCAGCCTTCGGCTTGTTGCCAACGGCGCGGGATCGTTTCGCGTGCCGACGATTATCGATCGGTATTTCCCGGGCTTCTCGAATCCGAATCTGAAACCGGAACGCTCGGGCGACGGCGACCTCACGCTCAAAGACGACAGCATTTTGGGTGGCGCATCGTTCGGCTGGTTCATGCGCGAAGTGTCAAACCTCATCGCCCTTGATTCAACGTTCACCCCGCAGAATGTGGCCCACGCTTCGATCCGCGGTTTTCAGGGGATCGTGCATACGCAGCCGTACAACGGTGTCGTTGCCAACCTGTCGGTTACGGATACCTATCGCGCGCTCAATTTGAGCGCGGGGGTTCCTGCGACGCGGCTGGCGTTTACGCCCGTCGTAACCGCAACGGTCGGCGCCGAACATCCGATGGGCACGGGGAATTTCGGCTTCGGCGTGCAGGCGAATATCTTCGGCCCGCACCTGGAGAGCACGACGGTCAACAACGACGGCCAAACGACGGCCGATGCGTACGCACGCGAGCGTATCGCGCGCGATACGATCCTATCGCTGCGCGTGCGCAATCTCGGCAACGAACGCTATATGCCGTTTCTCGGCTATCCGGCCGCCGGCCGCACGTTCGAGCTGGAGCTGGCGACGCGCTGATGTTCGGCGCGATCCTGGTGGGAGCGGTCACGGCGATGCGTATTATTTCGCTCGCGCCCAGCCTCACCGAGGATTTGTACGCGATCGGCGCCGGCCCGCGAGTGGTCGCCGTCGACGCGTACTCGGACCGCCCCGCGGCGGCCAAGGCGCTGCCGCGTGTCGGTGCGATGCGGACGGTCAACGTCGAGTCGATGCTCGCGCTGCACCCCGATCTCGTCGTTGGGATCCCGTACCAAGCTCCCGCGATGCTCCAGCTTTCGCGCATCGGGATCACGACCGAAACCGAGAAAACCGATACGCTGGCGGACGATTTCGCCGCCATCGAACGGCTCGGCAAACTGACCGGACACGAACGCGAGGCTTCGCAACTGCTCCACTCGATGCGCAAGCGTCTCGCTGCGGCCGCACGTGTGACAGCCGGTCTCCCCGCGCCGCGGGTGCTCGTTCTCATATCGGTTCAACCGATTTACACGGCGGGCGCTGGTTCGTTCATCGACGACCTCTTGCCGTATGCGCATGTGACAAATGTGACGGGGTCGATTCATTCGGCATTCCCGAGCGTCTCTGCCGAGACGGTCGAGCGCGATAACCCCGACGTGATCATCACGACCCCGGGCACCCGCATTCCCGCGAATCTACCGCCGTGGTCGCGCGTGCGCGCGGTGCGCGAGCATCGCATCGTCACATTGAACGAGGCCGACCTCTTTCGGGCGGGGCCGCACGTCGCCGACGTGCTCGAAGCACTCGTCCGCGCAATCGCTCCGTACCGCTCCGTTCGGACGGGCGAGCGGCCCCGCGACGCACGCGGCGAAGAACATGGAAATGCCGTCTACCGTGTTGGTCGCCTCGCCACCGCAGCGAGCGCTCCTCGTCGCCGTCGATCTGGGTGATCGCAGCGCGCCTCTTGCCCCCGAATTTGCCGAATTCGCGGCGCTTGTTCGCGCTGCCGGCGCCGTCGTCGTCGGTGAGATCGTCCAGAAGCTCCCGCACGTTGATGCTGCGACCTTGGTGGGTAGCGGCAAAGCGCACGAGATTGCCCAGCGCGCCGAAGAACTCGGCGCGAATGTGCTGTTCGTCTTCAACGATTTACGGCCGCGCCAGCGCACGAATCTCGAAAAGATCGTGCCGTTACCGATCGTCGACCGCACGATGCTCATTCTCGACATTTTTGCGCTTCACGCACGTTCGCGCGAAGGGCAATTACAAGTCGAACTCGCGCAACTACGTTATCGCCAGTCCAATTTGATTGGGGCGGGTGCTGCGCTCTCGCGTTTAGGCGGCGGCGTCGGCACGCGCGGCCCCGGCGAAACGAAACTCGAAGTCGACCGGCGCAAGATTCAGCATCGCGTCTCGCTGCTGACGGGGCAGCTCGAAGAGGTGCGCAAGCAGCGTCAAACCCGGCGCTCGAACGACAACCGCGATCCGTACGTTGCGCTTGTCGGGTACACCAACGTCGGCAAGTCGTCGCTCTTAAACCGCCTTGCAGGTATCGATCCCAAGCGTGCAAACGCGGCGTTCGTCGCCGACCAGCCGTTTGCGACGCTCGATCCGACCTTGCGCCGCGTCTACATCGCCGAGGGAAAGAACGTTCGGCTTGCCGATACGGTCGGTTTCATCACGGCATTGCCCAAAGAACTCATCAACGCGTTTCGCGCAACGCTTGAAGAACTTGATGTCGCCGATCTGCTCGTCCATGTGATGGATGCGTCCAATCCGGATTGGCAGCGTCAACGCTACAGCGTTGAAACGATTCTCGGCGAGTTGAGCCTGGGCGAAAAACCAACGATCCTGGTCTTCAACAAAATCGATCGGCTCGACGAAGCGGCGCGGGCGGCGCTGCCGCCCGGTGCAATCGAAGTCAGCGCAACGAGCGGCGACGGCATCGATCGCTTGCGGGCCGCCATCGGGGAACGCTTGGGCTAATGCGCTACCGTGTCGCGTTCGTGTGCGCCGCGTTGCTGTCGGGCTGCGCGAGCAGTGCCCAAGAACAGCGCCCGGCCGGCGATCGCTACGTGGAAATGTATCGCACGCTCCACCCGTCGGTCGTGCTGTTCACGATGCGCGTTCCGGCGGACGAACCACGCCGCAAGGGAAAGTTCGATGACGCTTACGGCACGGGTGTCGTCGTTGCAAGCGGAGCGTGGGGTTCGCGCATTCTTACTGACGCGCATGTGGTTGCGGACGCGCGCAATCTGGTCGCCCGAATCGGTGACGGGAAATCGGCACCGGCGCGGGTCATCGCGACCAGCAACGACGACGATGATGTTGCGATCGTCGAAACGGCGATTCCCAATTCTACCGTCGCGCAACTCGGCACATCGCGCAGCGTCGAACCGGGCAGCGCAATCGGGGTCCTCGGCTACCCGATTCCCGACGCGTTCGCCGACGAACACCTGGGCACGACGGTTTCGTTATATACCGGCCGCATCGCGAGCGTCCGCAAAGGCGCGCTTGAACTCGATGTTCCGATCATCCCCGGCGAGAGCGGCGGCCCGGTTTTCGACGCGCTCACCGGCAAGGTTATCGGCATCGCCGAGTCGCGCTTCGACGAAGAACGCGCAATCGGTTTTGCCACCCCGATCGATGTCGCCGTGAAGTTTATCGCAAGCCACCCGCGCATCGCAAACTACCCGCACTAAGGGTGACGAGAGTCACGATCGCGTGCGTTGGTAAATTCATCGTGCTTTTGCGATTGACTTGTCGGGTTTGACCGCCTAGAGTCAGGCCTGGGCGTTTCCTTGCAGAGTTCGGGTATGAGCGCTGCTCATCTTTGCGTGGAGAGATCTTGAGGTTTCTGAGACTTCGGTAGGTGGCGCTTGTGGTTGCTGCATCGGCTGTGATGGCCGCTTGTTCCGGCGGCGGTTCATCTACAATCGCGCCCGCAATAACGAAAGGCTCCGCACGCACGCCGCGGTGTGTTCCATCAATTGTTAACAACACGTGCACGCACCCCTCAACTCCGACGCCGCTTCCATGGCCGGGTTTTACCAACGCGATTGTCGATAGAGATTTCGCCAACGAGGAAGCCAACTTTTGGGACATCGCTACCGGCAGCGGATTCGAGGGCGATCAAACCAATTCTTGGTATCGATGCGCAGAAGACGTCGTGACGAACCAGACGGCGAGCGTGCCGTTTTCAACAACGACGACCACACAAGAACCCGGTGGTCCGAGCACAGCGGGCGTTGCGGGCCCCATGACGGTCATCAATAATAAGGATTTTCCGCCCGTCAGCGGGCTCTATCCGTGGTCAGCACAAATTGGTAGCAGCACGTATGAAGCGCCGGCGATCAACGGCGGACACGGCGTGCTGTACGGTATTTGCTACGACATTACCACCCCGACGACCGGCAATCTCAGTTTCTATACGAAGGAAATTACGAGCGAATCGGGCAGCACCGTTCCGCTCCAAGGCTTCCAGGGCGCTGCAATCCTTGCCGGACCCGTGCCCCAAGCGACCGGTCAAACGTTTCCGCAGATCCTTCAGTGGATCTATCGGACGAAAGCAAATACCGGTTGGACGTATCAGACGTTCAATCTCGGATCCGTATTCGGGCAACAACCGGTCACGTTATTCTTCGGTGTGGAATCGCCGGGGAGCAGTTCATCGCTCGAACAGCTCGTTGCCGGCGTTGCCGTCCAACAGCGCAGCGGCACTATTTCAGCGCCGGTGCCGGGTCCTCATATCGTGTCGACGACCTTGGCGAGCGCGGGTTCTGCTCCCGCGTGGATAACGAGCGGGCCCGACGGAAATATCTGGTTTACCGAAGCGACCGGCAGTGCGATCGGGCGTGTCACACCCGCCACGAGCGTGCTAGCCGAATTCGGCACGCCGACGATGAATGCGTCGCCGGCCGGCATCGCTGCCGGCTCTGATGGAAACGTCTGGTTTATCGAACGCGTATCCGGCGGGCAGATGGGTCGCATCTCGACAAACGGGGCGATTACCGAGTTCGCTCTGCCGGTTCCAAGCGGTCTTGAACAGTATCCGACATTGTTGTTCGATCGCGGTGACGGAAACATGTGGTACGGCGAAGGCACGTATGGGGGGAACCCAAGCTTTGGCGGTACCCTGGCGTTTCGCAATGAAACGACGGGCGCGACGGGGAGTGTCCCGCTGCCCACCGCCATCGAGCCGTTCGGTGTCGCTGCCGGGCAGGACGGCAATCTGTATGTTACCGACTCCGGTCAAAATGAACGCTATCAGGTTTCCCCCACCAGTGGAACGCTCCAATTCGTGAACCTTCCGCCCGCAGCCGGAGCGGCGCAGATCATTCTCGGTCCTGACGGCAACTTGTGGTTTACGAACCCCAGTGGGAGCACCATCGGACGGCTCTCGCCGGGGTCCTTAACCGTGACCCAATTCCCAACGGTGACGCCGAACGCGGCGCCGCAAGGCATTACCGTCGGAGCCGACGGAAACTTGTGGTTCACCGAGGCGAACTCCGCTCATATTGGCCGCATCACACCAAGCGGTGCCGTAACGGAATTTCCGATACCGAATGCTGCATACGCCATTGCAACAGCGCCCGATGGTTCGATGTGGTATACGCAGCAAAGCCCGGCTGCAGTCCTGAAGTTTGTCCTGTAGACCGCTAACTCGCGGCATCATCAGTCAATCAGTGCAGCGACTTCGGCGGAAAGCGCAATGGTTTGATGGGCGCCGATGTACGAACGGTCGCCGACCCATTGCGCGGGCGGAATACGCCAATATTGCGCCATTTGATTGAGCTTGCTCGCATACGTGGATCGCAGCTCGGAAAACTGCTTCCACGCCGTGTCGCGGTCGTGCAGCGGTAGTCCCGCTGCGCCGAGACGATCGTAGGCCAGGTCGAATTCACCGCGCTCGACGCCGGCATCGCCGTCGGCGTCGAAGTGGAAATATCCGGCGACGTCGTTCATGAAATGGCGCCCGAGGCGATTGAGGATCAAGGCTTCGCCTTTGTAGGGGACATCGAGCGTCGTGATCGTCAGCGTTGCGGCGTCGAGCACGGTACCGAAGACCGCGATCCAGGAAATGCTGTCGTGCGTGGAACGAAAATACGTCAGCACCGGATACGCTAAGTGCGTTTCCATAACTTGTGCCATCCAGAGCTGCGACTCGCGCATCGTGGTTCCCAAATTGGCGATGATCTGCAGGCGGGCGTGCGTTTCGATCATCTCAACCGCGGACGGCGGCGCGCCTGCGCGGTTGGTGAACACGACGACAAACGCTTCGCGCGTTTGGAACGCGCCAAAAATCGAAAAGAGAAACGTCGTCACGATTGCGACCACACCGAAGCCCGATGCGCCCGCCAACAGCGAAACGATTCGGGCGGCGCCGCCGACCGGTACGACATCGCCGTAACCAATCGTCAGGAGCGACGTTCCCGCAAAATAGAGTGCGGTGCTGAAGTCGGCTTCCGGTTTGAGTTCGCTGCGCAGGCCGTAGAAGATGAGCCCGTACCCGAACATCAGCATCGCGACCCAAAATATCAATAACGTGACCAGCAGCAGCGGCGCATAGGTGCCGAGGAAGTCTTCGCGCCGCTCGTTGTCGCCGATCCGGTGGCCCGCCCAACGCCAGGCGCGCCAGCCCCAGCGCGAAATGAAGGCGCTCGGCCGCAGCGTGCGGCCCGCCGGCCGCGGGACGATCACGGATTGGAAAATATCGCCGAACGCAAGGACGACGACCACGAACCCGAGGGTGACAAAGATGGCGGCCATCAGTGCGGCAGGAGCAACCTTCTACCTAGATCGTCGGAGTCATTCGAATGTTGCCGGCGTCACCGGCAAGCGAATTTTGGCCCTTCGTTACAGCGATGACTTCCTGATCCGTGGCGTAACCGATCGCTTGGACGGTGAGGGTTTGTTGGCCGATGGGAACGTTGTAGAGGGTGAACGCCCCTTTATCCGAGGGGACGATGTTGTGGACGATCGTCCCCACGTAGACCGTCGCGGTCGGCAGCGGCTGGCCGGTCTTCGCATCGAGGACATTCGCGGCAATCGTGCCGGTGTCGGTGACGCCGTTGGGATTGGGGTTGGGGCCGCACTGCACTAGGACAAACATCGCAGCGCCAATCGCGAAGGCGGTCCGGGAAAGGTTCGTGAATTTCATTGCAGCTATGACTCCGTATGGTCCCGTTGCCATCTATTTGGCGGTCGCTCTGGCCGCTGCGCTTTTGTTTACGGCTCTGCCCGGCCTGCTTGCCCGGCCCAAACCGAATGCCGTCAAAAGTGAAGCGTATGAATGCGGCGTTGAACCGACATCCGATGTGAGTGGGCGTTTCCCCGTCCGCTTCTATCTCATTGCGATGCTCTTTGTGATCTTCGATGTTGAAGCGGCCTCGTTTTACCCGTGGGCGGTGCAAATGCACCAGTTGCGCGTCTTCGGCCTGCTCGAAATGATCGTTTTTGTCATCGTGCTCGCAATTGGGTACGCCTATGTATGGAAGAGAGGCGGATTCCAGTGGCGTTAGATTCTCCCGGCCAGTTTTTGCTCGGCAAGGTCGACGAAGTCGCGCGGTGGGCGCAGTCGTCGAGCGTTTGGCCATTGACAATGGGCCTGGCCTGTTGTGCCATCGAGATGATGACGGCCACCGCGCCCGAGTACGATATCGCGCGCTTCGGCTCCGAAGTATTTCGCGCGTCACCGCGCCAAGCGGATCTCATGATCGTCTCGGGCCGCGTCGCGCAGAAGATGGGGCCGATCATCAAGCGGCTTTACGATCAAATGGCCGACCCGAAGTGGGTCATCTCGATGGGCGCCTGCGCGAGTTCGGGCGGCGTCTTCGATAACTATGCCGTTGTCCAGGGCGTCGATACGATCGTCCCGGTCGACGTCTATATCCCCGGCTGCCCACCGACACCCGACGGGCTGCTCTATGCCGTCAACTTGATCCAGCAGCAGATTCGCCAAGGCGGTCGCGGCGGGATCCTCGCCCGCGCCTAAGGACCTCATGCCGAGTTCACAAACCCCGCCGGTCGGTTCGACGGCAATCGATCCGACTGCGGTCCGCCCTGCGATCGACGATGCCCGCATCATTCGCACGACGCCCGCCGCATTGCGCGATTGCTTGCGTTCGCTCAAAGCGGAAGGCTTCGCGATGCTTTCCGACATCGGCGGCGTCGACTATCTCGAACGCGATCCGCGCTTCGACGTCGTGTATCATCTTCTGAAGTTCGCGGCGGCTACGGGTTCCGCCGAGCGCGTTCGCGTGCTGTGCGGCGTGCCGGGCGAGAATCCGACGGTGCCGTCGGTGTGCGATATGTGGCCGAGTGCGAATTGGGCCGAACGCGAAGTGTACGACTTGTTCGGCGTGACGTTTAGCGGTCATCCCGATTTACGGCGCATTCAAATGCCCGACGATTGGACCGGCCATCCGCTGCGCAAGGATTATCCATTGCGCGGGCCGGCGCTCGAGCGCACGCCGCGGCCGTCGTTTGCGCTCAAGTCGAACGTCGCTGCCGGCACGCCTGCGTCGGGAAAAACCGCGGCGGCATTGCAGCGCCAAATTGCGGCTGCGCGCGGCGAACAGCCTGCGAAGGACCCGGCGAAGTGACCGTTACAAATAGCGGCGTTCCCGGCGCTTTGTCGATGGATGTCGTCGAACGCAAAGACAACCGGATGGTTCTTTCGATGGGGCCGCAGCATCCGTCAACGCACGGTGTGCTGCAGGTCATCACCGAGATCGAAGGCGAGGTCGTCACGCACGCCGAGCCCGAAATCGGGTATCTGCACACCGGCATCGAGAAGTCGGCCGAGAATCTTTTTTGGACGCAGGCGTCAACGGTTATCGAGCGGATGGACTATCTCTCGCCGCTCAGCAACGCGCTGTGCTACATCATGGCCGTCGAGAAACTGTTGGGCGTCGAAAAACAGATTCCGCAGCGCGCGCAGCAAGTGCGCGTCCTGCTCTGCGAGCTGTCGCGCCTTGCATCGCATTGTGTTTGGCTGGGTACCGGCGGCATCGATCTCGGGGCGATTTCGACCTTCTTTTATGCCTTCGATTTACGCGAGAAGATTCTCGACCTCAATGAACTTGCCGGCGGCGCGCGGATGCATCCGAACTATCTGCGTATCGGCGGGTTGCGCGACGATCTGCCGGCGGGTTTCCTCGACCGGCTCGATGCCCTGATAAAGATGTACCCCGGGCGCATGCGCGAGATGCGCAATCTCTTGCAGATGAATCCGATCTTGCAAGACCGGATGATCGATGTCGGCATCCTGTCGCCTGACGATGCGATTGCGTGGGCGATTACGGGGCCGGCGCTACGCGCCAGCGGCATCGCCTACGATGTGCGCAAGGCATTTCCGTATAGCGGCTATGAAAACTACGACTTCGAGGTCCCGACGCGCGGCGAAGGTGATGCCTACGCGCGCTTTCTCGTGCGGCTCGACGAGATGGATCAGTCGATGCGCATCATCGAGCAAGTGCGTAAGAATCTCGTCGACGGGCCGGTCGTTGCCGACGATACCAAATTTTCGCCGCCGCCCAAAGAGACGATCGCTGTTTCGATGGAAGCGCTGATCCATCACTTCAAATACGTGTCGGAATCGTTTCGCGTGCCGCCGGGCGACGTGTACGCCGCCGTCGAAGGACCGCGCGGTGAACTCGGTTACTACGTCGTCTCCAACGGCGACAATCGCCCGTGGCGCGTGCGGACGCGCCCGGCCTCGCTCTACAACTTACAAGTGCTCAAGAAGATCGCCGTCGGCGAGATGATCGCCGACATGGTGGTCATGATCGGATCGCTCGATCCCGTATTCGGTGAGGTCGACCGCTGATGACGACACAGGCCGACGCTGCGAGCGGCGTTCATCCCGAGCCCACGGCGCTTGCCGATTGGAGTCCCTACGCAACACGCGCCGGGAACTTCTTCGACGCACTCTACGTGCAGATACGTCCGGAGTGTGACGCGATCGTCGCGCAGTACGAAGATTCGCGTAGCGCGCTGCTTCCGATGGCGCATCTGTTTCAGGAACACGAAGGCTACGTTTCGCCGAATGCGATCGTCGCTATTGCGTATATTCTTGCGGTCCCGCCGGCGGTCGTGGAATCGACGGTTTCGTTCTATACGCTGTTCTACCGCAAGCCGGTCGGCAAGTACATGCTCCAAGTCTGCCGGAATCTCTCGTGCATCATCAATGGCGCCGAGGAGATCATGGCGTACTTTCGGGAAAAGCTCGGAGCCGCCCATCTCGAAACGACTGCCGACGGGCTGTTTTCTTATGAAGAAGTGGAGTGTCTGGCCGCCTGCGACCGGGCGCCCTGCATGCAGATCAACTTGGAGTTTTTCTACGACCTCACCAAAGAGAACGTTGACGATATGCTCGCAGCCATTCGTGGCGGGACGTTCGGCGTCAAGCCGCTCGTGCAGACCGCGCCGCCGCAGCGGACGTGGAAAGTGGCTCAAGATACCGGCCGCAAGTCGTCGGGTGGCGTCGGCGTGAGCAACCCGAACAACGCCGGCGGCATCGGCGATGCAACCGGGGTCATTATGCTCGACCGTTTCGTCGCCGATCCCGCGTACGGCCAGCGCTCGCGCGAGCGGCTGACACACGAAAAGCATTTGCATCCCGACAGCGCGACGAACGGACATCACTAAGATGCCGAATTTTATAACGCCCGTTCTTACCAAGGGCATCGGCGAGTTGAACTTGCGTGACATCGAGGTCTATAAATCGACCGGCGGTTACGCGCAGCTCGAACGCGCTTTTAAGGAATTGAGCACAAAGGAAGTGCTCGATATGACGATGGGTTCGAACCTGCGCGGTCGCGGCGGCGCGGGTTTTCCGACCGGCCGCAAGTGGTCGTTCTTGCCCGACAACGGTCGCCCGCGCTACATGGTCTGCAACTGTGACGAGGCCGAACCCGGCACGTTCAAAGATCATATGCTGCTCGAGGAAACGCCGCATCAAATTATCGAGGGTATCCTCATCGGATCGTACGGCATCGGCTGCCATCATGCGTTCATCTATATTCGCGGCGAGTTTAAGGCGGGTTATCAGATTTTTCGGGCCGCACTCGATCAGGCGCGCGCGGCCGGTTACGTCGGCAAGAACCTGTTCGGAACGGGCTACGATCTCGAGCTGACGATCCATCGCGGCGCCGGTGCGTACATCTGCGGCGAGGAGACGGGCTTACTCAACTCACTTGAAGGCAAGCGCGGCGAGCCGCGCCTCAAGCCGCCGTTTCCGGCGATCAAGGGGCTCTACGGCGAACCGACCGTTGTGAACAACGTCGAGACCCTCGCGTATCTGCCCTACATCATGCGCAACGGAGCGCAGTGGTTTGCGCAGGCGGGTCCGGAGAAATCACCGGGCTTCAAGGTCGTTTCGATCAGCGGCCATGTCAAGAAGCCCGGTAATTACGAGGTCGCACTCGGCACGACGATTCGCCAGCTCATCGACGATTGCGCCGGAGGTTTGCGCGACGGCCGGACGTTCTTGGGCGTGCAGCCGGGCGGCGGCTCGTCGGCGTGTCTCTTCGAAGAGCACCTGGACTTACCGTACGATTTCGACACGATCTCCAAAGCGGGGTCGATGTTGGGTTCGGGTGCGATGGTCGTGTTCGACGACACGACCGATTTTGTGAAGGCGGCGCATGCACTCATCCGGTTTTACGCGCACGAGTCATGCGGTCAGTGTACGCCGTGCCGCGAAGGCGGCAATTGGCTGCAGAAGACGCTCGCGCGCATTCTCGACGGCCGCGGCGTCCATAGCGACGTCGACATGCTCGTGAGCGCATCGCATCAAATGACCGGCTTGAACTTATGCGCGCTGGGCGATTCGCTCGAACCGTTTCTCGTCTCGGTTGTGAAGCGTTTCGAGTCCCAGTTCCGCGCCTACATTAAAGAAGACCGCAAAGAAGACCGTCCGGCGGTCGCCGTATGACGAACCTCGAGCAATCGGCCCAAAAAGCGAAAAAGGCCGTGCGCATTGCGTTTGTTTTGCTCGTCGCAGGCGTGATCGTGCTGTTCGCGGGCAACATCACGCATCGAACGTCGTTGTCGGGTGTCGGCATCGGTTTGGGCATTTGCGCGGTCGTGCTGATGGCCGCTACACGCTCTATGCTCCAGCGACGGGATAAAGAGTAGTATGTCATCGACGGCGCCCGCCACCGACATGGTTACCGTTACGATCGACGGTGTTGATGTCCATGTACCCAAAAACACCTTGCTTGTTGAAGCGGCGAAACAGATTCAGCGCGACATTCCGGTCTATTGCTATCATCCCAAACTCGGGCCGGCGGGGTTGTGCCGGGTGTGCTTAGTTGAGATCGAAGGCATGCCTAAGCTGCAGATCGCGTGCAATACGCCGGTCGCCGACGGTATGAAGGTTCATACGACCAACGGCAAAGTCGACGAAGGCCGGCGTGCGATTCTGGAATTCTTGTTGGTCAATCATCCGTTGGATTGTCCGATCTGCGACAAGGGCGGCGAGTGCGATCTGCAAGATTACTCGATGGCCTGGGGCCAGGGCGCGTCGCGCACGGTCGACGTCAAGGAGTCAAAACCGAAAGCCGTTGATCTGGGGCCGACGATCGTGCTTGATGAAGAGCGCTGCATCCTGTGCCTGCGTTGCGTTCGGTTCGACGACATCATCACGCGCGAGCAGTCGCTGCGGACCGACGATCGCGGAGCGCATGCAATTATTGCAACCGCTACGGGCGAGCCGTACGTTTCGGATTTCTCCGGTAACGTCACCGAACTGTGTCCGGTCGGCGCCCTCACCTCGAAAACCTATCGATTCAAATCACGACCGTGGGATAACCACCGCACGACGACGACCTGTACGCAGTGCAGCGTCGGCTGCCAAATGCACGT